>ENA-OQIR01000016-OQIR01000016.1-human-gut-metagenome-genome-assembly--contig:-NODE-16-length-66452-cov-5.299193_pt1 | contig 66452 bp, 60 predicted proteins | sample MGYA00242580_ERZ504745 | MGnify/ENA primary metagenome ERZ504745 (study PRJEB26092, sample SAMD00036214) | human gut metagenome | host: Homo sapiens | study: EMG produced TPA metagenomics assembly of...
TGTTCACTGGTAATATCCCGCGAGGTGTTTTTTGTGAGCGAAGGTCACAGAAACCCGAGACATACCGCGCGAATTTATGCGATTAGCATAAATTCTGTGCATCGCGAAGCGTGTTGCTGTGAACGGAGTGAACAGTAACACATCAGGAAGGATGAGACAGAAAATGGCGAAGATATTATGTGTATGCATCAGTAAGGAACGCAAGACCTGCTCGCAGAACATTCATGAATGCGAAGCTGATCTGCAGGGACTTGTGGGAGATGTGCATTATGGAATGGGCGGAAGAAAGCAGGTCAGTCTTCTTCCTTATGAGAAGGTAAAAGAATATTTCGAACAGTCCGAAGAAGAATTCAGATATGGCAGATTTGGAGAAAATCTCCTTGTGGAAGGGATTAACTGGAACAGTATTGCGGAGGGGAACAGATTTCGTTGTGGAGATGTACTTCTGGAAGCAGTCAGGATCGGTGCGGGCGGTCCTGCATCAGATGCTTATAAGGGAGAAAAGGTATGCACGCCCATGGAACCCTGGTTTGTATTCTGTCAGATTCTGGAGGCAGGGAGGCTGAGAGAAGGAGAAATCATTCTCCAACAGAGATGAAAAATATGTAATTCTTCAGCAGTGGGCTGAATATTATGATGTTATAGCAATTTCCAAAATACTGAAGACAATCTGGTTTATAAAAAATAAGGCTCTAATGGAGTATCTTAGTGATATTATTCTCTGAAATTGCTATAGAGTTCAAAAGGTAAAACTAATATATCCGTCAATTGACCCGGTGGTTATAAAGGTATTGAAAAGACTATAAAAAATGTAATATACAAGAGGAGGAATTAGTGCGTGGAGGGAATCAGTGTAGAACAGGCAGTGGAACAGATTCTGCAGCATACGCCTGTAATAAACGAGACAGAAGAAACAGAACTGAATAAAGCAGGGGGAAGAGTCCTGGCGCAGGATATGGTGGCAGGGTTTGACAATCCTCCTTTTGACCGCTCTCCGGTAGATGGCTATGCGTGTAAGGCAGAGGATCTTGCAGGTGCCGCTAAAGAGCATCCGGTGAGGCTGAAAGTCATGGAAGAGATTGATGCAGGACAGTATTCGGAAAGAGAAATCCAGCAGGGACAGGCAGTGCGCATTATGACAGGTGCTGCAATACCCAATGGCTGCAATTGCTGTATTTATCAGGAGGATACCGATTATGGCGAAGATACGGTAGAAGTTTACAGCGAACAGAAGCGATGGAGTAATTATGCTTCGCAGGAGAGGATTTTAAAAAGGGAACTACACTTCTGAAAAAAGGAACACATATCGGATATGTGGAGGCAGCAATTCTGGCCGGAATGGGAGTGGCGAAAGTGCCGGTTTACCGTCAGCCGAGAATCGTGCTTCTGACTACAGGAGATGAGGTGGTAGAACTGGGAATTCCATTGCCGGAAGGAAAAATTTACAACAGCAACATGACAATGCTGTCTGCCAGACTGCGTGAACTGGGAATCGAATCTTTCCATATGGAAGCAGTCAAAGATGATCCGACGGTTATGTCTGAGAAATTAAAAGAAGCAGCAAAAGCGGCAGATATGATCATCACTACGGGAGGTGTATCTGTAGGCAAGAAGGATATTATGCATGAGTCCCTGAGACTGATGGGGGCAGAGCGGATTTTCTGGAGGGTAAAGATGAAACCGGGAATGCTACACTGTTTTCTGCATATAAAAAGACTTCCGATATAACTGCAACAGATCATTGCGCTTCAGAAAGAGAGATTCCGATCATCAGTCTCTCCGGAAATCCTTTTGGTGTTGCAGTCAGCATAGAACTTTTGATTCGTCCTGCACTGGAAAAAATGATGCAGGATCCATCAATCGGTCTGAAAGAAGTAAATGGCATTATGGCTGATAACTTTGAAAAAGGAATCAAGGGCCGCCGCTTTATCCGGGCATATCTGGAAAATGGAAAATTTCATCTTCCCAATGGTCTTCACTCTAACGGAGTCCTCAGTTCCATGGCCGGCTGCAATTGCCTGATTGATACAAAAACCATGGAAAATCAGGAAAGCAGAAGCCTGAACGCAGGGGATAAAGTGGGCGCGATTTTGCTTTGAGAGGAGCAGCAAACAGGTGGAAAGAAAAAGAATATTTGCAATCAGCGGTGTAAAGAATTCAGGGAAAACAACTCTGATCTGCAGGCTTTTGGAGATTTTTAAAGACAAGGGCCTTAAAGTGGCGGTGCTGAAGCATGACGGGCATGATTTCGTGCCGGACGTACCGGGAACGGATACATACTGTCAGCTTCAGTCCGGAGCCTACGGCACAGCAGTTTTTTCAGCGGGCAAATATATGCTGGTAAAACAGCAGCCGCAGATTTCCGAAAAAGAGCTGGCAGAATTTTTTCCGGAGGCAGATCTGATCTTACTGGAAGGATTTAAATACAGTACTTATCCGAAAATTGAAATTATCCGTAAGGGAAATTCGGCAGAAAGTGTCTGCAATCCAAAGAAACTGATGGCGATCGCCACAAACCTGGATGCAGAGGAAAGAGATGCACTGTCTGTACTGGAAAATGTTCCATTCTTTGAACTGGATAATGCAGAGTGTATTGCAGAATTTATTCTGTCGGATTATTTCCGGTAAAGAGTTTCATACGGTCACGTCGCGCGGCACAGATAAGGGTAAGGTGGTATTCTTTGGCCATGGCAACTGCCTCGGCGGAAGGGGATGCCTTGCTTGCCAGAACCGGTATTCCGGCGCGGATTGCCTTGATTGCCATATCTGTAGGGATACGTCCACTGGAATAAACCACGCATTTTTTCAGGTCAATATTATGGCGCAGGGCATAACCGATGGCCTTATCCAGAGCATTATGACGTCCGATATCTTCGCACTGAAAGAGCAGTTCTCCGTCACAGGCAAGAAAACAGCTATGAGTTGCCCAGGTCTGGCTGTGAAGCGGGGTACCATTGGCGAAACAGTCTGCAAGGTCAAAGATCCACTGTTTTTTCCATGGGACAGGTGTAACTGGCGTCATTGGCTGATCTGTGATAAAATAATCATTAAGAACACGATTTCCGGTGCAGCAGGTCGGAGTAAGAGCAACATAATCTTCATTTTCCTCATGAGACTGCCTGGATTTATTTTTACTCAGGATCACGCGGGCACGTTTGCCGAATTCACAGATGTAGATCTGCTCCACATCCTCGGCAGATGAGATGATACCTTCCGTAAAGAGGCGGCCGAGAACCAGTTCTGTCAGATGTTGTGGGATGCAGACCAGTTTCATGGTCAGGCGTTCATTTACATATACATCCATCATGTGTTCCACAAGAATGGGTTCCGTTTCTTCATGAGTTTCCCCGTCACGACCCAGAAACTCATAGGTGACATTCTCGAGCAGATTCAGGTTGTGGTATTGTTCGTTGATTTTCATAGGACAGTTCCTTTCGTCCGGTAAGGATTTTAATAATCTTGATACATTAAGTATAGACTGCGGAGTATGGAGTGTCAAACGATTATGAGAGAAAATATTGCCTGTGATTTTGACGGCGAATAACAGAAGAAAAGGTTACAAAGGTTGCGGTTCACCCGTATCCGGTAACAGGAAAATCAATTATTAGAAAGTAAAAGGCAGGTAGAGCCGATGATAGACAAATATGGAAGAGAAATAGATTATTTAAGGATTTCCCTGACAGACAGATGTAATCTGAGATGCATTTACTGTATGCCGGAAGAAGGCGTAAAATCCCTTTCTCATGCAGAAATCCTCACATACGATGAGATTCTCCGCATCTGCAGGTGCGCAGCAGATCTGGGAATCCGTAAGATTAAACTGACAGGCGGTGAGCCTCTTGTTCGTAAGGGCTGTGCAAGTCTTGCAAAACAGATCAAGGCGATCCCGGGAATTGAGAAAGTGACATTAACAACAAATGGAATCCTGCTCGCCGAGCAGCTGGATGCATTACTGGATGCAGGAATTGACGCATCAATAATATCAGTGGATACTTTGGATCCGGAACTGTTCAAAAAAGTAGCGAGACGTGACGGACTGGAAAAGGTATTTGAGGGAATCAAAGCAGCACTTGCACATCCGGGACTTTCCCTGAAGATCAACAGCGTTCCGGTGATCAAGGAAAAAGAAAACTTCATCGGGATTGCAGGACTGGCGCAGAAATATCCAATCCATGTGCGTTTTATCGAGATGATGCCAATCGGATTTGGAAAACAGTTCCCATTCCAGGATGAAGAATCTATCAAAGCAGTACTGGAAGAAGCCTACGGTCCGATGCATGCAGTCAATGAACGCTACGGAAACGGTCCATGCCATTACTATGAAATCGCAGGATTTAAGGGAAAAATCGGATTTATCAGTGCCATGACTCACAAATTCTGCAGTCAGTGCAACCGAGTACGTCTTACATCCGAAGGATTCATGAAAGGATGCCTCCAGTATCAGAAAGGTACAGACCTGCGGGGGCTTATGCGCGGCGGCTGCACAGATTCGGAACTGAAAAAAGCAATTTATCAGGTGATCTGGAATAAACCGGTGAGCCATAATTTTTATGAAGCGAAGACAGAGCAGGATGAAATCAGAGGAATGTCACAGATTGGTGGGTGAGGTATGTAAGACGCTCTAATCGCTATACAGACATTTCTGTCTGTGATTTTATATATAATATGAAGAAAAAATCAATACTTTTATTGATGATTTATATAAACAAAAAGGAAAACTGATAATGAGAAAGAAAGAAATTTCTATGATTATTCTTGCTGGCGGTGCCAGCAGCCGCATGGGACGGGACAAATCAGATCTGACGATAGATGGGAAGACATTTCTTGAGATGCAGATAGAAAAGGGGGAAAAGCTTGGAATCAGTGATATTCTTCTGTCTGGCTATCATGGTGAAAATAAATATAAATATCCCATTATACCAGACCGCTTCCCGGGAAAAGGTCCGTTGGGAGGCTGGAAGCCTGTTTTCGTAAAGCAAAGAATCCATATTGCCTGGTACTTGGTGTAGATGTTCCTCTGGTTCCGGCAGAGGAATTGGCTGCACTGATTCGCCAATCTCTGCATTCAGATGCAAAAGCAGTGATACTGAGCCACGGCGGGCATGAGGAACCTCTTATGGGAGTATACTGTACAGACCTGGCAGATGCCATGCTTGAAGAAATCACAGAGCGGAAAGGCGCAGTCTTTGCTTTTCTGCGGAAAAATGGATACGAATGCTACGAAAGCCAGGTCCCGGATCGGTATTTTTCCAATATCAATGATCCTGAAATGTATTCAAAAATCCAAACTACAGCAATGTCATTGAAAAAATAAATTACTTTTCGCTAAGATGTAGAAAAGCCCATTTTTCTGTGATAAGATGATAAGGATTCGATAAACAATGATTGTTTTACGAACAGACAGAAAGCATGCATCAAACTGCATGACAGAAGAGAACGGAGTTGAAAAGGTGAAAAAAAGAAAAAATTTTTTCAGAAGTCTGCGTTTTCGTATTCTGATCATCCTGATCATTCTGGGAATCGTGCCGGGGGTTATTGTAACATATACGATGCTTCATAACTATCAGAACCGGGCGGTTGCAATGCTTACAGAGACAGTGGGTGATCAGTGCGATATTTTATGTAATCTGATCATCAGGGAGAATTATCTCAATGATACAGATTCAGAGATTGTAAACAGCAAGCTGGAACTGTTTTCCAATGTGTATAACGGACGCATCCTGCTGGCTGACAGAGATTTTAAGATAGTAAGTGATACCTTCCACACAGAGGAGGGAAAGACGCTTCTCAGTTCACTGGCTGTAGCCTGTCTGAAAGGAGAAGAGACAAGCAATTATGACGCCAGAAGTAAAGTACTGGAGCTTGCAGTTCCTGTACAGAGTCCGGATGTGCAGCAGCTTCAGGGCGTGATGCTGGTAAGTGTTTCGGCTGTTGATATTGCGGAAACACTGGCAGAGATGGAACAGAGAGGCGTGATGCTGATCGGAAGTATTGTTGTTCTTTCGGTATTTCTGGCATGGCTACTCTCTACAATACTTGTAAAACCACTTGCAAGAGTGACGAAGGCCATTGAAGACCTGACAGATGGCATGCTGGATGAAGAAATCAGTGTTCCTGACTATACGGAGACAGAGCTGATCACAGATGCATTCAACAAGATGGTCAACCGTATGAAAATCCTTGATGAATCCAGACAGGAGTTTGTATCCAATGTGTCCCATGAACTGAAGACGCCTCTGACTTCCATGAAGGTTCTGGCAGATTCTCTAGTTGGACAGCAGGGAGTCCCGGAGGAACTGTATCAGGAGTTTATGAGTGATATTACTGCTGAAATCGACAGAGAGAATAAGATCATTACAGATCTGCTCTCGCTGGTAAAGATGGATAAGAAAGCAGCAGATGTAAACATCACCCATATGGATATCAATCAGCTTCTGGAGGATATCCTCAAGCGCTTGCGTCCCATTGCAGACAGGCGCAATATCGATTTGATCCTGGATTGCTTCCGACCTGTGGATGCAGATGTGGATGAGGTGAAGTTTACTCTTGCTGTCAGCAATCTGGTGGAGAATGGAATTAAATATAATGTGGATGATGGATGGGTGCGTGTGTCTCTGGATGCAGACCATAAATATTTCTATATAACAGTGGCGGATTCCGGTATGGGAATCCTGAGGACAGTATAGAGAGAATCTTTGAGCGTTTCTATCGTGTGGACAAGTCCCATTCCAAGGAAATCGGGGGAACCGGTCTGGGACTGGCGATCACCAAGAGTTCTATTGCAATGCACCATGGAACGATCAAAGTATTCAGTAAAGAAGGAGAGGGAACTACATTCTCTGTGCGTATTCCTCTGTCTTATATACCGTCATAGGAGGTGCCATTGTGAAAAAGAAACTTTCAATCATTATAACAGCGTTAATACTAAGCATCCTTGCGGCCGGGTGTTCTGTGGAGATACATGAAGATTCGGGTAAACAGGATGCCAAATATTATCTGTACGATATCAGCTCTGATGAAACTCAGCTTCAGAAGGAAAGCTACTCTCCGGAGGAGACAACTGCAGACTATATGCTTAAGGATATGATGCAGCGGATGAACAGCCAGCAGACAGATTCGCAGAACCGGGTCAGTCTGCTTCCTGAAGGAGTACAGATGAATTACAGTGTAGAAGAGGACGTGCTGGTGGTCAACTTTAACAGTCAGTACAGCAGCATGAGCCGCGCCAGGGAATTACTTGTGCGGGCAGGTGTTGTGAAGACTTTCCTTCAGGTTCCGGGGATTAATTCTGTGCGTTTTACAATAGAAAATGAAGATCTGACAGATTCCAGGGGACAGGCTGTGGGAAATATGACTGCAGATACCTTTGCCGAGTTCACAGGAACTGAACCGGATGCCTATTGCAGCAATACCTTTACGCTTTATTTTACTGATAAGAGTGGTCAGAAGCTGGTAAAAGAACAGCGTACTGTGCGGTATAAACGCAGTATCCCCAAAGAGAGGATCGTTCTGGAACAGTTAATGAAGGGACCGCTGGAAAAAGGGCATTACCCCACAATTCCGGAGAATACGGAGGTTCTGAATGTGACCATAGCAGACAGGATCTGCTATGTGGCATTTGACGGAGTATTTTCTTCCTATGCGCTGGATGTATCGGAGAAAATACCGGTATATTCTGTGGTAAATTCGCTGCTGGATGCGCTGGATGCAGACAAAGTGCAGATTACGGTCGGCGGGAAGGACAGGCTGGATACCTTTGGTAAGAAGATGGAGCTGTATCATTTTTATGAAAGAAATGATAAGCTGGTAGTCAAGGAAAAAGAGTGATATTCATAAACGAAGAGGAGGCACAAAAGTGAGGAGACGCCCTGTGTGTATCCTGTGCATGCTTCTGGTTGTTTTTCTGTGTGTGACAGACTGGCTGGGATTTTCCTGATAAGGGGGAATCCACTGCCACAGTCTGTGCAGACATGGATCAGAAAGCATCCGGAATCCACCATCTGCGGGGAGGTGGTCAGGTGCCGGGAGAATGAAGATTTTCAATCTGTATATCTTAGAAATACTTATCTTATTTACAATTCTGAAAAAGTTTCCATTGATAATATAAAGGTTTATTTAAAACAAAAAAAGAATCATAGCGGTAACAGTGATGTTGATAAACTTCTGGCAGGAAGTCTTGTTCTGGTGTCCGGAAAACTGGAAGAGGTGCAAAGTCCCACGAATCCGGGAGAGTTTGACAGTAAAGCATACTATGGCTGCCAGAGGATCTATTATGTGATGAAGAAAGGAAAGATAAAGAAGCAGTCGCAGAGTCATTCTGCATATGGGCAGTTCCTGATCGATATGCAGCAGAAATTTGCAGGTATTCTGGAGAAGACCTGTGGAATGGAAGCTGGAGCGTTTGAAGCAATCGTGCTGGGAGATAAAACAAATCTGGATCCGGAGTTGAAAATGCGTTATCAGATGGCAGGAATTATACATATCCTGGCGATTTCGGGGCTCCATATCAGTCTTCTTGGAATGGGACTGTATAATCTGCTGAAAAAAATCGGTCTGGGTATCTGGCCGGCAGGATTGCTGGCGCTGGTGATCATGCTTCAGTATGGGATGATGACAGGAGGGACTGTTTCGACTATGCGGGCAGTATGTATGTTTTTACTTTCTGTAGGTGCAAAGATCGCAGGACGGATTTATGATATGCCTACAGGAATGGCGGCTGCGGCGATCCTGATCCTTATGGAAAATCCGGCGTATCTGCTTGATGGAGGTTTTCTGCTGTCTTTTGGATCAGTGATTGGGATTGGCTGTGTCTGGCCATTAGTGCAGGAGGGGATGGATGTATTAAACCGGAAAAAACGAAGTGAGGTTAATGAGAAGGGAAAAATCAGAAATAAACTTCTGATGTCATTTCTGGCATCCGGAGTTGTGCAGCTTACCACACTTCCCATAGTGCTGTGGCTTTACGGAGAAGTGTCGGTGCTGGGGATTTTTCTGAATCTGCTGGTGCTTCCTACTGTGGGGATTGTACTGGGAAGCGGAACTGCCGGTGCATTACTTGGATTAGTCACTGTCAGAGGCGCGTTTCTGGCTGTTGTTCCGGGCAGGATTATTCTGAGAGGATATGAGTTCCTGACAGTGCTGCTGGGGCGACTTCGTTTTGTACATGGATCGGCGGAAAGCCGGAAGTGTGGCAGATCGTTGGATATTATCTGGTTCTGGCAGCAGCGGTGTGGATATACAGAGCGGGTGTGAAGAAAAGTGAAAATGGTGAGATCTTTGCGTGGAAAATCCGGGCTGTATATGCAGGCATGGTATGCTTTGCAATTCTGCTGGTCAGTTACAGACCGCATGAAGATTTCCGTATCGCCTGTCTGGATGTGGGACAGGGAGACGGAATTGTGGTGGAAATAGAAAACAGATGGAATATCCTGATCGACGGGGGCAGTACGAATAAGAATGAACTGGGAAAATATCAGCTGCTCCCATACTTGAAGAGCAGAGGGATTTCCAGACTGGACGGAATTTATGTTTCCCACACAGATGAAGATCATATCAGCGGGGTGCGGGAACTTCTGGAATTTGTTGAGAAAGATCTGACTTCTCTGCGCATAGAGAATCTGATCCTGCCCAAATGGAGCGATATTCAGGAGAATAAAAATTATCGGGAGCTGACAGAGCTGGCAGAGTCAGCGGGAGTCCGGGTGCTTACTGTGAAAGCAGGAGATGAGATCAGATATGGAACTGTCAGACTGAAGGTTCTGTGGCCGGAGTCCACAGCATCAGGGAAGGAAGTAAATGAAGATGCGATGGTTCTGGAAATGATAAGCAAAGATTTCAAAGGGCTTTTTACCGGAGATATCGGGATGGTGACAGAAGAAAAACTGATACAGAATGGGTGTCTTGAAGATGTGGACTTTCTGAAAACTGCTCATCACGGTTCCAGATATTCTACAGGAGCAGAGTTTCTGGAAATCGTCAGACCGGAACTGGCTGTTGTTTCCTGTTCTGCAACAAACACATACGGGCATCCGTCGCCGGATACGCTGGAACGGCTGAAGAAGAGTGGAAGCAGAGTGCTGATCACCAGAGACTGTGGGGCGGTTACAATAGTCAATGGAAAATCTGTTTCTGCCTTTAACCGAATCAAGTAAGACCCCTGTGGAGATGTGAAAAGCAATAAGCAGTAGGATTTTCAAAGTGGTTACGTTCACAGTAACTCAAAGCAAACAATGTTGTCATAATTATATACAGGTGTCTTGACACCTGTATATCCGGGGAGTATAATTGCACAGACAAACGAAAATCAGGCATGATGTGAGGAAAGAAAGATGAAAGAACATTATGATGTCATTATTGTGGGAACAGGGGCAGCCGGACTGTACTGTGCACTGAACCTTCCGGAGAAAATGAAAATCCTGCTTATCACCAAGCAGGAGGCAGACCAGTCAGATTCATCCTGGCACAGGGCGGAATCTGTATGCTGCGTGGCGAAGATGACTATGAAAATTATTTTGAAGATACCATGCGGGCAGGACATTATGAGAATAATAAACGGGCAGTAGATCTGATGATCCGCAGCTCCAATGATATTATCAGAGATCTTCTGCGTTATCATGTGGATTTTGCAAGGGATGGTCTGGGAAATCTGGCATTTACCAGAGAGGGAGCACATTCCCAGCCAAGAATTCTTTTTCATGAGGATATTACAGGAAAAGAAATCACACAGACTCTCTTAACTGCTGCAAAAATAAAAGAAAATATTGAAATTTGTGAATATATGACTATGGTAGACCTGATCTCCAAAGACAATACAGTCTGCGGAATCATTGCAATGGACCGGAATGACCAGGCATTTCCTGTTTATTCTCAGTATGTGGTTCTTGCCTGCGGCGGAATCGGCGGGCTTTTTAAAAACTCTACCAACTTTTCGCATATTGCGGGAGATGGTGTGGGAATTGCAATGAAGCACCGTGTGGAAATGGAAAATCTGGACTATATCCAGATTCATCCGACAACTCTCTATTCAAAGAAACCCGGACGGCGTTTCCTGGTTTCAGAATCAGTCAGAGGAGAAGGTGCTCTTCTGTATGATAAGAACGGACAGCGTTTTACAAACGAATTACAGCCGAGAGATCTGCTGAGCCAGAAGATTTTTGCCCAGATGGAAAAGGATGGAACAGAGTTTGTATGGGAAGATATGCGCCCTCTGGGAGAGAAAACAATTCTGGAACATTTTCCTCATATTTATGAACAATGCGTGGAAGAAGGTTTTGATCCGAGAAAAGAGCCAATCCCGGTTGTTCCGGCACAGCATTATTTTATGGGTGGAATCAAGGTAAATCTGGGAAGCAAAACTTCCATGAAGGGACTTTATGCCTGTGGAGAGACAAGCTGTAATGGCGTCCATGGAAGAAACCGTCTGGCAAGTAATTCTCTTCTGGAATCTCTGGTCTTTGCAAGAAAGGCTGCAGATGATATGATATTTGGACAGACACCGGAATATGTGCGGGCAGATGCAATTGATATGAATATGTATGAAAGCAGAGAAGAACTGCTTAATGCCTGCCACGAAACCGTATTAAAAGAGATTGAAAGGATGAAAAAAGTCATGAATAGTATCACAATGAAAATGCAGGCAGACAAGCTGATTCGTATGGCACTTCAGGAGGACATTACCAGTGAGGATGTTTCCACGAATGCAGTGATGCGAAGCGCAGTAAAAGGAACCGTAGATCTGATCGCAAAGGAAGACGGAATCATTGCCGGACTGGATGTATATGCGAGAGTATTCCAGATCCTGGATGAGAAAACAGAGATCAGTTTCAACTTTAAAGACGGTGATGCAGTAAAGAAGGGCGATCTTCTTGGAACAGTAACAGGAGATATCCGGGTGCTTCTTTCCGGAGAGAGAGTTGCCCTGAATTATCTCCAGAGAATGAGTGGTATCGCTACTTATACAAAACAGGTTTCAAAGCTTCTGGAAGGAAGTAAGGTAACACTTCTGGACACCAGAAAGACAACTCCGAACTGTCGTGTTTTTGAAAAATATGCTGTACGTATAGGCGGCGGATGCAACCACAGATATAATCTTTCTGACGGAGTACTGCTTAAGGATAATCATATCGGAGCAGCCGGAAGCGTAGCGAAAGCAGTGGCCATGGCAAAAGAATATGCACCATTTGTCCGTAAGATCGAGATTGAAGTAGAGACTATGGAACAGGTAAAAGAAGCAGTAGAAGCAGGAGCAGATATCATTATGCTTGACAATATGACACCGGAAATGATGAAAGAAGCAGTAGAGCTTATCGCAGGCCGGGCACAGACAGAATGCTCCGGAAATATCACAAAGGAAAATATCGCCAAAATCCTGGAAACAGGTGTGGATTTTGTTTCCAGCGGTGCACTGACACATTCTGCACCAATCCTTGACATTTCCATGAAGAATCTTCATGCAATATAATAACATGGCAGCGAAGCTGTTTTGCAGCGGATAATTTGCTATAGGATTATATCGTGGAGAAGGATGGGAAAGTATGAATACTGCTCAGAGAAGAACTGAAATTTTAAAGCTCCTTCAGCAGGCAGAAAAACCTGTGGCTGCCAGGGCGATGGCATCACAGTTCGGAGTAAGCAGACAGGTGATCGTGCAGGATATGGCTGTGATACGTGCATCTACACCGGGAATCCTGTCAACGACCAGAGGATATGTGTTGCAGCAGGATAAAGATATTGCATGCACCAGGGAATTTAAAGTACGCCATGGGCAGGAGCATGCAGCGGAGGAACTGAATCTGATCGTGGACTGTGGCGGGCGGGTGAAAAATATCAGCATCAGCCACAGGGTTTATGGCCGTGTCACTGCAGAAATGGATATTCGTTCCAGACAGGATGTGAATGAATTTGTCCAGGCGATCAACAACAGCCATTCCAGTGTATTAAGCAGTGCTACTTCCGGGTATCACTATCATCTGATAGAAGCATCCAGCCAGGAAAGGCTGGATCTGATCGGAGAACAGCTGAAGAAAGCAGGTTTCCTTGCGCCACTTCAGCCCTGGGAAAAGGAAAAACATCATAACATATAAGTAAGAAAGGATTCAGAAGATGACAATAGCAGAAATTCAGCAGGAAATCCTGCGAATGAAAAAAGAACAGGATATCTGTATTCTTGCACACGCATATCAGGGTCAGGAGATTCTGGAAGTAGCAGACTATACAGGAGATTCCTATGGCCTGAGTGTACAGGCGTCCAAAAGAGACTGCAGCGGTGTGATCATGTGCGGCGTTCGTTTTATGGCAGAAACCTGCAAGATTTTAAGCCCGAAGAAGAGAGTATGGCTTGCTAATCCTGTAGCCGGATGTCCCATGGCAGAGCAGTTGGATCTGGAAGGTCTGCGTGAATTAAAAGCACAGTATCCGGATTATGCAGTTGTCGCCTATATTAATACAACTTCAGAACTGAAAACAGAATGTGACGTATGTGTTACGTCCTCATCAGCAGTTGAAATCTGCAAAAAGCTGGAGCAGGATAAGATTTTATTTATTCCGGATCCGAACCTGGGACACTACGTGGCAGAGAAGCTCCCGGAGAAAACTTTTGCATTTTATAAAGGCGGATGTCCGAGACATATCGTGGTCAGTGCAAAAGATGTAGAAAAAGCCCGCGCAGCGCATCCGGATGCACTTTTCCTGGTACACCCGGAATGCCGTCAGGAAGTAGTAGAGCAGGCTGATTATGTAGCTCCACCACAGGAATCATGGAATTTGCAAAGAAATCTGAACATAAAGAATTTATCATCGGAACAGAAAACAGCATTGTAGAGCATCTTCAGTTTGAATGTCCTGATAAGAAATTTTACCCGGTTGCAGTACAGCTTACATGCATGAATATGAAGGTTACCACCTTAATGGACATCTATAACTGTCTGAAAGGACAGGGCGGGGAAGAAATCTTCCTTCCGGAGAATATCATGGAAGCGCCGGAAGATGCATTCACAGAATGGTGGAGCTGGGCGGCTGAATAATAATCTGAAATTTTCTGCTGGCTATTATGTCATGGAATTGATACAATAAAAGTAACGTTACTGAGAACAGTAACAAAGTAACTGCTCTGCAGTCTGATATCTTGGTATCTGTGAATAGAACAACAGATTGCTGAACAGTTACAGACAAAACAGCCTCAGGAGTAGAAAATTGAAAAACATACAGGCAGACATTAAATCAGGAAATTTTAAACAGGTGTATCTTCTCTATGGAGAGGAAGCATATCTGAAACAACAGTATAAACAGAATCTGGTAAAGGCACTGAATCCGGATGGGGATACTATGAACTTCAATCACTATGAAGGCAAGGGGATTGATGTAAAACAGTTGATCGACCTCTGTGAAACCATGCCATTTTTCGCAGAGCGCAGAGTTGTTTTGCTGGAAGATACAGGTTTTTTCAAAAATAAGTGTGAGGAACTGGCAGATTATATGAAAGAGCTGCCGGACTATCTGTATCTGGTTTTTGCAGAAACGGAAGTAGACAAGAGAAACCGCATGTACAAAGCAGTAAAAGCCTGCGGAAGTATTGCGGAATTTATCAGACAGGATGAAAAAACTCTGATGCGCTGGGCAGCAGGGATCCTGGGGAAAGCCGGGAAAAAGATCACCCAGAGAGATATGGAACTTCTGCTGACCAAAACAGGAACTGATATGGGGAATCTCAGGATGGAGATGGAGAAGCTTATCAGTTATACAGAAGGCAGGGATGTGGTGACTGCAGAGGATATTGAAGAAATCTGCACCACCCAGACAACCAACAGAATTTTTGATATGGTGCGTGCAGTAACAGAGAAAAATCAGAAGCGTGCACTGGAACTTTATTATGATCTGCTGACATTGAAAGAGCCACCGATGAGGATCCTGTTTCTTCTTGCGAAGCAGTATCGCCAGCTGCTGTTGGCAAAACAGTTTGCGGCAGCAGGACTTGCACAGACAGAAATAGCTTCGAAACTGGGAGTTCCCGGATTTGTTGTGAGAAACATTACAACATGTGCCAGAGCTTACACCATATCTGAACTGGAACAGGCAGTAAAAGATTTTGTGGATGCGGAAGAATCAGTAAAAACAGGGCGACTGGAAGATAAGCTGAGCGTAGAATTACTGATCATTAAGTACAGCAGTAAAGTAAAATAGGAAAAATGGTAACTGCCGGATATTCTGGCAGTTACAAAAGATAATAACAAAAAAGACAGCCACATGACGGTGATGGCTGTCCTTTTTAATCATAAGCTTATAATTAAAAATTCAATCTATAATTAGTCAATGCTGTTAACAGCTTTAGCTAAACGGGCAACTTTTCTTGCGCAGTTGTTTTTATGATAAACACCTTTGGATGTAGCTTTGCTGATTGTGGAAACAGCATCCTTTAATGCTACTTCTGCAGCTGCCTTATCTTTATTTGCTACTGCTGCTTCAACTTTCTTCATAGAAGTTTTAACTGCAGATTTGATTGCTTTGTTTCTTGCTGCTTTAGTTCTGTTTACTAAAATTCTTTTCTTAGCAGATTTAATGTTAGCCAATTCGTACACCTCCAATTTAATTCGATAAAATATTATTATACTCCTGTCATAGAAACAGACACGGGCGCTCCTATGAACATGCTTATATATATTATCTCAAATAATCTTTCTTGTCAATACATATTTCCATAAAAAAAGCTAAAAATAGATATAAAAAGTTGTTATAAGAACGGAGCAAACAGTAACAAATATTGAATGAAGTACGGAGGGAAAAGAGATGCTGGATAATTACGGAATAAGAACAGACCTGGCGCTGGAGGCAACCGAACGGTTTACAGAGGAAAACGTAGAAGTCCGGGGAGTGGAGGTCCACGAAGATTATAATGAGGAGAAAGATATCCGTACCACTGTGGTAAAAATCACCACAGAAAATGGTGCCCGGACAATGGGACGACCCCAGGGAAGCTATATTACGATAGAAGCTCCGGGGCTTTCTGTACATGATGAGGATTATCACAGAGAAATTTCCCTGGAAATCGCCCGTCATTTACAAAATGTAATCAATCTGGAGCGTGAGCTGTCCATTCTGGTAGTAGGTCTGGGTAATTCAGCGATCACAGCCGATTCCCTGGGGCCTCATGTGGTAGAAAATCTTCATATAACGAGACATATGATAAGAGAGTATGGCCTGCAGAGCCTTGGAAAAGAAAAAATGCACCGTATCAGTGGAATTATCCCGGGAGTAATGGCACAGACAGGCATGGAGACGTCTGAGATCATACAGGGAATCGTGGCAGAGACAAAGCCGGACATAGTGATTGCCATTGATGCGCTGGCAGCAAGAAGCACCAGACGCCTGAACCGTACGATCCAGATCACAGACACAGGAATCAACCGGGTTCCGGTGTAGGCAATCACAGAGTGGGGCTTACAGAAGAAAATCTGCAGGTAAAAGTGATCGGGATCGGAGTACCCACCGTAGTAGATGCGGCAACTATCGTCCATGATTCCATGGCACACCTTCTGGAAGCGCTGGAAGAGGCAGAACAGAAAGAATTTCTGGAAGAAATGATATCGCCCCATCTTCACACCATGTTTGTAACTCCCAAAGATGTGGATGAGACAGTAAAATACCTGAGTTTCACAATCTCAGAAGGACTGAACATGGCGTTTGAGGAAATAGGCGGCTGACCGGAAAATTGTTCCGTCAGTGTGAACAGGGTATAAATGGGAAAACATGGACATAGGATAAGTCAAGAGGTGATCCATGTGACAAACGTTCAGAAAGCGTTCTGCATTCTGCTTAGCATGTGCTTTTTTGCCACTCTGGCAGTATTGCCGGGGACATTTTTTACAGGAGAAAATGTGTACAGGCATCTGCCCCTGTACCGCTTTCTGGAAAAAAGAGCTCATATGAGTTCCTATGAAGATATTGAAACTTATAAAAAAATAGCAGGAGAAAACGGAAAATATCTGGGAGAGCGTGCACAGTCCGAACAATTGCTGGCAGAAAAAGGTGAATCTGAAGAATTACAGATACCAGAATCTACACCGGTACCGAAAGAAACAGCAATTCCTTCGAAAACAGTAAAATCAGCGAAAATATCAGAGTCAGCGAAAATATCAGAATCAGAACAAACTTCAAAAAAATCAGACAAGACACCTAAACCGAAAAAGATAACTGCGTCACCGGAAAATCATGAAACGGACAAATCACAGAAGCCGCAAGAGTCAGCAGCGCAGAATGACCAAAATATTCAGAACAGCACAGAAACCATTGCTGCTGCAGTTCCTCATCCAATGATCGACCTGTCCCCCGAAAAACTGGCAGATTATAATTATCTTCTGGGACAATTCTATATCGTAGATCCAACACAGAAGCAGATGCCGTACAGATCAATGCCGGGGATTTTCTGAAACAGGACTTAAAAATTACCAAAGAAACCGATACCCCTCAGATTCTGATCTATCACAGCCATTCGCAGGAAACCTTTGCAGATTCCAGAGAAGGGGAAGAATCCGACACGATTGTAGGAGTAGGAGATTATCTGACACAGCTTCTCACAGAAAACTACGGTTATCAGGTAGTCCATCTCAAAGAGCAGTTTGACATGGCAGGCGGTGAACTGGACCGCAGCGCTGCTTATGATTATGCCCGCGATTATCTGGAACCCTACCTGCAGGAAAACCCGGATATCCAGGTGATCATAGACCTTCACCGGGACGGCGTCCCTGAAGACCGGCATCTTGTAACAGAGATCAATGGAAAACCCACAGCTCAGATCCTTTTTTACAATGGACTGAGTTATACGACATCCAAAGGTTCCCTGGACTATCTGCCAAATCCCTACATACAGCAAAACCTGGCATTTTCCTTCCAGCTGGAATACCAGGCAGCCCAATACTATCCTCAATTTTACCGGGGAATTTACCTTGCAGGTTACCGCTACAATCTCCACCTCCGTCCCCGCTCCCTTCTTCTGGAAGCCGGAGCCCAGACCAACACTGTCCAGGAAGTAAAAAACGCCATGGAACCATTTGCCGACATCTTAGACAAGGTACTGCAGGGCTGAATTCCAATTACTAGTACATCGTTTTCGAAATAACTATACCACTCACTTGTCTGCGAATCCGATTGCACAGGTCTAAAAGCCTCAGCGTAGCCCGCTACGCCTGCGTTTTTATACCAGCACACTCGAATCCGCATCCTACGCGATTGGTATAGTTATTTACGAAACGATGTACTAGGATGTTTCTGGTTACTGTTCATATCTACTATCCCGCGAGGTGTGTGAACAGTAACAACAGTAACTATTTCTGTGCGTCCAATGTAGATAAATAGATGACAAACCCTTCCCCCATATGTTATAATACAAAATTAGCAAACCCATCAATTATAGTATATAAGAAAGAACTCAGGAGGGAATTCCTTAATGATAGACCAGAGCAAAATCAGAAATTTCTGTATTATTGCACACATAGACCACGGCAAATCCACTCTTGCCGACCGAATCATCGAAATGACCGGCACTCTGACAGAACGTGAAATGCAGTCACAGGTACTGGACAACATGGAACTCGAAAGAGAACGTGGAATCACCATTAAATCTCAGGCAGTGCGAATCGTATACAAAGCCAAAGACGGCGAAGAATACATCTTCAACCTGATCGACACCCCCGGCCATGTAGACTTCAATTACGAAGTATCCCGAAGCCTTGCAGCCTGCGACGGTGCAATCCTGGTAGTAGATGCAGCTCAGGGAATCGAAGCCCAGACACTGGCAAATGTATATCTTGCCCTTGACCATGACCTGGATGTCCTTCCGGTCATCAACAAAATCGACCTGCCAAGTGCAGAACCGGATCGTGTGGTAAATGAAATCGAAGATGTCATCGGCCTTGAAGCCCATGACGCACCAAGGATTTCTGCCAAAACAGGACTTAATGTAGAAGAAGTCCTGGAACAGATCGTAACAAAGATCCCGGCACCTCATGGCGATGTAGATGCACCATTAAAAGCCCTGATCTTTGACTCCATTTATGATGCATACAAAGGCGTTATCGTATTCTGCCGTGTCATGGATGGCCGTGTGAAAAGAGGCACTCAGATCCATATGATGGCAACTGGCTTCACCACAGAAGTTGTGGAAGTCGGATACTTTGGTGCAGGTCAGTTTATTCCATGTGAGGAACTGACAGCAGGCATGGTAGGATACATCACTGCGAGTATTAAAAACCTTGGTGACACTCGTGTAGGTGATACAGTTACAGATAAGGAAAGACCATGTGCAGAAGCACTTCCGGGCTATAAGAAAGTAAACCCTATGGTATACTGCGGATTATACCCGGCAGATGGTGCCAAATACGGTGATCTGAGAGATGCTCTTGAGAAGCTTCAGCTCAATGACGCCTCTCTGTTCTATGAACCGGAGACATCTGTAGCCCTTGGCTTTGGTTTCCGATGTGGTTTTCTGGGATTGCTCCATCTTGAGATTATTCAGGAGCGTCTGGAAAGAGAATACAACCTTGATCTTGTGACCACAGCTCCCGGTGTTATTTATAAAGTATACAAAACTAACGGCGAAGTTATCAATCTGACAAACCCAAGCAATCTGCCGGATCCATCAGAGATTGAATACATGGAAGAACCAATGGTAAATGCCGAGATCATGGTAACAACTGAATTTATCGGTGCCATTATGGATCTTTGCCAGGAACGAAGAGGGCAGTATCTGGGAATGGATTATATGGAAGAAACACGTGCGCTTCTGAAATATAAGCTGCCGTTAAATGAGATTATCTATGATTTCTTTGATGCCCTCAAATCCCGCTCCAGAGGCTATGCTTCTCTGGATTACGAACTCTGCGGATATGAGCGCAGCGAGCTTGTGAAACTGGATATTCTGGTAAACAAAGAAGAAGTGGATGCTCTTTCCTTTATTGTACATGCAGATACAGCATATGAGAGAGGCCGTAAGATGTGCGAGAAATTAAAAGACGAGATTCCCCGCCAGCTTTTTGAGATTCCGATCCAGGCAGCTGTCGGAAGCAAGATTATTGCCAGAGAGACAGTCAGAGCCATGCGTAAGGATGTACTTGCCAAATGTTACGGCGGTGATATTTCCCGTAAGAAGAAACTTCTGGAGAAACAGAAGGAAGGTAAGAAACGTATGCGTCAGGTAGGCAATGTGGAGATTCCGCAGAAAGCATTTATGAGTGTATTGAAACTGGATGATAAATAAAGTGTGAATGGTAACTATTCGGCAGCCTGCTGTCCACATAACTGTGAAGGTACTGAACAGTTATCTGTGAATAGTGCTCATCTCAACAGAAGGTTAAAATATTGAAGAAAATGATTAAGCGAAAAACAGTTATACTATGTATGTTATTGCTTGGAATTTCTGTCTCCGGATGTGGGAAAACCAGGGAGGTAGATGAAGCGTCCTCCAAAGTGATCCAGATCAGTGTTGCGCCGGAAGAGACAAGTCCCACTCCGGCACCGGATCAGGTAGCTTCCGCAGCAGTTACCACCAATGGTAATCTGACAATGGTAAATACGTATCTGGCAGAGCAGGATGCAGCAGGTATCTCATCTGCGGAAAGTTCAGACAGCCAAAGTGATGCCGACAGTACAGATAACAGTGTCGACTCAGCAGATAACAATGAGCAAGACAGCAGTACATCAGATACTGAGGAATAGAAAACAGGTCATAACAGGAGCAGATTACAATGGAGAGAAGGAATATCACAGATTCTCCCATGGAAATCTATATCCACATTCCATTTTGCATAAAAAAATGTGATTACTGTGATTTCCTTTCCGGTCCGTCAGGTCCAAAGGAGCAGGCTGATTATGTAGATGCTCTGCTTGAAGAAATCAATGCAGCAGAAGAAGGAAAAGGAAGGAGTGTATCCTCTGTATTTATTGGAGGGGGCACTCCTTCTGTTTTGGATGAGAGATTCATAGGAGAAATTTTAAATCATATAAGACGAAAATTTCAGATTGCGGATCATGCTGAGATCACCATAGAAGTAAACCCGGGGACTGCAGACAGAAACAAACTGCAGGCATACAGAACATATGGAATCAACCGCCTGAGCATAGGTTTACAGTCGCCGGATGACAGAGAACTGAAGATCCTTGGAAGAATCCACAATTATGAGCAGTTTCTGGAGACTTACAGAAGTGCAAGAGAGGCAGGGTTCGACAATATCAATATTGATCTGATGAGTGCGATCCCGGATCAGACTTATGAAGGATGGATCCACAATCTTCGCACTGTTGCAGGACTGGATCCGGAACATATTTCCGCATACAGCCTGATCATTGAGGAGGGCACACCTTTTGCATCGCGGACGCTGAATTTGCCGGATGAAGATGCGGAGTACAATATGTATGAGGCAACAGCACAGATTCTGAGAGAATATGGCTTTGAGCAGTATGAGATTTCCAATTACGCAAAGAAAGGCAGAGAATGCAGGCATAACGTGGGCTATTGGATCCGACAGGATTATCTGGGATTTGGCCTGGGAGCTTCCTCTCTTTATGGAAAGGAACGTTTTGCCAATACACAGGATATGAAAAAATATCTGGAAAACAGCAGAACTCCGGAAAAAATAAGAGAAAAAGAGCCGCCCCTCACCAGAGAGGATGAGATGGCGGAGTTCATGTTTCTGGGACTTCGTATGACCAGAGGAATCTCAAAAGCTGAGTTTGAGCGGCAGTTTGGAAGTGAAATAGATGCAATATACGGGGATGTTCTGAGAAAATATAAGTCAATGGAACTGCTTTTGGAAGAAAACGGAAGGATTTTTCTGAGCAGAGAGGGAATTCATGTAAGCAATTCCGTTATGGCGGATTTTTTGCCGTAAACGCCTTGACGAACAAATGTTCCTGTATTATACTGATGCCATGAGGATTGCGGGGCAGCGAAACTGCGCACAATCCATGAATATCATAACATACGAAAAAGGTGTAACTGTCAAGGTAAGAAACAGTTATTATTTATAAATGAGAAACAGGAGGCCCACAATGGCAGCAGATACAACGAAGAAGCACTTTATCAGGATCAGAGGTGCCAATGTTAATAACCTTAAGAATTTAAGTGTGGATATTCCCAGAGACAAGTTTGTGGTATTTACAGGACTGAGTGGCTCCGGTAAATCTTCACTGGCTTTTGATACCATCTATGCAGAGGGTCAGCGTCGTTATATGGAATCTCTCTCTTCCTATGCAAGACAGTTTCTGGGTCAGATGGAGAAGCCGGATGTGGAGAGCATCGAAGGTCTGCCGCCGGCCATTTCCATTGATCAGAAATCTACCAACCGCAATCCCCGTTCCACAGTAGGAACAGTGACAGAAATCTATGATTATTTCCGACTTCTGTATGCCAGAGTGGGAATCCCTCATTGTCCGAAGTGCGGAAGAGAGATTAAGAAGCAGACAGTTGACCAGATGGTAGACAGTATCATGTCTTTTCCGGAGAGAACGAAGATCCAGCTTCTGGCGCCTGTTGTGCGGGGGCGCAAGGGAACTCATGCAAAGCTTCTGGAGCAGGCAAAGAGAAGCGGATATGTACGTGTGCAGATTGACGGAAACCTGTATGAGCTTTCCGAGGAGATCAGTCTGGACAAGAATATCAAGCATAATATAGAGATTGTGGTAGACCGTCTGATCGTGAAGCCCGGGATTGAGAAAAGACTCTCAGATTCCATTGAGACAGTGCTGGATCTGGCAGAGGGTCTTCTGATGGTAGATACTATGGATGGAAATATTCACAATTTCAGCCAGAGTTTCTCCTGTCCTGACTGTGGTATCAGTGTAGATGAGATCGAACCGAGAAGCTTTTCTTTCAATAATCCTTTTGGCGCCTGTCCGGACTGTCTGGGACTTGGGTATAAAATGGAATTTGATATTGATCTGATAATCCCGGATAGATCTCTGAGTATCCTGGATGGTGCCATTGTGGTCACAGGATGGCAGTCCTGCACAAATGAGGGAAGCTTTTCCAGGGCAATCCTGGATGCTCTTGCCAGAGAATATGATTTCAGCCTGGCAACACCTTTTGAGGAGTATCCGGAGAAGATACAGGACATTCTGATCAACGGAACTAATGGACATTCTGTAAAGGTTTACTATAAAGGGCAGCGCGGAGAGGGCGTTTACGATGTGGCGTTTCCGGGGCTGATCCGAAATGTGGAGCAGCGTTACAGAGAGACAGGCTCTGATGCCATGAAGCAGGAGTATGAATCTTTCATGCGCATTACTCCATGTAAAACCTGTAAAGGTCAGAGACTGAAGAAGGAATCACTGGCTGTGACTGTGGCGGATAAGAATATTTATGAGGTCACCAATCTTTCCATAGAGAAGCTGAAAGCCTTTCTGGCGGATATGCAGCTCTCCGAGCAGCAGCAGCTTATCGGCAGACAGATTCTGAAGGAAATCAGGGCAAGGGTAAGTTTCCTGTCAGATGTAGGACTGGATTATCTTTCATTGGGACGTGCGACAGGAACTCTTTCCGGCGGCGAGGCGCAGAGAATCCGTCTGGCTACCCAGATTGGTTCCGGGCTGGTAGGAGTTGCCTATATTCTGGATGAACCGAGTATCGGACTTCACCAGAGGGATAATGACAGACTTCTTGGTTCTCTGATGAAACTGCGTGATCTTGGAAACAGCCTGATCGTTGTGGAGCATGATGAAGATACCATGCGTGCCGCAGACTGTATTGTAGATATAGGTCCCGGTGCAGGGGAGCATGGCGGACAACTGGTTGCCATGGGAACTGCAGAGGATTTGATGAAGAACGAGGATTCCATCACAGGAGCTTATCTGAGCGGAAAATTAAAAATCCCGGTACCTTTGGAGAGACGGAAGCCAACCGGTTTTCTTACTGTCAAGGGGGCGGCAGAGAATAATCTCAAGAATATCGATGTGAAGATACCTCTTGGGATCATGACCTGTATCACAGGAGTTTCGGGCTCAGGTAAGAGCTCTCTGATCAATGAGATTCTTTATAAACGCCTGGCAAGAGATCTGAACCGGGCAAGAGTGATTCCGGGAAAACATAAGGATATTCTGGGAACAGACCAACTGGATAAGGTTATCAATATTGACCAGTCACCTATTGGCCGTACTCCACGTTCCAATCCTGCGACTTATACCGGGGTATTTGACCAGATCAGAGATCTTTTTGCTGCAACAGCAGATGCCAAGGCAAAAGGATATAAGAAAGGACGATTCAGTTTTAATGTAAAGGGCGGAAGATGTGAGGCATGCAGCGGTGACGGTATTATCAAAATTGAGATGCATTTCCTTCCGGACGTATATGTACCATGCGAGGTCTGCAAAGGTAAGAGATATAACAGAGAAACCCTGGAAGTAAAGTATAAGGATAAGAATATTTACGATGTGCTGAATATGACGGTGGAGGAAGCACTGACTTTTTTTTGAGAATGTTCCTTCTATTAAAAGAAAGATACAGACTCTTTATGATGTAGGACTTTCCTATATCCGGCTGGGACAGCCGTCCACAGAGCTTTCCGGAGGAGAGGCACAGAGGATCAAGCTTGCCACAGAGCTGAGCAAGCGCAGCACAGGTAAGACTATCTACATTCTGGATGAGCCTACCACAGGTCTGCATTTTGCGGATGTGCATAAGCTGGTGGAGATTCTGAAACGATTATCGGAGGGCGGTAATACAGTAGTTGTGATCGAGCATAATCTGGATGTGATTAAGACCGCAGATTATATCATTGATATCGGACCGGAGGGTGGAGACAAAGGAGGTACCGTAGTTGCTCAGGGAACTCCTGAGGAGGTGGCACAGTCACCGGTTTCCTATACCGGAAAATATGTAAAGAAATATCTGAAATAATCTTGAAATCATATTGCAGGACTTTCTTTTTAAATGGAAGTTGTATATAATAAAAGAGATTATTTATAGCAATTCTCGTAAATAATATATTTTGATCCGGCTTATCAGGATGTGAAGCCCTGTTGGACTGTTTTGATCGCATTATTTTATGGAGTTGTTATAACTAAACCGGATAAGTCCCCGGTAGAGACTGTAAAAAGTAATGATCAGTTGAAGGGGATGAGGAGAACGTAAGAACAGAAAGGGGATTTCCATGCCGACAAGTGATATTGGAATTGACCTGGGAACCAGGAACAGTCTGGCTTATTCTACAGGAAAGGGGCTTGTGCTAAATGAGCCTTCGATCGTAGTTTATGATAAAAATACAGAGAAGATACGTGCGATCGGTGAAGAAGCCCGTCTGATGGAAGGGCGCATTACTTCAGATATGGAGATCATCCGTCCCATCAGACAGGGCGTGATCGTTGATTATACAGTTACAGAGAAGATGCTGAAATACTTTATATCCAGAGCAATAGGAAGAAGAGCTTTCCGCAAGCCCAGGATCAGTATCTGTGTTCCAAGCGGAATTACAGAGATTGAAAGAAAGGCAGTGGAGGAAGCAACCTATCAGGCTGGTGCCAGAGATGTCTATATGGTGGAGGAACCTATAGCTGCGGCAATCGGAGCCGGGGTGGATGTGACCAAGCCCTTTGGAAATCTGGTCGTAGACATTGGAGCCGGAACTTCGGATGTTGCGGTTATCTCTCTTGCGGGGGTTGTGGTTTCCGCTTCTGTGAAAGTTGCAGGGGACACTTTTAATCAGGCTATACTGAACTATGTGAGAAAGAATCATGGACTTTTTATCGGAGAAGATATGGCAGAGAAGATCAAAATTCAGATTGGTACGGCTATAGAGGAATCAAATCCGAGAACAATGGAAGTAAAGGGGAGAAATGTGATCACCGGTCTGCCGAAGACAGTGACACTTACCTCAGAAGAAATACGTGTGGCGTTAAAGGATGCTACAAGCCAGATTGTGGAGACTGTTCATGGAATTCTGGAAAAGACACCGCCAGAACTGGCTGCGGATATTGTAGACAGAGGAATCGTACTTACAGGCGGCGGTGCCCTTCTTCATGGGATGGATACACTGATCGAGCAGAGAACCGGAGTAAGTACACTGACTGTGCAGGATGCAATGAGCGTGGTCGCAGTGGGAACCGGTAAGTATGCAGAGGTAATGGCACGTTTTGACGGATAAAGCAGGAGGTACTGCACAGTGCAGTGCCTTTTTGCGTTGTCAGAGGATCAAAGAAGCAGGAGGTGTGGAGAAAAGCACATGAGTGAAACTGTCACAGGATACATAGATCATGTTATTTTCAGAAATGAAGATAACGGATATACAGTTATGGTACTGAAAGGTACAAAAAAAGAGGAAGAGCTGACCTGCGTGGGAAGTTTCCCTGCGATCACACAGGGGGCATCTATTGAAGCAACCGGAGTATATATCCATCATCCGGTATATGGCAAACAGTTTCAGATCAGTTCTTTTACAGAGAAGATGCCGGAGGATACATATGGAATAGAACGTTATCTGGGTTCGGGCGCATCAGGGGAATCGGTGCTGCACTGGCTGCCAGGATTGTGCAGAAGTTTGGAGATGACACACTCCGTATCGTAGAAGAAGAGCCGGAGCGGCTTGCAGAGGTAAAGGGGATCAGTGAGAAAAAAGCCCGGGAGATCGCTGCGCAGGTAAGTGAGAAGGCAGAGATGCGAAAAGTAATGATCTTTCTGCAGAAATATGGGATTTCCCTGAACCTGGGCGCAAAGATTTATCAGAAATATAAGGAATCTGTCTATACGATCCTTCAGGAGAATCCTTACAGACTTGCGGAAGATATTTCCGGTGTGGGATTTAAGATTGCTGATGAGATTGCTGCCAGAGTCGGTATTCACGCAGACTCAGATTACAGAATCCGCAGCGGAATGCTGTATACTCTTCTGCAGGCTTCGGGAGAAGGACATACTTATCTTCCGAGGGAACAGTTATTTACAAGATGTGCCAGACTTCTGGGAGTAGATGAATCCTATATGGAGAAACATCTTATGGATATGGTTATTGACAGGAAGCTGGTGCTGAAAGAAAAAAGCGGAGAAACTATCGTTTATCCGGCACAGTATTATTATCTGGAACTGAACACTGCCAGGATGCTTAATGAACTGAATATTGTGTGTCCTGAGGATAAAGAGCTTGTCAGGCACAGAATTGAGCTGATCGAGAAAGAGACAGGAACTGTTCTGGATGAAATGCAGAAGAAAGCAATCACTGAAGCAGCGGATCATGGACTCTTTATTCTTACAGGAGGCCCCGGTACAGGTAAAACGACAACGATCAATGCGATCATCCGCTTTTTTGAGGGAGAAGGTGCAGAGATTCGGCTGGCTGCACCTACCGGACGTGCTGCAAAGAGAATGACAGAGACTACCGGATATGAGGCGCAGACAATTCACCGTCTGCTGGAACTGAATGGAATGCCGGAAGAAGAGAGGGACGGGCATTCAGCTAAATTCGAGAGGAATGCACAGAATCCGCTGGAGGCAGATGTGATCATTATTGATGAAATGTCTATGGTGGATATTCATCTGATGCATTCTCTTCTTCTTGCAGTAGTAGCAGGAACCAGACTGATCCTTGTGGGGGATGAGAATCAGCTTCCGAGTGTAGGCCCGGGCAATGTGCTGAGAGATATTATCCGAAGCAGATGTTTCCCTGTAGTGGAACTGACTAAGATATTCAGACAGGCATCAGAGAGTGATATTGTTGTAAATGCTCATAAGATAAATAAGGGAGAACAGGTTCAGATCAATAATAAGAGCAGGGATTTCTTTTTTCTGAAGAGATATGATGCAGATATCATTATAAGAGTAGTGATCGCGCTGATCCAGGAGAAACTGCCGCGCTATGTAGATGCCAAACCCTTTGAGATACAGGTACTGACACCTATGAGAAAGGGACTTCTGGGAGTAGAGCGGCTGAATCAGATCCTGCAGAGATACCTGAATCCGCCGGAAGACGGGAAATCCGAGAGGGCGGTTGGAGACCGGCTGTTCCGCACAGGGGACAAGGTCATGCAGATCAGAAATAATTATCAGATGGAATGGGAAATCCGGGGACGATATGGGGTTGTCATTGAGAAAGGCGTGGGAGTATTTAACGGAGACACCGGAATCCTCAGGGAAATCAATGAATTTGCTGAGACAGCAGAAGTGGAATTTGAGGATGGACGTTTTGCAATGTACTCGTTCAAACAGCTGGAGGAACTGGAACTTGCATATGCTATTACAATCCACAAGTCTCAGGGATCTGAGTATCCGGCAGTCATACTTCCATTGCTTTCCGGACCACAGATGCTTTTAAACAGGAACCTTCTTTATACCGCAGTTACCAGAGCAAGAAAATGTGTGACGGTTGTGGGAAACGAGGAGACCTTTGTAGAGATGATACGCAATGAAAAACAGCAGAAGAGATACAGTGCACTGGATGAACGGATCAGAGAACTGAGTGAGACTACAGGGATAATAATACAGATGGTGAAGAATGATATTGCAGACTGTGATCTGATGACTGAATAATAACAGAGAAAAAATTTATTCCGATAATATGAGAAAAACAGAAATACAGAGGATAGCAAAACAAAGAGTAAAATAGTGGAAGGAAATGGAAATGAAACGGTTTCTGAACATGGTAGCTGATATTTTTTACCCGAGATGCTGTCCGGTCTGTCAGAAAATACTGGCAGATCAGCGAAGGATGATCTGTCCGGAATGCGAGAAAGAACTTCGTCCGATTGGTCATCCCAGATGTTATAAATGTGGAAAACCCATAGAAACAGGGGAATACTGCAGAGACTGTCAGAAACACAGGCATATGTATGAACAGGGAAGAGGTATTTTTGTCTATGATGGCATAATGAGAAGATCTGTTACCAGATATAAGTACTATGGATGCAGAGAATACGGTGATTTTTATGCCAGAGCAATGTATCGATATGCACAGAAAGAATTGCGGGAATGGAAGCCGGATCTGATCGTGCCGGTTCCGGTACACAGGTCGAAGGAGCGGCAGAGAGGTTTTAATCAGGCTGCATATCTGGCGGAGAAACTCGGTCATTATACCGGGATTTCCACAGATGTCAATATTGTGCAGAAAGTTTTAAAGACAAAGTCGCAGAAAAAACTGAATGCTTTGCAGAGAAGAAAAAACCTGGAAAAAGCGTTCTGCGTGACCGGAGATGTCAGGGGAAAGAATATCTTGGTGATAGATGATGTGTATACAACAGGAAGTACGATCGATGCAATGGCCGGATGCCTGAAGAGAAAAGGTGCCGGAAATGTTTATTTTCTTACGGTTTGCATAGGCAGGAGATAAGAAAAAACACTTTTCATACATAATGATATATGTTACAATTAATCTGTATGATTATATGAATGATATCAGGTTGTTGCTGAGAACAGAGTGAACAGTAATAGCGGATTATAGCAAAAGGAAAAGCATACAGTAAGGAGTAATTTATGTTAAATGAAGAGAAGATAAAAATCATGAATAAACTTGCCATGTATGAACAGGGTGAAGGAAAGAAATATCTTCCGGTCAGCAGGTACTACCGTAGTGATTATATCGGACTTGCCATGATTAAGAATTTTTTCCTTGTTACGATTGGGTATTGCCTGATTCTGGCCGGTATCGCAGCATATTTTGCTGAATATCTGATAGATAATGTTCATAAGATGAACCTTGTTTCACTGGGCGTGGAAGTTATTCTGGGGTATGTGGCAGTGCTGGTACTGTTTTCTGTCCTGACATATATCCAATATACGGTGAAATACCATAAAGCAAAGAAAAGTGTGAAAAATTATTATGAAGAACTTACACAATTAAGTAAAATCTACGGTCGCGAAGATAAAAAATCTTCAGCCAGAGGAGTTACAGGAGGATATAAAAAATGACAGCATTACTCGAATTAAAACAGCGAATAAAGAATTTATACAGCCAGTATGAGATTTATATCCTGCCTGTCTTACGTTTCGTTCTGGCAATGGTTTATTTCATATGGATCAATACCAATATGGGATATATGAAGCAGATCGATAATATATTTATTGTTCTGATCCTTGCACTGATCTGTTCCATTCTTCCTTCAGGTGTAATGATTTTTGTAGGATTTGCCCTGATGGTCGCACATGGTTATGCACTGGGGATAGAAGTTGCAGGTTTTATGCTTGTGCTGATCCTGTTTATGGCAATTCTCTTCCTGAGATTCAGTTCAGACAATAATTTAGTACTTGTATTTACACCGCTTTCCTTTGGGTTCAGTGTTCCGACGCTTCTTCCTATCGGAAGCGGACTTTTGTGCAATGCGTTTTCTGCACTTCCTGCAGGCTGCGGAGTGATTATTTACTATTTTATCCGTTTTATACGTGTACAGCATAAACTGCTGGAAAACCCGGATGTTGCCATAGCTGACAAATTAAAACTTCTGACAGATGGAATCGTGCAGAACTGGGGAATGTGGATCACAGTGATTGCCTTTATCGCAGTGATTCTGCTGGTGAATCTGATACGTACCCGCTCTTTTGACTATGCATGGAGAATTGCCATTATTGCAGGTGGAGTTGTGTATGTTCTGATGATTATTGCAGGTGGATTTTATTTTAGACTGGATATTGATGTTGTTACGCTGATCATTTATACAGTGATCTCTGTGGTGATAGGATTACTTCTTGAATTCTTTGTATTTGGTGGTGACTATACCCGTACCGAGAGACTGGAATATGAGGATGATGAATATTATTATTATGTAAAAGCAGTGCCGAAAGCCTGTGTCACAACATCTGAAAGAAGTATAAAGAAGATTAACGGAAGTTCTGCAAAGGATGAAAGACCGGCACAGGATAACGTTGTTTCTTATGCGAATCCTATTTTTCATGGTGATGAGAAAGCAGTGACGACAGATGAGGTGCAGCACCTGTAGAGAGAAAGAAAGATATTGACAGCGTGGATTTTGAGAAGAAACTGGAAGAATCATTAAAAAATCTGTAAAAAGCAGTTTCCGGTAACGATGAGACATACGAGCCAAAATTCCATTGCCGCAGGCAATCTGGAATGAATTTTGGCTACGTTACTGTGAACGGAGTGAACAGTAACACAAAATCCACTGAAAACATTTTCAACGATAAGATATATAAAAATGATAAGGAAAGGAGAGCCATATGCAGGATTTTTCAGGAAATTTGATAGAAACATTATCAAGACTGGCATTTCCTAAGATTGGGATTATAGATATCATACAGATTGCACTGATCGCTTTTTTTGTATATCAGTTCATGGTATGGATCAAATATACTCATGCATATACACTTCTGAAAGGAATACTGGTCGTTCTCCTCTTCATTCTGATCGCGTATATTTTCAGGATGAATACGATTCTGTGGATTTTTTCAAATCTGGCAAGTACACTGATCGTAGGTGTGATCGTTATTTTTCAGCCGGAGCTCAGAAAAGTTCTGGAACAGCTTGGACAAAAGCGGATCATGGCTTCACTGATACCTTTTGATGCAGGTAAAGAGGTGAAGGAAAGATTTACGGATAAAACCATCAGTGAGCTGGTCAAAGCATGTTTTGATATGGGAGAAGTTAAGACCGGAGCACTGATCGTAATTGAGCAGAATGAGCTGCTGACCGATTATATAAGAACAGGTATTAATCTGGATGCAATCCTTACCAGTCAGCTTCTGATCAATATATTTGAACATAACACACCACTTCATGACGGAGCTGTTATTGTAAGAGAGAACAGGATTGTGGCTGCAACATGCTATCTTCCACTGTCTGATAATATGGAACTGAGCAAACAGCTTGGAACGCGGCACAGGGCAGGTGTGGGGATCAGTGAGCAGACAGATTCTGTTACGATCATTGTATCAGAGGAAACCGGTCAGGTATCTGTAGCGCAGGGAGGAAAGCTGACCAGAAGTGTAAACAGTGCAAAACTCAGAGAAATCCTGGTCAGAGCGCAGAATAAGCAGGTTGTAGACAACAGCAAACTTCGCCATTTACTGAAAGGAAGAGTGAAGCATGAAGAAGCGAAAAATAACAGATAATATACCTCTGAAAATCATGTCTGTCGCAATAGCTGTTGTGCTATGGCTGATCGTTGTAAACATAGATAATCCGACAGGAACCAATTACTATACGCTCAATGATGTGGAACTGATCAACAAGGAATATGTGGAATCTTCAGATACCATCGGTAAGATGTGTATGCCGGAACAGAACCAGGATTCCATAAAAGTTGCGATCACTGCAACCAAGAAGATCAGAGACAAGATCAAAGTCACAGACATCTCTGCGGTAGCTGATCTTCAGCAGGCGGTAAGCCTGGATACAAATCCGGTTATGGTTCCTATTACCGTTACCTGTTCTGTACCGGGGGTATCTCCCAGTGATATCAAAGTTACTCCTCAGAATCTCAGTGTAAATCTTGATGAAAAAGAGACACAGGAGTTTGTGGTAAATGTCAGCAGAGGTGATACGAAACCGGGCAAAGATTATGAAGTAGGAAGTCTGACTGCCAGTCCGGAGAAAGTAAGGATTACAGGCCCGAAGACGCTGATCAATAAAATAGATAAGGTAAATGCTTCCATTGAACTGGATGGGAATACAGAGGATTTTACACAGGATGTAAACCTTACGATCATTGATAAGAATCAGGAGGTACTTACTGATTCTGAAATGAATTCATTGCGGATTGAGAATAATGCAAAAGTAACAGTGACTGCAAAATTATGGAAAATCCGTCAGGGAGTGCAGATATCTGCAGATTATGTAGGGACACCGGCTGAAGGATATCAGGTTGGGGCTGTGAGAACAGTGCCGGATACGATCAGTGTAGCAGGCAGTGCAGAAGGTCTTGAAAGTCTTGCGGATAATAATAATGTGATCACTATACCGGAAGACAGTATTGATATTTCCGGTGAATCCGAAGATGTGGAGAAAAAAATCAGTCTTACGAATCTTCTGCCGGACAATGTGAAACTTACCAGTGACTCCAGTGAAGATGTATGGGTAACTGTAAGTATTCTTCCGGCCGGAAGCAGAGAGTTTGAATTTCCGACTAAGAATATAGAGGTTAAGAATAAACCGAAAGATCTGCAGGTAACATTTGAGACTGCGCAGATAGAAGTGCGGATCAAATCAGATAACAAAGATCTGGATGATCTGAATAATGACAAAGACATTAAGGCATCTATAGATCTGGATGGCAAAAAGAAGGAAGTTATGAAGTCCCGGTTGAGATAGTCTTGCCGGATGGTTATGAGACAGTGAAGATGTGACTACGGAAGTAGTGATTTCATCAGGGACTGCTGTTGATGACAGTAAGGAAAACAAGGAATAAAAGAATTCTCCACTTACAGAAGGGGTAGTAACAATACAAGAGGAACAGTGAAATGGTCAGTAAAAAAGTGACAGTTAAAAATCCCACAGGTCTTCATCTGAGACCTGCGGGGATTTTGTGCAATGAGGCAATGAAATACCAGTCACAGATAACATTTGTCTACGATGGGGGCATGGCAAATGCAAAGAGTGTACTGAGTGTACTTGGTGCATGCGTAAAATGCGGAAATGAGATAGAACTTACCTGTGAAGGTGTTGATGAACAGGAAGCCCTGGATCATCTTGTTACTGCTATTGATAGCGGCCTTGGCGAGTAGAAAGCTGCTGTGCACAAACAGAGTGAACAGTAACCATAAAGTAACATGACTAAAAGAGGAGGAACTTATTGTGAAAAGAAGATTAGTTGCGGTTACATTGAGTCTTATTATGACAATGGCAACTGTCAGTGAAGCAGGTGCTGCTGCATTTACTTCACCTGATACAGCTCCGGCTGTTGCCACACAGACAGATGCAGAAGAAGTAAATGTTACAGAAGAAACTTCTGAAACAGGAACTTCTGAAACAGAAGCAGACGCTTTTTCAGATGGAGATGATGGGACAGCAGTACCATCACAGGAACAGACAGACGACGCATTTACAGCGGGAACGGATACGGCTGCTGCATTGCCGGACGAGACGCCGTCAATAGCAGATGCTACGGATGCCGTTGGAGCCGCTGTAGTGAAAGCTGAGGACTGGGTAAGCACAGAGAATGGCTTTAAACTGCGCAAACCTGCAAAAAATCAGGATACAGCAAATACAGATGATCAGAAAGCAGCAACAGCAGCACTACCCGATGAGGAGATGCCGTCTGAGACTGACGGATTCTCAGGAGATCAGACAGAATCATCTGAAACAGCAGTGGCTGAAACAGATACAACAGCTGTGACAGCAGAGGCTACAGCAATGGAAACACCAGCAGCAACGGATACAGTGTCTGTAACAAATGAAGAATTTTATACAGCGGCAGACGGAATTGTAAAGATCAGCACAGAGTATAAAGGGGAAACCCATACAGGATATTATCTGTTTGATGAAGAGGGAATCCTTGTAACAGGACAGGCTGAAGTAAAAGAAAACTCTTCAGCTGATGAAGAACCGGCATCAGATGCAGCTCAGTCAGCAGGAGAAGATGCTGCAGGGGAAGAAACAGAAGCCCAGGCAAATCAGTCCTATTTTACAACTGCAGATGAGGCTGTTGTTTATACCGGATGTGAAGGAGAAGCGATAACTCCATATACATCTACAGTAGGCCAGCAGGAGAAGAGTGTATGGAAATGGACAGGAACATATTTCCAGTACTACGATGAGAATGGTAATCTGGAGACAATTGCACAGCTTGAAGCGAAAGCAAAAGCAGCAGGTACATATACCGGATATTTCAAGATCAATGAGGATTATTACTGCCTTGATTCTGAAGGTAAGCCACAGACAGGAGAGATCACCCTCACAGTTAACGGCGAATCAAACCTGTATTATTTTGATCCTGCAAGCAGCGACATTCCTGGAAAAATGTTCCACAATGGATGGCTTCGTTCAGATACCACTAAGGGAGAGCGCTGGCTGTATTTTAAAAAGGGAAATGTTCCGGCAGACATCGGTAAATATTATAAGCGTGGCGTAGTTGCCACAGCTATCCCGGAGAAGGGAACCGGAGCTTATTTGCTGGATGCCAATGGATATGTTCTGAAATCAGTGATGAAGAAGGCTCAGAATGGTGCATATTACTGTACCGACAGTAACGGCCAGATTTATAGAAATAAACTTGTAAAATACGGCAATTTCAGATATTATTTTGGTTCAAACGGAAAGCGGGCAACCTGGACAAAGAGATGGGCAAAAGCAGGCGACCATTACTATTATTTTGGAAGTACTCCGGGTCGTGTTGTTGAGAAACATGGCTGGCAGAAACTTGTCAGCACCAGTGGCAAATTCCTTGGCTGGCTGTATTTTGATTCCAAGGGAAATCATTATACAGATAAGTGGACTTCCGCAGGTTATTATTTTAAGCCATCAGGAAAGCTTGCAAGCGGTTTGACAGAAATCGATGGAAAGAAATATATATTTGAATCATCTACATCCGCAGAACACAAAGGTAAAGTATATAAGAGCACAATGGTGCGCTATAAAAAGAAATGGTATATCGCATCCTCTAAGGGAAGCCTGTATAAGAGCGGATGGAGAAAATACAGCGGCAATTACTATTATCTTAAAGACTGTGTGGTTCAGACAAATCAGTTTATGAAAAAGAATGGAGTAAACGGTTATCTGGATGCGAACGGTAAATATACAAGAGGATGGGTAATTGTAAGTAATGCTAAAAACCTGGTGAGATATATTGATCCGTCAGGAAACGGATTTGCAAGAAATAAGAGTATGAGAGTTAATGGAATTCTGTATTACTTTGACAGTAACGGATACCGTATCACTGATCTGACAAACAGATACAGAGGACCGTATTCTGTTCAGGTGGACAGAGTAAACGGAGTTATGACTGTTTATGCTGATTCAGCCAGAACAATTCCTGTTAAGACGATCAGAGTATCTGTAGGTTTAGCGGGAACACCAACTCCGACCGGTAACTTTACACTGAGCAGAAGCCTGAGGTGGCAGCCTCTTATGGGACCATCCTGGGGACAGTATGGAACCCATGTAGACCGTGCCGGACAGGAGGAATCTTTGTTCATTCTGTAGCCTGCGGTCAGGCAAACTCATATAATCTTCCGGCAGGAGAGTACAATAAGCTTGGATCTCCCGCATCACATGGATGTATCAGAACCTGTGTGGCAGATGCGAAGTGGGTTTATGAGAACTGTAATGGCGCACCGATCAGTATTATTGATGGTAAATATAAAGCAGATGATGCAATGAAAGGACCTCTTGGAAAGAAAGCACTGACTCCGTTAAGGGGAGCTGCTAATTTCGATCCTACAGATCCTGCTGTCTGATCCGGATGTTTCTGCCAGGATAAACAGAATTGCTATAGAAACGAAATATACAAAACGCTGCACAGAGCAAGAAATGTGCAGCCGTTTTTGGGTATATATCAGGGATTATCTTGCGAAAATGTAATATAGTATGTATAATATGTTAACCGAATCAAGTAAGTCCCCTACTTCAATCGCGAAAAGCAATAAGCAGTGGGTGGGGACTTGCTTGTATCAGGAGGAGTGCAAGCTCCTTCTGATAAACTGCGAAGCAGTTATTCGGCGTAGAGCCGCGTAGCGAAGCGGATTGCGAATATCCGCTTGATTAGTATTGTAATAAAATGGACGTTTATTAGAAGACAGGACAGGAGTAGAAAGATGAAAAGAGATTTTTTAAAAATCAGAAAAAGGTTTATTGTTGGTTGTCTGGCAGCTGCGATAGCTGTAGCGCAGCCTGTAAGCTCTGTTTTTGCAAATCCGCATTATGACAGACGTGATACAGTGGCTGAGGAGGAATTTATTTATTCTGCAAGAACTTCCGGTACAGAGTCATCAAGAAAAAAAGTGAACTCCAAAGCATGGAAAAAGATCAACGGTGTCTGCTATAACGGAAGTGGTAAAATCATTCCGGGTGCGATAACCAGAGGCATGGATGTCTCTGAATGGCAGGGCAATATTGACTGGAAACAGGTAAAGAGGTCTGATATAGATTTTGCGTTTGTCCGGATATCCTATGGTCTGACTCACGAAGATTACACTTATGATGAGAATATGACAAATGCAGAACTTGCCGGAGTACCCACAGGTACCTATGTGTACAGTACAGCTTTATCAACAACTACCGCATTAAAGGAAGCACAGCTTGCCATCAGCAAAATGCAGGGTTACAAGGTTTCCTATCCGGTCGTATATGATCTGGAGTATGCAAAAGCAAGTAAGCTCTCTGCAAAAACAGTCTCAGAGATGGCACTGACCTTCTGCAATGAAGTGCGCAGGGCCGGATATTATCCAATGGTTTACTGCAATACCAACTGGTATGATAATTACATAGACTGGTCCTTATTATCAGGAGTGGATGTATGGATCGCAAGATATGGGGACACGATTCAGGCACCTGATAAGGAACGGTACAATTATACAATATGGCAGTCCACAGACGGTAACCGGGAAAGCGGACTGAACAGTACCAGTGGACTGGTAGCAGGAATCCCTGCAGGCAATGATGTTGATATGGATTTTGGCTATGTGGATTATACAAAGAAAATTACGCGAGATGGAAATCTCTGGATTCCTATGTTCCTGCAATGAAACCCGATACAGGCAGCAACGATGGAAGCAGGAACAGACAGGACTTCATCAGGAAAATGGAAAATACTATTATGTCAATGAAAATGGCGAACGTGTGTCAGATCAGTGGGTAACTGTAAATGGAAAGACCTATTATATCAGTTCTGATGGTTATGCTCTGATGGGAATGAAGAAAGTAGACGGGAAATGTTACTGGTTCCATACAAAGTCCGGATATATGTTTAAAAACCGCCGCGTGACCAGATCTACCGGTGATATCTACTATTTTGGAAGCGACGGTGTACGCTGCGAGAATGGAATGTACAAAATCAGGGAAAAAAGTGGGGAGCACACCTATTATTTCCAGAAAAACGGAAAAGCGCATAAGGGATGGCTGACACTGAATGGTAAAAAATACTATTTTTACAAAGGCAGTTCCGCACTTTCCGGTACGCGTGCCGAGAACATTACACTGACCAGTTCCAACAGGATTGTATCTGTGTTTGATGGAAATGGAGTGTGTACCAGACAATATAAAAAGCGGTAAAAAATATTGAAACATATAAAAAGATCCTGCAGCTGTGGCACTGATGGAAATTCTGCAACAGCTTCGGGATCTTTTTATGAAATTGCCGTAATTAAAGCGTATAGATCAGGATACCTGCAATGATGATCAGGTTTCCCATGATTTTTCCTTTCGTGATTTTTTCCTTCAGAATGAAATGAGAGAGAAGCAGGACAAACACATAGGCGGCAGTATCAATGACAGGACCATAGCGCATATCTACTTTTGTATAACACCATGTATTGAGGAGGAGGATCAGCATATATATAGTGTATGAGAGAATCACCCGGAAATTGAGATATTCCCTGATTCGGTTTTCGTATCTGATATTTGCGCTCTGTTTCAGAAGTATCTGTGAAACAGCGGAAAAAAATGTTCCGCTCAACATGATTAAAATAAATGTTCTATTCATATCTCTGCACCGTCCATACTCCAAATAAAACCACCAGAATACCTATGATATTCTGAATGGAAAGATTTTCATGAAAGATCAGCACTGCCCATATCTGCGACCACAGAAGATAAACACTTTTATTGGCATAGGCAGTAGACAAAGAGAATTTCTTGATGACCTGCTGCCAGGTGATGGCGTAGATTCCGCAGTTGGCTACCATCAGGAACAGGAACAGGTAAAGCAGAGGACTGCTGAGACCATGTTTATTATACTGAACAGATGCAGCTTTGGAAAAAACACTTGTCAGTGAAAACAGCAGGATATTCAGATGAAGTTGTATGTAGTCTTTGAGTTTTGACATAATACCTCCGGGCGATAATGGTATTTTACGGATTTCGTCTAATAGCCTGAAAGCTGTCGGACAGTAACTATTTTACATAAAAAAGCAGGGAAGTCAAGGTTTGTGCAGCAGGAATCTTGAAAAGAAATGTTGAAAATGATATGATAAAAATGATTGCAAAAAGATGAAAAGAGAAAGGAAAAGCATATGAGCTTATATTCAGTGGTTGTTCCTGTATATAATTCTGAACATACACTGGGAGAACTATATACGTTTGGAGAAAGTATTCCGGGAAACTCTTAAAAGAAGACTTTGAACTGATCCTGGTAGATGACGGATCAAAGGACAGATCTTATGAGATCATGACGGAACTCAGAGAAAAGGATCACAGGGTACGGATCATACAGATGGCCCGCAACTTCGGACAGCATCCGGCACTTCTGTGTGGATTTGCACATGTAAAAGGAGAGTTTGTGGTAACAATGGATGATGACCTTCAGCATCAGCCGGAGGAACTTCCGAAGATGGTCAGAACCATGCAGGAGAGACCGGATGTGGATGTTATCATTGCAAGCTATGAAGGAAGAAAGCATGGTCCGATACGCAAACTGGGAACGAAATTTTCTGTATGGGCAACTTCAAAGATGCTGGGAAAAGATCCGGATCTTCAGATCACCAGTTACAGGCTGATCCGCAGATTCCTTGTGGATGCATGGTAAAAACAAATACATATCTTCCACAGATTGGAAACCTTCTGATCAGGAGTTCTAACCGTATTATTAATGTTCCGGTTCAGCATGCAGACAGAGCTTACGGAAAAAGCGGTTATTCCTTTAAGAGACTGCTGAAAGATCTGATTTATGATATCACGACACATACTGCATTTCCCCTTCTGCTGGTGAGAAATATCGGAATTGTCAGTTTCCTGATAAGTGTAGTTCTGTCGGTCTGTTATCTGGTAAGATATTTTACACTGGGCATATCTGTGCAGGGCTGGACTTCGCTGATGCTGGTTATGCTGGCGTTTTTTGGACTGATTTTGTTATCGATCGGAATTATGGGAATCTATTTAATGAACATTCTTAATGAGGCAAAAAAAATGCCCCATTATGTAATACGTCGGGAGGATACGGACGAATAATGAAGGAAATTGGCGGATATTTTCAGCTGGAAGAGATGCGGGAGAGGAATATTATCCTGACCTGTACAGGGTCAATCTTGGAAGAACTGCACTGCTGTGGCTTTTGAAGAGCCGCAGGTGCAGGAAAATCCTATTACCGTATTTTCTGTGTGAATCAGTGGTGCATACCTGTCAGGAAAATCAGATAGAGACAGAATTTTATCATCTGAATGAGAAACTGGAAGTTCTGTATCCGAAAGAACAGCTTCCGGAAGGGGAATATCTTTATCTGGTTAATTACTATGGTCAGCTGTCTGATTCCCGGATATCAGAGTATAAAAAGATTTACGGAAACATCATAGTGGACCATACCCATGCATTTTTCAGAAACCATTAAAAGGGATAGATACACTGTATTCCTGCAGAAAATTCTGGGGTGTCAGCGATGGCGCATATCTGTCAACAGATGCCAGCCTGACAGAAAATAAGACTGTCGATTATTCTGCAGAGCGTATGAAACATATTCTGGGGCGTTATGAGCATAATGCCGGAACCTACTACAAAGATATGCTGGAAAATGCGGCAAAATATGACGGGATGGAGCTTCGGCAGATGTCAAAGCTTACACAGAATCTTCTGAAAGCTGTGGATTATGACAGAGCAAAGAAAAAAAGGGAAGAAAACTACCGGATTCTCGGAGAACTGCTTCCATCGGAAAGTATATTTAATCAGACTGTGCCGGAGGGACCTTTTGCATATCCGTATTTCCACGCTGATGGAATGAAACTTCGCAGATATCTTGCCGAAAAGAAGATATTTGTGCCGACTTACTGGAAAAATATAATTGAGAACTCTGAGACAAAAAGTCTGGAATATACCTGGGCTGCCAATATTCTTCCGTTGCCCTGCGATCAGCGTTACAGCGTGGAGGATATGAAATATATGGCTTCGGTTGTCAGAGAATGTGAGGAACGGATATGAAACATAAAGTGTTGATTCTGGGAACGCTCGGAGAATTTACAGAGCTGGTAAAGAAAGCAAAAGAGAAAGGTTATGAGACTGTTGTGTGCGACGGATATGCAGATGGTATTGCCAGAACGTATGCAGATAAGGCTTATACCATTCCTGTAACAGATGTAGATGCTATTGCCCTGATGTGCAGGGAAGAAGGTGTGGACGGGATCATCACATCATTTTCAGATCTGCTCCTGGAGTGTATGGTTAAAATTGCAGATAAAGCAGGACTGCCCTGTTATCTGAAACCGGAACAGCTTTCCTGGTACAGGGATAAATCGGCATGCCGGGATGTTCTGGACAAGCTTGGACTGCCGGCACCGGGATTTCGGAAAATATCTGTGGAACTGCTGAAACAGGGATCAGAAGAAGAAATACAACAGAGTATTGCAAATCTGCAGTATCCTCTGATCAGTAAACCTCTGGATAAATATGGTTCAAGAGGAATATTTATTATTCATCATTCAGATGAAGTCAGAAAAAAAGCCCTGCAGACAGCGGAATATACGGACTGTCAGGAAATTTTGGTTGAGGAATACAATGACGGTTATGAGTTTAACATGATGACATGGGTAATGGATGGGAAAGTCAATGTGATCAGTATTGCAGATCGTGAGAAAACGGAAATGGAAGAGGGAATGCTTCCGCTCAGCACACGAAATGTTTATCCATCCCGTTTCCTGGCGGAGGTCGAAAAAAGTGCCACAGATATTCTGCAGAATTATATCCGCTATACCGGACAGACGGAAGGTGCATTATCCATGCAGTTTTTCTGGAAACCTGGCAGGGGCATTCAGGTATGTGAGATTGCAGGACGTTTCTTTGGATATGAACATGAGCTGACAGATATGGTTTATGGATTTCAGACAGAGGAACTGCTGCTGGATTATCTTTATGAAAAAGACCGGATAAAGGAGATGTTTCACCGTCATGATATTCATCATCCGGTAAAATATGGGGCTGTACTGTATTTTCAGGGACGACAGCTTCAGATTGCAGATCAGACGGCAGCCTGTGAGCTTGCAAAAGAAAAATGTGTTGTAAAACCCTGGATTTTTTATAAAGAAGGCGAACGTGTGATAGAATATGGGCCGAATCCATATCTTGCATTGTATTATATAGAAACAGAAAACCGCAGGCAGCTGGAGCTGGAGACTGAGAAATTTTTCAGTGAGATGAGTATCCGGGATCCGGAGGGAAGAGAAGTTGCCTACAGAAATAAGATACCGGAATATGAGAAGGAAAAGAAAACAGATGATTGATTTTAACAGACCTGCTTTTACAGGCAGGGAATTTGATTACATACGTGATGCGGTACAGAGAGGAATGCTCTGTGGGGATGGAGAATATACGAAAAGATGTTCTCAGTGGATGATGGATAAATTTCATGTAAATCATGTAATGCTTACCACATCCTGTACCCATGCTCTGGAGATGGCAGCCCATCTTTGCGACATTAAGCCCGGTGATGAGGTGATCATGCCGTCCTATACATTTGTTTCAACCGCAGATGCCTTTGTATTAAAGGGAGCAAAGATTGTATTTGTTGATATCAGACCGGATACAATGAATATTGATGAGAAATTGATCGAGGCGGCAGTGACTGAGAAAACAAAAGTGATCGTCCCGGTCCACTATGCAGGGGTTGCCTGTGAGATGGATACCATTATGGAGATTGCAAAAAAATACAATCTGAAGGTTGTTGAAGACGCTGCGCAGGGAGTAGATGCCTGTTATAAGGGAAAAGCTCTTGGTACCATTGGAGATTTTGGGTGTTACAGTTTCCATGAGACAAAGAACTATACTATGGGAGAGGGCGGTGCAATCCTTTTTAACAGGGATGAATATCTGGAGAAGGCAGAGATCCTGAGAGAAAAGGGAACTGACAGAAGTAAGTTTTTCCGCGGACAGATTGACAAGTACCGCTGGATAGATTATGGTTCTTCCTATCTTCCAAGTGAACTGAATGCAGCATATCTTTATGCACAGCTGGAAGCAAGAGATCAGATTTTTGCCAAAAGAATGGAGATATACAATTATTATCATAAAAATCTGGCCCATCTTGCACAGGAAGGTAAGATCGAACAGCCTTATGTGCCGGAGGAATGCAGCCACAATGCCCATATGTATTATATCAAGGTGCGTGATATGCAGGTAAGAACCCGGCTGATTGCTTACCTTCGGGAAAAAGGAATCTGCAGCGTATTTCATTACGTGCCTCTTCATTCTGCACCTGCGGGACAGAAATTTGGAAGATTTTCAGGGGAAGATGTTTATACTACAAAGGAAAGTGAACGTCTGTTGAGACTGCCGATGTTTTATAATCTGGATATGGAGGATGTGAAGTATATCACAGATACCATAGCTTCTTTTGATGGATTCTGATAATCGTGTGCCGCAAGTCTGTTTCAGGAATCAACTTGTCGGCACATCGGACGGAAAACAGAGACATATATTAAGAGGAAATATTATGAAAAAATGGAAACATTTATTAAAGGCTGTTATGGCTGTGGGAGTCATTGCAATGACTGCTGTTCAGATCTGCGCTGCTGCGGAAGGAACTGCGCAGGCTGCTGCTTCAGAGGTTACACCCGTATCCATTTCAACTAATGAGATTGCAGGCTGGCCTGCAGGTCCTGAGATCACATCTGAGACAGGGGTACTGATGGATGCAGACAGCGGAACTCTTCTGTACAGCAAGGGCGGAGATGAAATCCGTTATCCGGCAAGTATTACCAAAATCATGACACTGCTTCTGGCGGTGGAGAACTGTTCCCTGAAAGAAGATGTTGTATTTACGGAAACAGGAACACGTGATATCAGTTGGGATTCCGGCAATATTGGAATGCAGGTGGGAGAAGTGATGAGCATGAGAGCATGCCTTTATGCACTTGTGATCCGCTCTGCAAACGAGGTCGCAGCCCAGATTGCAGAACATGTAGGCGGCACAGAGCAGCATTTTGTAGATATGATGAATGAACGTGCGGCTCAGATCGGATGCACGAATACACATTTTGTAAACGCCAGTGGTCTTCCGGATCCTGACCACTATTCTACTGCACATGACATGGCGTTGATCATGCGGGAAGGTCTGAAGAATAAAAAATTCCGCAGGATCATCGGCACTACAGATTATACGATCAAACCTACGAACATGAACAGTGAGTCAAGGGTACTGCATACGCATCATCCGATGCTTGCCCCGGAGAGCAGCTATCATTATGATGGCTGTATTGGCGGCAAGACAGGATATACCAGTGAGGCCGGAAACACTCTTGTGACAGCAGCAGAGAAGAATGGAACTACCTATATTACAGTGACAATGAAGGCGGCAGACCTTGCAGTTGCCAGTACGGATTCCACAGCACTGTTCAACTATGGTTATCAGAATTTCACAAAAGCACAGGTAAATGGTGGAGAAGTATCAGTTCCAAACGGAGTGACTGTGGATAACCTGACTGTTCAGGAGAATTCACAGAATGGAAATACAGTAGATGATTACTATTATAATGATTATCTTTTGGGAAGCGTTGAAGTTCCGGAAGCTACACCTACACCGGAACCTGCAGCGGATGCCCTTTCTGATACATCCGGAGGAAATACGGATCAGGCGGATCAAAATGAGAAATCAGATACTGTCGGAGAAGAAAAAACTTCTGCGGGGATGCCGGAACTGCGAAAAATACTTCTGATCATAGGAGCGGCAATGCTTCTTCTTATTATCATTCTGAGCATTGCACTTGCAAAAAAGGAAAAAAGATATTATGGCTAAGTCTGCATATCATGTGGATTTATGCGAATAGATATAACAGAAACACAGAGAAAGCTAAAGAAAAGAGGAAAATAAAATGGGAAAAATCAAAGTTACAGAATGTGGTGGAATTAAGGGATTAAAAGTGGTAGAACCTACAGTTTTCGGAGATGCCAGAGGATATTTCATGGAAACCTACAATTACAATGATTTCAAAGAAGCAGGAATTGATGTCGAATTTGTACAGGATAATCAGTCAAGCTCACATAAGGGTGTACTTCGCGGACTCCATTTCCAGATCAATTACCCACAGGATAAACTGGTACGTGTTGTAAATGGTGAGGTATTTGATGTGGCGGTAGATCTTCGTGAAGGTTCAGAAACATATGGAAAATGGTTTGGAGTCGTACTTTCTGCTGAAAACAAGAAACAGTTCTTCATTCCAAAAGGATTTGCACATGGTTTTCTTGTACTTTCCGAGCATGCGGAATTTGTTTACAAATGCTCTGATTTCTATCATCCAAATGATGAGGGTGGCCTGATCTGGAACGATCCGGATATCGGAGTTGAATGGCCGATCCCGGAAGGAATGGAATTAAGCTTTTCTGACAAAGATACCAAATGGGGAAGCTTTAAAGAGTACCGTAAATAGGAGAATGAGCGATTGAATACAATTTTTTCTTTACCGATGGATATTTATAAGAACAGACGGCTTGTTGCAAAGCTTGCAAAGAATGATTTCAAAACAAGATATGCAGGTTCTTATCTGGGAATTGTGTGGGCGTTTATCCAGCCTGTGATCACGATCCTGGTATACTGGTTTGTATTCTCTGTAGGTTTTCGTTCCGGAACAGGGGATCTGGGAGTTCCTTTTGTTCTTTATCTGGTAGCAGGTATTGTTCCATGGTTCTTTTTCCAGGATGCGCTGATGGGGGGACAAATTCTCTGCTGGAATACAATTATCTGGTAAAAAAAGTCGTTTTTAATATCAGTGTGCTTCCGGTAGTCAAGATCATTTCTGCCATGTTTGTGCATGCATTCTTTGTGTTGTTTACGATCATCCTGTATGCAGCGTATGGGAAATTTCCTGATTTCTATTATCTGCAGATTATTTATTACAGTGTATGTGTGTTCATTCTGGTATTGGGCTTATCCTATGCCACAAGTGCAATCGTTATTTTTTTCAGAGATCTGACCCAGATCATCAACATTGTGCTTCAGGTAGGAGTCTGGCTGACTCCGATCATGTGGATCGTTGAGGCTTCACCTCTGATGGGACATCCTGTGATCATGAAGATCCTGAAACTGAATCCGATGTATTATATTGTTTCCGGATACAGAGATACATTCCTGATGAAAACCTGGTTCTGGGAACATGCAGGATGGACGGTCTATTTCTGGATATTTACAATTCTGTGTTTCCTGTTCGGAAGCTGGGTATTTAAACGTCTGCGCATTCATTTTGCAGATGTATTGTAACTAGTACAGCGAATATTAATATAGCAGAAACTTAATTTTCGCTGTACTGTAAGCGTGAAATAAGTCAGAGGAAGATGAAAAACACAGGAACATAACAGAAAGGAAATCACGTGGAGAACAAGAAAGTAATTCAGGTGAAGGATCTCACCAAAATGTATAAATTATATGATAAGCCTTCGGACAGACTGAAAGAAGCGCTGGGGCTTACCAGAAAGAAACTTTATAAAGAGCATTATGCACTTCATGATGTAAATTTTGATATTTATGAAGGAGAATGCGTAGGAATTATCGGAACCAACGGTTCCGGTAAATCCACGATCTTAAAGATCATCACCGGTGTCCTGACTCCCACAGCAGGGGAAGTAAAGGTAGACGGACGAATTTCCGCGCTGCTGGAACTGGGAGCCGGATTTAACATGGAATATTCAGGTCTTGAGAATGTATACCTGAATGGAACCATGATCGGTTTTTCAAAAGAAGAGATTGATGCCAGACTGAATGATATTCTGGAATTTGCGGACATTGGAGACTTTATCCACCAGCCTGTAAAGACTTATTCCAGTGGTATGTTCGTGCGTCTGGCTTTTGCTGTTGCGATCAATATTGATCCGGAGATCCTGGTGGTAGATGAGGCGTTGTCTGTGGGCGACGTGTTCTTTCAGGCAAAATGTTATCACAAGTTTGAGGAATTTAAGAAACAGGGAAAGACGATCCTGTTTGTAAGTCATGATCTTGGAAGCGTTTCCAAGTATTGTGACAGAGTTATTCTTCTGAACAAAGGCGTAAAGATGGATGAAGGTTCACCAAAGCAGATGGTTGACCTGTACAAACAGCTTCTGGTAGGACAGAATCCTGTAAAACAGAATGAATCTGACAGTACAGAGCAGATTGTGGCAGAGGACAGTGAAGGACTGGGAGATTTTCAGGTAAATCCCAATATGCTGGAATATGGAAGCCGTATTGCTGAGATCACAGATTTCAGAGTCATTGATGATAAAGGAAGATGTTCCAATACTGTTGAAAAGGGAAGCTGCTTCAAAATTCGTATGAAAGTCCGGTTTAATGAAGAGATTCAGGAGCCGATCATGGCATACACATTTAAAAATATTCAGGGTACGGAAATCACAGGTACCAATACCATGTATGAAAATGCAAAGATAGAACACTCCGGAAAAGGGGATATATGTACTGTAACATTTACACAGAACATGAACCTTCAGGGCGGTGAGTATCTCCTGTCATTTGGATGTACAGGGTATAAAAACGGAGATTTTACGGTATTCCACAGACTTTATGACGCATGTAACATAACAGTTATTTCCAGTAAAAATACAGTTGGATTCTATGATATGGATTCAAAGGTGGAAGTACGGTGCGAAGAACAGGTCTGAGAAAGTTATGATGACAAATATCAGTGCGAAAAAATAATCAGCGCGAGGACTATATATGGAAGAAAAAATCGGGAAAGTAATTCTGGATACCACGTGCTATCCGGGAAAAGATCTATACAGTGATGGTGCGATAGAGGATGAAATGCTTGCAATTTCCAGAGATTTTGCACCGGAAGAATTTAACAGAGTGATCAGTGAGAGAAAGAGCTGGCCAATTCTTTATCATTTTTCTCATATCAGGGAGAATATTCTGAGCTGGATTCCCTTTACAGGAGAAGAGAAGGTTCTGGAGATTGGTTCCGGATGTGGTGCTGTGACAGGAGCTCTCTGTGAAAGGGCGAAGGAAGTTACCTGCATCGAGCTTTCTATGAAAAGAAGTAAGATCAATGCATACAGACATCAGGATCAGGATAATCTTAAGATTCTTGTGGGAAATTTTCAGGAGATCGAGAAAAACCTTACTGAGAAATACGACTATATCACTTTGATCGGTGTATTTGAGTATGGAGAATCCTATATCCGGAGTGAGAATCCCTATGTGGACTTTCTCAGGATCATATCAAAGCATCTGAAGCCGGATGGAAAGATCATTCTGGCCATTGAGAACAGACTGGGACTGAAATACTGGGCCGGATGTACTGAGGACCATTTTGGAACTTTATTCGAAGGAATCCAGGGATACCCCAAAACAAAAGGAGTTAAAACTTTTTCAAGAAAAGAATTTAATGGAATTTTGGAGAAAGCAGGAAACTTAAAAGCCGACTGGTATTATCCATATCCGGATTACAAATTTCCAATGACTATTCATTCAGACAGACATCTCCCTGCAAGCGGAGAGCTGCATATGAGGGACTACAATTTTGACAGACTCCGTCTGGACCTGTTTCAGGAATCTCAGGTGTATAATACACTTTTGAGCAATGATCTTTACCCGCAGTTTGCCAATTCCTTTCTTCTTGTGATCGGAAAAGAACAGCCACAGACAGCACCGGTTTATGTGAAGTTTTCCAATGAGAGAGATCAGAAGCTCTCCATTTATACGGAAATCAGTGAAGCAGCAGATGGGCAGCTGACTGTGAAGAAAGTACCGTTGCAGAAGAAAGCGGCAGCTCATGTACGGAATCTGGGAACTATCTGCGAAGAACTGACCGGAATGTATAAAGAAGAGGAAATTGAAGTAAACCGCTGCCGGATCAAAGGTGACTGTGCGCAGCTGGAATATCTGACAGGTATCACCCTGGAAGATAAGCTGGACCATCTTCTGGAAGAAGGCAGAACAGAGGAACTGGAGAAATTATTCTTCTCTTATATAAAGAAAGTAAAGAATATTCACGAGAAGAAACCCTTTGAGAAAACACCGGAATTTGTAAGGGTATTTGGAAATGTAAACCTGCGTTCTGATCTGAAATGTACAGAAATATCCAATATTGATTTTGTTCCTGCAAATATTATCCTCTCTGAGAATAAAGTATCTGTGATTGACTATGAGTGGACCTTTACATTTCCTGTACCTTCACAGTTTCTGGTTTACAGGATGATCTTTTATTATCTGGAACTGAATGACAAACGGGGAATACTTAAAGAACGGGATTTCTATGAGAAAGCAGGAATCCTGCCTGAAGATATAGAAGTTTATGTGGAGATGGAACATAATTTCCAGCAGTATATTCTGGGTGAGCATACAGCAATGAGAAATATGTATGCCCAGATCTCTCCGGGCCGGGTGGAAGTAGAAGATTATTACAGAGAAAAGAAACAGGAATCTCTGGAAATGCTTCAGATTTTCTGGGATAACGGAAAGAGCTTTAATGAGGCTGATTCTGTGAGATATCTGTTCAGAAACGGGAAAATTCAGACGGAGTTTGAACTTCCGGAGAATACCACAATGCTTCGCCTTGATCCGGGCGAAATGTCCAAGGGACTTAAAATTGTAAAGCTGACATGGGAAGATGAAAGTCAGGTAAAGTTTCACACAGATGGCTGTGAAGTGTCCTCCGGAGAATTCTATTTCGGCGGTGACGATCCGCAGATCATAGTAGATTCTGTTCCTGAGAACAGAAAGTCCATAAAGATTGAAATGGAGATCCTGGACCGGCAAACCACAGAAAAGAAATTCTGGAAAGTATACGCAGAGCAGAAAAGGGCAATGGAGCAGATGAGTCAGGAGCTTGCGCAGAAGAAAGCTCTGGTCGATCAGGTGGAAGGCAGTAAGGCATGGAAAGTGTATCGTGCCATCAAAAGGGTTTAGTTATGGGAAATATACTTTGGAGTGTAGATAAAAAAATATACAGTGACAAAGAAGATCATACTCTGCCATTACCGGATGGGCGATAACCAGAGATCAGTCAGAATGTGATTTCATTCTTTATGGCTCGGGAAAGGAACTCTCCGTTCCTGAACCTTCACGTTGTGAAAGAGCGGATGTTGCCAAAGATTTAAAAGAAACAAAAGATATAAAAGAAGTGGGAAATGTCGGATTCACAGTAAAGATACCGGAAATTATAAAACTTGCAGAAGAACATGAGAAACTGCAGCTTGCGCTGAGAGCGGGAGATGAAAAAGAAATCATCTGGGAAGCCACAGCTGCAGAAGTGAAGGACTTTTGTGAGGAAAGTCTTATTGAATATCATATTGATGAGGAACAGATCACACAGGAGAGTATCCTGACAGTCAGAGGCTGGGTTGTAAACCAGCTGGAGCCGGATGAGATATTTGTACAGGGTACAGATGGGAAGGTTCTGGAATGTACGATCACCAGACAAAGACGTCCGGACGTGGAAGAGGCAAAGGGGATTTCCGAAGAAGAGAAAAGAAATCTGGGATTCAGTATTACTGTCAATCTGGAGAATACAAACGATCAGAATATCTGCATCTGTTTCAGGGGAAAAGATGTACAGAAAATTTATACTGTAAATGTAAAAAAAATAAAACGGGAAAATACCGGACTGTATCAGCAGATGAAACTGCTGTCTCTGAAGAACAGGCAGAAGAATCAGGAATATATAAAGAAAAACGGTATTGGAAGATTTATCCGTTATGTGAGAAATTCCCAGCTTAAGGACGGAGATCAGGATTATGAAGACTGGCTGAAAGATCATGTCGCATTCCGAAAGGAATTAAAAAGACAGAGAAATGCTGTTTTTTCTTATTCACCGCTGATCAGTATTGTGATGGTGGTGACGGATACAGATGAACAAAGGTTAAAAAGTGTGATCGATGCTTATACAGAACAGACCTATGGTAACTGGCAGCTGTGTCTTGCAGATGCATGTGAGGGAGAGGAAACAGGAGAGTTTCTGCGGAAAAAATATAAAAAAGAGACCCGCCTTTCCTACAAGAAGGTTACGGAAAACAACGGCATTTCGGGAAATCTTAATGCATCTCTGAAACTTGCAATGGGAGAGTATGTTCTGTTTGCCGGTCAGGAGATCATACCTGAACCTGATGCACTTTTTCAGATGGTCAAAGCGATCACAGAGAAAAAAGCGGATATGATCTATACAGATGAAGATGAGATCAGCGCAGACGGAAAACATTATTCTGAGCCGGAATTCAAGCCGGATTTCAATCTGTTCAGATTAAGGGAAAATAATTATATCGGACAGTTCTGGGCAATCCGGAAGGAAATTCTGGAACAGGCCGGAAAGTTTGATCCGGAATATGATGGTGCACAGGATTATGATATGCTCTTAAGATGCAGTGAGCAGGCAGAGAATATTGTGCATATTCCAAAGATCCTCTGTCATTCCATGAAAGCAGAGAACCTGATCACAGAAGAACAGGAGAAGAAAAACTGGGAAGCAGGCAGAAAGGCACTGGAGGAGCATTACCGCAGGGCGGAGGTTCCTGCAACAGCGGAACTTGCAGACAAGAAGGATGGTACAGAAGCCATCTGACTATTTCCGGCGAACCGATGATTTCTGTGATCATTCCAAGTAAAGATCACATTAATGATCTGGAACTGTGTATTTCATCCATAGAAGAGAAGACAACATGGAAGAATTACGAGATCATTATTGTTGAGAACAACAGTGTGGAAAAAGAAACCTTTGTATACTATGAGACACTGAAAAACAGATACCCAAATGTAAGGATCCTTACATGGAAAAAAGAATTCAATTATTCTGCGATCAATAATTTTGCAGTAAGAGAGGCACGGGAGAGTATCTGCTGTTTCTTAACAATGATGTGGAGATTATTACAGAGAGCTGGCTTGAAGAAATGCTTCAGCTTTGTCAGCAAAAAGACGTGGGAATGGCCGGTGCGAAACTGTATTATCCGGATGATACCATTCAGCATGCAGGAGTGGTAGTTGGTCTTGGTGGAGTTGCTGCCCATGTATTATGTAAACTTCCCCGGGATGCGGAAGGATATATGGGACGTCTGCGCTGTGTGCAGGAGATAAGTGCAGTCACTGCCGCCTGCATGATGGTAAAGACTTCTGTTTTTAAAGCAGTTGGAGGATTTGACGAGGAGCTGAAGGTTGCATTTAATGATATTGACCTCTGTATGAAAGTGAGAAAATATGGAGTGAAAATTGTATTCACACCGTATGCAGAACTGTATCATTATGAATCCAAATCCAGAGGAATGGAAGATACACCGGAGAAACAGCTGCGTTTTTCCAGAGAAGTAAACTGTTTCCGGAGAAAATGGGAAAGAGAGCTCCTGAAAGGAGATCCTTATTATAATCCCAATCTGACATTAAACAACACAGACTGTTCTCTGAGAAAACAGGAGAAGAACGGAGATTAACATGCCTAAGGAAATATTTGAAGTAGTAAGAGAAAGATTTCATTTATCAGACAGGACACAGTATATTGTGCAGGGACACTGGCCGAAAGATGCGGTGATGGAGGCATATCTGGATCAGCACAAACTGAAGGTGTCTGTGAAAGAAAATGAAAATGTAAGTGCACTGGAACGTTTTAAAGATCCGGAGAAAATGCAGGGAATACAGATTACGGCAACTGTTCAGATACCGGAAAATCTGGAGGGGTATCATAAGCTTGTGATCTATGAGAAGTTTTCGGATAAAAAACATGTCTGGTTTTCCATCACTGCCGGTGAACTGGATAAAAAAAGAGATAAACCGCAGGTATATTTTGAAGAAGAGAGTGCAGAACAGGGAACTGTACGGATCAGAGGGTGGGCCATTGCACCCAAGCCTGTGACTGTCCGTATCTTTGATGCGGATAAAAAGCCGGTTGCCGCTGAAATCCAGAGAACAGACAGGGTGGATGTCAACCAGCTGTTTGAAGAAGCACAGGATCCGGGAAAGACAGGATTCTTCTCTGAGATCACCAACGTTTCGGGAAAATGCCTGTATGTAGTGTTTTATGCAGGCGAGAAGAAAACTGTACATGTGGTTCCTCTGAGAAAAGCTGATATTCTGGCAAAGAAATTAGACAAATATGTAGAAAAAGGAATCCGCTACTGGAAATCTCAGGGTGCGGCGGCTCTTGCTGAGAAGGTAGTGACAAAGGTTAAAAATGTACGTCAGGGACCGCCATCCTATCAGAAATGGATCAGACATCATCTGCCGGACAGGAACGAACTGGAGAAACAGAAAAAAACATCCTTTGGATACAGACCCAAGATTTCTTTTGTAGTACCGCTGTATAAGACACCGGAGAAATATCTCAGAAGACTGACAGAATCATTTCAGGAACAGACTTATTCAAACTGGGAACTTTGTTTCTCTGACGGAAGCGGCGCACAGTCACCGCTGACGGAATTGTTAAAAGAACTGACAGCGAAGGATAACAGAATTAAATACGTTTCTCATGAGGAGCCGCTTCAGATTTCAGAGAATACCAACAGTGCCATTGAAATTGCAACAGGTGATTTCATTGCCTTTGCAGACCATGATGATGAGCTGACGCCGAATGCATTATTTGAATGTGTGAAAGCAATAAATGAGAAACCGCAGACACTGGTGATCTACACAGATGAAGATAAGATGTCTATGGATGGACATAAATTCTTTCAGCCGCATTTTAAACCGGACTATAATCCGGATCTGCTGTGCACGGTCAATTATATCTGCCATCTGTTTGTGGTATCACGAAAAGTAATTGAAAAAGTTGGCGGGCTGCGAAGTGAGTTTGACGGTGCACAGGATTATGATTTTGTGTTACGCTGTGTGGAAGCAGTAAAGGATGAAGAAATCTGTCATATTCCAAAAATCCTGTATCACTGGCGTTGCATGAGGACTCCACAGCAGAGAATCCCGAGAGCAAGCTTTATGCCTTTGAAGCCGGAAGACGTGCAGTACAGGCTCACTATGAGAGAACAGGAATCCACGCAGAGGTTTTTAAGGGTGAATATCTGGGGCTGTACAGAACGAAGTTTATCAGAGATCATGATCCGCTGATTTCTATTATTATTCCGAATAAAGACCATATTGATGATCTGAAGAGATGTATGGAATCCATTGAACAGAAATCTACGTACAAAAATTATGAGTACATTATTGTAGAGAATAACAGTACAGATTCTGCTACTTTTGAATATTACAAAAAACTGGAGGCAGAGAATCCGAAGGTCCGCATGGTATACTGGGACGGAGTCTTTAACTATTCTGCCATTAATAATTATGGTGCATCTTTTGCAAAGGGTGAGTATCTGCTTCTGCTTAACAATGATACAGAGATCATTAATCCGGACTGTCTGGAAGAACTCCTGGGTTATTGCATGCGTAAAGAGGTAGGCGCAGTGGGTGCAAGACTTTATTATGAGGATGATACGATTCAGCATGCAGGTGTTGTGATCGGTTTTGGCGGAATTGCAGGACACTGTTTTGTCCAGCAGAAGAGAGGAACCACCGGATATTGTCACAGAATTATCTGTGCACAGGATTACAGTGCGGTTACAGCTGCCTGCATGATGGTGAAGAAATCTGCATTTGATGCAGTGGGAGGACTTTCAGAGGAACTGGCTGTTGCATTTAATGATATTGATTTCTGCATGAAGCTGAGAAAGGCGGGATATCTGATCGTGTATAATCCATATGCGGAATTATACCATTATGAATCCAAATCCAGAGGTCTTGAGGATACTCCGGAAAAAGTGGCACGATTTAACAAAGAAATTGCCACCTTTGAGAAAAAATGGCCGGAGATCCTGAAGAACGGAGATCCTTATTATAACCCCAATCTCACTCTGAAGAGCCAGGACTTTTCTCTGAAAAGAATCTGAAGATGAAATTGCTATAAAATGAATGTGAAAGAAGATATGTTAAAGAAAAAGAAAGAGATCAATGAAAAAACAGAAATTTTCATTTTTGTATTTCTGGCGTTTATCCTGCTGACAACCTGGGCGATGACACAGCCTTTTAATTCAGGGCCGGATGAACAGATGAGATATTATGTTGCAGATTACATTTATAAACATCATGGAGCTCTTCCGGGGGGAGATGATCCGGCTGTCAGGAATAAAGTGTGGGGAATTTCCTATGCATATTATCCGGTTGTATCTTATATGGTGTCTGCATTATTTATGAGAATATCCCGGCTTTTTGCAGATCCGGGATACTCCATGTTCAAAATTGCACGTATGGCAGATGTACTGTTTGTCACAGGTGCAGTGTATTTTGTTGTAAAAGCTTCGGGCAAACTGTTTCCGAAAGAAAAATATTCCAGAGAAGTTAGATGGCTGTTTGCAGCACTGGCAGGATTTATGCCGCAGGCAATCTTTATGGGAACTTATGTGAATACAGACTCACTGGCACTGCTGGCAGCAGCATGATCTTGTATGCATGGGTCTCTTATCTGAGAGAAGACTGGACATGGAAAAACTGTATACTCCTTGCAGTGGGAATGACCGTATGTGCATTGTCTTATTATAATGCATACGGTTGGATACTCTGCAGTTTTTTCTTCTTCTGTTTTACGGTATTACTCTGCAGAGAAGAAGCTTTTTCACAGAGAGTTCGTTTCCTTTTCAGCAGAGGAGCAGTGATCGCAGCAGTTACTTTAGTTCTCTGTGGCTGGTGGTTCATCCGTAACGCAGTTTTGTATAACGGAGATTTCCTGGGAAGGAAATCCTGTGCGGAATGTGCGGAAAAATATGCTCAGAAGGATTACAGACCTTCACTGTATCCGACGCCTGCAAAGCTGGGATGGAACTGGAAAGATATTATCCTTTATCAGGATCCCGGCTGGTATCATAACTGGATTCTGACAGTGTGTGTAAGTTTCATCGGTACTTTTGGACAGATGGAAATTTATATGCCATATACGGTCAGCAAACTGTATATGCTGTTCTTTGCTGTTGGGATCATCAGTGTATTTTTTGTAAAAGAGACATTTGATCTGAAGAAAAAAATGTATGTTGCACAGCGGAAAGCAGTTGGAAATGACAGATGGAAGATTAAAACAAAGGTGATATCCCGAGAGTGGAATAAAGAAGGTATTTTCCATTTGATGATGGTATTTCTGATTATGATTCCGGTATTTCTGTTTCTGTATTATGTTTATTACAGTGATAATCAGCCACAGGGAAGATATCTTATGCCTGCATTATATCCTCTGATGTACTTTGTTACGCTGGGCTGGAATAATATTCTGACAAAAACAGTGAAAAATGAAAAGGTGCGGAGTCTGATATACAGAGTACTGACTGTACTGCTGGTGATTTCGCCATTTGCCTGCTGGGCATTTTTAATCTTGCCTTAAAAGAAATAAAGGGACTGCCGCATGAAAAGCTCTTGCGGAAGTCCCTTAAATTTATCTGTTTTATCTATCAAAGAAATGGTTACTGTCTGGTATTCAGAAGTAGCTTCAGGATTTGATCACTTTGATCATCAGGAACAGGAAAAACAGCAGGAATGCTGCCCCGATCGCCCCGATGATATAATAAGGAGCAGTTGTATGGGAAGCAGAATATGCCTGTGCTGCCTCCATATTCTTCTGACCGGTTACTGCGGCATCATTTGTCTGCTGCTCTGCGTCTTCCAGAATCGCAGTTCCTACAGGAGTTCCTCCAAAGTAATACTGGCGTGTGATCTGTCCGTCAGAAGAAGTATCTTCTGTGGTCAGATTATCTTCTGTGGCACCGTTTGGCGCAATGACTGTACCACCGGAAAGACGGTTAAAATCATCGTCTGCGATGGTAAGGGGTGCAAAATTGTCAAAACCATAATTGAGAAGCGCGATCGCTTCATTATCGGTAACACCGGATGCGCCATTTAATACAATGCATACCAGCTTCATGTTATTTTTGGAAGCTTCACATACCAGGGTACTTCCGGAAGCTTCTGTGTACCCTTCCTTACCGCCGATACAGGGTTTATAATAACCGTCGCTGGTGCTGTTTATCATGGTAAAATTGTTTGTAAGTACACGTTCACCGCCGGAAACATTTGTTGCCGGAAGTGTATAGGAAGTAGTTGCTGCAATGGTGCGGAAAGTGTCATTTGCCATAGCTGCTTCCATGATCAGAGCCATATCATGGGCGGTGATATGCTGGTTCTCATCAGGAAGACCGGTAGGATTGGTAAAGACAGTATTGGTGCAGCCAAGTTCCTGTGCCCGGGTATTCATTATCTGTACAAAAGCATCCACAGAACCTCCCACATGTTCAGCTACCTGCAGTGCGATATCATTGGCAGAGGCAACCATGATGGCATATAAACATTGTTCCATGGTGAAAACCTCATCTAACTGTGAGGAAATATTGGCTCCTCCGTCAGTAACACCGGAAACACCGGTTGCAGTCATGGTTACCTGTTCATCCAGACTGCTGTTCTCAAGAGCAACCAGGCAGGTCATGATCTTGACTGCGCTTGCAGGGTAAAGGGGCTGATCTGCATTTTTGGAATACAGGACTGTGTTAGTGGAAGTTTCCATCACAATTGCTGCGGCAGACGAAATATCGGAAGCTGGGGCCATCCGTCGATACCGTTGGTGATTACGACAGACGGATCTGCTGTCTGTGCGGCGGCGTCTGTATTCTGAGCTGTTTCTTCAGCAGCAGATACCGGAAACTGTGAAAACATGGTGACAGCACCAAGTCCCAGAGCCAGCAGGGCTGCAGTGATTCTTTTTTTCTTTATCATCATGGTATATAATACTCCTGTGCATAAAAATGTTGAAAAGTAACTGTTCATTGTATGTGAACAGTAACCATAAAAACAATAACAGTATAACACATTTCTCTCCTTTCTTGCAAAAAATATCATACAATGTTAAAATAAAAAATCATAGTAAAAATCGAGGTTATCATATGAGTAAAAAACCATCTGCAGGAGGAAAAATCCAGTGGACGAAAATGTTCAGGAAGCTTTCCCCCTATACGATCCGGAAAGGGTTCCGCTACATGAAGCATTATGGACCAAAGGAATTCTGGATCAGGCTGCATGAACGTTTTGAACCGGAAGAAGTACCATATGGTCCATGGTACCGGGCTTACATTCCGACGGAGGAAACACTGGAAATACAGAGGAAACAGAAATTTGATTATTCACCGCTGATCAGCATTGCAGTTCCGGCTTATCAGACACCTGTAGAATTTTTGAGACAGATGATAGAATCACTGATCGTTCAGACTTATTCAAACTGGGAGCTGTGTATCGTAAATGCAAGTCCGGACAATGAGGAGATGCAGAAAGTACTGGCAGAATATTCAGCCGGAGATTCCCGGGTAAGATTCTGCAATCTCAAAGAGAACCTTGGCATTGCAGAGAACACAAACCGCGCGTTTGCAATGGCAAAAGGTGAATTTGTGGGGCTTCTTGACCATGATGACCTGCTGGCACCCAATGCATTATATGAGATCGTGAAAATACTGCAGGATCATCCGCAGGCAGATGCGCTTTATACAGACGAGGATAAGGTTACAACAGAACTGGACGAGCATTTTCAGCCACATCTGAAACCGGATTTTAATCTGGATCTCCTGCGTTCCAATAATTATATCTGCCACTTTTTTGTAGTGCGAAAGAGTATTGTAGAAAAGGCCGGAGGTTTCCGAAAAGAATTCGACGGAGCTCAGGATTACGATTTTATCTTCCGCTGTACGGAGAATGCCGGAGAGGTTTTACATGTTCCGGAAATCCTGTATCACTGGAGAACACACAAAGCCTCCACTGCAGATAATCCTGCCAGTAAAATGTACGCATTTGAAGCCGGCAAGAGAGCAATAGAAGCTCATCTTGAGAGAACAGGTACAGAAGGCGAGGTAAGCCATACACAGGATCTGGGCTTTTACCGGGTGAAATATCCGGTGCAGGGAAAACCTCTGGTGTCTGTTATCATACCAAACAAAGACGAGAAAGAGACTCTTCAGACCTGTCTGGAAATGCTGGAGAAGAATACCGGTTATCAGAATTTTGAAATCATAATCGTGGAGAATAACAGTACCACTGATGAGATTTTCCGATATTATAAAGAGCTTTCCGGAAACCGGAAGATCCATCTTTTGAGATGGGGAAAAGAATTTAATTATTCTGCCATCAATAACTTTGCTGCGGCACATGCAAAGGGAGAATATCTGCTTTTCCTGAATAATGATGTAAAATCCATCAATCCGGACTGGCTGGAAGAAATGCTTGGAGTGTGTCAGCGTCCGGAAGTGGGCGGTGTCGGAGCAAAACTCATTTATCCGGATAATACAATCCAGCATGCAGGATGTGTGATCGGAATGGGCGGTATTGCGGGGCATATGTTTGTAGATATGCCTGCGGACCATACCGGCTATCTGCATAAGGCATCCCTTCTTCAGGATATGAGTGCAGTGACTGCCGCCTGTCTGTTGATGAAGAAAGAGGTTTTTGAGCAGGCAGGAGGATTTACAGAAGAACTGGCTGTGGCATTTAATGATGTGGATCTTTGCCTGAAAGTAAGAAAAAACGGCTATCTGATCGTATATGATCCCTATGCGAAGCTTTATCATATGGAATCAAAGACCAGAGGAGCTGAAGACAGCAAGGAGAAAGTGCGCCGTTTTCAGACGGAGATTGAATATATGCGATGTCACTGGATAGACATTCTCAAAAACGGAGATCCCTGTTATAACAAAAACCTGTCTCTTACCAAATGGAATTATTCTCTGAAGCCAATCCCGGGAATGGAGACAGAAGCAGGACAGAAAAAAGAGAAGACAGGGAGGAAATCATGCAGGAAGTATCAGTGATCATTCCGAATTTTAATGGGATGGCTTATCTGGATGGCGTACTTGCAGGTCTGGAGTGTCAGACTGTAAGCAATTTTGATGTAATTCTTGTGGATAATGGATCCAATGACGGAAGCTGTGCTTTTGTTGCTGCAAGGTATCCATGGTCCATCTGATCGAACTGCCGGAGAATTTCGGATTCTGTAAAGCGGTCAATGAAGGGATCAGAGCATCACGCTCACCTTATGTACTGCTTTTAAATAATGATATTGAAGTAACGGAGAATTTTATAGAAGAAATGCTGTCAGCCATCAAAAGGCATCCCAAAGCTTTTTCCTGTGCTGCCAGAATGATTCAGTTTCATGACAGGGACAGGCTGGATGATGCAGGAAACTATTACTGCGCACTTGGATGGGCTTATGCGAGAGGTAAAGGGAAAGATATCCATACCTATGAAAAGGAAGAGAAGATTTTTGCTTCCTGCGCAGGAGCTGCTATTTACAGAAAGAAGATCTTTGATGAGCTGGGATATTTTGACGAAGAACATTTTGCATATCTGGAGGACATGGACGTGGGATACAGGGCCAGGATCTACGGATATGAAAACTGGTATGCACCTGATGCCATGGTATACCATGTGGGAAGCGGTACCAGCGGATCCAGATATAATCAGTTCAAGATCCGGTATTCTTCCAGAAATAATATTTATCTGATATACAAAAATATGCCGGTGTTACAGATTATTATCAATCTTCCGTTTCTTGTTGCAGGATTTGGAATCAAAATTCTGTTTTTTGCGCTGAAAGGATTCGGAAGAGAGTATATTGCGGGAATTAAGAATGGATTCCAGATCAGTAAAAAAATCATAAAATACCTTTTAAATTTCAAAATCTGTCAAACTATTTTAGGATTCAAGTTGAATTGTGGGTGAATATCTTCAGGCGTTTGTGCGGATGATAAGAAAGAAAGATAAATTTTTATTGCTTTTATAAAACAACTATTATAATATAGAAACGATAAAAAAATGAGGTGACAAAAGATTGCTAAAGGACAATGAAAAGAATTTCAGTCGTCTCCATATGATCATTGATGCAATTGTACTGGTACTGTCATATTTTCTGGCATGGCTGATCCGTTTTGTTGGTCCTATGGCAGCAACAGCAGTCAGAACCAGAAGCTTTCAGCAGTATATGCTGATGCTGGTTTTTATTGTACCGGTTTATCTGTTGTTGTATCAGGCTTTCACATTGTATACTCCCATGCGGATGCAGGGGCGTCGGCTTGTATTGGCTAATATTGTAAAGGCCAACTCGCTTGGGCTCCTTATTCTGATGTTTACATTTTACATGATAGATGAGAGCGATTTTTCCCGTTCTACTTATATTATGTTTTATGTAATCAATATTGTGCTTCAGTGGTGTGCCCGAATGTTGATTTTCGCTCTTCTGAGAGATATGAGAGAGAAGGGACTGAATCAGAAACAGATGATCTGTGTGGGATACAGCCGCGCAGCAGAGGAATACATTGACAGAGTTCTTGCCAATCCTCAGTGGGGATATGTGATCCGCGGAATACTGGATGACAATGTTCCGGCAGGAACAGAATACAAGGGAATCAAAGTTCTTGGAAGGATTGCCAATCTGAATATAATACTTCCGGAGAACCGGCTGGATGAAATAGCGATCACTCTAGGCTTAAGTGAATATTACCGCCTGGAAGAGATTGTAGCACTGTGTGAAAAATCCGGAGTACACACCAAGTTTATCCCGGATTATAATAAGATCATTCCGACAAAACCATACACAGAAGACATACTGGGACTTCCGGTTATCAATATCCGTTATGTACCGTTGAACAATACATTCAATGCACTGGTCAAGCGGGCGATGGACATTGCAGGATCTATTGTTGGAATCATAGTAACCTCACCGCTGATGCTGTTAATGTGTGTTATCATTAAGCTGACATCACCGGGACCACTGATCTATAAACAGGAGAGGGTTGGACTTCATAACCAGACTTTTCGGATGTACAAGTTCCGTTCCATGGAAGTACAGCCGGAATCGGAAGAGAAGAAGGCATGGACAGTAAAGAATGACCCAAGAGTAACACCCATCGGAAAGTTTATGCGTCACACCAGTATTGATGAACTGCCACAGCTTTTCAACATACTGAAGGGTAACATGAGTCTTGTGGGACCACGACCGGAGCGGCCGTTTTTTGTAGAGAAATTCAGAGAAGAAATCCCGAGATATATGGTGAAACATCAGGTTCGCCCGGGACTTACCGGCTGGGCTCAGGTGAATGGTTACCGCGGAGACACATCCATAAGAAAAAGAATCGAATATGACCTTTATTACATTGAAAACTGGAGCATAGGGCTGGATATCAAGATTATATTCCTTACATTTTTCAAGGGATTTATAAACAAAAATGCATATTAAGATAAGGGGAAAAAGGCATGGCTAAACCAGGAAAAAAGAAAAAAGTACTGTTTGTGCTTGAGATCATTGTACTGCTGCTGTTTATTGGCGGGCTGTATGTGTATGGACAGATTTCTTCCAGGCTGGATAAGATTAAGCAGCCGGAACTGAAAAAGGAAAAAATAGTCGTAAACCAGGAAGCACCAAAGATGACAGGCTACAAGACTTATGTGCTGTTTGGTATTGATACCAGAGGGGAAGGCTCCCAGTATTCTGCACAGAACAGTGATACCATGATCATTGTGAGTGTAAACAACGATACAAAAGAAGTGCGTATGGTTTCCGTGTACAGAGATACACTTCTCAATGTTGGAGATGATACCTATACGAAGGCAAATGCAGCCTATGCGCTGGGTGGTCCGGAACAGGCGATCACTATGTTAAATACAAACCTGGATCTGGATATTTCCGATTATGCGACGGCTGATTTTTCCGCACTTGCAGAAGTGATAGATGATCTTGGCGGTCTTGATATTCCGTTATCTTATGCGGAAATCGAACATATGAATAACTATTGCGTGGAAACATCCAAGCTGACAGGAAAAGATTACACTCCGATCGAGAAACCGGAGCCAAAGCCGGAAGATCAGGAAGCAATTGTGGGAACTTATCATCTGAACGGTGTACAGGCGACATCCTATTGCCGTATCCGTTATACTGCAAGTCTGGATATGGGACGTACAGAGCGTCAGAGACGAGTACTTGGAATGCTCTTTGACAAGGCGAAGATAGCAGGTCTTTCTTCTATCTTTAAGATTATGGATGATGTATTCCCGATGGTCACAACATCTCTTTCAAAACAGGATATCCTGGGACTTATTCCGACTCTGATCGGATATAAATTTACAGACAGTACGGGATTCCCGCAGAAGTTTAAATTCTCCAATATCAAGGGAAGTATTATTGTTCCTACTGATCTTGAGAACAATGTAGTTGAACTTCACAAGTTCCTGTATGATGATCAGGATTATACTCCGTCTTCTGAGGTAGTGGCCCGCAGTAATAAGATACTTGAGATCGTCGGCGGAGAAAGTAAGCTGGATGATGCAGCCAAGACTACGACACAGGACACTGATACCACAAATACAAATGACACTTTTGTATGGTCCGGCGATAATACCTCCGGCAGTACGGATAACAGCGGCGATTATGATTATGACAATGATTATGATAACGGTGGTTATGATGGCGGTTATGATAATGGCGGCGGAGATAATGGCGGCGGTGGCGATTATGATAACAGTGGTGATGACGGCAGTTATGATAATGGCGGCGATGACACCGGCAGTGACACTGGTGGTGGAGATTACGACGGCGGCGATGACACCGGTGGAGATGAGACCGGCGGCGACGATGGATTCAGTGATGATTCAGCAGCAGATTCCGGAGCAAGTTCTGAAGAACAGTAACAGGGAACTGCTATAAAAATATAAATAATAGAAAAGAGGACCATCTGTTGGAAAGGATGGTCCTCTTTTCAGATAAGGAGTGTTGAGGATGACGCATAAGGAAAAATATAATGACACTGCGACAGTTGATGTAATCATTCCAGCCTATCGTCCCGGCAGAGAATTTGGAGAACTGCTGCACAGGCTGGAAGAACAGGAATATCGTCCCCGCAGGATTCTGGTTATGAATACGGGAGAGCAGTACTGGAACAGAGAATGGGAGAAATGTCCGATCCTTGAGGTTCATCACCTGGAACAGAAGGATTTTGATCATGGCGGAACCAGAAGAAGGGCAGCAGAACTTTCGAATGCAGATATTATGATCTTTATGACACAGGATGCTCTCCCTGCTGACAGAAAAGTAATTGGAAATCTTGTCTGTGCTGTCAGTGAAAATCCGGGTGCAGGAGCAGCCTATGCAAGACAATTACCCAGGGCAGACTGTCGCTTTCTGGAACGTTATACCCGTTCTTTTAATTATCCGGAGCAGTCCTCGGTAAAGTCGCTGGCTGATATTGATAAGTACGGGATCAAGACCTATTTCTGTTCTAATGTGTGTGCGGCCTATGATAAAGGGATTTATCAGAAAACAGGCGGTTTTACAGAGCGGGCGATTTTCAATGAAGATATGATCTGTGCCGGAACAATGATTCAGAAAGGCTATTCAGTTGTCTATGCGGCAGATGCGAGAGTATATCATTCCCATAATTATTCCGGAAAACAGCAGTTTCACAGAAACTTCGATTTGGGAGTATCCCAGGCAGAGCATCCGGAAATTTTTGAAGGAGTACCTTCTGAGGGAGAGGGAATCCGTCTGGTAAAAAGAAGCCTGGGCTATCTGATAAGAACGGGACACTTCTGGCTGATTCCTCAGCTGATCTGGCAGAGCGGAATGAAATATGCAGGATATTTCCTGGGGAAAAGATACAGAAAACTTCCCCGGAAAGTTGTTCTTGCATGTACCATGAGTCCATATTACTGGAACAGAAAATAAAGGTAAGCGGATAACCTTAAGACACGCCAATTTACGATAATTGTCACATTTTGAACACAATTAATTGATATACTGATTCCAGAGTTCAGGAGAAGAATTGCTGTAACTGTGCAGAAATAAAACAGTTACAGATCATTGTTTATTTCGGGGAGTGCTCCGATAAACAGTAATACAGGAACAGAAGGGAGCAGATTACATGAATGATGAAAGAAACCTGGGTGAAAAAACAGATGATTCCGGTCAGCAGCCCAGATATGAACATTATCAGTTCCATGAAGAACAGGGAACTGTTTTGAAACCATCCGGTCCCTCTGGACACAGAAGAAATCAGAATTCTTTTCAGAAAAAAGCAGGGACGACAATCGCACTGGCTGTGATCTTTGGCCTGGTGGCGGCAGTTGTATTTCAGGCGGCGAATTTTGCAGCAGACAGATTCCTGAATACAGGTAAGTCTTCGGTGCAGATTAAAACTACAGACAGTGTGGATCTTCAGGAAACGGCATCAGATGACAGCACTGCCGATAAGGTGCTGTCTGACTCTGAGAATGGAACAGTAGCAGCAGTGCTCAGGCTTCCATGCCTTCTGTAGTTGCGATCACTACTGTCAGTGTTCAGGAAATACCAAGCTTTTTCGGATATAGTTCCCGCCAATATAAGAGTGCGTCAACAGGTTCAGGGATTATCGTTGGAGATAATGATGATGAGCTTCTGATCGCAACGAATAATCACGTGGTGGATGGAGCTACAACTCTGAGTGTCTGCTTTATCGGGGATGATGTGGCAAATGCAGAGACAGAGACTGTGAATGCGGGAGATAATGGAGATCTGAATGTAGAGGATGCGGTCAGTGCCAAGATTAAGGGTACAGATGCTGATAATGATCTGGCAGTAGTTGCGGTGAAGAAATCGGATATCCCTGAGGACACTTTAAATCAGATCAAGATTGCTCAGATAGGAAGTTCGGATGATCTGGCAGTAGGGCAGCAGGTGGTTGCGATCGGTAATGCGCTTGGATATGGTCAGTCTGTAACATCAGGCTGGATAAGTGCATTGAACCGGACGATTTCTACAGATGACGGAACGAACAGTACAGGGCTGATCCAGACGGATGCGGCGATCAATCCGGGTAACAGTGGTGGTGCACTTTTGAATATGAAAGGCGAGCTGATCGGCATCAATTCTGCAAAATACGCAGACAGTGCTGTAGAAGGTATGGGATATGCCATTCCTATTTCCAAGGCAAAGCCTATTCTGGAAGAACTGATGAATCGTGAGACCAGGGAGAAAGTAGACAGCAGCAAAAAAGGATATCTGGGAGTAAGTCTTGCCAGTCTGACCACAGAGGCAATTGAGATGTATAATATGCCCACAGGCGCTTTTGTAAGAAATGTGGAGAATGATTCCCCGGCACAGGAGGCAGGTATCTGTAAAGGCGACATCATTGTAAAATTCGACGGACAGAAAGTCAGTGATGGTGATGATCTGCTGGATAAACTGCAGTATTATAAATCGGGAGAGAAGATTGAGGCAGTTATTGCAAGAGCACTAATGGGGAATATGAAGAAAATACTATAGAGCTGACTCTCGGCACCAGACCGGACAATGAATAAAACAAAAGACATCGCCCATGCGGCGGTGTCTTTTATATATTATCAGTGAACAGTAAGTTACTGTTCACTCCGTTCACAGTAACTTAGCCAAAATTCATTCCAGATTGCCTGCGGCAATGGAATTTTGGCTTGTATGTCTCGGGATTTTGGCATATTCATGCCAAAACACCTCGCGGGATAGT
>ENA-OQIR01000017-OQIR01000017.1-human-gut-metagenome-genome-assembly--contig:-NODE-17-length-65524-cov-5.401165_pt1 | contig 65524 bp, 70 predicted proteins | sample MGYA00242580_ERZ504745 | MGnify/ENA primary metagenome ERZ504745 (study PRJEB26092, sample SAMD00036214) | human gut metagenome | host: Homo sapiens | study: EMG produced TPA metagenomics assembly of...
CTCGAAATTTCCTCCGGCAACCGGGATTGTCGCCTTATCTACCATCGGACGACCGATTGCATACACCGGAATTCCCGGACAAACCTGATAAAAGCCTAATGCACTCAATACATACCAGGCAGACATCTGACCACAGTCTTCGTTTCCGATGATTCCGTCCGGCTGGTTCGTATAGAAATTACGCATGATAAAGTCCAAACGTTCCGCTCCCTTCCAAGGCGCATCCGTCCAATTGTACAAATAGGCCATGTGGTGACTGGGTTCGTTTCCATGTGCATACTGACCGATCAGACCCGTAATATCACCCGAAGCCTCGACTCCATCGATTTGAGAAGAAGTCGTAAACAAAGTATCCAACCGTGTTTCCAATTCTTTCTTACCTCCAATCTCGGCAATGAAGTTGTCCATATCATGCGGAACAAAGAAGCTCCATTGGAACGCATTTCCTTCGGTATAATCACTCTTCATGTGAGATGAATAACGCGGATTAAACGGCGTACGGAAAGAACCGTCGGCCATCACACCGCGCATCAGCTTCGTTTCAGGATCCAGATAACGCTTATAATAGGAAGCTTTCTCCTGATAAGCTTTGGCCAACGTATCATTTCCGGCTTTAGCTGCTATCTGAGCGATACACCAATCGTAATAAGCCATTTCCAATCCCCACGAAACGGATTCCGGAATCGAGTCGGCCGGACAAATCCAAACTTATCCTTATAATAGACATGCCGGGTGATCAGATCCAGTTCGCGTGTACCTTTGAACTTTTCTGCCAGGTCTGCCCGATAAACAGAAGAACGGGCTCCGGCTTCGGCCCAAAGATTCAGATCTCCTTTTGCCAAATCTTTGGCTACCAGATCAGCCAATACGGATACCGCCGGATAACCTACCATACATCCGGTATAACTGGAAGCCAACGGCCATTTCGGCAAGATGGTTCCTTCCATATAACCCTGCACCAACGCATTTCCCATATCCGAAGCCAACGACGGATTGATAATCGTCATCAACGGATGCAAGGCACGGAACGTATCCCACAAAGAGAACGCCGTATAATTTAAGAATTAATAAAATTATAACTGGAAATAATGTTAATAAGTCTCTTCAAAAAAAGCAACCTCTATATCAGAAAATATCATTTGTCACTCACAAAACTGCTGTAGCAGCTTACCGGCTCAATATCAAATTGTATCGTCATATTACTATGTGTGTCACACGTATGATTGAACCTATCGATAATACGCTTCATGACATCGGAGGCTGTATCGCATGAGCACTTCGACAAAAGCACAATGTACTGTGAATCACTGTACTTTGCTGCCACATCCCCCACACGCAGGCACTTTCTAAGTGCTCTTTCAAGTGTATGCATGGAATCCTTCATCTGACTATGATTCTTATCCGGCTGACTGCTATACATTGGCACAACAGTGACAAGCACCAGACTCTCCGGAATCGTAGAACGGGCACTCTTTCTGACCTCCAGCTGATAGATTTCCTTGAACACAGGATATCCGCACATGAAAACACCATTCATGCTCTCCTCACTGATATCGTCCTTCACTTCATCTATATTGTAGCTTGAAGCACCCTTTGTGACAGATAAAAGCTCCTCATACACCTTGTTGAGCATGACAGTCTTTCTAACGCCAAGATCCTTGTCCATAATAGCCTTGGCAGTCTCATAAGTATCAAAAGCCATCTGTACCTTTTTGGTACGCATGCGTGCTACAATCAGATATGAGTATATCTGCTCATCCGAACGTTCATATACAATAGCCCTGGTGCAAAGCTGCTCAAGCTTCTCATAGCAGCCTGTATCAATATACAGCTTTGCCAGAGCCTTTACTGTATTTACGTATCTGGAATGGTAAAATGCATTGAGCGTCATAAACCAGTGTGTATCTGTCCTAAGAGGCAGGAAATCTCCATGGTAAAGGCTATGGCCTTCTCATAGCTTTCAATAGCGGTCTCCTTGCTCCTGCAAAATGCCATCTCAGCCTCATTTATATATCTGTCAAACTCTTCGACATCAATGGTTACTTCCACATCATCATTCCATTTGTACAAGCCGCCTCTAACAGAAACTATGCACTCCTCGCCAAAGGAGGCATCTCTTAGAGCCTTTCTGAGCCTGTATGCCAGATTCTTAAGGGCTCCTACCGGATTATCAGTCTCCTCCTCAACCTGCCATATAGCCTCTGAAATATCCTCTATACAGACACCCCTGTTTCTGTTCATCGCCAGATATACAAACAGCTTTTCAAGCTTCTCAGACCTCCATGCCCCTTCCTGGACAGATGTTAAGCCATTACCTACCGTAAAGCTGCCAAAAGTTTTTAATTTAATCATATAAATCTCCCCATTTCTGACATTAAACATTATATAGTCATAAACATATTAATCTTTTTGAAATCCCTATAAAGTGCAAAAATTAAATTCAGATTAAAATTTACGCAAATCATCACTGCCGTCGTCGACAGTATTTTGTATTTTCATTATCTTAACAAAGTATGAGTAGTCATCATTTACCTTTACCTCACACCTGTCACCCACCTTGTGCCCGAATATAGCTGCACCAAGCGGTGATCCTTGCTTATCAGATTCTTTAAGGAATTGCCCCTTACTGTTGTGACAATCTTGTATGTCTCAGTCTCATCATCATCCTCAAAATACACATCAACCGTATTGAACATACCAACCTCATCATCCTTTGACTCATCGGATATGACAACGGCAGTCTTAATCATCTTCTCAAGGTATCTGATACGGCTCTCGTTCTGGTTCTTAAACTGCTTGGCGGCCTTGTACTCGAAGTTCTCGCTCAAGTCACCCTGGCTCTCGCCACCTTTACGTCATCAAGAGCCTTCTTTCTGACAACGAGCTTTCTGTACTCTATCTCGTCCTCCATTTTCTTTATATCATTTGCTGTCAATTCATCATGCATGTCTTAAACCCTCTTCCTGCAAAATTGCGTCAAAATGTATTTAGAGAAGCCCTGCGATACCACAAAGCAGCACAATCGCACCAAGAACTATACGGTACCATCCAAACACAATAAAGTTATGCTTCTTTATGTAGCCCATCAGGAATTTGATAACAATAAGTGAAACGACAAATGCCACAATCATGCCGATAATCAGAATAGCAGCCTCTTCCCCTGTAAAATGAAATCCAAATTTAACAAGCTTCAGAAGACTCGCACCAAACATAACCGGAATAGCAAGGAAAAATGTATACTCAGCGGCAACAGTCCTTGAAACACCAATTAAGAGAGCTCCGACAATAGTAGCGCCTGAACGTGATGTACCCGGAAAAACAGCTGCAATAAGCTGGAAAAATCCAATCATAAGCGCAGTCGTGTAGCTTATGTCGACAAGTGAATTAATCTTGGCAGACTTGCCATTATGTCTGGTCTCAATCACAATAAAAGCGATACCAAAGAGTATAAGCATGATAGCTACTGTCTGGAAATTGTAAAACAGTCTCTCGAATACATCATCAAAAAGAATTCCGATAATAGCTGCCGGAACAGTTGAAACAAGAATATGAAACCACAGCACGAAGATATCAGTCTTGACCCATGCACCGATACCTGTCTTTGCAAGAGGAGCTATGTTATTCTTCCTGCCGAATGGCAGATCTGGCTCCAAAACAAACAACAACCGCCAAAATGGCTCCAAGCTGGATAACCACCTCAAACATACTGTAAAAATCGTCCGGGTTCTTTCCTATTCTAAGTGGTAAAATCTCATTCAAAAGAATCATGTGGCCGGTGCTGCTGATAGGCAGCCACTCTGTAATGCCCTCCACAATTCCAAATATAACAGACTTGATAATGTCAAAGATTTCCATAAATAAATTTCCTTCCTTTAAGATATTTTCTACAACTAATTTATTATATTATTTTTCCAATCACAAGTCCATGGAATTTAAGAAAAATTTAAATTAAATCTTTTCATATTAGAAAATTTTTTGTAAAATACTCATAGCAATTATGAAAAAGTGAAAGGACAAAGACAAAACATGAAGAAAAAAATCAGTATCATGCTTTGCATAGTACTCTTCGCCCTGACAGGCTGCACCAACTCCGGCAGCACAATACGCTTCGGAGCAGCCGACATCGGTGGAATGTACTATTCATTTGCAAATACATTTACGGAGCTTGCCAATGAACAGGGCTATGACTTTACCTGCAAGGTCCGTACCACAGCTGGCTCTAATGCCAATATAAGGCTTTTATCCGATGGCTATATAGAGATAGGCATCGCACAGGCAGACCTGATAGCCGACGCCTACAAGACAAATGAAGATTTAAGGGCTATAGCAGGGCTTTACACCGAGACCTGTCAGCTTGTGGTCCGCGCTGATTCAGACATACAGACTCTTGACGACCTGTCAGGACACACTGTAAGCATCGGAGCAGAGGAATCCGGTACCGAGCGAAATGCCACACAGATTCTTGAGTTCGCCGGTATGCCATCATCCCTTGTTGCCACCAAAAACCTGGACTATATCGAGGCCACAAAAGAGCTAAAAGCCGGTGATATAGATGCCTTCTTCTGCACTGCCGGACTCACCACCACTGTCATAGATGAGCTCTCAAAGGAATGCGACATAAGGCTTATCCCGCTGACAGACACTGTGATAAGCAAGATGCTTGAAAGCAGCTCTGCCTACACAAGCGAGGTCATACCTGCCGGCACATACACAGGCCAGACCACAGATATAAGCACTATAGGTGTAAAATCAGTGCTTATCACAAAGTCTGATGTATCCGATGATACAATTAAGCAGCTTACATCGCTCCTGTTTGAAAAAGAAAATGAGCTCTCCTACTCCAACTCTCTTAAGCTTGAGCTGACATATGACTTTGCAACAGACGGTATACCTATTCCATTCCACAATGGAGCGAAAAGGTATTATGAAGCCTGCGGATATAGCACAAATTAATTCGCGAATTAATTTTCGGCCTATTACGTAATGTTCTAAAATATAAAAGAAAATAACAAGAATATAATCAATTAAAATTGAAAGGTAACACATGAAAATACAACTTGACATGTACCAGACACTGGCCGTTGCCGTGCTTGTACTACTACTTGGAAACTATTTAAAAAAGAAAATATATTTCCTTCAGAAATTCTGTATTCCGGCGCCTGTCATAGGCGGACTGATTTTTGCCATCATGACATGCATATGCTATGTCACAGGAATCGCAGAATTTTCCTTTGATGACACACTGCGCGAAGTCTGCATGGTATTCTTCTTTACATCTGTAGGCTTTCAGGCAAATCTCAAGGTGTTAAAAAGCGGAGGCAAATCGCTCATCGTATTCCTGGGACTGGTTATAGTGCTTATAATATTACAAAACTTAACCGCCGTGGGGCTTGCAAAGCTCTTAAACCTGAATCCTCTAATCGGCATGTGCACCGGCTCTATCCCTATGGTAGGCGGACACGGCACCGCAGGAGCCTTTGGCCCGGTGCTTGAGGACTTGAACATAAAGGGCGCGACGACCATCTGTACTGCAGCAGCTACCTTCGGTCTCATCTTTGGAAGCCTGATAGGCGGACCTCTTGGAAAAAGACTGATTGAAAAGCATAGCCTGCTTAATACAGCAGCAAACGAGGATGACAGCCTGCTGGTGGAGGATGAGAAAAAGCATGAGCGCCACACAAATATGTATGCTGATGCCGTATTCCAGCTTATCCTGGCAATAGGTGTCGGAACCATCTTTACAATGCTGCTCACAAAGACAGGGCTCACCTTCCCGATATATATAGGAGCGATGCTCGCAGCCGCACTCATGCGAAACATATGTGAGTACACAGGAATCGCCACCATCCATATGGGAGAGATAAATGACCTGGGAGGTATAAGCCTCTCTCTCTTCCTAGGCATGGCAATGATCACACTAAGGCTCTGGGAGCTTGCATCACTCGCTCTCCCGCTCGTCATACTGCTTGCAGCACAGGTGCTTCTCATAATCATATTCACGTATGTTATCGAGTTCAACATTATGGGGCGCGACTACGATGCAGCCATACTTGTATCAGGCACCTGCGGCTTCGGAACCGGAGCCACCCCAAATGCCATGGCAAATATGCAGGCTGTCTGCGACCAATATGTGCCATCCATAAAGGCATATCTGCTCATACCGCTCGTAGGAAGCCTGTTTGCCGACTTTTTGAACAGTCTTGTAATCACATTCTTTATAAACCTACTGTAAAACAACCGGAGAAAAATATGTTTGAAAAACTTAGAAAAATATTTAAAAGCAGAGAAGAAAAAGAAAAACATAATTACGATTTAACTTTTGACAACGTGGCCATACCCGAGGTGCACGTAAAAAGCACCGAAAGTCACAAGGACACAAATAAAGAAAATGCACCTATCAGCTATGACAATGTTGCCATACCTGAGGTGCATATCAGAAACAAAAAATAAATAACTAAACTCCATATGCCTTTTGCCCTTTCACAAAGCTCCTATCCTTCCCTGCTTATTGTCCTTATTCTGCCTTCTCAACAGATATTATCTTTCCCTCAAACGGATCTACCTCTGAAATAGTACCTGTATATTTTACAGTCACCTTATCTCCACTTGCAACACCCTCAAGTCCGTCAGGCTTCTCATCGAAAGTAAAGCTGTACGGTGTATCCTTATCATCAGTCACTACAAACATGAAGTCCTTTATGTCATCGATTGTTCCAGTAAGCTCCTTCTCTTCCTGTGAGTCCTTTTCGCCTTCATCCTTTGTCTCAGCCTGCTTTGCACTTTCGGTGCCTGCTGCCTTATCCTGCTTTGTATCGCTCTGTCCGCAGCCTGTAAACAAGCCGGCGCAAAGCATAGCTCCTATTACAATTGTAATCAGTTTTTTCTTCATTATGATATACCTCTTTCTTTATTTATAAGCACTACTATGAGTACGTTTTCTAAAGAGTACTCTTCTATCCACCTAAAGTAAATAGAATACATAAAATATTAAAAAAATCTTACGAATTACTGCTTTTTGAGCCTCTTGCGAGCCTTGCAGGATACCATTTTTCAAACCATCCGGTAAATATGCCCATCAATACAGGCATCAGATTGTTTACGACAATAAGTGTAGCTCCAACACCTGCCTTTTTCAGCAGAAATGTCCACACTGCTGTCAACACGTATAATACTCCCCATGCCGCCGCAAGTATATAATTCGTCTTCATAAAGAGAGGATTTTTATGTGCGGCTTCACCGCCATAATTGTATTTCACATATGTTGCGCATAAAGGCTCCTTTGTCAGACATGAAACCAGCCAGAACAGCCCAAACGCCAGATATCCGATATCTGTTGATATGTCACCTGCTCCTGTCAGGCTTGCAATCGCAGAAAGTATAGCAACAGCAACAATTGAAAGCTGATCCCATATTACAAATTTATGTTTTCTCATAATAAAAGGTATAGCGGATGCCACCAAAAGAGCAATCACAGAACCCTTTTCAGTATTGACAGAAACTGCTATCCAAAACGTAATCCATGGTATGAGCATTGTCATCATGGATGGATTTTTCTGTACCTCCACACCTTGTGATGTTTTTTCTGCCGCTTTGACTGCCGATGTACTTCCAAAAAATTTATCCCAGTTTACCATCAAGGAAAAATCACCTGTCACCGTATACATCTGCTTTCCCAATGCCTCTGCGCCACCTATCTCGCCTCGGGAAATAGCCGACCATACTGTAAAAGGCGTATCTATGCGGGTAGTCGGAGTAAGGCTTTGATCTGTAAGCACCTCACTACCTTTATCATCAAGCTTTATCTGATATGTATGCTTCAAATCGGTATAGCATATCTCAAGCACGCGTTCCTTTCCATCATAGGCATCCTTATTGTATAATGCTGCCATCTGTCTGGTGAAAACAAGGTCATCAGCTTCCTTTTCTCCTGTTGTCCTGCTGATTCCCCAGCTGGCATCCGCCATCCTTTCAAATACATCCCTTGGATATAAAAGAGTATGGAGCGCCGCTTCTGTTTTTTCAGATATTTTTCCTGTGATGGCATATTCTGCCCCGGCACTTTTTACCGTAGCCAGATATTCGTCAGTCCTCTTTGACAGCTCTTTTACACGAAACAGCTCACCCTGACCACAAAATATGGTTGTATAATGCCCTTTTCCAAGGAAATGGTCAAACATCCGAAGTACACTGTCATAATTTCCCTCTGCAGAATAAAAGCCACAGGTAGAGATTAGCACATGCCTTTTGCCTTCCATGTCATATCTGCAATCATGGCTGCCGCTTCCGTATTCGTCATCCTTTGTACTCATAAACGGCAGGCTCATGGGAAGCTGCCTGTCAATCACGTTCTTTAGTATTCCCGGCACACTAAAATAGTACAGAGGAAACGACCACACAACAATATCCGCTTCAAGCATTTTCCCTATAACAGTCTGCATATCGTCATTTATGCAGCACACCCCCGGTGTCTTCTGCCAGCATGCAAAGCAGCCCTTACACGCTCTTACATTCATTGAGACTACATGCATTTCATCAATGGATATAGCTTCATTTTTGCTCTTATATCCTTCTTTGAAGCCTTCTATAAAGCTGTTTGCAAGCCTTAACGAATTGCTTCGTTTGCCTTTTGGACTTCCGTTAATCAGAAGTATGTTCATGCTTTAAGCCCTCCTGTAAGTATATAGTTAATTTTAGTATATCGGATTGACAGGCAAAAAACAATTAAAGTTTAGACTTAGAAACAATACCATAATTATACATTCAAAATACATTCAAATTCTTAAGCATGCCTTGTAATTATAGTACTATGATAGTAAAATAGAGTTATATTATTTCAAATCAGGAGAATTCATATGGGTTACGATGAAAAAATTTTTAAAGCAAAGGCGAATATCAAGGCCCGCAGATTATGGCTTGTTTTTGCTATATTGCTGACCGCAAATTATGGTACCGACACAGCAAATGGCGCTTATTCTGTCAGTAATTATATCATTTTTGTTATTTTATGCTGGCTGCCTTTCGTGTGTGGTGACATACTTCTAAAAAAGAAAGGGAAGGATAATGATCATTACAGGCTTGCATTCGTCATCGGATATGGTATTTTTTACGTATTTCTTTTGTGTACGACAACCTCACCGATTGCATTCACCTACATTCTTCCGATAATCAGCCTTATTGTAATATTTAAAGATGAGAAATTCATGATTTACTGCGCCGTTGCAAATATGCTAAGCCTTATAGCAAGTATTGCATTTCACATATTTGTGCTGGGTCAGAACACTGCTATAGATCATAAAAACTTTCAGCTTCAGATAGCATGTCTTTTGCTTTGTTACATAGGCTATATCATGTCGGTGCGTCACCTGACTGAGTCCGATGCTGCACTCACCGAGAGCATAAAGTCTGATTTGAATCGCGTTGTCACGACAGTTGAGCAGGTTAAAACCGCTTGCAACACTATAATGGACGGTATAACCGTGGTCCGTGAGCTTGCTTCTGAAAACAAGCATGGCTCAGATGTTGTCGTTGATGGAATGAATAAGCTTACCGGAAATAACAAGCAGCTTCAGTCCCACACTGCTTCTTCCCAGGAAATGACTACCGATATAAGCTCACAGGTTGAGAATGTTGCAGCCATGATAAACGATATGGTTTCCATGACAGCCGAATCAGGCAAGCATGCCAAGGTCAGCTCTGAGGACCTTGAAGGTCTTGCCCAGACAGCAAAAACCATGTCAGAGCTTTCTACAGAGGTTGAAAACATCCTGACTACATTCAGAGATGAATTTGAGATGGTTAAAAATGAAACCGGAACAATTGATAATATTTCAAACCAGACAAATCTCCTCGCTCTTAACGCTTCTATCGAGGCTGCGCGTGCAGGCGAAGCAGGTAAGGGCTTTGCTGTTGTTGCCGAACAAATCCGCACTCTAAGCACTGAGACGAGAAATTCATCCGGTCAGATCAGTGAGGCTCTCTCACGGCTTGACGAGATTTCCGGAAAGATGACCTCATCAATTGAAGAAACGCTCCATCTCATCCAGCTCACTCTTGAGAAGGTAATGCAGACCGGTGAAAATGTAGAGAAGATTACAAAGGATTCCCATAAGCTTGGAAGCCATATCCGTGAAATCGACACCGCAATGCAGGAGGTTGAAGCATCTAACCAGCAGCTTGTCGACAATATGGAAAAGGTATCTGACATCGTAGAAACCATGACCTCATGTATCGATGCCTCTGACGCGATAAGCCGCAAGATGCTCAGTAAATATGATGAAAGTGCAACAAATATCAATAATATCGAGACTGTTATCCAATCTCTCATGCACGAGCTCGGAGTTGGTGGATTTATGGGACTTGATGATATCCGCCCGGGTATGAAGGCCAAAGTGATCCTGACAGATGTACAGACCGGCAACGAGTTCCATTGCGAAGTAAAGGCTGTTGGCGAAAACAGTCTTAAGCTTGTATCAGGCGGCTTATCTGTAGACTCATCCAGACCTTGCAATCTGTATGTTACAGTTGGCAATGTAATGTACTGCTGGAAGGATCTCACAATCACAGATGACCTTGTGATAACAGTCAATACGCAGCCTGAAATCTTGAACCGTAGGAAATACCCTCGCATGGATTTATCAAACAAATGCACTATCAAGCTTAAAGGAACCGACACCACATTCAAAGGAACTCTTGACAATATAAGTGCAAACGGCTTTGCATTTTTGACAAAGGATCCTTATTTCGTGGATCATAAAGGAGCGAAGGTTACTATCTCGATAGAGGACTTTGCGCTTGCTGACCACTCAGTATTGGATGGATATGTAATCCGCTGCTCAAATAATGAGGGAACATATATCGTTGGCTGCCAGATGCCTGAGGATAATTATTATATCCAGACATATGTCGATGAGCAGCTTCGTGCTCACTCATAAAAATAAAAGCTATGAAAGCCTTTAACCTGGCTCTCATAGCTTTTTTGATTGATAATCTTCTATCCTATTATCTTCTATCTATTATCTTTATCTTCTATCTGCATGATGTTTTTCCTCTCTGGACTCTCATATATACATTGTAGCTGTGAATGCTGAATATTATGATACCTAGCAATGCACAGGTTATCACAATTGTACGGATGTTCTTCTTTTTTATAATCATAAATGTGTTCTCCATACCTTAGTACCTACATCGTATCTGTGCTTTGTTCCCTATTCATATCACATATACTTGTATTTCTAGTACCAATTATACAACATATAGTGCCTACAATCTATACTCTTGGCGCGAAATGTAGTTTTCAGGGTGTGAAATGCAGATTGGCAATAAAAACAAGGGAAAGTACTAAATACTTTCCCTTGCAAAATCTTATATATAGACTTTTAAATTAGAACCTTTGTCTATTTTGTCTGCTCTGCGATAGCAGCCTGTGCTGCAGCAAGACGAGCGATTGGTACACGGAATGGTGAACATGAAACATAGTCAAGTCCAATCTTGTGGCAGAACTCAACTGATGAAGGATCTCCACCGTGCTCTCCACAGATACCAACGTGGAGGTTAGGATTAACTGGCTTTCCAAGCTTAATAGCTGTCTCCATTAATTTACCAACACCTGTCTGGTCAAGCTTAGCAAATGGATCGTTCTCGAAAATCTTGTTGTCATAGTAAGCGTTAAGGAACTTACCAGCATCATCACGAGAGAATCCGAATGTCATCTGTGTAAGGTCGTTTGTACCGAAGCAGAAGAAATCAGCCTCTGTAGCGATCTCATCAGCTGTAAGAGCAGCTCTTGGGATCTCGATCATTGTACCTACATGGTACTTGATGTCAGCATTTGCAGCAGCGATCTCAGCATCAGCTGTCTCAACTACAATCTTCTTAACGAACTTAAGCTCTTTGATCTCACATACTAATGGATCATGATCTCAGGCTCGATATCCCAGTCTGGATGAGCTTTCTTTACATTGATAGCTGCACGGATAACAGCCTTTGTCTGCATCTTAGCAATCTCAGGATATGTAACTGCAAGACGGCATCCTCTATGACCCATCATTGGTTGAACTCATGGAGTGACTCACAGATAGCTTTGATTTCCTCTACTGACTTATTCTTAGCCTTTGCAAGCTTCTCGATGTCAGCATCCTCTGTAGGAACGAACTCATGAAGAGGTGGATCAAGGAAACGGATTGTTACTGGGCATCCCTCAAGAGCCTCGTATAATTTCTCAAAATCTCCCTGCTGATATGGAAGAATCTTGTTAAGAGCTGTCTCCCTCTCCTCTACTGTATCAGAGCAGATCATCTCACGGAATGCAGCGATTCTCTCTGGATCGAAGAACATATGCTCTGTACGGCAAAGTCCGATTCCCTCTGCACCAAGCTCACGAGCCTTCTTAGCATCTGCAGGAGTATCTGCATTTGTACGAACCTTAAGTCTTCTGAACTCATCAGCCCATGCCATAACACGTCCGAACTCACCAGCGATTGAAGCATCAACTGTTGGGATGATTCCAGCATAGATGTTACCTGTTGTACCATCGATAGAAATCTCAGATCCCTCTGTGAATGTCTGTCCTGCAAGTGTGAACTTCTTGTTCTCCTCGTCCATATTGATATCACCACAACCAGATACACAGCATGTTCCCATACCACGTGCAACTACGGCTGCGTGAGATGTCATACCACCACGAACTGTAAGGATACCCTGAGCAGCTTCATTCCTGTGATGTCCTCTGGAGATGTCTCAAGACGTACAAGTACGACTTTCTCTCCTCTTTCAGCCCATGCCTCAGCATCATCAGCTGTGAATACAACCTTACCACAAGCAGCTCCCGGAGATGCTCCAAGACCCTTTCCAAGTGGAGTTGCAGCCTTAAGTGCAGCAGCATCGAACTGTGGATGTAATAATGTATCAAGGTTACGAGGGTCGATCATTGCAACAGCCTCAGCTGGTGTCTTATGTCCCTCATCTACTAAATCGCAAGCGATCTTAAGAGCAGCTGGAGCTGTTCTCTTACCATTACGGCACTGAAGCATATAGAGCTTCTTGTTCTCAACTGTGAACTCCATATCCTGCATATCATGGTAGTGATTCTCAAGAGTCTCACAAACCTTAAGGAACTCAGCGTATGCCTCTGGGAACTCCTGCTCCATCTGAGCGATTGGCATTGGAGTACGAACACCGGCAACAACGTCCTCACCCTGTGCATTGATAAGGAACTCACCCATAAGCTTGTTCTCACCAGTTGCAGGATCACGTGTGAATGCAACACCTGTACCTGACTCGTTATTTAAGTTACCGAATACCATTGGCATTACGTTAACAGCTGTTCCCCATGAATAAGGGATATCGTTATCTCTTCTATAAACATTTGCACGTGGGTTGTCCCATGAACGGAATACAGCTCGATAGCAAGCTTTAACTGCTCTACAGGATCTGAAGGGAAATCTGATCCTAACTGATTCTTGTACTCAGCCTTGAACTGCTCTGCTAACTCTTTAAGGTCAGCTGCTGTAAGGTCTACGTCAAATTTAACACCTCTGTCCTCTTTCATCTTGTCGATGAGCTGCTCGAAGTACTTCTTTCCTACTTCCATAACAACGTCTGAGAACATCTGAATGAAACGTCTGTATGAATCATATACGAAACGCTCGAATGCTGGATCTGGGTTACCAGCGATCATAGCTGCAACAACATCATCATTAAGACCAAGGTTAAGGATTGTATCCATCATACCTGGCATTGAAGCTCTGGCACCTGAACGAACAGATACGAGAAGAGGATTCTTAAGGTCACCGAATTTCTTTCCGTTAACCTCTTCCATCCATTTTACACCTTCCATAGTCTGAGCCATAATCTCATCATTGATCTTACGTCCATCCTCGTAGTACTGTGTACAAGCCTCAGTAGTGATTGTGAAGCCCTGTGGTACAGGAAGTCCAATCTCTGTCATCTCAGCGAGGTTAGCACCCTTACCACCGAGAAGATTACGCATGGTCATGTTACCCTCTTTGAAGGTATATACACTGTTTGTCACTTTTGCAATTCCTCCTAAATTTTATTTCTGGTATGGTAAAAAAAACCATCCATATACTTGATTAATGTGTGCACTCATACAAGCGCACACATTAATAATACCATAATTTCAGCAAATATCAACTAATTTTTATTATCTTTTCCCTTATGTTTCATACTATTTTTTGAACACGGACAGACTTAACATTCTTTACTATGACAAATATCATAATTGCAAGAATTGCAACTATCCCAAGCGCACCAATAGCCAGCGGAACGACCATTCCACTCTCACTAATCACGGTGGCAAGCGGTACCTGCTCATCTGCTATATCATGCTTATTGTCGTTTGCCGCCTGCGGTACCTGCTCATCTGCTATATCAGTATTTGGCTGTGCCTGCGGTGCCTGGATTCCATCCTGCGGATCATTTTGTCCGTCAGGCACTATTGTGTTTGCGGCATTTGCTCCATCTGCAGCTCCGTTATTTGCCGCTCCTGCTGCATTGCCCGCTGCATTAGCTGCCCCGGCTGCATTTGCTGCTCCTGCGGCTGCCTGATTGCCGCCTGCTGCAGTATTGTCATTTGCTCCATTTCCGGCAGCAGCCATGCTTGATGCAGCCCTTGAATATACAAAATTGAACACGTTTTCTGACGCATTTGACGACAGCTTTCCTGTCTGATTATAGCTGTCCGGAATATATCCATCTATATACAGATAAGCTATAACCGCTCATCGCCCACATTACCATAATAGGTACGGCTTTCAGCAAGCTTATTGCCATCTGTATCCACATAGTTGACTGTATACTCAGCAAGCTCGCCCGGTATGCCGTATGCAACAACATAGTCCTGATCTCCCGATACGAGAAAAGCCGACTGTGCAACCGTATTATTGTCACGGCCGCTTAATCTGATTCCCTTTACATAGTACTTGCTGTTTTCATTAAGTGCCACACTGCCCTGTGCATCACAGCTGATGACATCTCCGTATTCAAGACCTGTGACAATTATTTTGTCTTCTTTAGCAGAAACAGAAACCGAAGCCCCATTGCCTGATGCCTTGCGCACCTGCACACCACCGTTTATGCTTCCCTGACCTCCGGCTGAAAAGGAAACAGTGTATGTATATGAAAATGCCTTTGCATCTGCTGTCTGTGCGAAAACACCGGTTATGACAACAAGAGCTGCAAGAAAATATTTAAGCAATCTTTTCATTTTGCTTAGCCCCCTTTCTGTCACTTACGAAAGCCAGTATCATCAAAATAATACCAATCACAAACACTACAGCTGACGCTATTGACCAGATATCTCCGGTCTTTACTTTGCTTGTTGTAGTTGTAAATGTAGGTGGATTTGATAAAGTTGGATCTGAGTTATCCTCTACCGCAAAGTTCATCATAAGCTTTGCAAGTGTATCCTGATATATATTACCCTGACTCTCTCCGTCAAGCCCTACTAAAAGCTTTACGCTGCCTCCCTCTCCAGGCTCTAATGTCTTTAAATAAAAGAACTTATCCAGAGAGTTTGTAGCCTCATTGAGTCCTTTTCCGGCTGTTGTCTCCTTCTCACCACCTACGCTGGTGCTGCTGTATATAGTGTCCTCTTTCCATCCGGTCCTACAAATGTAAGAATATATGAGTATCCACCATTTTCAGCCACAGCCTGTGTATCCTCAAGACTCTTTAATACATCATTGGACATATACCATTTCGTCGAAATACTGCTGTTATTCTTTATATCAACGGAAAATGTGACAGAATCTCCGGGCTCCATCTGTGAGACAGAGGCTGCTATTTTATTTGAATCAAATGAGCTGACCATCTCCTTGCCTGTAAACTCACACGAGCCGGCTACAGTAGTATTTTCATCTGCAAATACAGTGCCTATCGAACCAAGGATAAACAACATGCATGATAATAATGCGATAAATTTTTTCATATTGTCCTCCTTTACTCTAAGCTTAGTGCTCCATCATCTGATATATTTACATCAACACCCCACGCACTCTTAATCGCGTCCTTTGCATTGTGTGTCTGTACTGCATCAACAGTTGCTTCCAGCACAAATAACGCACCATCATACTCATACGTAGTGGTAATGGTTGTAAGTCCGTTATCATCAGTCTGTGATGTCTGATCCACTATGGTGGCAATATCACCGGCTATACTGATTTTGTCAGCAAAATCAGGTGAAGTCTGACCCTTTTTCAAAATAGAATTGTAGTAAAATACATTTCTCTCTGTGGTCTTAGCACTCTCATCCTCTGTCCAGCCATCGTTTGTAAAGCCAATCTGTATCTTGGATGGATCAAGGTTTGAAAGCTTATCACCTGTCTCCTTGTCTGCCCAGTAATGCTGCACAGTCACTCTCACATACTCATCTATCGAGCCGCTGTTTTTGACAGCAAGCCTCTCATCGTACTTTTTGTCGAGAATCAGCTTTTCATCTCCGGCATTTTCTAACATATCGCCAAGCAGCACTCCTGTTGCCTCGCTCCAGTCATCATCCTTATGCTTATAATCACGCCAGCTCACATCATTGCCATTCTCAGTTAAAGTGACACCGATGGATTTGATGTCAATCTGAGCCAGATAATTATCACTCATATATGTAAGAGTTGCTTTTGTAGATCCTATCGTCGATGCTGCAAGCATTATTGCAGAGGATGCTACAAGTATAAGTGGAAGTTTTCTCTTCATTACTCTTCGCCCTCCTCTTTATCATACTGTGCTGTCGCATCCCATTTTGCATCAGGTGCGACACACGGATTGCCATTTTCATCATATGTGACAGGAGCACACTCCTGAACCACAACTACATTAAAGCTGGTCTTTACCTTTTCACTAACTGTGATAGCTGCAACAATTGGCTCGGTTTTACCACCAACCGGCACTACCTGACTGTAATACCAGTAGCCATCATCTGAAAGGCTCCAGTTTGAGCCTGATGCCTGTATATCAAACTGGCTCGCTGCAATTACCTTTACCCTGACAAAACAGTCTGCTTTTCCTGTATTCTCAATCTCAATAGTTTTCTTCCAGTCCTTAAACTTCTCCTTGACATCAGTTGTAGGACCGATATCTACTGAGATACCGCCCTTTGCCGTAGCATAGGTTGTAAAATATGCCAGTGTCGGTTTAACTGAAACACCACAGACAATGAGTGTTGCAGCAAAGGCTGCACATATAAGAATACGGTGATTTCTATTAAGTTTTTTACAAGACTCTGATAATTTTTTCATTAATTCTGCACCCATTCCCATCCGGTTCCGTCATACTCAAAATGGTTTACGACACCGGTACTATAAATCAATTTGTCGTTGTAATCGTTTGTGAAATCAACATCTGCGGTCTCACCGGCCACAATCTGTGTCTCTATGCTGTCTGAGGAGGTCACCTGATAACTGCCAGCGGCATATACCTCCTTTACTATCACCCTTGACCCTGCCGGAATATTGTCAATAACTACGCTCTTAGCCCCTGTACTGTCAAATCTGATTGATGCGATATCGGAAAACACCACATTACCATCCTGTCGTAGGCCTCAACATCAAATGCAAACACCGGCTCACCGAGTGCTGTATTGTATGTCTTTAATGTCTTATTAATCTGTAAGCTTCCCATAAGCCCGGTCTGTTCAGGCTTCAGCTCGATATCGATATCATCATATATCCATGAATCTGAGCCGCTTCCTGTCATAGCAAACTCATTATTCGGAGCCGAAATCAGATACGGCACAAATGTGTATCCAAATCTTGCCGAATTAGCCGGCTTTGCATACACCAGATACAGTCCCGTCTTAACGCCTGTGACGTTTCCCCTTCCGTTTGAAACATCTATTGCCTCATCTGCTGTCAAAGAACCTTTGTCTGCAATGTCCGCAGCTGTCTTTGCCATCTTTTCCCAGTCATCTGCGGTAGTTTTACTGCTGATATCTGATATAGATTTAGCCAGCTCATCAAACTGCTTCGTTGCAGTGTATACATCGTTCTCATCTACATCTGCCACTCTGTAAAGCTCTACGGGAAAATCCACAGTATACAAATCCTCCCATGTATCAGGGATATCAACTGTTATAGAGCATTTCTTATCAATATCAATATGCGTCCTTGCAAAAATGCTTCCACATGGCAGAGAAAACAAGGCTATCGCTGCTATAGCTATACTGACAGCTCTTTTTAAACTATTGTGCATTTTTCCTCCTTCCTGATTCTATCTGAATCTATACAATATCGTTTTACTAAGTATCTTACAAATTATAATATACAAAACCAGAAACAGAATGCCAAGCACTATGGCTTCATGTAACGGCTGTACCTGCTTTACATCCTCGACAATAAGTCCCTGTGCATCATTTGCAATCCTGTGCCCCCTGATAAGAAGCCTGTGTGAATTCACACCATACGGTGTACATGTGATAAGTGTACAGTAATCCTGACCTTCCTCAATCTTTAAGTCATTAAGCTCATCAGGCAAAACAATCCTTATCTGATCAACCTCGTAGGTCAGTGTCTCGCCAAGCACATACAGCTTAAATGTGTCCCCCTCCGCCATCTGGTCAATATCCGTAAATAGCTTAGACGACGTAAGTCCCTGTGTCCTGAAACAGCACAATGTGTGCTTGCTCCGCCAACCGGAAGCGATGTGCCCTCAATATGGCCAACACCTATCTGAAGTATTGTATTGTCTGTGCCGTGGTAAATCGGCAATGAGACATTGATGGACGGAATCTCAACATAGCCCATGACTCCTGTGCCAGATACATCAAGAAGACTTTCATACTCTGCTTTATCCTGATCTGACATTTCATAACGATCCTGCTTACTTAAAAGCTTCTCATTATATGCCTGTGCAGCTTTTCGCATCTCATCAAGCTTTTGCTCATCCGTGTTGTCTACCGCATCAACGTAGCTTGCAATGGCTCTGGACTGATGAAATGAATTCCAATAATCACTTACTGTCGGATATAGCAGTAAGGACAACCCTGCGATAAACACTACGCCAAAAAGAATAGTAGATAAACGTCTTTTCATAGTGCTCTCCTTACTGTTACATAAACTCTAAATAAAATCTATTATAGCTGCCACAGATTTATAACCTGTGGCAGCATAATATTTAAAACTAAATAGTGCCAGTCAGATATTAATTATCTAACACGCTTCTTTGTTACAAGAACAATTCCACCACCGATAACTAAGATAGCACCAATTACGTAGATTGCTACACGTCCGGCACCACCAGTTGAAGGAAGAACTGAACCCTTGTTGTTTACTACATTTGTAGATAACTCACCCTTATCAAGCTTAACACCTAAATCAATAATTGAACCAGATGCTACATCTCCTGTAAGATCTGTAAGCGTTGGATTATCACTAGACTCGTCATGCTTTGCAGAAATTGTAAATGTCTGATCCTCGATTGAGTTGTATCCGTCAGGTGTCTTTGTCTCGCGTAATACGTATGTACCATCATCTAAGCCTGTGAATCCGAATACTGTTCCCTCTGTATTAGTAGAAAGAATCTTCTTAACCTCTACAAGCTTAAGCTCCTCTTGTCCGTCAACCTTTACTTTCTTGAAAAGTGAGAACTCTGCACCTGTAAGTGGCTTATTATCTTTGTCAACCTTGTTTACAGTTAACTTGTAAGTAAATACGATAACCTTGTCTTCAGGAGTCGTACCTCTGTCTCCCTCACCACCATTGTTAGGGTTGTTAGAGAACTTAAGACTAACTTTATTTGGGTTTCCGGCTGCGCCGATTACCGCATTCTCGTTAAGCTTTGCTGTATACTCAACAACAATCTGATCTGAGTTTTTAGCGCCAAATGCTAAGATATTGTCACATGTAAATGTAAGTGTCTTAGCTGTTGCATCATAGCTAGGTGTGAAATAATCTGTAACATCCTTCTCACCTAATTTAATTACTGCATCATTGTTGTAGTCAAGTCCTTTTGAAAGAGTATCATCAAACTCGAGAGAGTATGCCTTGTAGCTTTCAATGTTGTTTGCTAATGTAGCTGTGAGCTGGAATGGAACATCATCTCCGATATCGTAATCGGCTGAATCCTGCCAATCTGTTGTCACGCCTGTTGTGTCGTTTGTATCCTTAACCTTCTTCTCTACAGAAGGAACATCTGCCTTTACATTTGCAACTACATCATCTGTAATATGAAGAATGAACTCTGTGTAAGATTCCTGACCCTGTAAAGAATTATCCTGATCTTTGATAAGGTAGTAACCTGGCTTAAGGTTGCTGATTACATTCTTTGCATCCGGATCTGTTACTGTAACTGAGCCTGATGCTGATGCTAAGTTTGCACCAATAATCTGCGCCTGCTCTTTAAGCTCTGAAGAGTTGTTACCAAAACCACCGAGTTTTTCAGCATAACTAGCAGCATCACCGCCGAGAGCAGTCTGTCCTGCTTCTGTAATGCCCTCTCCCCACTTTATGTTAGAAAGAGTTGCTTTATCTGCTGATAAATCACCAGATAAAATCTGATAAGCCTCATAAGTGTGTCCTTTGACAGCCTTGTTAAGTGTAAGACTGAATGTGTTTTGATCTGCGTTTGGTGCTGCAAATACAGTTACACTCATTGCAAGTGTAAGAATCATAGCAAGCACTAATGCAATGCTTCGTTTGATTGTTTTCATTTCGCATTCTCCTTTTTTTATAATACTTTTTGTTTTTTATAGAAAAGTGTTATTGTAGCTATCGCAATAAGCACAACTCCACTTAACATATACAACCATCTGTTACCGCTTCCACCTGTTTCAGGAAGCTTATACTCATTGAGCTTATTTGTAATCTCAATAGTACCTGAGTCAACAGCCATATTCTTTCCCGGTGCCACATTGGCATCAGTTCTGTTAATCACTGTTCCATCTGTATTCTTAAATACATAAGAAACATCATAGCCTGACATACTGTTGTTCTGATTTATTCCAACCTCTGTAACATAATACTTATAGGTTTCGCCTGTTATATGACCTATATTATCTGTCTTTTTCGTAGGAAGGTCTTTGAATTTATAAGACCAGTTTCCATCTTTATCCGGTGTCACTTCTACGGTATCACCGTATTTATCATCATTTCCTGATGAATCCACCCGATGTAACTGTAAATAAATACTTCCATCTGTCTTATTTATAGGTTTGTTATTGGAATCAACCCAATTTTTTTCAACAGAAATTTCTGTTGTTGGAATAGTCTCATCACCGATATATACTATATCATAATTGTTTGCCAGACATTTTCCTGTTAAGCTGTTATTTGGAGCTGCCACAGGATATTTATCTTTATCCAGCGAACTAAAGTAGAAATATGTTTTTTCCGGTTCTTCTGGAAGAACATAGCCACTAGGAGCCTTTGTCTCAACAACATAATACTGTGTGTTATATGTCATTGAATTTTTATTAAAGACAATCTCTATCTTACCTTTATCATCGGTAACATATTTATTAACATAGACATATCCTTCTGGTGTTTTCGTAGTATCTGTACTGTTTGGATCATATTTGTAAACATCAAACTCTGCATTCGGCAATAACTTTCCGTTATTTCCCTCTTCTGTCTTATAAAGAATAAACGAATTATTCTTATATACATAAAACGAAGAATAAGATTTAGTGTACTCTAATTGAGTGTTAATATCTGTTTTACTATTATCAACACCTTCCAGTGAAACGGCATTAGATACATTAAATTTAGGTTTTGAATCATTATACTCCTGTAGCAAATCACCCTTTACACTATAAGTGTATGTCAACATTATAGCTTTTCCATCAGGGACAATAGCATTTATTGTTTTGCTTGAATACTCCCATTCATTTGATGCTTCCTGTGAATCATATGTCCATTTACAGTCAGATATCACCTCACCAGGTTTGTATGTTCCATCGTCCTGCTTGATAGCCTCTCTGAACTTAACTGTACCAGGCATCAAATCCACCTGCCAGCTTACCCTAGCATTTTCATAAGTTATTTTTTTGTACGACAAAACATCTTTTAAATTTAATGGCCTACCACCATCCAGATATGTCTTGCCCTCCGGATTTATAAGAACAGTATAATTCAACTTATGTTCATCATCATTCCAGCTTCCGTTTTTGCTTATAACTTTATCTCCTGAATCCGGAATATTTTCATTATCCTGCTTTGGTTTTGATATTATCTGTGTCTGGCTAGATTCACCAATCTTATCATTATTGTCCGATTTAGCAGAAGCTGTATTCTTGTACACAAGCTCCTTTCCTGCCTCCAGGGTTTCAGCACTATCAGCCTTACATTTGTAAACAAGGAAAATTTTAGAACCTTCTCCCCAGCCACGAACCTCTGCATCTTTTGGCTTTTCTACAGTTGTAGTTATTACCTCACGACCATTGCTTGTATCTTTTTTACATGAAGTATTAATTCCCTCAGAATAGTAATTTTTGCCATTTAAATTTTCTACTTTATAGCTCTTGCCATCCAATGTAGGGTATGTAAAACCTTGGTCTGAATTATTGTATTTTAACTTTACAGTAACATTTTGTACGCTGATGCCCTCCGGCATATTATCAGTGATTGTATATTTGGTTGCATTTTTATCCATTGTAACCATTACAATCCATGTGAGCGTTCCGTCATATCCTGAATCAGTGGTCTTTACATATGTATCTGCTGTATTGTTATTTCCATCACTCTTAACAATTGATGATTTAATATCTTTTGTCGTTTTAAAAGAGTCATTTGCATTAACATTCCAGAAATTTACGTTGTTCTTAAACTCGAGTTCGCCACCTGCTGAATAGTCTGCATATGATTTATATTTTAAAGTTACTTTATAACCATCTTTATTGCTATTAGAAGGTACAAACTTATCTTTAAACTCAAACGAAAATCTGGTAAACTTAGCATCCGTTTCGCTATTAAGAGAATAAAAATCATACTCATGATCGCCGGATTTTACTTTAAAATTATATATCGTATCGCCAAAAATGTTTTTTGCCTTATCAAATACATCTTTAACCTGCTGATAAGTCATATAATGAGCCGTATTGTCTGAAGTATTATTTGTCAGTTCATCAACAAACCAAGCCCCTGCATCCGCTCCGGTTGAAGGAATGGTAAATGTCGATTCCCAACTGAGCTCATACCTGTTATTCTCAGTCTCTTCATTATGGGCAGTCAAGTTCTTTGTAACTTTTACATCTCTATGAGTTCCCGGAACATTTACTCCGGCCCATTTGCTAAACGATATCTCTTTGTTATTGAAATTAACCTGATTATTAACAGGCTGGTCATAGCTTTGTGGTGTGACAGATGTTTCATATGTAATAACATATGTACTGTCATTTTTATTATCTATAGCCACAAAGTTAATACCGCTAATCTTGCCTTCTTTGTCCTTTTGGATTTCAGCACCTTTACAGTCGGTATCCTGTTCAGAGCTTATTTTAAAATTCTTTGCATCCTTAAGGCAGTTATCTGTCAGTACAGCCCCAACAATATCATTTCTTTCTTTATTAACAGTGATTGTCCACTTGACAGTCTGACTGTCTGAGTCGTATGCACCTGTTTTATCAAGATCATCTCTCGTGTATTTAATAACACTGCTTGATGTATCAATAACCTTTTCATTAGACTTTTTATTTATTGATTCACCGGTAACCTTGTTAGACGCCTGTGACTCATTTCCACTATCGCAAAGAGATGTGTCATAATAATACTTGTATTTTATCTGGCAGCTTTCACCGGCATTAAGCTTAGGCAGCGTTGCTGTAAGATTATATTTATGATTATTATTGTCATTATTCGAAGAAGCCGTAACATTAGCAGTATATTCACCACCAACCTGCTGTCCGTTTTTAGTTATTGTGTAAGTAAACTTTGATGTATCAACAGACATTTTGCCGGCCTCCAACACATCATTTAAAGTAATAACATCCGGTGTACCTTTTTCAGATGAAACATCAACAACATACTCAGCATATTTGCCATTGTCATCTTTCTTAAGCGTATTATCTGTTGTATTTGACTTTTTAACGGTAATATCATAATTAGCGCTGTGGTTCTTATCCCAATGGATATATTCCTTGCTTATATCTAATGTAGCATCTCCGCCTATCTTAACAACAACATCACCATTGTCCTTAACTTCACTATAGCCACTTGCGCCAAATGTCGCACCACCTTTAATTTCAGTAGTGTTGCTTTGTATGTAATCATCAGCAAATTTAATCAATACAGAAAATGTACCATCATTGTTTTTTATAAAGCGATAATTACAAAACTTATTGCCGCTTTCGTCTGTATATGAATGCCAGCCATCACAAACCGCATCAGGAATAGATATATCCTGTCCATAAGTCATATAATAATTCTTAATTATATTTCCGCTTTCATCCTTGAACTCACCCTCGCCTATGGCGAAAGACATATCAACCTTATAATTAAATGTCTTTCCATCCCATTCTACTTCAGGCTGATCACCTTCAAGCTTCACCACCGGAGGATTTTTAAGCTTCCCCAGATTGGTATATGTTTCCTTCTGTCCATCCACCTCGAACTCGTACTTGTTCTGATCTTCTGCAGATGCAGGTTGTATAAGTCTGTACGCAGTAATGCCCAGCACAATAACAGCCATTGAAATAATAAACGTAGCAAGCTGTCTACGTCTTCTCACTCTTTTAAGCCGTTCTTTGCCGAGACGTTCCATATCCTTATCCATTCTGCATCCTCCTTTCATAGAGTTATATAATTCCATTTGCTTAATATCTTAATCGTTATTTTACAGCTAACATATTACACCTTTTTGGTCACACAGCGGTCACACGGGACCATAAATCTGATTTTTCTACTTTTTTACTAAAAAAAGCTAAATATTTTTAGTCAACTTTGCCAATTTTAGACAATGGCCATATGGCAAATGTGACTCTTCCGACTACCTGTTCCTCTGAGATACAGCCTATAGCTGTATTTCTTGAGTCAAGCGATACGCTTCTGTTATCGCCCATCACAAAAATTTTCGACTCAGGAACCTGATAAGGGAGCTCTATATTGCAGTCTCCTAAAGCCTTTTCCTTCAAATACGGCTCGTCAATTGCAATATCGTTTACGTAAACCGTGCCATCCTCTGATATATTAACCCAGTCACCCGGCATCGCAATAACTCTTTTTACAAGTATCTTGTTGTTGTAATAAAAGGCTATGACATCTCCTGTTTTAAAGTCATGTCCCTTAGATGCCATAAGCACCTGCCCCTCTTGCAATGTTGGTGACATGGATGTTCCGGTCACCTGCAAAATAGGAAGCCACAGATTTGCGACCAGTATTGCTGCCGCTGCCACTACCACAAGTGTTCCTACGGTATTGAAGAGTGTTGCTGCAAATTTGTTGTTATACTTCACTCTTCTCAGTTCCTGACGCAGCTCCTTTATGCCAAGATCATCGCTATAACGGTCATAGTCGTCTGTCATGATACTGCGATAGCCCGATCTATCTTCAGTCTTCTCAGCACTTTTATTCTCAACTTCTTTATTCTCAACTCTGTTTTCTTCTGAAACCTTCCTTGATATTTCCTTTTCTATATGTACAGATATATCCTCCGGCCGGTTTCCTTTTTTAGTCTGCTGATATTCCTTCTCTATTTCAATATTTTTTTCTATATCAGGAGTTATGTCTGGCGCCGGTGTTACATATTTGACCGGAATTATTTCCGCTATTTCCTGTGATATATTTTCATCAACATTTTGGGTCTGCTTATGTACCTGCGTTACTTTTTCAGATGACTTAACAGATGTTTCCATCATCTGTGCCAAAAGTAAATCAAGCTTATCCTCATTGGTAAGTGGTTTCTGTTCGACATCCTTCAGCTCCTCGTCTTTGCTTAAATCCACTACATCAATATTATTTTTGCTTTCTGCAACAGCTGCAATATTGTTATGATTAATCTCTGCAACTACCTTTTTATTGTATTCAGCATCTGTGCAGCTTTTTGTCGAATTTGTGAGGTTAGCTGATTTATTCTGCTTAATTTTCTTCTGTTCTCTTTTTTTTCTTAGCTCAATGTACTTTACGGCAACTCTTGCCAGAGCATATATTGCCTTTTTATATATTTTTTCTATCATTCTTTTGTCCAATAATCCATTTCATAACCACAAAATATTGCTTCTATATTATTTTCTTGTCAGATTATTTGAAGCCATGGATATTACGGCGGCAAATTTCTGGATTTCCTCTGTTGCTGACGTGAGTTTATTAATTGCAGCATTGATATCACCAGATGTCTTTACCTCACGCTCAAGTGTCTGAATATGTTTTTTTGTCTCGTCAAGCTCTTTTCTTAAGTGTTCAACCTCTTTACTTCTGTCTAAAAGCATCTCTAGCAGCTCACTTCTGCTCAGCTTCTTTAATTCTTTTGCTTCCATATTCATAATCTCCATATATCAGAACAACCAAAGAATAGCTTACTATATCTTTGGTTGTCATTTGTCATCTATATTATATCATAAAATTTGATTTCTGATATGTTTTTTGTTACTTAATTCCTAATTTTGTATGTTTTAACAAATCTATATTCCGAAAAAACTTTATACGCTTCTTTTTAGCTTTTTTTCGTAAAATTTTTCGTCATTTCTCACAAAATTAGAATTCAAATTTCTTTGCAAAATAAGCATCAAGCTCATCAATTGCGATACGCTCCTGCTCCATTGTGTCACGGTCACGTACTGTCACGCAATGGTCTTCCTCTGAGTCGAAATCATATGTCACGCAGAATGGTGTTCCGATTTCATCCTGACGGCGATATCTCTTTCCGATTGTTCCTCTGTCATCATACTCACAGTTGTATGTCTTTGAAAGCTGTGCAAATACCTTTTCAGCACTCTCATTGAGCTTCTTTGACAGCGGAAGCACTCCAATCTTTACAGGTGCAAGTGCAGGATGGAAATGGAATACTGTTCTTACATCCGGCTTCTCCGGTGTACCGATATCCTCCTCATCATAAGCTGCACAAAGGAAAGCGAGTACTACACGGTCAGCACCAAGTGACGGCTCGATAACGTATGGCAGATATTTCTCATTCTTCTGGTCATCGAAGTATGTAAGATCCTGTCCTGAAACTTCCTGATGACGTCCGAGGTCATAATCTGTACGATCAGCAATGCCCCAAAGCTCGCCCCATCCGAATGGGAATAAGAACTCGATATCTGTAGTTCCCTTTGAATAGAAGGCTAACTCAGCAGGATCATGATCACGCAGTCTCATCTCATCCTCCTTGATTCCAAGGGAAATGAGCCAGTCACGGCAGAAGCCTCTCCAGTACTTAAACCACTCAAGATCTGTTCCAGGCTCGCAGAAGAACTCAAGCTCCATCTGCTCGAACTCACGTGTTCTGAAGGTGAAGTTACCAGGTGTAATCTCGTTACGGAATGACTTACCAACCTGTCCGATACCGAATGGAATCTTTTTACGTGATGTACGCTGTACATTTTTAAAGTTTACAAAGATACCCTGTGCTGTCTCAGGACGAAGATATACTGTATTCTTAGCATCCTCTGTAACACCCTGGAAGGTCTTGAACATGAGGTTGAACTGTCTGATATCTGTAAAATTGTGCTTGCCGCATGATGGACATGGAACATTGTGCTCCTTGATGAAATCTACCATCTGCTCGTTTGTCCAGCCATCAACTGATGTCTCAAGCTCAATACCATTGTCCTGCGCAAAATCCTCGATGATTTTGTCGGCTCTGAATCGCTCGTGGCACTCCTTACAATCCATAAGCGGATCTGAGAAGCCGCCGAGATGTCCTGATGCAACCCATGTCTGAGGATTCATGAGGATGGCGCAGTCCACACCTACGTTATAAGGATTCTCCTGGATAAATTTCTTCCACCATGCTCTTTTTACGTTGTTTTTAAGCTCTACGCCCAGGTTTCCATAATCCCATGTATTTGCAAGACCTCCGTAAATTTCTGAGCCCGGATATACAAATCCTCTTGCTTTTGCTACCTGTACGATTTTGTCCATGGTCTTTTCCATAATTCTTGTTTCCTCTCTATCTTACTTATGATTTATTTGTATTCGTAACTGTTCAGTACCTTCACAGCTGTAAGCTGCAGGCGCATTAGAATCAGCTGTACTGAATAGTTACTTATATTCTTAATTATAATTAAATAACAATTCACGCCTTAATCTACTTATATATAACATATGTGATATATGACACCGGCGCTGAATTGTCCTCCTCACTGTCAAAGTCAAATGTGACCTCGTTGTCTTGCTTGACCGAGTTTAATATATCATCATCACTGACACTACCATCCGCTCCGTTTTCCGTTCCTTCCGTCGCATCGGCTTTTACTGCTTCCGTGTTCTCTGTGGCACTCTCTGTCCCTGTGGTTTGTGATGCAAGCAGGCTGTACTTGTCACCAATCGCAACTGTTTTGTCATCTACAAGCTTTACTTTGTCGACAGATGCATATAATATTTTCCCTTTCACGTGCAAATTTGAGCTGCCTTCGTAAACAACGACCTTGTATCCGGTTTCATCCAGAAACTCAGATGATTCACATTTCTTTGCCTTGCCATCATCTATCGCTGCGAAATCGGTCTTGAAATCATATCCGGCTGCCAGAGCCTCCGCAATCGTCCCTGAAAAAAGCTTTGTCCCATTGAAATCAGTGTATTCATCGGTTGATGCATAGCTCATGGTAAGAGATGCCTTCTTTTTCTCGACAGTCAGCTTTTTGAGCTTGACCGAACCGTCATTCTTCTTATTGTAGTCGTCTATTGACTTGTCCACATAGCTTTGTAAGTCATCCTGCTTGTATGCAGCTGTATCAAAGTCCTCGACATCTGTAGATACCACACTGCCGTTTTTTGCAACAAATACCGTGCTGTCCTTGGTATAATAATCCGTACCGCACCCGGCAAGCAAACCGCATGTCGCAATAACAGGCAACAGCATTGATAGCTTTTTATTCATAGCTGCCTCCTAAAATATAATCTATGATATTATACCCTTTTGTATATATGATTTCAAGTATCATATTTTAAAGGGCAACGACATGCATAGTATCTATTAATTATTTCATGATTTAATTTCATGCTTTAATTTATCACAGAAAAGCTGCTGATTTAAAATCATGATGCACATAGATTGAAAGATATTCCTTCATTATGCCTCTCAGCTCCTCAAGCACATCGTCTGACACTGCAAATGTGTACAGCTTCGTGATATCAGCTGAAACAATATACTGCATGGTATAAAGTGTATCGCTTAGTATATGCCTGCCCTGCACCTGCGTGCCACAGTTGTCACAAAACACCCCTCCGCGTCTTGCCGAAAAGACATTAAGTCCTTCCCTTGAATGACAGTGTATACACGAAAACAGCGATGGACCCTCGCCATTTATCGTAATAGCCTTAAGCTCAAAAACAGCTCTGACCAGCTCATTTTTATATGCCGGTGATTCAAGAGCCCGGAGTGATTGATAAAGGAGCTTTAACATATCCTTCTCGTCATTGTTCTCCTGACAAAAATATCCGCAGAACTCCAGAAAGTAAAACCCGGTGTATACTGCTTCCAAATCCTGTGTCAGCTCCCTGAAATAGTTGCTGATTGTGACCTTTGAAAGAGAATATGCGCTTTTACCCTCAAACAGCTCAAACTCACCGAACGAAAATGGATTGCTTCCTGCCATAAGCTGGCTGTTTGGACGTCTTGCGCCCCTTGCAAAGGCTGTGATTTTCCCTCGTTCCTTTGTGAGAATCGTTATTCTTTTGTCAAAATCCCCTACCGTATGGCTGAAAGCACCATACCGGTCAACACTACACTCTGTGACATCTTAATCTTACTTTCAAAATACTATTCTTCCTCTTTGTATCCAAAGTTCTTGATGAGGAAGTCGCTGTCTCTCCAATCTTTCTTTACCTTGACCCATAGCTTCAGATTCACCTTACATTCAAGCAGTCTTTCCATCTCATAGCGCGCATTGGTGCCGATTTTTTGAGCATGCTTGCCCTGCTTTCCTATAATGATTCCCTTATGGGAGTCTCGCTCGCAAACAATTGTGGCATCCATATCTATAATAGGACCACTCTTTGTCTTTCTTGTCTTCATGCGGTCAATTCCTACTGCAATGCCATGCGGCACCTCGTCATTCAGAGCATGGAGCGCTTTTTCCCTGATAATCTCAGCACAGATTGCACGCTCCGGCTGATCTGTGATGGTGTCCTCATCATAGAACTGTGGGCCATAAGGCAAATACTTAAATATAGAATTAATAACATCATCCGTATTCTGCCCTCTTAAGGCTGACGTAGGAATAATCTCTGCAAAGTCGTATACCTTGCGGTAGGTGTCTATATACTCAAGCACCTTTTCCTTTTCCACTGTATCCACCTTGTTGATAATCAATATAACAGGTGTATTAACCTTTTTAAGCTGCTCTATAATATGCTGCTCTCCCGCCCCGATAAAGTTGGTCGGTTCCACAAGCCACAGCACAACATCCACCTCATTCAATGTCTTTTCCGCCACATTGACCATATACTCGCCCAGCTTATTTTTGGCCTTGTGTATGCCCGGAGTATCAAGGAACACTATCTGTCCCTTTTCCATATCCGTGTATACTGTCTGGATGCGGTTTCTTGTGGTCTGAGGCTTGTTTGATGTGATGGCAATTTTCTGACCGATAAGCCTGTTCATCAGTGTTGACTTGCCCACGTTTGGTCTACCGATTATTGTAACAAAACCCGATTTGAAATTCTGTATCATTTTTCCTCCTATGTGAATCTGTATTTATATAAGCTTTTCAACATTCTCAAAGAGCCCTGCCGACTCTTTAATCATATTTTCATTGCCGATGACACATATACTGTCCTTCTTAAGCACTGCCTCTACAAGGTCTGCAAGCCTTCTGATATCCTCCGGCTGTGCATTTAGTATCTCATTTCTCTCCTTTTGAATCTGCTCGTAGGTAATACCCTCGAGATATGCCGACAGTGATCTGCTACCCTTTGCTTCCGGATTCATAGGCGTATCAAGTGCACTGAAGGTACCGATAATATACTTGGTCATATCCCTCTCATCAGGCGAAAAGCTCTTTATATACTCAGGTATTCTGTCATAGACATCAAGTGTGTCTGACAGATTAGGGTCTCGATATGAGACAAAGTAGCTCTCTCCGCTTCTAAGGAATGTATTCATGCAGCCGTAAGCACCACCCTTTACCCTGACATTTATCCAGAGATAATCATAGCTTAAGATGATACGCAACAGTCTCAGTGCTCCGGTGTATTCATAGCCCTCGCAGATGAAATCACCTGTTTTTGCCACATACTGTATCTGTGATGCATCGATAAATGCTTCCTTTGCTGTGTTAAAATGAACCTCAGCCTGATTGCCTACAGCACTCATTTTATCAAATCCAGCTATAACTTTTTCCAACGAAGGCTTTGCATTGCCGTATGCCTCGTTATTTCCGGTAAAGCTGATAAGCATTCTGTTTCTTGCGAACAGCTTTTTGGCTATTGCAGCAAGCTTATCTGACACACTCTTTGGTGACTCGGAAAGCTCCTTTTCTATGCGGCATATAGAGCGGTAAAAAGCAACTCCCTTTAGCTCGTCCTGATAAAGTGCGTAGCGCGAGAAGCTCGACATACTTCGCATAGCTGCAACCAAATGACCGGAACTGCTAAGGTTAGCCTGAAGCCTTGCCTTAATCTGCGCTACAAGCTCACCCAGTCTCTTTGTATCTGTAAAATCCGATGAAAGAAGCATCTGCTCCATAAGCTCAAGTGCCTTGTCAAGATTTTTCTCCAATACCTTAAGCTTCACCTCAAACTTAAACACGAAATTATTTCTATCCTTAATATCCGGGTGACTTGCAGTACCTGTGCTGATTCCGCCGGTATATATGTTGGTAGCATTGGCTAAATCGGTATAGCTGTACTTTTCGGTGCTCACCAGCCCGAGTGCGTTTGTGAAGAAGCCAAGATAGCCAAGCTCACTCTGGCAAAATCACCTGCATCAAATAAAAATGATATATAATCAATGCCGTTTGACTCTATGTCATGGCGCACAACCTTTACATCCAAAAGTTCATCCTCAATGTTTGAAAAAGGCATAGCATTCTTTTTCATATCCGCTCTTGTAAGCATCGGAAGCTTGCGCAGATCCTCGTCTGACGAAGGCTCCTCCTGATATTTCTTTAAATGCTCTGTATCCTCAATCAGCTTTTTAATCTCTTCATCCGAAAGAGATGCCTTGTAATCGGAAAGCTCCTTTGCCAAAGCCTCCTCCCTCTCATTGCCAAGGCCACGCTTCGGCTTTACTGTGACAGATGAACCATGGGTATTGTCAAGCAGATACTCCTGTATAAGCTTTTCAAAATAATCCGTATCTACAGCCTTTCGAAGCTTTGCAAAGGTACCAAGACACTCCAGATGTATAAAAGGCTTCATATCATCAAACAGCCAGCTGTCTAAGCAGTTTAATCCAAAAAGAAGTCCCTTAGGGAACTGTCCGAAGTCAGCCTCCCTGAATTTGAACTCGCTGCTGTTGATTCCCGCGAGCAATGCTTCTTTATTAATTCCTGTTTTAACAACTTCTTTAAGAGTGCTTTCTATAATACTTTCAAACTCATCTGCCTGAGATGCATTGGCATTCTTTGCCACAAACGAGAATACCGGCTGCAGAATGCCCGCATCATATGAGCCGTACACATCATCACCGATTCCCGCATCTATCAATGCCTGCTTCACAGGTGCTCCCGGTGAGCTGACAAGTGCATAGTCAAGCACATCAAATGCCTGATAGAGCATCTCATCAAGCGTATCCCCTACCACACGGTTATAAGATAGATATGTCTTATTCTCCTGTGTATCATCCATGGTAATTGAATACTGCGCCTCAACATTCTTTATTTCATCAAATGCAGGCTGTTTATTAATTTCTGAATTAACTTTTTTATAATCATACAGGCTCAGATATTCCTTATCCAGCCACTCAAGTCTCTCAACAACATCCATATCACCATACAGATAAATGTATGAATTGGATGGATGATAATACTTGTGATAGAAGTCCAGATATGCCTCATACGTAAGCTTAGGAATATACTCCGGATTGCCGCCTGAATCCTTGCTGTAGGTATTGTCCGGAAACAGTGAGCGGTAAATCTGGCTTGAAAGCACCTCATCCGGCGATGAGTATGCTCCCTTCATCTCATTGTACACCACTCCGTTTATCTTAAGCTCATCATCCTGCCTGTAAGCTCGTAGTGCCAGCCCTCCTGCTTGAAAATCTCCTCGTACTTTGTGATATTCGGATTAAACACTGCATCCAGATACACATCCATGAGATTCTTAAAATCCTGATCATTGCAGCTGGCAACAGGATAAACTGTCTTGTCAGGGTATGTCATGGCATTTAAAAATGTATTGAGTGAACCCTTTGCCAGCTCAATAAAAGGATCCTTTACAGGGAATTTCTTTGAACCGCAGAGTGTGGTATGCTCAATAATATGCGGTACACCCGTCTCATCCTCCGGCGGAGTCCTGAAGCCTATATAAAAGACCTTGTTATCATCATTATTTGATAAAATGGCAATCCTTGCACCACTTTTTTTGTGTCTCAGAATGAATCCGTCCGACTGGACATCCTCCACTCTGTGCTCATCTAAAATCTCGTATTCAGCCAAATCGTGAATTGTCATCAATTATTCCTCCTAAAATGCGATGATGATAGTATACCACATTTTTACATATTATAGTTAAATTATAAGTATATTTACCACAAAAAATCTGTTAAAGTAGTATTCTGCAACATCCGGCTTTAAAAATCAGAGTCTATGCTCCTCTTCTGAATATTAACATCCATCTGCGGAAACGGAATTTCGATGTTATTTTTATCAAATGCTGTTTTAATTTCTTCTGTAAGTTGCCATTTTGTGTTCCAGTAATCCTCGTTCTTCACCCAGATTCTCGCACCGAGCTCTATTGCCGAATCCTGCAGCTCACTCACAAACACATTGCTCGGTTCATCGCGAAGCATCGTATCTGCTGATGTGACAACAGATTCCAGCACACTCTTTGCAAATGCTAAATCTGTGCTGTAGGATACTGTTACTCTCAAATCAAGCATCCTCTTATCCATCATAGATACATTTGTGATACACGAATCAGCAAGCTTTCCGTTTGGTATCATAACCATCTTGTTATCTATTGTCAAAAGCCTTGTATAAAACAGATTTATATCCTTTACAGTGCCTCTGTACCACTTGAACCGTCAACTATGTAATCGCCCACGCCAAACGGCTTCATCAAAAGAATAAGCACGCCTCCTGCAAAATTTGACAGACTGCCCTGTAATGCCATACCTACAGTAAGTCCGGCAGAGCCAAGAACCGCTATAACAGAGCCGGTCGCCACTCCAAAGCCCGAAAGCAGCGCCATGACAAGAATAAAATACAAAAAGTATTTAATCAGATTGGCAAGAAATGATGCCACTGCAGCGTCCATTCTGCTTTTATCAAATCCTTTTTTAATTATTTTCACAATTGATTTAATCACCTTAATACCAATAAGCAGTATCACAATCGCAACAACAAGCTGCACAAGAAAGCTGATAAGCGATGGCATATATTTTTCCAGATACGTCTTTACAATGCCCGGGTTTTCAATAACCTGCTGTACCTCGGTGTTTGCAACCGGCACTGATACTTCACCAATAATTTGTCTGATCATATAATCTCCTATATATCTCTTATATTTCTTATATATTTGTTATTTCCTTATAACCCACTAAATCCCCCATATAAAATATGGGGATCAGTATTTAAATCAAATATTAATTCACTATTTAATAACTCTCACTCTGAGCACTCCGTCAATGGCAGAAAGCTTCTCAACGGTAGAAGCATCAATAGCTGAATCAAGATCAAGAAGTGAATATGCATAGTCACCCTTGCCCTTGTTGGTCAGATCAGATACATTGATATCAGCCTCTGCAAGAGCTGTTGTAATCTGTCCAATCATACCCTTAACATTCTTGTGAAGGATTCCGACTCTGCCTGAAGCTGTGCATGCACCCATGCTGCAGTCAGGGAAGTTTACTGAATGAACGATATTACCATTCTCTAAGTAATCTCTCAGCTCCTTGACAGCCATAACTGCACAATTGTCCTCTGACTCTGCTGTAGATGCTCCAAGATGAGGTGTTACGATGCACCCCTTTGCTCCAACAGTTGTGTTGTTAGGGAAATCTGAAACGTACTTCTTAACCTTTCCCTTGGCAAGTGCATCTACCATAGCCTCTTCGTCAACGAGAAGATCTCTGGCAAAGTTTAATACGATAGCGGTTGGCTTCATCATTGCAATAGCATCAGCGTTTATCATCTTCTTTGTTGAATCAAGAAGCGGTACATGGATTGTGATGACATCACAGTTCTTGTAGATGTCCTCAACATTGCTGATATGCTTAACGCTTCTTGAAAGATTCCATGCGGCATTTACTGAGATGTATGGATCATATCCGTAAACATCCATGCCCATATGTACGGCAGCATTTGCAACAAGTACACCGATGGCTCCAAGTCCGATAACACCGAGCTTCTTGCCTGAAATCTCTGTTCCTGCAAAGTTCTTTTTCTGCTTCTCGGCTGTCTTTGCAATATTCTCATCGTTCTGGTTTGCAAGACACCAGTCGATACCTCCAACGATATCTCTTGATGCATAAAGCATTCCGGCAAACACAAGCTCCTTAACACCATTTGCATTGGCTCCCGGTGTGTTGAATACAACGATTCCCTGCTCGGCACACTTGTCAAGCGGAATATTGTTTACTCCTGCTCCTGCTCTTGCCACAGCAAGCACCTTGTCACCAAGCTCCATGTCATGCATAGCGGCACTTCTTACAAGTGCTGCATCTGCATCCTTAATATCATCAACCTTTTTATAATCGTCAGAGAACAGGTCAAGACCTACTCCTGCGATTGGGTTTAAGCATGTGTAATTGAACATTATGCATTCTCCTCCTCAAACTTCTTCATAAACTCTACAAGCTTCTCAACGCCCTCTTTTGGCATAGCATTGTAGATAGATGCTCTCATTCCGCCAACTGTACGGTGTCCCTTAAGGTTTACAAATCCGGCTGCAGTTGCCTCCTTTACAAACTTGGCATCAAGCTCTGCATCTCCTGTTACAAACGGAACATTCATGAGTGATCTGTCCTCTTTTCTTACTGTTCCCTTAAAGAGCTTGCTCTGATCAAGGAAATCATAGAGAATCTTGGCCTTCTCCTCATTTCTCTCCTTCATAACTGAAAGACCGCCCATCTTCTTGAGCCATTTGAATACCTTGCCACAGATATATATGCCGTAGCATGGTGGTGTATTGTAAAGAGAATCATTATCGGCCTGAGTCTTCCACTTGAGCATGGTTGGTGTGCCCGGTAGACAATCATCTGTGATAAGGTCCTCTCTGATAATTGCTATAACTACTCCGGCAGGTCCTACATTCTTCTGTACTCCGCCATAGATAACAGCATATTTTGATACATCTACAGGCTCTGATAAGAAGCATGAAGATACATCAGCTACAAGGTTCTTTCCCTTTGTGTTTGGAAGCTTCTTGTACTTTGTTCCGTAGATAGTATTGTTCTCGCAGATGTATACATAATCCATATCATCTGTGATTGGTAAATCTGAGCAGTCAGGTATGTATGAGAAGGTCTCATCTGCAGACGAAGCAAGCTCTACGGCGTCTCCGTAAATCTTAGCCTCGCAAACGCCTTTTTAGCCCACTGACCTGTGATAATGTATCCTGCTTTTTTATTTTTCATAAGGTTCATCGGTACCTCAGCGAAGAACTGTGAAGCACCACCCTGAAGGAAAAGCACCTTGTAATTGTCAGGTATGTTCATAAGCTCGCGGAGATCCTTCTCGGCATCCTTGATGATGTCATCAAACCATTTAGATCTGTGGCTCATCTCCATAACCGACATTCCGCTTCCCTTATAATCCATCATCTCTGCTGCTGCTTCCTGCAATACCTCCTCAGGTAAAACTGCAGGTCCTGCTGAAAAATTGTAAACTCTACTCACTCTAATTTCCTCCTTGTGTCGCATTGTAGTCCTCTTCATCGAAAGACTCGTTGATAGGCTTGCCCGGTGCAACCATAGGCCATACCTTGTCATCTGAATCAATGATACAATCGATGACAAACGGTGTCTTGCTCTTTAAGGCATCTGCAAATGCTTTTTCAAATTCTTCCTGGGTCTTAACGCGTCGTGCGGTGGCTCCCATTGCCTCTGAAAGCTTTACATAATCCACCCCATCATCGAGTACGGTTGCCGAGTAATGCTTCTCGTAAAAAAGAGTCTGCCACTGGCGTACCATTCCAAGTACATGGTTGTTTATTATAACCTCGATAAGAGGAAGCTTTTCTCTTGAAGCTGTTGCAAGCTCGTTCATGTTCATTCTAAAGCATCCGTCACCTGCAATATTGACTACAGTCCTGTCTGGATTAGCTGTCTGGGCACCGATTGCAGCACCGAGACCGTATCCCATGGTACCAAGACCTCCTGACGTAAGAAGAGTTCTCGGCTTGCTGTATTTGTAATACTGGGCTGCCCACATCTGATGTTGGCCGACCTCAGTAACCATTATAGCATTTCCTTTTGTCATTTCATAGATTTTTTCAATAACAAATGGTCCGCTAAGTCCCTCTTTGTGATATGTAAGAGGAAAAGTCTTTGCATATGCAAGCACATGCTCAACCCATGAATTGTGGTCAAGCTGTGTGAGCTTTTTGTTGATGCGTGTAAGTATTTCCTTCACATCACCTATAACACTCGATGTAACACGGATATTTTTATTAATCTCTGCTGCGTCTACATCAAACTGTAATATCTTTGCCTGGTCTGCAAACTTTTTAGGATTGCCAAGCACTCTGTCCGAAAAACGTGTACCAATCGCAATCAAAAGGTCGCACTCTGAAACTCCAAGGTTTGAAGTCTTTGTACCATGCATACCAAGCATGCCTGTGTAGTTATCACTTGTGCCGTCATATGCACCCTTGCCCATGAGCGTATCGCAAACAGGTGCATTCACCTTGTCTACAAATTCCTTAAGCTCTTTGCTTGCTCCGGAGAGAACCACTCCGCCTCCTACAAATATATATGGCTTTTTGGATGCTTTTATGAGTTCAATTGCATTATCAATGTCACTGTCTGTAATTGTTTCTGTCACACGCTCAGGAAGCTTGATTTCCTGCCTGGTGTACTCTACCAGATCTGCCGTAACATTCTTTGGAATATCCACAAGCACAGGACGGTCTGCCTTTTCTTGCTATATCGAAAGCTCTGCGTATTGTATCTGCAAGCTTCTCTACATCCTTTACAATAAAGCTGTATTTGGTTACAGGCGTTGTAATTCCGGCAATATCTATCTCCTGAAAGCTGTCCTTTCCAAGTAACGAGACTCCGACATTACATGTGATTGCGACGATTGGAATCGAATCCATGTATGCTGTCGAAATTCCTGTGACCAGATTTGTCGCCCCCGGTCCGCTTGTAGCCAGACAGACGCCAACCTTTCCGGTGCTTCTCGCATAGCCGTCGGCCGCATGGCTTGCTCCCTGCTCATGTGAGGTCAGCACATGCTTAATCTCCGGATGCTTGTAGAGCTCGTCATAGACATTAAGGATGGCTCCTCCCGGATAACCGAATACTGTGTCAACACCCTGTTCTTTTAAGCATTCTATAATAACCTGTGATCCTGTTAACTGCATCTTGTATTCCTCTTTTTCTTATACGAATCCTTTACGATAATAGATAAAAGCCTTATTCGTACTGAATTTTCTATCAAAATATATACTACGCGTTCTGCTCGCCCGGAAGTGCAAGGATGGCTCCTCTGTTTCCTGATGTAACAAGCGCTGCGTATCTCTTCAAATAGCCAGTTGTAACCTTCGGCTCCCTTGGCTGCCACTTTGCCTTACGCTCAGCAAGCACCTCGTCTGACACATCGAGCTCAAGCTTCATGTTTGGAATATCAATCTTTATGATATCTCCCTCTTCAACCAGAGCAATCGGTCCGCCTACTGCGGCCTCAGGTGAAACATGACCTATTGAAGCTCCTCTTGAAGCTCCTGAAAAACGTCCGTCTGTGATGAGTGCTACAGAGCTTCCAAGTCCCATTCCGGCAATAGCGGATGTAGGATTAAGCATCTCTCTCATTCCAGGGCCGCCCTTTGGTCCCTCGTATCTGATGACAACCACATCACCCTCTACGATCTTGCCGCCCTTTATTGCTGCAATTGCATCCTCCTCGCAGTCAAATACTCTTGCAGGTCCTTCATGAACCATCATCTCATCGACAACTGCTGAACGCTTTACTACAGAGCCGTCCGGAGCCAGATTTCCTTTAAGCACTGCAAGTCCTCCGGTCTTTGAATATGGATTGTCTACCGGTCTGATGACCTCAGGGTCTCTATTGACTGCATTCTTTATATTCTCTCCAACTGTCTTTCCTGTAACAGTCATACAATCTGTATTTAAAAGTCCGATATCAGCAAGCTCTTTCATGACAGCCCACACACCGCCGGCCTCGTTTAAGTCCTCCATATATGTAGGGCCTGCCGGGGCAAGGTGGCAGAGATTTGGTGTCCTCTCACTGATTGGATTTGCAAAGCTGATATCAAAATCAAAGCCTATCTCATGAGCGATAGCCGGAAGATGAAGCATAGAGTTTGTAGAGCAGCCGAGTGCCATATCAACTGTGAGTGCGTTCATTATTGCATCCTTTGTGATGATATCTCTCGCCTTGATGCCCTTATTGTACATATCCATAACAGCCATTCCGGCATGCTTTGCAAGACGTATACGCTCTGAATATACAGCAGGTATTGTTCCGTTTCCGCGAAGTCCCATACCGAGTGCCTCTGTAAGACAGTTCATAGAGTTGGCTGTGTACATTCCCGAGCATGAACCGCAGGTAGGACATACCTTGTTCTCATACTCACATACATCATCCTCAGTCATAGTTCCAGCAGCGTATGAGCCGACAGCCTCAAACATCGATGAAAGACTTCTCTTTCTGCCCTTTACGTGGCCTGCGAGCATTGGTCCGCCTGATACAAATACTGTAGGCAGATTAAGACGTGCAGCCGCCATCAGAAGTCCCGGCACGTTCTTGTCACAGTTTGGAACCATTACAAGTGCATCAAACTGATGAGCAATTGCCATACACTCTGTAGAATCTGCAATCAGATCTCTTGTGACAAGGGAATATTTCATACCCACATGTCCCATTGCAATACCATCGCAGACTGCGATTGCAGGAAATACTACAGGCACTCCTCCTGCCTCTGCAACTCCAAGCTTTACAGCCTCAACGATTTTGTCTATATTCATATGGCCCGGAACAATCTCATTGAATGAGCTTACGATTCCGACCATAGGCTTTTTCATTTCCTCCGGTGTAAAACCAAGAGCATTAAATAAACTTCTTGCCGGTGCCTGCTGCATTCCGCTCTTGCGTTATCACTTATCATATTTTATCTCCTTATTTATCTCCGACTATTTCTTTGAGTACTTCATCATTACTACTGTATACACAACAATCTGCATATCTATAACCTGTTAGCTGTCTATTATAAGTCATGCAGCTACACACGTTCTGCGATGAGATCACCCATCTGTGCTGTGCCTACCTGTGTGATACCCTCTGTAGTCTCACCCGGCTGTGGCATGATGTCGATTGTCCTGTACCCCTCCTTAAGCACCTGCTTTACAGCATCCTCGATTGCCTGTGCTTCCTTGTCCAGATCAAATGAATAGCGAAGCATCATGGCTGCTGAAAGGATTGTTGCGATAGGATTTGCAATGCCCTTTCCTGCGATATCAGGAGCAGATCCGCCACTTGGCTCGTAAAGTCCGAACTTTGTATCGTTAAGGCTTGCTGATGAAAGCATACCGATTGAGCCTGTCACCATACTTGCTTCATCTGATAAAATATCGCCAAACATATTCTCTGTGAGGATAACATCAAACTGCTTAGGATCCTTCACAAGCTGCATTGCGCAGTTATCAACAAGCATATGCTCGTATGTACCTCCGGATAATCCTTAGCGACCTCCTCGACAATCTTTCTCCATAATCTGGAAGAATCAAGCACATTTGCCTTGTCTACGGATGTGACCTTTTTCCTTCTCTTCATGGCTATATCAAAGCCTCGCTTTGCTATTCTTCTGATTTCATTCTCATTGTATGTCAGTGTATCTGTGGCTGTAACAACTCCGTCCACCTCTTTTGTCTCTCTGGCTCCGAAGTAAAGACCTCCTGTAAGCTCACGCATAATCATCATATCAAAGCCATCTCCGATGATATCGGCGCGGAGCGGACATGCTGCAGCAAGCTCCTTGTACAGGTATGCCGGTCTAAGATTTGCAAACAGATTGAGCGACTTTCTAAGCTTTAAAAGTCCTGCCTCCGGACGAAGCTCAGGGGCCAGCTTGTACCATGGTGATGTGGCTGTGTTGCCACCGATAGAACCCATCAGCACCGCATCTGAATCAAGCGCAGTCGCAATAGCCTCATCTGTAAGAGGAACACCTGTAGCATCAATTGAGCAGCCACCCATAAGGATGTCTGTGTAGTTGAAGCTGTGTCCATACTTGTCTGCTATTTTGTCCAATACCTTTTTGCCTCAGTGACTATCTCCGGTCCGATTCCGTCTCCGGAAATTACACCAACTTTATATTCCATAATTTCTTACCTCTTTTACATAAAAATACATATTCTTATATTAAAGCATTAAAGTAGTTATTTCAATATGCCGGGATATTTTACTTTTTCATGCAATTTATAACTGCAGCTTATAATAACTGCATACTATAATAACAGTTTTTTATTATTATTGCAAGAGATGCGGATAATAAGAAAACCGCCACTTATGTGACGGCTTTACAAATGTGCATTATTTAGCTGAATCCTCTGCTTTCTCAAGGTCAGCGATAGCTGCCTTCTGCATTGGAATACGGCAGTTCTTGTTGTTACCAAACTCAACGATTACAGTATCGTCCTCGATATCGATAACTGTTCCGTAGAATCCACTTGTTGTAAGAACTGTGTCTCCTGTTGCAACCTCATTAAGCATAAGCTCCTTTTCTTCTGCTCCTTCTTCTGTGGACGGATCATAAGAAAATACATAACTGCGAAAAGTACTACTAACCAGACAATCATTCCAATTGTTCCTGCTGCCTGACCGTTTGCTAAAATTGATGTCATCAATTGTTCCTCCTAAATATTCTATAATTGATGTGTTCTAAGCACTATTACCATAATACACGTTAAACGTGCTAACGGCAAGGATTTTTTATCATTTTCGAGATTTTTTATATTTATCTGCTAGCTCTGCTCTCCCTGTGTCATTCCATAGAGCTTTTCAGCCTTGTATGAGGCAAAACGGCCTGCATCAAGCGAATCCCTTATCTCCTCCATCATGTTGTTGTAGAAATACAAATTATGGAGCACGCACAGTCTCATTCCGAGCATCTCCTTTGCCTTTAAAAGATGCCTGATATATGCACGCGAATATGTGCGGCAGGCAGGACAGTTACAGCCCTCCTCAATAGGACGCATATCCTTCTGATACTTCTGGTTGAACAGATTAAGCTTGCCGTGATTCGTGTATACATGTCCGTGACGGCCGTTTCTGCTTGGGTATACACAGTCAAAGAAGTCGATTCCTCTCTCTACGCCCTCAAGTATATTGGCAGGAGTTCCTACTCCCATCAGGTATGTAGGCTTATTAACAGGCAGATGAGGCACTGTTTCATCAAGAATATGGTACATCTCCTCATGGCTCTCTCCTACCGCCAGTCCGCCGACAGCATATCCATCCAGCTCAAGCTCAGAAATGCGCTTTGCATGGTCAATTCTTATATCATCATAAATAGCTCCCTGATTGATGCCGAATAAAAGCTGCTCCTTGTTGATAGTATCCGGTAAGCTGTTTAAGCGTGCCATCTCCTTTTTGCACCTCTCAAGCCAGCGCGCGGTCCTGTTTACAGAGTTTGTCACATACTGTCTGTCTGCAACACTCGATGGGCACTCGTCAAACGCCATAGCTATCGTGGAGCCGAGGTTTGACTGTATCTGCATGCTCTCCTCAGGTCCCATAAATATCTTGGCACCGTCAATATGCGAGTTGAAGTACACACCCTCCTCCTTTATTTTGCGAAGACCTGCCAGTGAAAACACCTGGAATCCGCCGGAATCTGTAAGGATTGGTCTGTCCCACACCATGAATTTGTGCAGTCCGCCAAGCTCTTTAATGATTTTGTCTCCGGTTCTTACATGCAGGTGATATGTATTTGACAGCTCAACCTGACACTTTATCTCCTTTAAATCGTCCGTAGAGACAGCGCCCTTTATCGCACCTACTGTTCCTACATTCATAAATACAGGTGTCTGTATATCTCCATGCACAGTATGGAATGTACCTCTCTTGGCACGTCCCTCTTGTTTTAGTAACTCATATTTAGCCATATTTTCGTTTAATTCTCCTGTTTCTTTTACTTATCGCCATTGCCTACGATTTTTCTGATTAATATTCCGTTGGTCAGCAGTGTGGTATCTATGCAATGCCTCTCAAAAAGTACCTCGCCGTCCTTTGGCACCTCAATATCCTCATCAGAGCAGTTGACTATAACCTCCACATATGTATCCACCCATCCCATCTTTCTGAACTGGATTACCCTTGGATTGTCAGCAAAATCGTCAGGGAAATGGAAGTTTCTGCCCTTTAAAAGCGGCTCACTCGCCCTTAAATGAATGAGCTTTGATACCATCTCAATGCGCTCCTTAAACCTGCCTGCCTCAATATCATCCCACGGCATACATCGTCTGCAGTCAGGGCTCATAACTGCCCGGCATGGCAATCTCAGTGCCGTAATATATACATGGGCTGCCCGGCATGGCAAAAAGCACTGCAAGCTGTGCAAAGTACTGGTCGAGATTCTTTGTATCAGAGCGAAGGCGCTTTGTATCATGTGAATCAAGCAGATTGAAAAGCACATCATTGGTCTGCTGCATGTAGTTGGTATAACATCTGTTTATAGTATACTCAAAATCCTGATTCGTCTGACTCTTATCTATCCAGAAATCCTTGATGCTCTCTCCAAGCGGATAGTTCATAACCGCATCGAACTCATCTCCACGCAGCCACGGAAGAGCATTATGCCATATTTCGCCCAAAATGTAAATATCCGGATTGATTTCCTTAAGTCTTGCCCTAAGCTCCTTACAGAAGCGGTGTGACACCTCATTTGCCACATCAAGGCGCAGTCCGTCTATATGATAATTTTCTACCCAGTTGGCGCAGATATCGATAAAGTATTTTCGCACCGCCGGATTATTTGTATTGAGCTTTGGCATATTGTCAAAAAATCCAAACGTATAAAACTGACCCTTTTTAGCCGCTCCATGCTTAAAGTCAAGAGGCCATTCATTGATCATAAACCAGTCATAATACTCTGAATCCGCTCCCTTTGCTAAAACGTCCTGCCACGGTGCAAAATAATAGCCACAGTGGTTGAACACTCCATCAAGCATTATTCTCATATCACGCTTATGGGCTTCTAACACAAGCCTCTTAAAGGTATCTTCATCTCCAAAGCGCGGGTCAATCTTTGCATAATCCGTTGTATCATACTTATGATTGCTCGGTGACTCGTTTATCGGTGTCAGGTAGATTCCGTTTATTCCAAGCCCCTTTAAATAATCAAGCTTTTGAATGATTCCTGCGAAGTCTCCGCCGAAGCACTCCTCATTTTTGACCTTTCCCCTGTTTCTCCACGGAACAACATAATCAGGATCTATCGAGTGGTCTCCATTGCAGAATCTATCCGGAAATATCTGATACCATATAGTGTCATTTACCCACTTCGGTGTGACCGGAATATCACACGGATTCATCCACGGGAATACAAAGCACTGGCGGCTTCTGCTCCAAGTGACCATCTGCTCTGCACTCACGAAGCCATCCTCAAAGTAAAACCATCTCTCATCCTCTGTGATGAGCTCAAAATAATATTTAAGTCTCTTGAATGGTGGCTTTACCGTGGTTGTCCACCATATCTGGTGCTTTAATTTCTTTTTAAATATTATCGGCTGCTTATCGCCATTCCAGGTCTCACCACCGCCTAAGATACCGGCTGCGAACGGGTCACCGAGTATGATATTTACCTCCTTCACATCATAACCGGTCTTTATATTTATGATTAATTCATCCTCATTTAAAGGATAGCAGTAGTTGTCGTATGCCTGGTGAAATACCCCGTTAAATTCCATGTTTTCTCCCTCTTTTGCTGTCTTATTGTAGTTGTTTATCATTGTGGCGCTAAGGACGGCACGTAAGTCGCGGTCACCGTGAGCGTCCACGCGCTGCCCTGTTCGCTACGCTGCGCTGTTAAGATTCTGTACGAATTATGCTTATAGGCTTTCTTTTGCTGACGAAACCGTCGCTACTCGCCTCCATGGCTCGATAGCTCCTTGCCCCGGCGTCCCTGCCGGTGCATTTCTGTGTATCGAAGCATAATTCTACAGACTCTAAACAGCTCCGCTATTCGCTCTCAGGGCAGCACGTGTGCGCTCGCGGTAGCCGCGGCTTACGTGCCTTACGTTGTGGCAAAATTGCTACAAATGATGCTGCTTAATTATACTTGCTTAAATTATGCTTCGCCTAATTTGCGCTTTGCATATACAGGGATGCAAGCATGCATCGATGATACCTTTTGACCCTTTAATCACATAATTATACACAAACATAGTTCGAAAGTTATCTAAATAAAATAATATCATAGTTTTCTTGACTATTCAACTTGCTATTAATTATAATGTATTTATTATCGTAACTATTCGAGTCACATTGAAAACCAAAAATGCTGTTTACATGCAAGCATGATGTATCATTTTTGTTCTCAGAGGTTTAAATAGTTACCCATTATTATAATAAGGAGACCATCATGGCAGGTTCATCATACGGAAATATTTTAGGGTAACAACATGGGGAGAATCACACGGAAAGGGCTTAGGGGTCGTTGTGGACGGCGTTCCTGCGGGGCTTGAGCTGTGTGAGGAGGATATTCAGATATTCTTAAACAGAAGAAAGCCGGGACAGTCCAAGTTCACTACTCCACGCAAGGAGGATGATGCGGTTGAAATTCTCTCCGGTGTGTTTGAGGGAAAGACTACAGGTACACCTGTTTCTATGGTTGTATGGAATAAAAATCAGAAATCAAAGGATTACAGTGAGATTGCTTCGTACTATCGTCCGGGGCATGCTGACTTTTGCTTTGATGAGAAATACGGCTTCAGAGACTACAGAGGCGGAGGTCGTTCTTCGGGACGCGAGACAATAGGCCGTGTTGCAGCGGGTGCTATCGCTGTAAAGATGCTCTCGGGCCTTGGCATAAAATTTCTTACATACACCAGATCAATAGGTCCTGTTACAATTAATGAGGTTAATTTTGATGCCCATGAAATTTACAACAATTCACTTTATATGCCTGATGCCGATGCAGCGCTAAAAGCTTCTGAATATCTGGAGGAATGCCTTAAATCACTCAATTCCTCAGGCGGTGTGTGTGAATGTGTCATCACAGGTCTTCCTGTCGGGCTCGGTGATCCTGTATTCGAGAAAATTGATGCCAATCTGGCAAAAGCTATTATGTCTATCGGAGCTGTAAAGGGCTTCGAAATCGGCGATGGCTTTGATGCAGCAAAGGCAACCGGACTTACAAACAATGATGCCTTTATTATGAGGGATGGCGCTGTTTCAAAAGAGACAAATCACTCCGGTGGTACTCTCGGCGGCATGACAGACGGCTCACCGCTTATTTTCAGAGCTGCCATAAAGCCTACTCCTTCAATCGCAGCTACACAGCACACCGTAAATAAATCCGGTAAAGATATAGAGATTTCCATCAAGGGACGTCATGACCCGATTATCGTGCCACGTGCTGTTGTTGTTGTTGAAGCCATGGCTGCAATTACTATTGCGGATGCACTGCTTATGAATATGGGAGCACGCATGGACCGCATCACAGATTTTTATAAAAAATTATAACTTTGTCCTATATTAAAAAGCATCTATCCGGTTTTTCCGGACAGATGCTTTTTATCTATTTCATTGGAACAATCTGTAATGTTTTTCCTAGTGAATTCAAAATATATTTTAGAATATATTTCCAAGAAGCAGCGGATTTAACAACATATACTGCGCATTAGTCACCCCAAAAGCCACAAGCGCCAGTGGCAGCACAATAAAAAGGACGCATGATATAATCACAGACATGCCGCTTCTTAAGTATTTAAACATTGCAAAAACAAACAGGCTGACCAGCAATCCCCCTATAAAGCGCATCAGCATTATGATAAGTATATACTGCCCTACCGATATATCTGCGAAACACGCCACAGATGCTCCATACTTGCCGCCGGAGCATTAAGCCCCTGCGTGCCATATGCCAAAAGCACATTGCACAGCCGCACAATATATACAAGTGCAAATGCTGTGACAGCGCCTAAAAAACCAAGTATACATTTGATTCCCATATGCTGTTTCCTGCCACGGCGGGTAGTCCTTAAAAGACGGATTTCATGGTTTGCATAATCCGCTCCACATATACCGTAGGCTATTGCTATTAGGAGAATAACATACACAAATGCCTGTGCTGTATCACGGTTTTTGAAGTCTGTTCTGTCGGTAAGGATATCATAGCCCTTTTCAAAAAACAGCCAGCCCTCTTTTAACGTCTTAAGATAATCCACATGTGCTGTAAGCTTGTTGAATGCCTCCTGTCTGCTCAGTTCATCCTTGTACTTTATATTGATATAGCTTTCACTCTTCCCCTGCTCCATATCGTAAGCAATGTTATCTGACAGTCTGTCGTATTTTACTCTTTCTTCATCCAGAAGCTCATTGGTTTTGGCAGTTAAAGGTCCATAATATTTGTCCATATATTCCTTGTAATACACCTCATCAACCGAGTCATAGGAAAGCTTCTCTGCCGGATTCCACCATACCACAAAAATAGCTGCCGCAATCAAAATAAGTAACACTTTTCCCGGAACAAGTGCTTTATAGCATTCGTGCAAAAATAAAGATGTATGACAGCCTGTATTTTTACCGCAGGCAAAGCCAGGCAGTAAAAGCAGCTTCTTTTCATGCACCGAATTGAGATAATTTGTAACTGCAAAAATACATACAGCTATACACACAAGCCAGAATAAGCCATACAATACCCCGGTATTAAGCGGATATCCAAACATATTGATATTGACATAATCAGAAAAAAGTCTGCCTGTCCTGACTCCATACATGATATTTATGTACTTAAGGAAGGCTAGGAAGCTGGTTCCTGATATCGTTGTGTAGCAGATAGCCTCAATAACCACGGTCACTGCAGAAGCAACGAACACAAATATAATATTGTCAAGCGCTGCGCATATCAGCATAAAAAACATGCCAAGCAATATAAAGCTTATTATTTTCACAGGAAAATAGCATGCCAGAAATTGTCCTATACTAAGCTTAAACGGACTGCCATAGTACAGATAAACACTTTGAAGCGGACTTTTCAGATTTATCGGATTGTAAAAGCACATGCTTATGACTGCATTAATTCCATACAACAGCAAGGTGATAAGAATGACCGCCATAATCATCACAAATGACTTTGACGCCATAAGCTGCCTTCTGCCCCTTGCAGTTGTTCTAAGCAATGCAAGCTGGTTCTCGCTTTTTTCATAAAACACAAGATTGAGCGCAATGATAAAAAGCATAATCACAGCCACATAGTCGGTAAGCTCATTGTCTGTAATATTCAAAAGTCCCGATGCATCCATAACCTCAGGCACTGTGCCTTCAAGCTTACTGTAGACTCTGCTCGTTTTAGCAGCATTTTTCTCTGCAAAGCCTCCATTGCCGGAAAACTTATTCATAATCGAAATCTCGTCAGCCTTTTCATTGACAGAGTCCAGATACTCATCATAAGAAAGACATGCCAATGCTTCCTTGTATACCCTGCTGCACAGACTAATCCTGCCGTAAGCTTCTGCCGTCATCTGCCTCTGTTCAATTTCCGGCAAAACATCCTCACGACTGTAATTGCTTATTTCGCCATACAGCGCGCTGTAGTCCTTACCTGTATACCCATCATCATTTACAGTATTCATGGTATACAGTCCAAGAACAGGATTCAGAACAAGCAAAAACAAAAGAATAAGCACTGTTCTTTTAGTCAATAGTTTACATATTTCGTTTTTTACTATATCCATTTTCAGTCCCCATTAAGATACAAATACAAGTCCTCAAGATTTGGCCGCACAGCTCCTTCTGCCATCTGCCATCATACGAATCGGCAATAATGCGGGCTATGACACCGTCTGCATCCCTTGAAATATTGCTCACCTTGTATCCGGTGTTTACCTCATCTATCTCATTATCCGATAAAAAGATATTCCATACCTTTCCATCCAGCTCCTTAAGCAGCTTTGACGGAGAACCACTCCTTATTATTTTGCCGTTGCTTAACATAACAATCTCTTTGGCTATAAACTCTACATCCGTAACCACATGAGTCGCAATAATAACAATCTTGTCCTTTGCAACCTCTGATATCAGATTGCGGATTCTGATTCTCTCCTTTGGGTCAAGCCCTGCCGTTGGCTCATCCAGTATAAGTATGCCGGGATTGCCTATGAGTGCCTGTGCTATCAGTGCTCTCTGCTTCATTCCGCCCGAAAAAGCTCCAAGCTTCTTTCCAAGGACATCATCAAGCTTTACCATGCGCACATAGTGATCTATATCTTCCCCGGCTTCACTCTTTTTTAATCCTTTCAGGGATGCCATAAAGTAAAGAAAACGCCTAAGACTAAGCTCCGGATAAATATTCTGCTGCTGTGGCATATATCCGAGAAGCTTCCTGTATTCACTTCCAAGCTCGTCTATGCCCCTTCCGTCAAGCAGCACACGGCCTTTTGATGGAGTCAGATTGTCAGAAATGAGATTCATCATAGTTGATTTACCGGCTCCATTAGGTCCCAAAAGCCATATATGCCGGGTGTAAATGAAAAAGACACATCATCCAGCGCAGTTTTATCCTTATAAACTTTTGTAAGCCCCTCCAATTCAAGTGTCATTGTTTATATTCCTCCCACTGGTTTCTTACACTGTCAAGATAGCTGTCCATTCCATCTGCTGTAAGCTTTTGTACGGCACCGTCTAAAGTATCATCTACAGTGGCACCATGCAGTCCTGTCATGAAATCATCTAAATCTGTTGAAATACTGCCCATATTCTTAGTATCCGGTTCGAAGCCGATAAACGGAGACAATGTGGCATTGTCATAAAAGTCAAAAAACTCCTTCTTACGATTGTCCACATATTTCTCGTTCTTTGTCGGATAAACATTCACGAAAAGATTAAGACTAAGCTTCGTCAGATAGTCATCATCCAGACTGCCTCCATCACAAGCTTCTGCAATGCCATCTTTTAGCTTATAATCCTTATCTTTTTCACCGTACAAAAGGATATTGCCATACTTTTCATTTCCATATAACAGACTAAGGAAATCCATCGCAGCAGAAGCATCCTTTGCTTTCTTTGCTACACCGATGGAGCCGTTTATCCTTGATGAAAGGTAAGTCTTTACTTCCTTTACCGTGATATTGTCCTTTTTGAAATTTTCATCCACGCTACCGACACATAAAGCAGCCGCAAAATTGCCTGCCTTGATATTTTTTAATATCTGAGCATCATTCAGCCCCGGATTGTTGAGATATGTTATCTCATTTGTCAAATCATCAGACATATAGCCGTCTTTCTTCATCCGGTCAAGCACCCTCAGATACCCGGTAAATTTCTGTGACTCTAAAGGATTTCCAACAGACATAGTATCATAGTCGAAGCAGAGCCCGTTTCTTATCTCACAGCCAAGCATATCATCAAATTTATATCCGTTTATGAGATACTCGAACCTCGGAGTATCACTTTTATCCCATTTAACACCCTGAAGTATCTGATATATTCCGTCTATGCTGCCATCCCATGCACTTATCGCATCGTCAGAAACGTAATCCCTGTTGAAGGCTGCATAAACTCCCTCATCACTTGCAAGTGCTAACGGAATCGAATAAATATGCTTATCGCATTTAACCATCTCCCAAAGATTCTTTGGAAAAGCCTCATAAAGTGTTTTTCCTTTATCGCCTGATAAGATATCATCAAGATTCAGGACCAGATCCGAGCGTACCAGATCATACACCGGATTATTTCCGGCAGCATCACCGAAACCCAGGAATGCTATATCTGTTTTACCGTTTTCCAAGGCTCCCTCAACAGCCTGTCCGTAATTGTCATAGGACAAGGTTTTGATTTCGAGCTCATAATCATGTCCGTCCGCAGCAAGTGCATCGTTGAACTTCTTTAGATTATTCTTATCAATCTTACAAATATCAGGTACAGCAAACGTTATAACCTGCGCATCTGAATTTCTTTTGTTCTCTGATTCTTCTTTATCAGCTTTATCCGACTTTTTTGTTTTATCAGCCGACTCTGTCCGGCCTTCGCTGACAGCTCCGGCATTATCCGTTTTTCTGTTAAGGCAGACTGCCGCCACTGCTATAACAACAATGACTGCTACTGCAACCGCTATCAAAATACCCTTTTTCTTATTCTTCATTATAGCACCTCAATTTTCTCGGATTAAAATTGCCTTTATTCAGATTATCAAGACTTATAACTCCAAGTGAAAATTCGCCTTCATCATCAGTATAGTTGACATATACCGACTGACCGCATATGTTTTCAATACCAAATGCCTTTTCAGTAGACAGCTTCATCAGTTCTTCACTCTTATCATCCTTCAAGCGGTAATATGTCACTTCATCACTGTTTTCTTCAGAAAGGGCATAATATAGAAAATCTCCGCTCTTTTTTAATGGTCCATATTGTGTTTTTCCATCCGCATCTATCGGAAGCTGTCTTGTCTGTCTGCTTTCGGTGTCAAACACAAAATATCCATCCTTTGACGAATAATAACCATCGCCATCTAACAGCCTAAGATTGTTAATATGGTCTATTTCCGTCAGACATGTTGTCTTTTCATCTGCTATATCATATTGATATATTCCATTAAGCATATTATCGTAGGCAAAAGACTCTGCATCAGCTGTCGCCCCCTCCTCTATCATCAGCTCTGTAACATCATCTCCAAACCGCACAGTCGAATAGTACACTGCACCGTCTTCATAATATATGCCCATAATATTTGCCTGTTCGCTTGTTATCTTATCACTCATATACACCTTGTAATTATCAAGATCTATAACAAAAATACCGGCTTCAGGCTTATCATCATTTATAATCTGTCCTTCATCATTAAGCTCCACCCTGTTGCTGTAAGCTCCTATAACATAATTATCCCTGTACAAAACAGCCCTAACATTCTGAACATTCTCTAATTTAGCTGTTTTTTTTCGATTCTCACCATTAGAATCCATCACATACAGATACTGTATTGTCATGTCTTCATCTGACATATTTCCTATAAAATAGAGATGATCATTGTAAATTACCGCTCCAGCTTTTGACAATCCATAAAAAGCTGCAGGGCATGAAGGATTCTGATTTGTGCGTGAGTATCCTTCATGTGTGCAGTTTGGCTTGTCACAATAGACAATATCCTTACCGGATGCTGTATCAATAAGATGCAATATTCCCGAGTCATCAAAATAGAATACATTATCCTCAGAGTAGTTATATTCCGGATTTACATTGGAATATGTGTACATTGTATTGGATGTACTGCGGTTTCTATTCTTTATTATAAAAACCGCAGTCACAATACAGATGATAAGTATGAAGATGATTGATGCGATTAAAATGCGTTTTTTCTTCATAGTGCCCCTCCCTTTTTGATAATATTATACATAAAACAAATTACTCCGAATACAAAAGGCGAAATTAGTACTTTTCAAGGTGAATTTATTAAATTTTCATCAATATTTTCACGGTGAACCGTTCATCTGAACACTCAAAATCCAGTGTGCTTATATATTTATCAAGCACTTTCTTTACATTCTTTAATCCATAACCATGTTCTCTTACAGATTGTTTTGTCGTAACCGGCAATCCACCTTTAAATATCACTTTTTGTAAACACCTGTTACTAATCTCAACAACAAGTGAATCCATTAAATAATTAATTTCCAAATCTATGCTTGGATTTTTTACATCTTTTTGTGCCTCTATCGCATTCTCCAAAAGGTTTCCAAATATAATATTCATATCATATGCCGATAATTTTAAATCACTCGGAACCACAACTTTTACATTCAACTGAATTTTCTTATCCACCGCACGCTGAAGCATATAATTTAAAACTGTATCAAGCGCCGTATTTCCCGAATCAACCAGCCGCCTTGATTCTACAAGATTATTCTCCATAGCTGACACATAATTTTTTATCTGTTCTATTTCGCCTGTTGAAGCAAGCACCGAAATCTCTGCAAAATGACGTTTCATATCATGGCGAAACGATCTTAATGCCTCCATGTTTTCATTCTGAAGCATAATCTCTCTTTCATAAGAACTAACCTGATCTCTAAGTGCCTGATTTTCCAAAGCCTTCTGAGAAGACTTAACAAGATCATCCATCAGATATGAAATAATAATATTCACAAGCAGAAAGCTCCGCACACTAACGAAAGAGAAAATGATGACACGGTTTTATCCATAAATATTACTATTGATGTTATAATACATACTAATAACGACGCAATAATAAACAACCAATAACGATTATTCAGCTCTATGCCTAAATCATTTTCAAAAAATCTTTCTGTAATCAACTGTGTAGCATGCAATAATAAAAGAGCAAATATACTTACAAAAGCTGAATATCCATCATATCCAAAGGGTTTTATTAAAAATGCACTTACTACTAAATCTATGAGACAGCTTACTGCCAAAATATAAAAAACAAATATACATTTTCTTTTTATCGTACCATTATATGATAAAGCAATTGCTGACAGCCCTAAGAAAATACTAAGGAAATTAAATATCGGTTTATGAAAAACAAGTTTACAAATATCGCTATAAAAACACTAAATAAATATGCAAATACCTTTCGCACTCTGTTTCCATCATTATCAAAAAAAGTATGAGTAAATCTTTCTGCAATAACAGTCTGAGCTACCTTTGTAAACAAAATAACCATTGCTCTTTCAAAAGTCATATCACTTCCTTACTCCTTCCATAGTTAAAAACTGCTTGCTTAAATGAAGCCCTTTTAGACTGTGCTATACTTATTTCCATACCATTTTTCAGTAAAACAGCATCACTTTTCCATGATTTAATACATTTTATATTGACTATATATGACTTGCTTATGCAGACAAACTGAAACGGAAGATTTGATACAATATCACTAAGTTTTCCATAATAAGATACACTTTCACCATCGGTTTTACATATAGTAATAGTTTTATTTCTGCTGGAAAACAACATAATTTCACCATACGGAATAGAATATCCTGTCTTATTATATGTATATCTGAATTCTTTTTTCTGTACATCTTCAAGTTGTAGTATTTTAGTCATGGTATCATACAAAACATTATCATCTATCGGTTTTATAAGAAAATCATATGGATGAATTTGAAAAAGCTCCATGGCATAGCTTGTTTTATGAGATATAAACACAATATTCATCCTGTCATTATGAAGCGTTTCTCTTATATATTTTCCTGCACAAACCCCATTATCACCCGGTAACTCAATATCCAGAAAAAGTATCTGCGGATTGAATTCTTTTATGTCTCTGCATAATGACATAGAATCATACCATACTTCAACCTCGCATTTTTCAGCTCTATTATTAAAATATTCAATAATTATTTTTTCGAGTACAGCGCACTGATTAATCTCGTCATCACATATTGCCACTTTATAAATCATTTGTTATTTTTCCTTCTGTTATCTTACTCCAAAATTACTTTTTATAATTTTATCTAACATAATAGATAAAATCAACAATCCATGCACAAAACGACCATTTTTTGCAGAAAATGGACATAAACTATGGTCACATATTATAATGAGATAATAATAGAAAAACTAAATTCATTGTTCTCATTTTTAATAACATATTCGCCATTGTATTTTTCTACAATTTGAATAATATTTTTATACCAATGCCATGCATTTCCGGTTCATCTTTTTACTTGTTTTTATTTCATTATCACTGTAAATAATTGGATGACTGCATGTATTTTTCACCGAAAGAACTATAAGATTTTCCTCTATCACAAACTTTAGTTTTATAGTTTTCTTTTCCTCACATTTTTCACATGCTTCAATGGCATTATTTAGCAGATTTGCTAAAATCACTACCAGATCCTCATCCTCTATTACAATTTTTGATAAATCATTTACCTTAAACACAAAAACAATATTCTTACTGATAGCCTCCTGATACTTTGTATTAAGAATCGCATTTATTATCACATGATTTGTATTGATTACATTTTTTTCTCCAATAAAAGTATTGCTGATATTTCTTACATATTTATTTGCCTTGTCATATTCATGAGCTTTCAATAAAGATTCTATACACAATATATGATTTTTAAATTCATGTGACTTTTTCTTCTGAATTTCATAATTTTCCGAAATAGAACGGTACATATCAATTTGGTTTTTAAACTGTAGTCCCAATATTTCCTTTTCATGCAATTTAGCTTCACTGGTTACAATATCGTTAATCAGGAAATATACAAATATATTCATCACAGCCAATCCCAAAGAAATAGAATATAAAACGTTCGCCTGCACTTCATTTTTTGTATATTGAAACGTCATAATCATTGCTATAATTGTAATTATTGTAAATACAGGAAAAAACAAAAATCTTCCCCATATTTTGTCAGGTAAAGTCTCTGTTGATTTTTTTCCAAAGTGTTTTTTTAGCAGTAAGATACATAAAAATACGGTAATCTTGCTAAAAATAACAACCAAGCTTCCCTCTAACGCATATCCTTTTTGTACCTCACCCGCTTTTGAAATAATTGTGTTATTACTAATATAAGCTATATATCAACTATGATTGATAATCCTTGATATAATAATGCAAAAATGACAGATTTTTTTATACTTATTTCAAAATAAAAACTCATAATTATAACTGCAGCCAGTACAACCAACGTCATTTTCAATATAAGCATATCAGACAAAAATAATCCGCATAAATAATAGCAGCAAATCAATGATATCATCAGCAAAACTTTTTGACTTTTTCTTAATCTCGAATTTTCTTTGCAAAAACATCGTAAAATAAATTACAACATATCGCTTCAAATATAATAATTACTAAACTGAAAAAGTATGTAAACATATATCACAATTCTCCCTTATATGAAATGAATGCATCCTTCACATTCTTATATCTTGCCTTAGGTATGAGCAATTCCTGATTATTACATAACAGTACTTTATAGCATTTAACACTCCTAATATATTTCAAATTAGTCAAATAGCTTTGATGGATTCTAATAAAATGGAAATCTTTTAGTTCATTTTCCAGCTCATTTAATGTGCCATATAAATTATAGATTTTGATTTTATCCTCCATGATATAGAATTGCAGTTTATGTAATTTGCTTTCAATATATAGTATATTGTCTATATTAATCTCCTTTTCTCCTTCATTGAACTTGAATTTTTTCTTTTTTACTACCAAATTCATCTTATGAAGAATGGCATCCATGCATTCGCTTATGGAAGCCTCTAAATTAGTATTATTTTTCAACAGATATCTTATGGCATCGACCTTGTAGCCTCCAACGAATAATTTATATAAGCTGTCACAAATACAATATATATTTCAGAACTATATTCCCTGATTTTTTGTGCCGTAACAATTCCATCAACATCATCCATATTAATATCCAAAAAAATGATGTTGTATTGTTTAATTTCAATTCCTAAATCAATTATTTCCTTACCTGATGAAAATGTATCTATTTCATAAGAAATCTCTTTTTCATTTAAATAGGCTGCAACATATTTATTTATATTATCTCTAAATACTTTTTCATCATCACATATAGCTATTTTTAACATTTTTTCTCCATTACTATCTGTTGTATTTCAGTTATTATTTCAACAAATTTTCAAATAATCCGTATTTTTTTACGAAAAAAATCCGCAATACCATAATTTAGTATAGCGGATTCATTCCTAAAAAACAATTATTTTAATCTAAAGCGATAGCCTCATTCTCCTGACGTCTTAAAATATCAAACTCATCAGGTGTCTCTGACAGCTTTACATAGAATACCTGCTGTGGATGTGGGCAGGATTCCATCTCATTGCCGTCCTCATCAACGAGTGCAAGCACTGTTGCAAGCACATTGTCTCCGTTTGGCTTCATGATTTCAATCTGCTCGCAACTGAGAACTTGTTTCTCTGCTCCATACGATAGAGACCTTTTTCATTTGGCGCACCAACTATTCCGAGATAGGTGTAGCCCTTCTCGTAAGTATTGTTATCGTATATCTGAGTCTCCTCCGAAGGCTTTCCGTAGAAAAAGCCAGTGGTAAACTGTCTGTAGGTACAGCTCTTTATCTGCTCTATGTACCATGGCATATTTGCCTCGTATCTCTCAGGTGACTCAAGATAATCATCTATCGCCTTGCGGTAGGTTCTTGCTACTGTTGCCACATAGAGAGCGGTCTTCATACGTCCCTCTATCTTGTAGCTGTCTATTCCTGCATCAATCAGATCCGGGATATGCTCTATCATGCACAGATCCTTTGAGTTGAAGATATATGTGCCACGCTCATTCTCGTATACCGGCAGATACTCACCCGGGCGCTTTTCCTCCACAACAGAGTATTTCCAGCGACACGGATGTGTACACGCGCCTTATTCGCATCACGGCCTGTGAAATAGTTGGAAAGCAGACATCGGCCGGAATATGAGATACACATTGCTCCGTGCACGAAGGTCTCTATCTCCATCCTGTCATCTATATGCCCTCTTATCTCCTTTATCTCCTTAAGTGAAAGCTCTCTGGCTGTCACCACGCGGCTGGCTCCGAGATTCCACCAGAATTGATATGTGCCGTAGTTCGTGTTGTTGGCCTGTGTGCTGACATGCCTTTCTATCTCCGGGCAGACCTCCTTTGCAATCATGAAAACTGCCGGATCTGCAATGATCAGTGCATCAGGTCTGTCCGGCTTCATGTTGTGAAGCTCTGTAAAATATTCACGCACTCCGTCAAGGTCATAGTTGTGAGCCAAAATATTGGCAGTAACATACACTCTCACACCGTGAGCATGTGCAAAGGCAACGCCCTCTGCCATCTCCTCCATTGAGAAATTCTTAGCCTTGGCCCTTAGTCCAAATGCCTCTCCACCGATGTAAACTGCATCAGCTCCATATATAACTGCTATCTTAAGTACCTCCAGGCTGCTCGCCGGACAAAGTAATTCTATTTTTCTCATTTTTTCTCCCATACAGTTTTGTATTCATCCAATATATTCTACACCGGTTACTATAGCTTTGTTGACACCGTAATTCCATCGCCTATAGCATCACTGCCGTCACCAGCTCATCGGAGTGTGTAAGTTCGTAGAGATACTCCCTCATGCGCTTGTAGATGGTACGGTTTCTGCGCTCAACGATATAGTGCGATTCTATAATATCGCCATCCTGCAGCACATTGTCGGACACCAGCACCCCGCCTGTCTTTAAAAGGCGAAGCACCTGTGGCATAAAGTTGATATACTGTCCCTTTGCCGCGTCCATAAATATCATATCAAACTGGCCTTCAAGCTGTGGAAGTATCTCCGTTGCATCACCCTCTAAGAGTGTAATCTGCTCCTGCTTCCCGGCTCTTTCAAAGTTGGCCTTTGCGATAGGTATTCTTTTTTCGTAATTTTCAATCGTCACTATCTGACAATCCTTCGGTGCATACTCTGCCATCAAAACGGCAGAAAAACCAACCGCTGTTCCCACCTCGAGAATACGCATTGGTTTTTGCATTGCAAGAAGCAGTTTTAAAAAGCTCTGCATCTCTTTTCTGATAATCGGAACGAAGTCTCTTAAAGCTTCCTTCTCTATCTCATCTAATACAGGCGTGTTGCCTCTGTCCAAGGAATTGATATATGTGACAAGTCTCTCATCAACTATCATTCTTGTATTTCCTAATCTAATTATTGACACAAATGCGCTTAACGGATAATTACTGTGTATCCGAAGGCTCCGTAGTCTGTGTCTGTTCTTCATCGCTCTTGTCGGAGGACATGATTACCATCATATCCTTTGCCGTCATTGAAGTGTTGAGTGTGTATATCCCTGGCTTTATATGTCCTGAGTAAGCAGACAGCTTAAGCTGGAGATAAAATAAATTGTGATCCCTTACAAGGCCCTTGTCCTCTAAAAGCTGTCCAAGCTCCTCTGCGGAGATGCCCTTTTCCACCTGAACGAGTACATCCTGACCATCGCCATTTGTCATGGCAGGCTCAGTAAAAACTCTGTAGCCAAAACCATAGCAGATGCTGCAGATTTTTATGCCCGCAAACAGCACTAAAAGAGCAATCATTATTGAAAAAGCAACCCTTATAAAACCAAATAAAGCCTTGTTAAAATCCATAAGCTGTTCCTACACTTCCATAATTATAGGTATAATCATCGGTCTTCTCTTTGTTTCCTTCCAAACAAAGTCTCCCAATGCATCCTTTACCTCTGTCTTTATCTTGCCCCAGTCTGTCACATTGTTGTCTGTCAGACGCTCCATTGTGTCATCCAGCACGCATTTCGCCTCATCCATCAGGCTCTCTGAATTGCGCACATATACAAATCCTCTCGATACAATATCAGGACCTGCAAGCAGCTGTCCTGAGCCTGCCTCAAGTGTCATCACAACGATGATGATTCCGTCCTCAGCCAGACGCTGTCTGTCACGGAGCACGATATTTCCTACATCTCCTACACCAAGTCCATCGACCATGACATTGCCCACATGCACTCTGCCTGTCACCTTGGCACCGTCCTCATTGATTTCAAGCACATCTCCTGATGAAAGGATCTTGATGTGATCTGTATCATATCCGAGCTGTTCGGCTATTTTGGCCTGTGCCACAAGATGCTTGTACTCTCCATGAACAGGGATTGCGTACTTTGGATTGACAAGAGAATAAATAAGCTTTATATCCTCCTGGCACGCATGACCGGAAACATGGACATCCTGGAATATAACGTCTGCCCCCTTCATCATGAGCTCATTGATGATACCTGTAACCGACTTCTCATTTCCCGGTATAGGTTTGAGCTGAATACGATGGTATCGTTTGGCTTTATGGATACCTTTCTGTGGGTACCGTTTGCCATACGTGAAAGAGCTGCCATTGACTCTCCCTGGCTTCCTGTCGTGATGATGACAGTCTGCTCATCAGGATAGCTTCTAAGCTGTTCTACATCTATAAGAATATTGTCAGGCAGCGACAGATAGCCAAGCTCTGAGCTATCGAAATGATATTTACCATGCTTCGTCCCTCGATGGCTACCTTTCTGCCATACTTCTCCGCACAGTTGATAATCTGCTGCACACGGTCTACGTTTGATGCAAATGTAGCAATGATAATTCTGTTTTTCCTGTGATCCTCAAAGATGCCGTCCAATACCTTTCCGACAGACTTCTCAGACTGTGTGAAGCCCGGTCTTTCTGCATTGGTACTGTCGCACATAAGCGCGAGCACGCCCTTCTTTCCAATCTCACCAAACCTTGCAAGGTCGATTGCATCTCCAAATACAGGTGTATAATCTACCTTGAAATCGCCTGTATGAACAACTATACCTGCCGGTGAATAGATAGCAAGCGCTGCTGCATCCTGGATACTGTGGTTAGTCTTTATAAACTCAACCCTGAAGCAGCCAAGGTTGATGTGCTGTCCGTATTTTACGACTTTTCTCTTGACAGTCTTGAGCATGCCATGCTCTTCAAGCTTTCTGTCAATAATTCCGATGGTAAGCTTTGTAGCGTATATCGGTACATTTATCTCCTTAAGCACATATGGAATAGCACCGATATGATCCTCATGTCCATGAGTGATAAAGAATCCCTTGACCTTATCGATGTTCTCCTTAAGATATGTGATATCAGGGATAACCAAATCTATTCCCAACATATCGTCCTCAGGGAATGACAATCCGCAATCAACTACAATAATACTGTCCTCATACTCAAAGGCAGTAATATTCATTCCAATCTGCTCTAATCCTCCAAGTGGAATGATCTTAAGCTTACCTGTATTCTGTTTTTCTGTTTTCTTCAAAATATTACCTCCAAATTTATTTCACGTACAACTGCAATCCTAATATTCAAGTGCAGTGTCATCATCCGTAAGCTCAGAAAATACCTTAGCAATAGCCGAAAACTCAACATCGTCTTCAACCATCTGATAAAGCACCTCTTCATCCTTTGTGCTTACTTCTTTTAAAATATATGCTTCACAGTCTCCGCTTTCTTCTCCTTCGGAAACTAAAAGATATCGTGTTCCATTAAGTGTTGTCTCTTCTTCAACCGCAAACTCGACAACATCATTGGTCTGCGGATCAGTAAATTTAATTTTCTGCATAAAAACTAAGACCGACTATTTGACAGATAATCCAAATATCCCTGCAAAATAAAAATCGCTGCTATCTCATCAACAAACTCCTTGCGATTCTCCCTGCGTATGCCGGTTTCCATCATAGAACGGTCGGCTGCGACTGTAGTAAGACGCTCATCCCAGTATATGACCTCAAGACCTGTGCGCCTTGCAAGCATATCACCGAACTCCTTCGTCTTCTCGCAGCGTTCTCCTTCCGTGTTATTCATATTTTTAGGATAGCCGAGCACAATCCTGTCCACCTTGTACTCTGCAATAATCTCCTCAATACGTGCCAAAGTCTGTCTGAGCTTGGATGGCGACTTCCTGCGCACTATCTCAACACCCTGTGCTGTGATTAAGAGCTCGTCGCTCACCGCAACTCCGACTGTCTTTGAACCAAAATCAAGACCTAATATCCTCATATTAATCCCATGCGCTGTTCTCAATGTATGTCTTGAGAACCTCCTCCACAAGCTCGTCTCTCTCAACCTTCATGATGAGACTTCTCGCGTTATTGTGGCTTGTGATATATGTTGGATCTCCGGACATAATATATCCAACAATCTGATTAACAGGATTGTAGCCCTTTTCCTTTAATGCCTTGTACACAATCTCAAGTACATCGCTTACCTGAAGCTCAGGCTCCTTTTGAACTGTAAAAAATTGTGTGTTGTTAATATTTTTTCCATACGTTTCGCCCTTCTTGTAATATTATTTTATTATAAATGTAATAAAATTACAACCTTTTATTATTCGAAGAGTAATATTTCGTCTGTAAGCATACCCGATATACGGCCTGAAACTATCTGATTTTCAAGGTTTTCGTCAGTTTTCTTAGCGACCTTGACATATTCCTTAGTATATCCGACAAAGTATTCTTTATCACCGATTACAGCCTTTTCCTCAAAAAGCACCTCCTCATTCTTTCCGATATAGAATTTTCTGAACTCCTTAGACATGTCATGACCGAGTGCTATGAGCTTTTCGCTTCGTGCCGCCTTAATCTGCTCATCTATCTGGTCAGGCATTACTGCTGCGCGGGTGCCTTTTCGCTTTGAGTACTTAAAGATATGCATCTCATAAAAATGTATATGCTCAAGATATGCCTTAGTCTGTTCAAACTCCTCCTCTGTCTCACCAGGAAATCCCACAATCACATCGGTTGTGATGGCCGGATGAACAAAATATTTGCGCAAAAGCTCACAGCCTCTCTCGTACTCTTTAGTGGTATATTTTCTGTTCATCCTCTTAAGTGTTGCATCACAGCCGCTCTGAAGCGACAGATGGAAATGAGGACAGATTTTATCAAGCTTTGAAAGCTCACTCGCAAAGTGCTCTGTCACAATCTTAGGCTCGAGTGACCCAAGCCTGATGCGCTCTATGCCCTTTACTGCGTTCACCGCCTGTATCAGTTCAAGAAGGCCTGTAGCTTCCTCAAAATCCACACCGTATGAGCTTAGATGGATACCTGTCAGCACAACCTCCTTGAAGCCGTTTGCCGCGAGCCTTTCAACCTCTGCTATTACATTTTCAAACCTACGGCTTCTGACACGTCCTCTGGCATACGGAATGATACAATAGCTGCAAAACTGATTACAGCCGTCCTGCACCTTGATGAAGGCTCTCGTGTGCTCCTTTGTCTGGTCTATAAAGAGCTCCTCAAAATCATGCTTTCCGTCATTTATATCGTCCACGGTATCGTTTACACTGTCCAAAGAGTATTCCTCAAGCAGCCTTACAAGGTCATGCTTTCTGTCATTTCCGATGACTATGTCCACCGATAAGTCGTTTAATACCTCTTTTTCACTTGTCTGCACATAGCAGCCGGCTGCCACAACTATTGAGTCCGGATTGTTTTTCTTTGCCTTGTGAAGCATCTGTCTGGATTTTCTGTCAGCCATGTTGGTGACTGAGCAGGTATTTATGACATACACATCAGCTTTTTGTGTGAATGGAACTATCTCATACCCCGCCTCCTCAAGCAGATGCTGCATGGCTCTGTCTCATATGCATTTACTTTACATCCTAAATTATGTAAGGCTGCTTTTTTCATTTTATTTTTTTACTCCTATTTAATTGACTTTTCCTTAAAAAACTATTACTATCTATATGACAGTAGTTATTTAAGGAGGTTTTCAATATGAAAACAGTACAGATTTCATTAAATTCCATTGGGAAAGTAAAATCATTCGTTAACGCTATTACTCAGTTTGATTTCGATTTTGATTTAATATCGGGCAGATATGTCATTGATGCTAAATCAATTATGGGTATCTTCAGCCTAGACCTTTCTAAGCCAATAGAGCTCGCTATACATACAGAAACCGGACTTGACGAGATTATGGAAGTATTAAAGCCATATATCATCGACGAAGCCAAGTAATACAGACACAATGATTTGATTAATTAGGACCTGAAGCTCAGGTCCTTTTTATTTTGCTCTAAGGTGGCACTGATTACTCAGCATCCACCATAATCACTTCTGTAGTATCTATAGCTGTCTTCATAAGCTCATCTATCACATCGTTAAGTCTTTCCTCAGACTTCTTAATCCTGTTTATATTCGGCTTTGTAACAGGATGCTTTGCTACGAAAATAGTACAGCAGTCCTCATACGGAAGAATCGATGTCTCATAGGTATCAATTTTGTTTGATATATCAATGATATCATTCTTGTCCATGGCAATGAGAGGTCTGTATACAGGCATATGGCACACCTCGTTTGTTGCAGCAAGTGACTGCATTGTCTGGCTTGCAACCTGTCCGATGCTCTCACCTGTGATAAGACCTAAGCATTTATCCTCATCGGCAAAGTGCTCTGCTATCTTCATCATGTATCTGCGCATGATGATGGTCAGCTCATCATGAGGACATTTCTCATATATGGCAAGCTGTATATCGGTAAAATTGACAACATGCAGCTTTATCCTGCCCGAATATTTAGCAACCTTCTTTGCAAGGTCTACAACCTTCTGCTTTGCTCTCTCACTCGTATATGGCGGTGCATGGAAATATGTGGCATTGATTACCACACCTCGCTTTGCAATCATGTATCCTGCAACCGGGCTGTCGATTCCACCTGAGAGCAGAAGCATTGCCTTTCCTGCTGTGCCAAGCGGCATACCGCCCGGTCCCGGAATCTCCTCTGAATAAATATTTATCATAGGTCTGATCTCGATATTGATCATAACCTGTGGATTATGAACATCTACCCTTGTCTCAGGAAATGCCTCCAGCACCTTTTCACCGACTGCGGCATTTATCTCCATGGAGGTCATCGGATAGTTCTTTCTGGCACGTCTCGCATTTACCTTGAAGGTAAAGCTCTTATCCTTGTATACATGGTTGATATGATCGATAACTGCTTCACAGAGCTTGTCAAAGCCCTCATCCTCATGCAGCTCGACCGGACAGATACCCACGATACCAAAAATTCTTGACAATGTGGCAACTGTCTCGTCATAATCATAGTCTCCGTCTGTCTCCACGTACACACGTCCGCTTTCCTTTCTTACCTCAAAGCTTCCATCCACATTGCGAAGCTGATATTTGATATTCTTAACGAGCGCGTCTTCAAAAATGTATCTGTTTTTTCCCTTTATCGCAATCTCAGCATACTTGATCAAAAATGTCTTGTACATGTAACTCTCCTGTTCTGGTTTTATTTATTGGTTTTATTTATTGGTTTTATTTGTTCTCTCTCATTTAATTTACTGTTTTCCATTCGCAAATTTATAGCTTATTCAATTGCTATTTTATAAACTTAAACTATGACTCAACTTGATAGTCCTTTAAATTTAAA
>ENA-OQIR01000018-OQIR01000018.1-human-gut-metagenome-genome-assembly--contig:-NODE-18-length-64803-cov-6.434767_pt1 | contig 64803 bp, 78 predicted proteins | sample MGYA00242580_ERZ504745 | MGnify/ENA primary metagenome ERZ504745 (study PRJEB26092, sample SAMD00036214) | human gut metagenome | host: Homo sapiens | study: EMG produced TPA metagenomics assembly of...
ATTTACTGTTTTAAAGGTCTTCAATTTTCATTGAAGCGTTCTGATTGATTCTCAAAATCTTTCAAGGTTTCTCACTGTTCAGTTATCAATGTTCTTTGTTTTGCTCTCTTGCGACAGCTTGATTATTTTATCAAATCACTGTTCGTTTGTCAAGCACTTTTTTACTTTTTTGAACTCTGTTTTAAGTTCTCTGTCTCGCGACAGCTTGTTTATTCTATCAAAATGTTTTTCATTTGTCAAGAACTTTTTTAAATTATTTTATGTAGAAGATAAAGCGGAGAAGGAGGGATTTGAACCCTCGCGCCAGTTTCCCGACCTATACCCTTAGCAGGGGCACCTCTTCGGCCACTTGAGTACTTCTCCAAAGTCTTTACATAAATTATTTAAATGTTTTACGCACTTACGTGACGCATTGTTTATTCTATAAAATTTTCTTTGTTTTGTCAATAGTATTTTTATATTTTTTTAAATTCTTTTATTGAAGTCTCGTACAGATTGTTTCCTTCACTGTCTATTACCACAATTACCGGGAAATCTTCTACGTATATCTTTCTTATTGCCTCTGCACCGAGATCATCATAGCAGATTACTTCTGATGATTTTATGCATTTTGAAAGGAGAGCGCCTGCTCCACCGACTGCGGCAAAATACACTGCTTTATTGCGAATGACTGCATCTATTACTTCTTTTGATCTTTTTCCTTTGCCAATCATTGCTTTTTCACCTAAATCAAGCAGTCTTGGGGCATACTTGTCCATTCTTGTTGCTGTTGTAGGTCCGGCTGAGCCAATTGGACGACCATCTCTGGCCGGTGATGGTCCCATATAGTAGATTGTCGAATCCTTTATATCTATTGGCAGTTCTTCTTTACGGTCCAGCGCCTCTATCATTCTTTTATGTGCAGCATCTCTTGCCACATACATTTCACCTGTTATGTATACATAGTCTCCTGATTTCAGGTCTTTTGTTATTTTCTGTGTGATTGGAGTTGTTATATGTTTTTCCATTTTTTTCTCCTGATTCTTTTATTTTTACTGTATTTTTATTTTTCCAGCATAATATAACCTGTAACTATTATAGCTTTTTAATTACGGTTCACATTTCACTGTAGCTGTAACAATTAAAATTGCCATTTTCTTTCTTCTACGCAGTAATTCTTTACAATTCCTTCACTACATGGCGATTTACGTGACAGCAAATATTTACCGCAACCGGCAATCCTGCAATGTGGGTTGGATATGTGTTTATGTTTACTGCGAGGGCAGTAGTGCTTCCGCCGAGTCCTCCAGGCCCTATACCCAGATTATTAATTTTTTCAAGCATCTCTTTTTCAAGCTCTGCCACATACTCTATGTCTGAATGTATGCCTGCTTCTCTTGTCAGCGCTTTTTTGCCATTATTGCGCATTTTTCAAAGGTTCCACCGACTCCGACTCCGACAACCATAGGAGGACATGCGTTTGGCCCTGCATCTGAAACTGCTGTCAGAATCGCATTTTTTACTCCCTCTATACCATCTGCCGGCTTTAACATAAATACACGGCTCATGTTTTCGCTTCCAAAGCCCTTTGGTGCAAAGGTTATTTTGACTTTGTCGCCGGAAACTATTGAGTAATGGATGACTGCAGGTGTGTTGTCCTTTGTATTTTCCCTGATGAGCGGATCCTTTACCACTGATTTTCTCAGATAGCCGTCGGTGTAACCCTGTCTGACTCCTTCATTTATGGCATCCTCCAATACGCCTCCTGTAAAATGGACATCCTGGCCTATTTCTATGAAAAAAACTGCCATTCCGGTATCCTGACATATCGGTATCATATCCTCGCCTGCTATTTTTAAGTTTTCCTGTAGCTGGTTTAATATTTTTTTACCTAAAGGTGATTCTTCATTTGCTGTTGCAGCTTTAAGTGCCTTGTCCATGTCCGGCGAAAGAAAATGATTTGCCTGTATGCACATTTCCTTTACTGCAGCTGTTATTTCTGAAACGTTTATTTCCCTGATCATTTCTTTTCCTCTCTTTTTATTCTCTGTATTTTAAATTCCGGCTCCTTTTATCCACAATTCAAGATTATTTTTTGTGTTTTTGTGGATAAACATATTTATTTTTCCGTATTATGTTTATTTATTACTTTCAAAGTCTCTGAAAACGCAAATATGATGCATAGTGCTTGCATGTAAACATTTTTTCGCAATAAGGCTCGAATAGTATCACCACATTCGCAAAAAGCAGGATCTTATGACCCTGCTTTTATGAATTTAGTTATGCTTCTGTGTTATTTTCGATAGCTTCAGCATGTGAATTATTATTCTCTGCTGAGTCTTCGTCACTATTTTCTGATTCGTCATTCTCTTCCTTAGCTTCCTCAGGTGGCATGAGAGTCTTATCCTCTACTACCTTTGCGATGCTGGCTACGCTCACTCCTTCTTTCAGGTTGATGAGCTTGACACCTGTTGTGATTCGTCCAAGCACTGTTACATCACTTACCTGGATTCTGATGATAATGCCCTCTGTTGTAATGAGCATGAGCTCATCATCGTTTTCAACTGATTTGACTCCTACGAGATTGCCTGATTTTTCTGTAATCTTGTAGCATTTTACTCCCTTACCGCCACGGTTTTGTGTGGTAAATTCGTCAATTCGTGTACGCTTTCCAAGTCCGTTTGATGATACTAAAAGCACTGCCTCACCCATTGATGCGGTCTGCATTGCGATTATTACATCATTTGGTGCAAGATTCATTCCGATAACACCCATGGTTGTACGGCCTGTTGAGCGCACATCTGTCTCCTTGAATCTGATACACTGTCCGAATTTGGTGAAGAGCAAAATATCCTCTGAATTGTCTGTGACCTTGACCTCTATGAGTTTGTCGTCCTCTCGCAGATTGATTGCTGCAAGTCCGTTCTTTCGGATATTCTCATAATCCTTTATCGGTGTTTTCTTGACTATTCCGTTTCTTGTAGCCATGAACAGATACTTGTCATCCTCGTATTCTTTGATTGGAATCATGGCTGTTATTTTCTCGTCAGGCTGAAGAGGTATGAGATTGATGATGGCTGTGCCTCTTGATGTACGGCTTGCCTCAGGTATCTCATATGCTTGATTCTGTATACTCTTCCTGTATTTGTGAAAAACATCAGGTAGTGGTGTGATGTGGTCATGAGCATCTCGACGATATAATCATCCTCGATTGTCTCCATTCCCTTTATTCCCTTGCCACCGCGGTGCTGAGCCTTGAAATTGTCAGTGCTCATACGCTTTATATAGCCTACCTTTGTCATTGTTATGACTGTATTTGTCTCAGGAATGAGATCCTCCATCGACATATCATACTCGTCATAGCCTATCTCTGTCTTTCTGTCGTCGCCGTATTTATCTGCAATTGCGATGATTTCCTCCCTGATTACTCCAAGAAGCTTTTTCTCATCGGCAAGAATTGCCTTTAACTGCGCAATCTGAGCCATGAGCTCCTTATACTCAGCCTCGAGCTTTTCTCTTTCCAGACCTGTCAGAGCCCTAAGACGCATATCAACAATTGCCTGTGACTGCTCATCAGTCAGGCCAAATCTCTCCATCAATCTGGTCTTTGCCTGCTGTGTAGTCTGGCTTGAGCGGATAATACTTATTACCTCGTCTATGTTGTCCTGGGCAATAATGAGACCCTCTACAATATGTGCCCTGGCCTCTGCCTTGTCGAGATCAAACTTTGTACGTCTGGTCACTACATCCTTCTGGTGGATGAGATAGTAATTGAGCAGGTCGTATAGATTTAATACCTTTGGCTCTCCGTTTACGAGTGCAAGGTTTATCACTCCAAACGTATCCTGGAGCTGTGTATGCTTGAAAAGCAGATTTAAAACTACACTCGGATTCACATCACGGCGGAGTTCTACCACGATTCTCATTCCCTCACGGCTTGTCTCGTCGCGGAGGTCTGTTATTCCATCTATCTTTTTGTCCTTATGAAGCTCGGCTATTTTCTCAATAAGACGAGCTTTGTTTACGTTGTATGGAAGCTCTGTCACTACAATTCTGTTTTTGCCGTTTTCCATAGGCTCGATATTGGTGACAGCACGGACTCTTATTTTGCCGCGGCCTGTTCTGTAAGCCTCTTTGATGCCACTTGTTCCGAGAATTATGCCGCCTGTAGGGAAATCCGGTCCCTTTACCACATCGATAAGCTCATCAATTGTGGTTTCTTTGTCCTCGATATCGTTGTCGATAAGGCGCACTACGGCATTTACCACTTCACGCAGATTGTGAGGTGGGATATTGGTTGCCATACCTACCGCGATTCCTGTGGTTCCGTTTACTAAAAGGTTTGGATATCTTGATGGGAGCACTGTCGGCTCTTTTTCTGTCTCATCAAAGTTTGGCTCAAAATCTACTGTATTTTTGCGATATCCTTGATTAATTCAAGAGAAATCTTTGAGAGTCTTGCCTCTGTGTATCGCATGGCGGCGGCTCCGTCTCCATCGACTGAACCAAAGTTTCCATGACCGTCCACGAGTGTGTATCTCATAGACCAGTCCTGTGCCATATTTACGAGTGCTCCATAGATTGAGCTGTCTCCGTGTGGGTGATATTTACCCATTGTATCACCGACAATACGCGCACATTTTCTGTGTGGCTTATCAGGTGTATTTCCGAGCTCGACCATAGAGTAGAGTACTCGCCTCTGAACAGGCTTTAGTCCGTCCCTGACATCAGGAGGGCACGGCTTGCAATAACGCTCATCGCGTAATCTATGTAGGAGCTCTCCATTGTTTTTTTCAAATCGACCTGCTGTATCTGGTCAAAAATTTTGTCGTCCACTTAAATTACTCCTCCCTGCTAGATGTCAAGATTTGTTACATACTTGGCATTAGCTTCAATAAATTCTTTTCTTGGCTCTACTTTATCACCCATCAGTGTGGTAAATGTCACATCAAGCTCAGATGAATTTTCTCCGTCTATCATGACCTGTTTCAAAATTCTGTGATCAGGATCCATTGTTGTCTCCCAAAGCTGATCAGCATCCATCTCGCCAAGTCCCTTGTATCGCTGGATCTTGTTATTATTGTCACGGCCTATGTCATTTAAAATCTGCTTGAGCTCGTCATCATCGTAGGCATACCATACGCCCTTGTTTTTCTCCACCTTGTAAAGTGGCGGTGTAGCCAGGTATACATGTCCCTCCTTGATCAGATCAGGCATGAATCTGTAGAGGAAGGTGAGCATGAGAGTAGCGATATGGGCTCCGTCTACATCGGCATCTGTCATGATGATTATCTTGTCATAACGCAGCTTTGTTATATCAAAATCCTCATGGATTCCTGTTCCGAATGCTGTGATCATGGCTCTGATTTCTGCATTGTCATATATACGGTCAAGTCTTGCCTTTTCAACATTCAGTATCTTGCCTCGCAGAGGTAAAATTGCCTGTGTAGCACGGCTTCTTGCTGTCTTTGCAGAACCGCCGGCTGAATCTCCCTCGACTATGAAAATTTCACAGTTTTTAGGATCCTTGTCTGAGCAGTCAGCAAGCTTGCCCGGCAGAGTACCTCCATCGAGAGAGGTCTTTCTTCTGGTCAGGTCTCTTGCTTTTCTTGCGGCCTCTCTGGCTCTCTGGGCTAAAAGTGATTTCTCACAAATATTTTTGGCTACATCAGGATTCTGCTCGAGGAAATATGTGAGCTTTTCCGATACAACTGCATCTACGGCTCCTCTGGCCTCACTGTTTCCAAGCTTCTGCTTTGTCTGTCCCTCGAACTGAGGCTCCTCAATCTTGATACTGATGATTGCGGTAAGTCCCTCACGAATATCATCACCTGTCAGGGCCGGATCTGAATCCTTAAGTATCTTTTTCTCACGCGCATAGGCATTGAAGGTCTTTGTCAGGGCATTTCTAAAGCCTGCGAGATGAGTACCTCCCTCAGGTGTGATTACATTGTTTACGAAGCTGAAGGTTGAATCATTAAACGAATCATTGTGCTGCAATGCAACCTCAACATAAACACCGTTTTGTGTTCCCTCGCAGTAGATGACCTCATCATAGAGAGCCTCCTTGCCACGGTTAAGATACTCGACGAACTCCTTGATTCCGCCCTCATAGTGGAATACATGATTGTGATGGCTGTTCTCACGCACATCCTTTAAAGTAATCTTAAGTCCTTTTGTGAGGAAGGCTGTCTCTCTGAGACGCTGCTTTAAGGTATCGTAGTCATACACTGTCTCCTCAAAAATCTCCGGATCCGGCAGAAAATGCACCTTTGTACCGTGAAGCGACTCGTCACACTGTCCAACAATCTTTACTGTATCGTCGGTTTTGCCGCGCTTGTAGCTTTGTCTGTAAATATTTCCGTCCTTATAGACCTCAACTGTCAGCCATGTGGAAAGAGCATTTACTACAGATGCACCAACTCCGTGCAGACCGCCTGATACCTTATAGCCTCCACCGCCGAATTTACCACCTGCGTGAAGCACTGTAAAAACGACTTCAAGTGCTGATTTTTTTGCTTTATGATTGGTTCCGACCGGGATTCCTCGTCCATCATCCTGTACTGTTATGGAATTGTCTTCCTCGATTGTAACCTCAATATTTTTACAATAACCGGCTAAGGCCTCATCAACTGCATTGTCCACTATCTCATAAACCAGATGATGAAGTCCTCTCGAAGACGTACTGCCGATATACATACCCGGTCTTTTTCTGACCGCCTCAAGACCCTCAAGTATCTGAATCTGGTCAGCTCCGTATTCCTGATTGTTCTGCTGTATTTCTTTACTCATCAATAACCTCCACCTGGCCCTTCACGACATGAAAGACCTTGTCCACCTGAAATCTATTTTTTACAAATTCATCAAGTCCCGTACAAGTGATAATAGTCTGTGTATCACTTAAGCTGTTGAGCAGATAATTCTGCCTGTTGCCATCCAGCTCTGAAAGCACATCATCCAGTAAAAGCACGGGAGTGCTGTTTATATTTTTCTTTACAAGACTAATCTCAGAAAGCTTGAGTGAGAGAGCAGATGTCCTCTGCTGACCCTGCGAGCCGTATTTTCTGATATCCACACCGTCCACTGAAAAAAGCATATCGTCCCTGTGCGGTCCAACGGTTGTCTGGCATAGCTTCAAATCCCTGCTTCTTGCCTTAAGCAGCTCGTCCTCGAAAAAAATATCATCAATGCTCGGCTCATATTTGAGTATAAGCTTCTCCCTGCCTCCCGAAATATTGCTGTGAATGTCCTGTATTATCTCATTTAGCTCATTAACAAACTCGCGCCGCTTTTTTATAACATGCCTGCCATACTCAAGAAGCTGCATATCCCACACCTGAAGTGTATCAATCAAATCAGGTCTGTAAGCTATATCCTTTAACAGTCTGTTTCGCTGGACTAATGTCTTATTATACTTACTCAGGTTAGACAGATATATTTTGTCAAGCTGGCAAAGCTCCAAATCTATAAATCTGCGCCTCTCGGCAGGACCGTTTTTGATAATATTGAGATCCTCAGGAGAGAAAAACACAATATTCAAAATACCAAACAGCTCACTCGCCTTTTTGATTGGCATTTTATTGATGGCCACACCCTTTGCACCATTTTTTCGCAGATGCATGTCAATCCGGTATTCCTTGTCATTTTTTTCAACAATTGTCCTGATATGTGCCTCATCCTCGCCAAACCGGATCATTTCCTTGTCCTTGCTGCCCTTATGGGACTTTGTAGTGCCGCTCAAATATGCAGCCTCAAGTATATTGGTCTTGCCCTGGGCATTATCGCCGTAGATTATGTTGGTTTCACTGTCAAAGCTGATATCCAGTTTTTCGTAATTTCTGAAATTACTCAGTTGGATTGACTTAATAATCATTATTTAACAACCTTAACTGTTTCGCCGTCATATGAGAAAACATCTCCGTCGTGAAGCTTTTTTCCTCTCTGAAGCTCAGTCTCACCGTTTACAGTCACCTGACCGTCCTGAATAACAATTTTTGCCTCAACTCCCGAGCTCACAAGGTCGGCCTTTTTAAGAGCCTGTCCCAGCTTAATGAACTCATCCTGTTCTCTTATAGAAATCTGTTTCATAAAATCTCCTAGTTTGCTGCTGTATTAAAATTTACCGGAAGAATGAGGTAAATAAACTTGCCCTCATCATCCTTAATGAAGCATGGTGCCTTTGGATTGACCATGTATAAATTAACCTCCTCCTCATCGATAACACGAAGTGCATCTATGAAGAACTTAGGATTAAAGCCTATCATAATATCTTTTCCATCTTTGTCGATATCGATGTCCTCATTCATGGAACCGATAAATGAATTGATGCGAAGCTCCATATTGCCATCTGTGATATTCATGATAATAGGCTTCTTATCTCCCTCCTTGACAAGAAGAGTAGCACGGTCTATACAGTCAAGAAGCTCACGCTTATTGATGCGAACCTTAGTGTCGTAGTCAGATGAAAGCATCTGGTCAATCTTGAAATACTCACCCTCGATAAGACGTGAAACAACAGTAGTATTTTCAAATTCAAAAACAATATGATTGTTAGTGATATAGATAACCACATCCTCATCCGCTGAACCCGGAATAATCTTGCTTATTTCCTGCAGAGTCTTGCCGGGAACAACAACCTTCTTGCTGTCATAGTGATTTTTCATCTCGATATATCTGATAGATATTCTGTGTCCGTCAAGAGAAACAACTCGAAGCTTATTCTCTTCAATCTCAAAAAGCTCACCTGTCATCAGTTTATTGTTGTCATTGTCAGCAATTGAAAAAATTGTCTGTCTGATAACCTCTTTAAGGGTAAATTGTGAGAGGACAATAGACTCATTTCTCTCAACATATGGTATGTAAGAAAAATCATCACCTGATTTTCCGATGATATTGAACTTGGCCTTTTCACATGATATGACGGTCTTGAAGGAAGCATCTGTCTCAATTGTTACATCATTGTCAGGAAGCTTTCTCACTATTTCTGAAAAAATCTTGGCATCAAGAGCGATAATTCCTCTCTCTTCGATAGTTCCGTCTATGATGGTTTCTATTCCAAGTTCCATATCGTTGGCCATAAGCTTAATCTCGTTTGCGGATGCATCAATCAGTATGCACTCGAGTATTGCCATTGTAGTACGTGTAGGTACTGCCTTCGATACGATATTAACACCTTTCAGTAAATTTGCTTTTGAACAAATAAGTTTCATTTAGAAAAACTCCTTCCTGCGCGTATATATAAATATTTAAAAGATATTCGTAATATTCTTCTTAGGGGATGTTAAAAAGTTCAAAACCCCTTCAAAGCCTTTAAAGACAAGCCTTAAGCGGCTTGATAACTTGATTAAAAGCCTGTTGAAGTAAAAATGATAAAAATTGATAACTTTTTATTCACTTTCCTTCAACCTGTCATTAACATGCTCATGTGGAAATAAAAGCAAGGTTATAACCAAATTATTAACATGCAAATGAGCACATATATAAATAGGTAGAAACTAATTTGGATTAATCTTTTTCTTGATAGTTTCTATGAGAGTACGTGTACTGTCATTCTCCTCGTAATCCTTGGTGACCTTCTTGATGCCGTGGATGATAGTAGAGTGGTCTCTGCCGCCCAAAAGCTGGCCGATTACATCAAGTGAATCAGAGGTCATGGTCTTGCAGAGGTACATGGCAATCTGCCTTGGACGTGCAATCTCGCTGCTTCTGGTCTTTGAAATCATCTGGTCTACAGAGATGTGGAAATGCTCTGAAACTACTTCAATGATGAGCTGTGCAGTGATTTCCCTTGGCTTGTCCGGCGTGATGATATTGGAAAGCTCTCTCTCAGCGATATCCATAGTGATGTGAGTATGCTCGAGATTGTGGAAGGCTAAAAGTTTGTTTAAGGCTCCCTCAAGCTCACGGATGTTGGAGCTGATGTTTGAAGCAATGTAGTTTAAGATATCATCATCTATATCAAAATTGTCAGTTTCAGCTTTCTTACGGAGGATAGCCATTCTCGTCTCATAGTCAGGAGTACCGATATCAGCCATCAGTCCCCACTCGAAACGGGAACGGATGCGCTCCTCGAGAGTCTCCATCTCCTTAGGCGGCTTATCAGAGGTAAGGATAATCTGCTTGCCCTGTGTCTGCAGTGTGTTGAAGGTGTGGAAAAACTCCTCCTGAGTACTTTCCTTTCCTATGATGAACTGGATATCATCAATCATGAGCACATCTACAGTCCTGTATTTGTCACGGAACTTTGTCATGGCAGAAGAATTACCGTTACGGATAGATTCGATAACCTCGTTGGTAAACTCTTCAGAAGTAACGTAAAGCACCTTGGTATCAGGATTCTGGTCAATGATGAAATGACCTATTGAATGCATAAGATGAGTTTTGCCAAGTCCCGGACCACCATATATATATAGCGGATTGTATGCTTCACCCGGGCTTTCTGCCACTGCAAGAGAAGCAGAATGGGCAAACCTGTTATTATTACCTACGACAAAGGTGTCAAATGTATAGTTAGGGTTTAAGTTTGAGTGATCCCCCTTTACAGGAGTCTGTGGCTCAAGCTGAGGGGTATCGTTGTTTTTAAACTTAAGGCTCTGAGCCTGATCCGGTAAAATAAACTGGATATCATACTCGATACCTGTCACCTCACCTATAGCTACCTTAAGAGGAAGATAATATTTTTTGTTGATATAGCTGAGCCCCATCTGCTCAGACGGAACGAGAATATACAGTGTATTGCCGTCTATGGCGAACACCTCAAGCGGTTTTATCCACGTATTAAAGGAAACGTCTGTCAGACCATGCTCTTCCTTGACCATCTGTAGTATTTCATTCCACTTTTCCATTACTTTATCCATCAAAGTTCTCCATTATTTAACATATAAAGAGTATATTAGGGGAATGTTCTCCACAATCCCATACATACTATATAGTACACTATTTTTGGCATTTAGGCAATGTAAAAAGATTTACAAAAATGCTTTATTAACATTTTTCAACCACAATTATACAAAGTTACCAACATGTTATTCACATATTGTGGATAACTTTTTGATATCTTGATAACTTTCCACAATATGTTGGTCACAATAGGTGGTTTATATCAAAATATAGACGGTTATCAAGAATTATTATATATATAGAAGAAACTCGTTTTCCACATTTTTATTGTGGAATATAAACCGATAAAAAAACATATGTAGAAATTTAAAGAAAATTGAGAAAATCCTTGACACAACAGGAATTTTTGTTATAATTATACCGATGTTTTTTAACGTAAAGGAGGTGGATATATATGAAGATGACATTCCAACCTAAGAAGAGACAGAGAGCAAAAGTTCATGGATTCAGACAGAGAATGAAAACTGCTGGCGGAAGAAAAGTAATCGCAGCCAGAAGATTAAAAGGAAGAAAAAAATTATCAGCATAGGCCACAATTTTTGTGGTCTTTTCTTCATTTTTGATTGTTTTTAGAAGGACAGCGTCAAATGAAATTTTCAGATTCGTTGAAAAAAAACAAGGATTTTCAGAATGTGTATAATAACGGTGTATCGTTTGCTAACAGATACCTCGTTATGTATGTTCTGAAAAATAACACAGAAAATAATCGTATAGGTATATCAGTTAGCAAAAAAGTTGGAAATAGTGTTATTAGACATCATATTACTCGTCTCGTGAGAGAGAGCTACAGACTACATGAGGACATGTTCGATAGTGGTTTGGACATCGTAGTCATCGCAAGAGTTGCAGCGCGGCATGTGGGTTATAAGGAAATAGAAAGTGCTGTTTTACATCTTGGAGGTCTTCACAGGATTATTAAGAAACAAAATATTTGAATAATGAAAAAGAAGATGGAATCGTTTTGAAAAGTATCTTAATATTTTTGATTAAATTTTATAGGAAGTATATTTCCCCGATGAAATCAACGAAATGCCCATATTGTCCGACCTGCTCGGAGTATGGTTTGCAGGCTGTGCAAAAGTACGGTGCCATAAAGGGTGGTCTGCTTGCGGCATGGAGGATATTGAGATGTAATCCTTTTTCAAAGGGTGGGTATGATCCGGTTCCATAGCAGCAATGGAGGTTTTTATGTCGGACATTTTATTAACCGCATATCCAGGCTCTATTCTTGGACCAATTGCCAAGCTTCTCGGTATCCTGATGGATTGGATATACAGTGGTATATCTAATATTACAGGTGGAAGAGTTGAGAGCGTTGTACTAAGTATTGTAATTATTACGATTATAATCTACATGTGTCTGTTGCCACTGACTATAAAGCAGCAGAAGTTTTCTAAGCTATCACAGAAAATGCAGCCTGAGATGCAGGCTATCCAGGCTAAATATAAAAATAAAAAGGATCAGGCTTCAATGATGGCCATGCAGGAGGAGACACAGCTTTTATACCAGAAGTACGGTATTTCTCCGATGGGAAGCTGTGTGCAGATGCTTATACAGATGCCTATTCTGTTTGCACTGTACCGTGTGTTCTACAATATTCCTGCTTATCTGAGCGGAGTTAAGGGCTCTTTTACAGGGCTTGTTGATTCAATTCAGCAGACAAGCGGATATCAGAATACACTTGTCAGTCTGATGGAAAAGTATAATGTTGTTACATCAAGCGGTCTTAACGCTTCAAATGCGGCTTCAAAGCTTGCCGATGCAAGTGGTGATACTTTAAGCAATTATATCATTGATATCCTTTATAAGCTTCCTTCAAAGGGCTGGGATGCTCTTATGGACGGTAAGTTTTTTGATGGTATCCAGAGCGCAGTTGAGAAGACGCACGATGCGTTACTTCATTTCAACTACTTTTTGGGACTGAATATCTCAGATACACCTTGGTATATCATAAAAAGCAACTTTACGGACAAGCCTGATAAGTGGTTACTTTTTGTAATACTTGCACTGCTTATTCCTGTACTGTCATATCTGACACAGATGATCAATATCAAGCTTATGCCACAGGCTACAAACGGCAATGATCAGATGGCAAGCCAGATGAAGATGATGAATCTCATGATGCCATTTATGTCATTTGTTATCTGCTTTACAGTTCCTGTAGGTCTTGGTATTTACTGGATCTGCTCTGCACTTGTAAGAGGTATCCAGCAGTTCTTCGTCAACAGACATATAGAGAATCTTGATCTTGAGGCTGTTATGGCAAAGAACGAGGAAAAGGCAAAGAAGAAGAGAGAAAAAATGGGACTGTCTGAGGATTATATAAAGAAGGCAGCTCAGATTAAGACAAAGTCAATTGACAATAAGGCAAACGTATCTGTATCAGCAGGCACAGAGGAGAAGCTTGCAAAGGCCGCTGAGTACAAGGCTAATGCAAAGGCAGGCTCACTTGCTTCAAAGGCTAATATGGTTAAAGAGTTTAATGAACGCAATTCACGCAAATAGGGGGAGAAAATAGTGGAATACATTGAAGTATCTGCAAAAACAATTGACGATGCTTTGACAGAGGCATCTATTAAACTTGGAACAACAAGCGATAAGCTCGAGTATGAGGTAATTGATAAGGGAAGCAATGGTTTTCTTGGAATTGGCAGCCGTGATGCTGTCATCAAGGTTAAAAAGGCCGAGGCAAGTGTTGAGGATGAGATTCGCGAATTCCTTGACAGTGTGTTTAAGGCAATGAAGCTTGAGGTTACTATTGATATCAAAGTGGATGAGGACAACAGAAATGTTGATGTTGAGCTTAACGGTCCTGAGATGGGCGTTTTAATCGGCAAGAGAGGTCAGACTCTCGATTCACTCCAGTACCTTACAAATCTTGCTATCAATAAGCAGTCTGAGAATTACTACAGAGTAAAGATTGATACTGAGGATTACAGAAAGAGAAGAAGAGAGACACTTGAGAATCTTGCCAAGAATATTTCATTTAAGGTTAAGCGTACAAAGAGACCTGTTTCTCTTGAGCCGATGAATCCTTTTGAGAGAAGAGTGATTCATTCTGCACTTCAGAATGATAGATTTGTTGAAACACACAGCGAGGGTGATGAGCCTTACAGACATGTTGTTGTGACACTTAAGAAATAATAGATATAAATCATTAAAAGGGTATCTGGTTTCAGGTATCCTTTTTGAATATATATTATCTTAGAATTTTTGAGGAATTTCATATGCAAAATGATACAATAGCGGCTATTGCCACAGCTATGTCTCCGTCAGGAATCGGAATTATCAGGATAAGCGGAGATGATGCACTTTCGGTAATAGACAGGATTTATAAAAGCAAGAATAATAAAACGAAAATAAGCGCCTGTCAGTCACATACTATTCATTATGGTTTTATATATGACGGCGATGAGAAAATAGATGAGGTTATGGTGCTTTTGATGAAGGCTCCAAATACATACACTAGGGAGGACACTGTGGAGATAGACTGCCACGGTGGTGTGTATGTGATGAAGAGAGTGCTTGAAGCAGTAATCAAAAACGGAGCAAGACCGGCAGAGCCGGAGAGTTTACCAAAAGAGCGTTTTTAAACGGCAGGATTGATTTATCCCAGGCAGAATCTGTTATAGATGTAATAAATTCAAAAAATGATTTTGCGCTTAAAAGCTCTTTAAGCCAGCTAGGCGGAGCCGTGCTCGGAAGCATCAGGCAGATAAGAGAGCAGCTTTTGCATGAGATTGCTTTTATCGAGTCGGCACTTGACGACCCTGAACACATTTCTCTGGATGGTTATCCACAAAAGCTACGTGCAATTGTGGATAACGAGTATGTGGAGATAGATGGTCTGTTAAAAAACTCAGATAATGGAAGGATTCTGAAGGAAGGAATAAACACAGTAATCATTGGAAAGCCAAATGCCGGAAAGTCATCTCTTTTAAATGTGCTTGTAGGAAGTGACAGGGCAATTGTCACGGATATAGCCGGAACCACGAGAGATGTGCTTGAGGAACAGATTAATATTGGTGGAATCACCTTAAATCTCGTTGATACTGCAGGCATCAGAAGCACTGAGGATGTTGTTGAAAAAATTGGTGTGAAAAAGGCAATGGAGCATGCCGATGAAGCTGATTTAATCATATATGTAGTTGATTCGTCCGTTGCACTTGATGATAATGATTATGATATTATCAATTTTATTAAAGATAAAAAGGCTGTCATTTTACTAAATAAGTCGGATCTGGCTTCAAAGGTGTCGGCAGATGATATAAAAAAGCTTGTGGATAAAACGGTTATTTCGGTTTCTGCAAAGGAAAGCTCGGGAATAGATGAGCTTTCTGATACAATAAAGGAAATGTTTTTTGATGGACAGGTCTCATTCAATGATGAGATTTATATCACAAATATCAGGCACAAAAAACTATTGTCAGATGCTAAGGAAAGTCTTAAGCTTGTTATGAACAGTATTGATGATGATATGCCGGAGGATTTTTATTCGATTGATTTGATGAGTGCGTATGAGTCACTCGGACTCATAATCGGAGAATCGGTTGAGGATGATCTGATGGATGAGATATTCAGTAAATTTTGTATGGGAAAGTAGGCAGTTATGTGCAGTAAGTTTGTTGAAGAAAATTATGATGTTGTTGTAGTTGGTGCAGGACATGCGGGTTGTGAGGCAGCACTTGCGTGTGCCAGGCTTGGACTTGAGACTATTGTTTTTACGGTAAGCGTGGACAGTATAGCGCTCATGCCATGTAATCCGAATATCGGTGGAAGCTCGAAGGGGCATCTCGTCAGGGAGATTGATGCACTTGGCGGCGAGATGGGAAAAAACATTGACAAGACCTTTATCCAGTCAAAGATGTTAAATAAATCGAAGGGACCTGCTGTTCATTCTCTCCGCGCGCAGGCAGATAAAGCGGAATATAGTATGGAAATGAGAAAAACCCTTCAAAATACCGACCATCTGACCATCAGACAGGGTGAGGTTTCTGAGATTGTTACCGATGAGAATAATAATATAGTCGGTGCAAAAACTACTTCGGGAGCTTTATATCATTGTAAGGCGATTGTGCTGTGCACCGGTACATATTTAAGAGCCAGATGCTTAACCGGCGAGATGATCACTCATACAGGTCCGAATGGACTTTTGGCAGCCAACCATCTGACTCAGTCGCTCATAGATCACGGAATTGAGATGCGCAGATTCAAAACAGGAACTCCAGCGCGTGTAGATAAGAGAAGTCTTGATTTTTCCAAGATGGAGGAACAGTTCGGTGACGAGAGGGTAGTGCCGTTTTCATTTACAACTGATCCTGAAAGTGTGCAGATTGATCAGGTTTCATGCTGGCTTACATATACGAATAGTAAGACCCATGAGATTATCAGAAACAATCTCGACCGTTCACCGATTTATGCAGGCATCATAGAGGGAACAGGTCCTAGGTATTGTCCTTCAATAGAGGATAAGGTGGTTAAGTTTGCTGAAAAGGAAAGACATCAGATATTTATTGAGCCTGAGGGTTTAAACACAAACGAGATGTATGTCGGAGGTATGTCTTCGTCTATGCCTGAGGATGTGCAGTATGAGATGTACCGCACCTTCCGGGACTTGAAAATGTGAAGATAGTAAGAGATGCTTATGCCATAGAGTACGACTGTATCAATGCAAACCAGCTATATGCATCGCTCGAGTTTAAGAAAATACATGGTCTGTTCAGTGGTGGACAGTTCAACGGTTCGTCCGGATATGAGGAGGCTGCATGTCAGGGACTTATCGCCGGCATCAATGCAGCCATGAAGATACTTGGCAAAAAGCCATTGATACTTGACAGGTCAGAAGCGTACATAGGTGTATTGATAGATGATCTTGTCACTAAGAAAAATAGAGAACCTTACCGCATGATGACTTCTAGAGCGGAATATCGTCTCCTTTTAAGACAGGACAATGCAGATTTGCGTCTCACCGAGAAGGGATACGAGGTTGGTCTGATTTCAAAGGAAAGATATGACTATGTATGTAAAAAGAAAGAGCTTATTGATAAAGAAATAGAGAGAGTGTCGCATGTAAATATCGGTGCAAGGCTGATGTACAGGAGATTCTGAAGAAATACAACAGTATAGAGCTAAGCAACGGAACCACACTTGAGGAGCTTATCAGAAGACCTGAGCTGGATTATGACAAGCTCGCTCCGATAGATCCCGACAGACCTAAGCTATCTGATGACACAAGAGAACAGATTAATATTCTTATTAAGTACGCAGGGTATATTTCAAGACAGATCAAGCAGGTCTCTCATTTTAAGAAGCTTGAGAAAAAACTGTTACCTACTGATTTTGATTATAATACTATTTCGGGTCTGAGAATTGAAGCACAGCAGAAGCTGAATGAATTTCAACCGCTTAGTATAGGTCAGGCATCCAGAATTTCAGGTGTCACACCGGCTGATATATCGGTTTTACTGGTATTTCTGGAACAATTAAAATACTCAAATCCTGATTTATTTTCTAGATTAAACCCAGATAATACAAGCGTTGAACAATAATAATGGAGAATAAAATATGAAATATGATTTCACACACTTCACTGATGAATTATCAAAAATTAAATGTACATTAAATAATTCACAATTAGAGCAATTTGAGCTATATTATGACATGCTTATCGAAAAAAACAAGGTTATGAACCTTACTGCCATCACAGATTTCGACGAGGTAATAGAGAAACACTTCCTTGATAGCTTGTTTTTATGCCACACATTAGATTTAAACGCGGAAAAAAACATCATTGATGTCGGAACCGGAGCTGGTTTTCCCGGTATTCCTCTTAAGATAGCTTTTCCTCAGCTTAAGATTACTTTATTAGATTCACTTAATAAGAGAGTTGGATTTTTAAATGAAGTTATTGAAGCGCTTGAGCTTAAGGATATTGAAGCAGTTCATGGCAGGGCAGAGGACTTTGCCAGGGATAAGGAACACAGATCAGCTTATGATATTTGTGTATCGAGAGCAGTTGCAAATCTGTCTACTCTTTCAGAATACTGTCTGCCGTTTGTGAAAATGGGAGGCTGCTTTGTGTCATATAAATCAGGTGAGTGCGAGAGCGAGGTGGCAGATGCAAAGTCGGCCATTTATCTGTTGGGAGGAAAGCTGAATAAAATAGAGCAGTTTGGCTACTCGGATAATCATCGCTCTTTTGTCATAATTGATAAGGTTATGAATACGAGCAACAAGTATCCGAGAAAAGCCGGACTGCCTTCAAAGAAACCATTGTAAAAAAACGTTATAATTGTTGAAGAATAGTTATAGGCGGTGCTTTATTTTAGATTAAAGTATAGAATTAGTTAGTAACAATTTTTTTAATAATTGAAGCTGTCTTCTCCGGTAACTCTAACTGAGGATAAAGCTTTGCATTTGCAATATGGATGATGTCGCATTTACTGTTTAGCTTATGGTAATTGTTGATAACATCCATATTATTTTTTATTCCTGTTGAAGCTATAATTGATACATCCTTGTCCAGGTTCTTGAGAGCGGGCGCAATATTAGTATTGATATAGTTTGATAAAATGCTTGAGTAAAGATATTTGCCGCGGCTTTGCCCTTTATGTGCGGACTCATAGTATGCATCCTTCATATTATCTGATATGAGCTGGCTTCTTGAAATAAATTTATTTCTGAAGAGTAAATCTACCTTGATAGGCTCATAAGCTTATTGTATATAAATGTACCTATGATTGGCAGATTAATTATGTTCTGCTTAAATTTGGTGCTCTTGTCAGGTATGCATTTAAGCTGTTGCAATGATACAGGGTTTATAAGTATGATTTTATTAAATAAATCCTTTGACAGAGCATTTGCCATGATTACAGGAGCTGTTGAAAGATTGGTTGCAGCTACGTTAACAGGCTTTCCGATTACGTCATTTACAAAGGCTGTGATAATCTGTACATACATGTAGCTTGTATATTGGATGGAAGGCTTGTCCGAGCGGCCACATCCAAGCAAATCAATAGTGTATACGGTATTGTTCTTTGCAAGCTTTTTAGCTACCTTTGCCCATTCTTCACCGGATGCTCCGGAGTCGGTGTCGTGTATTAAAAGTATTGGCTTACCGGTGCCGGTTTTTGTATAAAAGATATTTCCTTCTTTCCATTTGTAGTAGTGGCCATTGTCTACTTTGAGTGCATTTTTTCTTTCGGCATTAGAGTCTACAACTCTGTTGTATATATGCATTCCGGCAATCACTGCAGATGTGAGAAAAAGCAGATTTTTTGTACTTTTTTTCATATTATAACCTCCTTGTTTTTATCTGAAAAATTTGATATATTGATTTTGTATTCTTATAACTATATTATAACAAAAAAGAAGTTTTATACAATTATTTTTTATAATTGCTTTTAAATATAGTAAAAATGATATATAATTATATCGTAGATAAATTAATTATACAAACAAATGTTCGGTGATTATGGTTAAAAAATATTTAGAGAAAACAAGAGATGAATTTTATGACAGCAAGTATGCGCTTATAGAAAAACTTACTGCCGCTGAGAATCATTTTAAAGAAAATATCAAGATTATCCAGATGCTTGAAGGAAAATCCGATGAAAGCTTTGAGGCTTTTACTCCACGTGAAATCAATTCATATAATAAGAGTAAAGTTAAGGAACTTAAGGAAGAGCAGAAGCTGATTGAGCCTCAGATAAAGTCTTTACACAAACAGATTTCTGATATTGATTGTAAGATTGATGAAATCAACAGTGTTATCAGAGTGTATAATTCTGATGAGACAACTAATGAAGTAGAAATTTCAGAGGCCATATCTGATGTTATCAACGAAGAGGATAGTGATGCTTTTAAGAGGGTGATTTTACAGACTGTGGAGAGTGAGAGACAGCGTATCGCTCGTGATTTGCACGATTCTACTGTACAGAGTCTGACATCACTTACTCACAAGACAGAGCTTTGTCTTAAACTTATGGATGTTGACCCTATCAGGTGCCGGCTTGAGCTCACGTCTCAGGGAAAGATACTGAAGGATATTATCAATGAGCTTCGAAATATGATTTATAATTTAAGACCTATGTCATTTGATGATATTGGATTTAATATTACTGTTGAGCGTGCGCTTGATAAGCTTCGCAATTCAAATAATATAAGATGCAATTTCAAGACATCCGGTGATGAGTACATGGTAGACAGTCTTGTATCACTAACCTTACTCAGGGTCATTCAGGAGGCTTGCAGTAATTCTATCAAGCATGGTCATGCCAAAGAAATTAATGTTTCATTAAATTATGAACCAAAATCACTTACTTTGACAATAAAGGATGATGGAGATGGTTTTGATACATCTGCTATTCCTGAGTTTACCAGAGATGATAATTCAGGTTTTGGATTATCTATGATGAAGGAAAGAATTTATCTTCTTTCCGGTAAAATATCTATTTTATCAAAACCCGGTGAGGGGTGTACAGTTAGGGTAATTATACCTGTAAATAAGGAGGATTAAATTATGGCTATTAACATTATGATTACAGATGATCATTCTATGATCAGAGAGGGACTTAAAAATCTGCTGGAGCTCGACGGTGATATCAAGGTTATTGCTGAGGCAGAGAATGGTGAGGATTGTCTTGATAAATTAAAGACCTTTAGACCTGATGTATTACTTTTGGATATCAATATGCCAAAGATGAATGGTCTTGAGGTATTAAAAGCATTAAAGGACAGAAAGTCTAAGGTAAAGGTACTTGTTCTTACTGTTCACAATGAGACAGAATATCTTATGAAGGCTGTAGATATCGGAATCAACGGATATGTACTGAAGGATTCTGAGTCTGCTGAGCTTAAAAAGGCTATTTTCACTATTGCTGATGGTGAGACTTATATACAGCCAAGTCTTATTCCAGCTCTTAATTCTAAGATGATTCAGAAAAATGAGGATGAGCTTAAGATAGATGCTCTTACTAAGAGAGAGATGGAAGTACTTAAAGAAATGGCTGTTGGTAAGTTTAACAGAGATATTGCTAAGGAAATGAAGATTAGTGAGAGAACTGTTAAGAATCATATTTCAAGTATTTTCAAGAAGCTTGAGGTTACTGATCGTACTCAGGCCGCGGTATTTGCAATCCGTAACAACATTATTCAGATTATGTAATATACGTTTTATATTTTATTTGAATTTTATTAGAGGAATGTTTCACGTGAAACATTCCTTTTTGATTATTTAATATAGTATATTGACAGTAGTACGGAATCCGTCATGCATATTCATTCCGCACTCGTTTTACTCCGTAACTAAGAGTATGTAAGAAATCACATATAGGTTGAGACAGTAGTACGCAACCGTCCATATTCGCCATCGTGGCTCAGTATGGACTCGCTCGTACATCCGTGTACGAGCGTTGCTAAGTGTTGAAGTGATTTCAAACATACTCTAAGTTACTGCGTAGACTCGTTTGGAATATATATGTATGCCGGATTCCTTACGCTGTGGATGTACTATAAAAATCATATGGTATAATACTCGAGAATTAAATAATAAAATATAGTGTTTCACGTGAAACGTTCCTCTTCTAATATATGATTTGATTTATAGTGATTAATATTGTTTATTGACAGTAATACGGAATCCGTCATACATATACATTCTGCACTCGTTTTACTCCGCAACTAAGAGTATGTAAGAAATCACATATGGGTTGAGACAGTAGTACGCAACCGTCCATATTCGCCATCGTGGCTCAATATGGACTCGCTCGTACATCCGTGTACGAGCGTTGCTATGCATAGAAGTGATTTCAAACATACTCTAAGTCACTACGTAGACTCGTTTGGAATGTATATGTATGCCGGATTCCTTAAATTGTGATTTTACTATACTTATATATTGAGCTATACAAAATGTTTCACGTGAAACATTCCTTTTTGATTATTTAATATAGTTTATTGGCAGTATGACGTATTTCTTACGTGTGGATGTATAATAAATGTCATATAGTATATTATTTTAAGAATGAATAATGTATGATTTTATATTGTATAGGTTAATATTTTGTGTTTTAAATTATGTGATGTGGTATAATCTCAATTATTATGTAATTCGGAAATATATGATAGTATATATCAAATACAATATTTAGTGACAAATATGAGGTATTAAATGATAAAATAGGAATGTTTCACGTGAAACATTTAAATGATATAATGAGTGAATACGAGAAAGCTAAGTTTTAATAATTAGACTGATTAAAAATTTAAATAAAGGATATAGAAAGTGACATAATTTATATGAATAAAAATGTTTTAATAATTAAAGGAAGTCCAAGGACAAAAGGAAATACTGCAACAATGGCTGATATATTTGCCAAAGGCGCAATTGAAAAACAATAATACTGTGACAGAACTTTTTTAATTGAAGATAGTATATTTCATGCTTCGGAAAAAATGAAAGTGAAGATGGCAGTATTATTTTGCGTATGACACAAGAAAACAGAGAATGTAAAAAAATAATGTGCATACATAGTGAAATTTTATAGCATTATACAGTTAAGAGTGATATAATAATTTGAGTGTGTAAGATTTCAATTTACAATTTAAAAATATGATGATTCGGCAGAAATTTTAAGTTAATTGCGAAAGGATTTATAATGGGAAGAATTATAGCAGTTGCAAATCAAAGGGTGGGGTTGGAAAGACCACTACTTCTATCAATTTGGCAGCGTGTCTGGCAGAAAAAAAGAAAAAGGTGCTGGCAATTGATTTAGACCCGCAGGTAATATGACAAGCGGCTTGGTGTAAATAAGGACGAAGTTGAGAATACGGTATACAATCTCATGCTTGATGAGTGTTCAATTGCAGAGAGTATTGAAAATACGGTGGTGGACAATTTATATGTCATTCCATCTAATGTAAATCTGGCCGGAGCAGAGATTGAGCTTTTGGGCATAAATGATAAGGAATATATATTAAAGAGTGCAGTTGATTACATAAAAGAGGACTATGATTTTATTATTATAGATTGTCCTCCTTCACTCAACATGCTGACAGTCAATGCAATGACTACTGCAGATACAGTTCTTGTTCCTATTCAGTGTGAATATTATGCCTTGGAGGGACTTAGTCAGCTGATTCATACAATCAATCTGGTGCAGGAGAGACTTAATCCGGAGTTACAGATTGAGGGAGTTGTTTTCACCATGTATGATGTCAGGACAAATCTGTCAAATCAGGTTGTAGAGACAGTAAAAGAAAATCTGGATACAAAGATTTACAATACAATGATTCCAAGAAATATCAGATTAGCTGAGGCACCATCATATGGTATTCCGATAAATATGTATGACAGTAAATCGGCCGGAGCAGAAAGCTACAGAAATCTGGCAAAGGAAATAATAGCAAGAAAGGATATTTAAGAAGTATGGCGGCAAAAAAAGGATTGGGTAAGGGACTTGATTCATTAATTACAGACAAGGTATCAAAGCCGGTAAAACCAAAGAGCAATCATGCAGCGGATGCTGTAATGATAGATATTAATAAGGTAGAGCCTAACAGAGAACAGCCTAGAAAGAAATTTGATGAGGATGCACTTATAGAGTTATCAGAATCGATAAAACAGTTTGGCATTTTACAGCCTTTACTTTGCCAGGAAAGGGATGATTACTATGAAATCGTCGCAGGTGAGCGAAGATGGAGAGCAGCAAAGCTGGCAGGTCTAAAGGAAGTCCCTGTCATAATCAAAAAATTGACCAATCAGCAGATTATGGAAATCTCCCTTATAGAAAATATTCAGAGAGAGGATTTGAATCCAATTGAGGAGGCTTTGGCATACAAGCGTCTGCTTGAGGAATTTAAACTGAAGCAGGATGATGTGGCAGAGAGAGTATCAAAGAGCAGAACAGCAGTTACCAATTCAATGCGTTTACTCAAGCTCAATGAAAAGGTACAGCAGATGGTGATAGATGAAATGCTCACTACAGGCCATGCAAGAGCATTACTTGGTATAGAAGATCAGAATCAGCAGTATGTGGTAGCACAACAGATTTTCGACCAAAAGCTAAGTGTCAGGGATACAGAGAAGCTTGTTAAATCATTACAGAAGAACAAGAAAAAGACAAAGTCTGAAAAACCGGTTAATCCTCAGATGGAAGCAATCTACAAGGATCTTGAGGAAAAGCTTAAAAAGAATATGGGAACAAAGGTTCTAATCAACAGGAAAAATGAAAATTCCGGAAAGATAGAAATAGAATATTATTCTCATGATGAACTGGATAGAATAGTAAACATGCTCAATTCAGTCCAAAATCAATAGAAATAATTAGATAGTATTTAGATTTTGTATATTTAATGAAAAAAATAATAAAGTCATACAGAAAATGAGACAAAGAGACTATTTAAATTTTATGCAAAATGTACGACAATATAGATAGGAGTAAAAAAATGATTTCTGAATATTTAGGATTCGATTCCGACTACATTATATTAGGATTGGCGGGAGTGGTAATTATTCTGCTCATCCTCATAATTATAAATATGGTGCAGACCGGTAAGCTCAAAAAAAGATACAAAGTGTTTATGAGTGGAAAAACTGCAAAGTCATTGGAGGACACAATTATCAAGAGACTTGACGAGGTAGATGAACTTGTTGCAGCAAACTCATCAATCAAAAAGAATATAGAAGAATTATTTGCTAACATGAAGTGTTCATACCAGAAGGTAGGACTTGTGAAGTATGATGCATTCAATGAGATGGGCGGAAAGCTAAGCTTTTCACTTGCCATGTTAAATGGAAAGGATGATGCTTTGTACTCAATGCCGTTCACAGTCGTGAGGGTTGCTATACATACATCAAGGAGATTGTTGGCGGAAATTCCATTATTGTTTTAGCAGATGAAGAGCAGGAAGCGTTGAATATGGCCAAGGAGGCAAATATGCCTGCAGAAAAATAACAATGGGGTGTTTTAGTTTATGAGGATAAAAGCAGTCAGCAGCTTAGTTGGCGGTGAAGTACTTGCGGAACCAATACTAACAGAAAAAAATGATATTTTAATACCAAATGGCACAAGGATTAAGCCTGATTATGTGCCACTTATAGAGTCACTTGGAATAGAATCAGTGATGGTAGAGGATCCGTATGAGAATTACGAAAGTCCGAATTCTATAGTAGACCCGGCTATTTTCGACAAATACGTGAAAAAAGTGCGTAGACTGATGGAAAGCCATATATATCATGATGGCAAATCCTTAAAGGAATTTGAAATAATCGCAAATGATATTGTCCATGATATAAATGATATGCCATATGACGTGATTGTTGATATAAAAGAGCGTAATTCGGACTTATATGAGCACACAGTCATGGTGACACTTTTATCAGTACTTGTTGCAAGAAAGCTAAAGCTTGACGAAAAGCGAAAGTATAACATAGCGGTGGGATGTTTATTACATGACATCGGGCTGCGTTTTATTGTCACACGATATAAAAACAGGGATTTTTCCAATGCAAATCCTGCGGAGCTTTTTGAATATAAAAAGCATACCATTTTAGGATATTCGGCATTGGATGAGGAAAGCTGGATAGCGCCAATATCAATGAAGATGGTTTTATCACATCATGAGAATATGGCAGGCACAGGTTTTCCTATGAAGCAAAAGAATAAAGAACTGGAATGCAGAATAATTCAGGCATGTGATGCGTTTGATTCGCTGATAAGCGGTATGGAGTGTAAGCGTATTTGTGTGCAGGAAGCCATAAATCAGATAAAGGAAAATGATGGCGGCAGATATGATAACAAAATTATTAAGTGCCTGCTATCATCAATAGCCAGATATCCTGTCGGTACAACAGTAAAGACCAATGCTGAAGAAGAGGGAGTAGTAGTTTCCCAGACAGTAGATCCGGAGAATCCTATTATCATGATTTTTGGAAATGAAAATAATGGCAAATTGATGCTTCACAACAGATTGAATCTCATGCTTGATAAAAACATTTCAATTCTTCAGGTAATTTAAAGAAAAGAGAAATAAGTAATGCACCAATTCCTCAGAGCAATAGGATTTTCAGATATAACAAAGAAACAGTTAAACGAGGTAATTAACAATATAATTGATAAGCCGGAAAAAATAAAGGTAACAAAGGATTCCGAGGCAATGAATTTGCCGAGCTGTCATGTGATGTGGCACCAATATGGGAATTACAGTCAGAGGAATATACAATGACGATGATAGCTTTGACATAGATTATTACTATCCGTATTTCACGGGAAGCGAAAAGACTACAAATGAGATTATAGATATCGAAAAGCACTCAGAGAAGGAATCATATGCAGGCGTATGTGATGACCCTAATCTCGGCGTAACACTTATATTTTATCTGCAGAATGTGTGTGATTATCTGTCAGAGAAGGCATACATAAACAGAGAGGTAAGGGCAAAGGGAGCAGTGCTCTCAGGACTATCAGTTGATGGCTGTATTTTGCTACCAATGAAACAAAAAAAGGCTAAAACATTAAATACAGTTGATTCAGACAAAAAAGATAGAAAGCAGCTTATTGCAGAGGCCAGGGATGGCGATGAGGGCGCTATGGAAAGCCTCACAATGGAAGATATAGATTTATACTCATCCATTACGAGAAGAATCCAAAACGAGGATATTCTTTCAATCGTAACAACATATTTCATGCCATATGGCATCGAAAGTGACCAGTACAGCGTGCTGGGAGATATTATTGAGTTAACAGAAGAAAAAAATATCATTACAAATGAAAAAATATATTGCATAAAAGTGTCATGTAATGATATAATATTTAGCGTGTGTATAAACAAAAATGACCTCATCGGTGAGCCGATGGTTGGCAGACGTTTCAAAGGAAACATTTGGATGCAGGGTAGTATTTGTTTGTAATATACATTTGTTTTCATAGTTAAATGGATATAACAAGCGCCTCCTAAGCGCTAGTTGGGGGTTCGATTCCCCCTGAGAACAGTTGTTTGAAGCAGTAATGATTAAGAAAATTCATTACTGCTTTTTTCATTTTTGGGTGGAAAAATCTGTAAAATTGGTTTTCTTGTCTGAGAAATCAGACCTGAGAGATATAAAACGCTCAGATTAGATTTACAAAAAATCTAGTCTGGGCTTTTTTTTAGTCCAGGGAAAAGGAGGTCAAACATGAATATAGGTAGTGAGAAACAGAGAGACCATGATGAAAAAGTTGTGGAGATAGAAATGAAGGACGTTTTTGACGTCTGCTCTTGACATGCCCGAAATCATGTCGTATATATATAGCAAGAGCTGGAATACTGATCCAGATAAGCATTGTTACAACAGACACAATTTCAAAATCAGAAATTGTTAATGCACAGGCAATGTACAGCAATACCATCGGAAACGAGATATGATATTGTTTTTTCATATTTCAAAAAAGAGAATAAAGAAATGTCAGAAAAAAGATGTTATACAGTTCAAGAGTTACAGGAAATCTTAGGAGTCAGCAGGTCTACTATTTATAATCGTTGCTGATGAAGTCGATTCGGAACTTCTGGCAAAAGTATTGGCTAATCCAGAGATGTGGGCATTTCTCAATTCACTGGCGAAGACGATGAAGTAATGAAAAACACGATTAAAATGCGGGATAAACACTGCTTCTAAAGAACATAATATGATTATGGAATAGAGAGAAAAACAGAAGGGAACTGAATTCATATGTTTACGCATGAGATGATAAAATCTTTTAATCAGTTGGAGATGGATGTGTATAATTACATCATCAGCAATGAAGAGAAAGTAGTATATATGAAAGTACGCGAGCTGGCAGAGGCGGTTCATGTTTCAACAACGACGATCCTTCGCTTTTGTAAAAAGGTAGGATGCGAGGGATATTCTGAATTCCGTTTGAAATTAAAACAGGAAGTCAGCAGCAAGGAAAAGAAGAAAATCAATATGGATCTTACTGCGGTTAAAGATTTCTTTGAACGGGTGCAGACACAGGCATTTGCTGAGAATATCCAGGAAGCTGTGAAGTTACTTACAAAGGCATCGTCAATTATATTTGTAGGTGTGGGGAATTCTTCTTTTATAGGAAAGTATGGGGCAAGATATTTTAATAATGTAGCTGGTTTTCATTTGCTATTGATGATCCGTTCACGCCGGTATTTCGTGGAAAAGGTGAGAGAATAGCTACAATCGCATTGTCTGTATCAGGAGAGACGGAACAGACACTGATGTTGGCAGAAAAGTTGAAAAGAAGAGGGAGCAGCCTGATATCTATTACAAATAAGGCAAACTGTTCTTTGGCGAAGATGAGTGACTGCAATATAAATTATTATGTTTCAGAGTATAAATATAAACAAGACGAAGATTATGATCTGACATCCCAGATGGCAGTCGTTTTTATTTTGGAATTAATCGGAAGAGAATTGAAGGGCGTCCATAACGATACAGATGATCTGTTTTAAAATGATATGGAAGACTTATTTCATTAAGGTTGTAGAATGTAATGGTACGAATAGTAACCAGACAAGTAACAAAAAAAACAGAATACACTAAAAAGTATCATAATATACAAAAAAGGAAAAGGAAAACAGTGCATTTTACACAATAAAGTAGAATGCCCTGTTTTTTTTATGTAACAAATTCCGTCTATATGGAACAGAAACCAGAAACAGGAAAAAGTACTGACAAAACGAAAAATACTTGTTATACTAGCACCATCAAAGCAAATGAGAAAAAAATAAGGGAGGAAACAATCATGGTAATTCGATTATTTTGTGCAGCAGGAATGTCAACCAGTCTTCTCGTAAAGAAGATGGAAGAGGCAGCAAAGGAAAAAGGAAAAGATGTTGATATCGTAGCATATCCATTTACAGAGATGGAACGCGTGATTGAAGGCGTGGATGTAGCACTGCTCGGACCACAGGTAGGATATCAGCTTGCCAGAGCAAAAGAGATCTGTGATCCAAAAGGGGTTCCGGTAGATGTGATCCCAATGCAGGATTATGGAATGTGCAATGGAATGAATGTTTTGAAATTTGCATATAAGCTTGCGAAAAATAAATAAGAGAAAACAAAGATACACAATTTAAAGCAAAAAACAGAGCAAAGGGTAGTAGCAAATGAAAGAGAAATTTAACGAAAAAGTAATCCCTGTAATCCTTAAGTTTATTAATACAAAGGCAATACAGTCAATAAAAAATGGTATGGTGACTTCCATGTCTCCTCTGATCATCGGATCAATCTTCCTGATCCTGTCAAACTTTCCGGTAAAGGCAGTTGTCGATGTATTAGAGTCTACAGGAATCAAACCAGTATTAGATCAGGTATGTGGCGCAACATTCTCCATCAGTGCGTTGATTGCAGTTATCGGTATCAGCTATAGCTATGCGAAACTGGAAAATCAGGAACCACTCAACTGTGGAATTATTTCACTGGCAACATTCTTGATTCTGATGCCTTCGTCCATAACAACAGAAGGTGGAGAAGTTGTTAGTGGAATTATTAATAAGACATGGACAGCAGGACAGGGAATGATTGGAGCAATCATTGTCGGATTGATTGTACCGCCTATTTACTGTTGGTTCTTGAAGAAAAATATACGTATTAAAATGCCGGCCGGAGTTCCGGAAGGTGTAACAAATGCATTCTCAGCATTAATCCCGGCATTCGTAATCCTGACAGGGGCTGCAGTAATTCACGGTATCTGTTCTATTGGATTCGACACAACAGGTATTGAAATTATTTACAAAGTTGTTCAGACACCACTTCAGAAAATGACAGACTCCCTTGGTGGAGCAGTTCTGATGTGCTTTACAGGACCATTCCTGTGGTTCTTCGGAGTTCATGGTTCAACAGTAGTTGGTGGAATCATGACAGGACTATTACAGGCAAACAGCCTTGCAAATCAGGCTATTATTGACAGTGGTGTAGAACTTACAATAGCAAACGGAGGCCATATTGTAACACAGCAGTTTTATGATCAGTTTATCAATATAACAGGTGCAGGTATCACAATCGGACTTGTAATGTATATGTTCTTCTTTGCAAAATCAAAACAGTTGAAAGCACTTGGTAAATTGGGAATTATTCCGGCATTATTTGGAATCAATGAGCCAATTCTGTTTGGTGCTCCAGTCGTTATGAATCCAATGCTTGCAATTCCGTTTATTGGAATGCCTGTGATCGCATGTTTAATCCAGTATTTTGCACTGTATACAGGAATCTGCCCATTATATGGAGCAACACAGATCCCATGGACTTGTCCACCGATTATCTCAGGATTCCTTTTAGCAGGATGGAAAAGTGCTTTACTTCAGTTAGTGATCCTTTGTGTTTCATTCTTCGTTTATCTGCCATTCATTAAGAAGGTTGACAAGATGAATCTGGTTCAGGAGAAGAATCAGCCGGTAGAAGATGAGGATGAAGACTGGTAAAATCAGAATAAAAATAATAGCAGGATAGGAGAAAAAAATGAACGAAAAATTTGAATTGTCATGTTTTCAGATCATCACATATGTAGGTACAGCAAGAACACATTTTATCAATGCGATCCATTGTGCGAAAGAAGGAAAATATGATGAGGCAGCAGAGCTGATTAAACAAGGAGATGAAGCCTTTTCACTTGGACACAACGTTCATGCAGATCTTTTGGCAATGGATGCAAATGGTGAAATTTCCAATGGATACATGCTTCTGATGCATGCAGAAGATCAGCTTATGAGTGCAGAAGCATTCCGCATTCTTGCAGATGAATTCATTACACTGTATAAGAGAATTGATGAGAAATAATCATCAAGATGTAATTGAATATAGAAACAGAAAAGTTGGGGGCAAAAGCCCCAACGCTATTATACAAAGTAATTAAGACAACAGGAAGGAAATAACAATGGGATTTCGAAAAGATTTTCTCTGGGGTGGCGCAGTTGCTGCCCATCAGCTGGAGGGTGCCTATGATCGAGATGGAAAAGGCTTGAGCATTATGGACGTTGTAACCGGCGGAGATGTAAATACAAGAAGAAGAATAACAGGTGAAATACTAAAAGGCGAGAATTATCCGAATCATGAAGCAATCGATTTTTATGATTACTATAAAGAAGATATCCGCTTATTTGCGGAAATGGGATTCAAGTGTTTCCGTACAAGTATCGCATGGACACGTATCTTCCCAAATGGTGATGAAGAACAGCCGAATGAAGCCGGATTAAAATTCTATGATGACATGTTTGATGAATGTCTGAAATATGGGATCGAACCAGTGATCACACTGAGTCATTTTGAGATGCCTCTGCATCTTGTACAAGAGTACGGTGGATGGAGAAACAGAAAACTGATTGATTTCTTCGTGAAATTTGCAGTAACATGCTTTGAGCGATACAAAGACAAAGTAAAATATTGGATGACATTTAATGAGATTAACAACCAGGCAGATATCGGTGATGGATTTATGCTTTATGCTAATTCCGGGATTATAATTAAACCGGAAGAAAATGCGGAAGAATTGATGTATCAGGCATCTCACTATGAACTGGTTGCCAGTGCCGAAGCGATAAAAGCTGGACATGAGATTAATCCGAAATTTCAGATTGGCTGCATGATCGCAATGTGCCCAATCTATCCGGCTACCTGCCGTCCGGAAGATATACTGCAGGCTGAAAAAGCCATGCAGAAAAGATATTATTATACAGATGTGCATGTAAAAGGGGAATACCCTGTAAATATTTTGAAATACTGGGAAAGAAAAGACCTTAAGATCGACGTAACAGAAGAAGATCTTGCAGTGTTAAAACAGGGCTGTGTCGATTATATCGGTTTCAGTTATTATATGTCTTTCTGTACAAAAGCAGAACCAGACAATCCGGAATATGATTACCGTGGAGAAAAGGATCGTATAAAGAACCAGTATGTAAAGGCAAGTGAATGGGGATGGCAGATTGATCCGATCGGACTGCGCTATTCATTGAACTGGTTTACAGATCGCTACAAAGTACCACTGTTTATTGTAGAAAATGGATTTGGAGCATATGATACTTTAGAAGAGGATGGAAGCATCCACGATCCATACCGTGTGGAATATCTGCAGCACCACATTTCAGAAATGAAAAAGGCGGTAGAGGAAGATGGTGTAGATTTGATGGGTTATACACCATGGGGATGCATCGACTTGTCAGTGCAGGAACCGGTGAGATGGATAAGAGATATGGATTCATCTATGTGGATAAACATAACGATGGAACAGGAGACTTGTCCAGAAGAAAGAAAGATTCTTTCGAGTGGTATAAAGAAGTTATTTCAACAAACGGCGAAAATATCAATTAGTTAATTGAATGACTATTAAAAAAAGTGTCTATATCAAGGAACGATAAAAGGTTCTGATATAGACACTTTGACTAACCGATACATCAAGCAAGTTTCCATCAAGATATAATCTTGCATATTCAAGAGGTTCATCAATGGTGAGTGCGTTTAATGCACAGTCTGATCCTGGTGTGGTTTTTAAGTCCTTTTCAGCTTCCCAACAGTCAATGCGGAGCATATAGCCAACAGAGGTGTAAACATCAATACTGTTTTATATAATTTTCTTGGTCTTGTTTTTGCCATTATCAGAGTTCGTAAACACTGGTGGGACGATATACCAAAGAGTTCTGTGATGGATTGCGTTTTGACAGAGTCCTATGTGAAATAATCGGACAAGGATGAAAAGAAAAAGGAGATTCTTATGGTAACAAATGAAAAAAATATGACCACTGGATCACCTGGAAACTGATCATTACTTTTGCCATACCACTGATGCTTGGAAATATCTTTCAGCAGTTTTATACGATGGCAGATACCATGATCGTCGGACAGGTGGTAGGGGTTGAAGCACTGGCGGCAGTAGGCGCCGGAGACTGGCTGGTATGGCTGGTGTTCGGTATCATGACAGGTATCACACAGGGTTTTTCTATTCTGGTAGCTCAGTTTTATGGAGCAAGGGAAAAAGAAAATCTGAAATGCGCGGTGGCGAAAAGCTATATCATGACAGCACTGCTTTCTGTGATTGTACTTGCGGTAAGTGAAGGGGCAGTTTATCATGTTCTTTTGTTTTTACAGACACCGGATAATGTCATTGACCTGACAATGCTATATCTTCGGCTGATCTTTGCCGGAATTCCGATCATAGCGGCTTATAATATATTTGCAGCGATTCTTCGAGCACTGGGTAACAGCAGATCTCCACTGATAGCAATGACCGTAGCAGCGTTGATCAATGTGGGACTGGACCTGTTATTTGTGGCGGTTTTTGGCTGGGGTGTAGCCGGAGCAGCAGTGGCGACAGTCATCGCACAGGGATTTTCAGCCCTGTATTGTCTGATGGTGTTACGGAAAATTCCGGATATCCGACTGGAAAAACAGGACTTCTACAGACAGCCGGCAATGAGTCTGCGGCTTTTGAAAGTGGCGACTCCTCTTGCAATCCAGAATTTGATCATCTCTGTAGGGGGGCTTACAGTACAGTATGTAGTCAATGGATTTGGATTCCTGTTTGTGGCTGGATTTACAGCATCAAACAAATTATATGGAGTTTTAGAGATTGCTGCCGTTTCATACGGATATGCAATTACAACCTATGTAGGCCAGAATCTTGGTGCAAAGAAATATCAGAGAATCCGGAAAGGTGTGCACAGCGGAACTTATATGGCATTGCTTACTTCTGTTGTAATCTCAGGTGTGATGGTGTTATTCGGACGCAATATATTGTCACTGTTTGTATCCGGCGAACCGGAACAGATCCGACAGGTGTTAGACATTGCATATAAATATTTGTTTATTATGGCAATTTTTCTATGGGTACTGTATCTGCTGTATGTATATCGTTCGGCGATTCAGGGTCTGGGTAATACCCTGATTCCCCTCGCCAGTGGCATTGCAGAATTTGCGATGCGTGTCAGTGTTGCATTATTGTTACCAAAACTGATCGGTGAAGACGGAATTTTTTATGCGGAAATTTGTGCCTGGACCAGCGCAGCTGTTTTATTGTTTATAAGTTATATGATTATTATACGAAAATACAAAGAGTATAACTGCTGACTGTTAAGTAAAAATAGTTCGACTCCATGGACAAAAAGGTGTATAATAAAATAAAACTTCAGTATATTAAGGAAAAAGATATTATAATCTTCCAGCAACTACGCAATGGCATTATGGGACAGACCATGAATCTTCAGGGTAAGGGAGGTCGCAAGATTTCGGTTGCGACTTATCGATTGTCGCAGAAGGTTGTCGGATTTAATTAAGAGGATAAAGGGGAATATAAGGGCAATTCGTTTGCAATTACACAAGTGAGGAGAAGAGATTATGGCAAGCATTCGAGAAGTTGCAAAGCTGGCACATGTAGCACCCAGCACGGTATCCAGAGCGTTAAATGGTAGCGGATATGTATCAGAGAAAAGCAAAAACAAAATTAAGAAGGCGGTAGAGGAGCTAGATTATATTCCTAATCAGTGGATCAGAAATCTGTATAAGAAAAGAACGGGTATTATCGGTGTTATGACACCGGATATTATCCATCCGTATTTTTCAACTCTTTGGAATTATCTTGAGGCAGAATTAGATCAATACGGATATAATGTGGTTATTTGTAATACCAGAGGAAATCAGGACAAGGAAAGAGAATATCTTGATACATTGGAACGTAATCTGTTCGATGGACTGATTGTAGGATCTGCGTTTCTTTCTGATGAATATTATATGAATATTGAGAAACCAATTATCTCACTGGATCGGATTATACCGGGAATCCCGCTGGTGACATCGGATCATCATCAGGGAGGAATTTTAGCGGGCGAATTGTTTTTGGAAAAAGGCTGTAAAAAAGTGATGTGCTTTAGTGATCCGACCAGGATGGAACTTGCCTCTGCCGATAGCGCGAGAGCCTTATCGATGTGATGGAGAAGCATAATAGGGAGGTTATCATTGAATCTTTTCAATGGGAGGAAGTTATAAACTATCAATTGTGTATGAAACGTACCAGAACATTGTTGGATCAATATCCGGACGTTGATGGAATTATGGCTTTGGACTTGTGTGCAGCCGCCTTCCTCAAGACAGAAAAAAACAAAAAAATATTGGCTTATGATGGAACTTATGTCACGGACTTCAATTACCATTCGATTGATTCAATTGTACAGGATGCGAAGAAGGTTGCAAAGGAAAGTGTGAATATGCTTATTAAACTGATCAATGATCAACCACTTAAGAAAAGGGAAGTATTGGTTCCTGTAAAATATAAAAAGGGCGATACTTTGTAGAATGGAGAGCATTGGCACAAAGGAGTGTGTGAAACTTTTTCTGTAAATAGCTAATAACAGCAAGGTCTTCTATGGTAAAATATAAATCATAGGAGGCCTTTTATTATGGCAAGAAGAGGCTTCCAGCTCAATCATTATCATAGAAGATTATTATTTACAGACTTTTCTTCATAGTCTCCTTTTTCTAGTGATTTTTAATAAAAAATCAAGATGATTTTTGGATATAGTAACGAATCTGTGAATAAACTGCATTTTTATGTTGCAATATAGTTACGCATAGTGTATATTACAGATATGGAACAGTTCCACAAATGATGTGGACAGTTCCGTGGCACAAAACGAGGCATCCATAGATGAAAAATTTTTTTTGATCAGATGTGGAACAGTTTCACAAAAAGGAGGAATATATATGAAAGCAAAGAAGTTAGTAGCAGTTGGAATGACAGTGCTAATGCTTGGGGGATTATTTGTGGGATGCGGAAATTCTGCAGATACCTCGACAGGAGCAAACAGTGGAAAAAATGTAAAGATTACAATTTTCCAGAGTAAGATTGAGGCAAATGAAGGATACAAGAAATTAATTGCAGCATATGAAAAGGATCATCCAAATGTAGAAATTAATCTTGAAGCTGTCACAGGAAATGATTTTGGCGCATCAATGAAAGCAAAGATGCAGTCGGATCCACCAACAATCTTTTCTGTAGGTGGTTTTTCGGACATGAAAGATTACGGAGATGTTATTGAAGATGTTTCTGATCTGGATATTATGCAGCACGCATTAAAAGGAACAACGGATACTTTTACAAAAGACGGAAAAGTATATGCCATTCCGTTATACATGGAAGGTTATGGATTCGTTATTAATAAGCAGATGTTTGAGGATGCTGGAGTTTCTGTAGATTCTATGATGAATTTCGAAGGCATGAAGGCCGGTTTTGATACTTTGAAAGAGAAAATCGATAATGGTGAGATGAAGGATAAATATCCGAATCTGGAAGCTGTTATGGAATACCCGACAAAGGAGTTATGGATTGCAGGAGACCATGACGCTAATGTTGCTTTAACACATGACTTTAAGACTCCTAATGAAGCATATGCGGCAGATTCGCTTCCGGGAACCGGCTTTGAAGACTATAAGAAAATGGTTGATTTTCAGGCCAGTTATACAACCAATGCCAACAATACGGCAAATCTTAATTCTGTAGACTACACAACATCATTAGAGGGTGGACTTGCCATTGAACGTGTTGCATGTATCAAGCAGGGAAACTGGGTAGCTCCAGCAGTAGAGACAACAGATCCGGCAGTCCTTCAAAAATTGGATATGTTACCATATTCTGTTCCGGGATATTCAGATGGCAAGTATTTTGTAGGTGTATCAGGATATTGGGCAATTCATAGCAAGGCAACCGATGCGCAGAAAGCTGCTGCAAAAGACTTCATCAATTGGATGTTCACCGATTCGGAAGCACAGAAAATTGTTGTGAATGATTGTAAGTTTATTCCTCCATATGATAATTTTGATGGAATAAAAGCATCCGATCCACTTTCACAGAGAATTATGGATGCAAATAATTCCGGAAATACCATGAACGGATGGGTATACAGTGGAGCTCCAAATACATGGGGTCAGCAGGTGGCTGGTGTAGAAGTACAGAAATATCTTGCCGGAGAAGCTGATTGGGATGAGGTTACAAAGACCTGTATCGAGCAGTGGAGTGAGTTAAGAAAACAACAGAACAACTAGTAAGAGTTAAAGAGGGTTCCGGGATAGAGCTTCTATCCCGGAAATTCAAATAAGGGTAAAATCCTTTGTTTGGAAAGGACGGATAGAAGAAGTATGAGAAAAAGTAAATTACGGTTTTGGGGCTTTTTGGCACCGTCATTAATTGCATTTTGTATTGTTGTAATCATACCTACATGTATTGGATTTTTCTATTCCCTTACAAACTGGAATGGAATTGTAGGCTCGGACATTAAGTTTGTAGGTTTTCAAAATTTTATTGACATTTTTACGAGAGATGACTCATTTGTACATGCTTTTTTATTTACTGCGCTTTTTTCGGTGTGCGCAGTTGTATTGGTAAACTTTGTTGGCTTTGCTCTGGCGTTGTTAGTGACACAGAAATTTAGAGGCGCAACGCTGTTACGTGGAATTTTCTTTATGCCAAATATGATAGGCGGATTATTGCTTGGATTTACTTGGCAGTTTATTTTTATATCGATTTTTGAAGCTTTTTCAAAAAAGACAGGAATTGCAGCCTTTAGCGGATGGCTGTCGAATCCGGAAACCGGATTTATAGGATTGTTGATTTTGACTGTGTGGCAGATGTCGGGATATATGATGATCGTATATATTGCGCAGATTCAGCAGATACCGGAATCGGTTAAGGAGGCAGCAAGAATTGATGGAGCAAACTCATGGCAGCTTATGAGATATATCATCCTTCCGTTGATGATGCCTGCGTTTACAATCGGATTATTCTTATCTATTTCGAGTTCATTTAAAATGTTTGATCAAAATTTAGCTTTGACACAAGGTGGACCATACAAATCAACAGAAATGATTGCGTTAAACATTTACAATTCTGCCTTTGGAGCAAATGAATTTGGTTTTGCACAGGCAAAGGCAATCGTTTTTCTGATTATTGTGGCAGGAATCGGAGTTACGCAGTTGGTTATAACAAAGCGCAAGGAGGTTGAAATGTAATGAAGAAAAAAATCGCTTATGGAGTAACAGGACTTATTCTTGGATGCATTTTTTTGTTTCCGATTTATATTTTGATTATGAATTCGTTCAAGACGACCAAGGGGATTTTTACAGATGTGTTGGGATTTCCGGCGAAAGGAACATTCACACTTGAAAACTATAAGAATGCGTTTCAAGAACTGGATTACATAAGATCTTTTATGAATTCGCTGCTTATCACGGTAGTGACAGCGGTTCTGGTGCTGTTGATATCGGCTATGGCGGCCTGGGTACTTGTACGTTATAAAACCAAAGCAAGTAAGATTATTTTTTTGATATTTGCAGGTTCTATGTTGATTCCATTTCAGTGTGTCATGCTTCCATTGGTTGGATTTGCAAGCAAAATCGGTTTGCTGTCTCGTGGTGGCTTGATCTTTATGTATATGGGCTTTCAAACAAGTATGGCAATCATAATGTTTCATGGGTTCATAAAAAATATTCCGGAGGAATTGGAGGAAGCCGCTACAATTGACGGGTGTGGTTCCATACGTCTGTTTATTTCGATCGTGCTTCCTTTGATGAGAACGATTATAGTCACGGTTGCAGTTATTAATGTTATGGGAACATGGAATGACTTCTTATTACCATCGCTGATTATTAATAAACAGGGCTTACAGACGTTGCCTTTAAAAACATATCTGTTCTTTGGACAATTTGCAAAACGTTGGGATTTGGCTTCTGCCGGATTGGTTATGTGCATGGCTCCTATTATTATCTTTTATTTGTTTAGTCAAAAATACATTGTAAAAGGTATTACAGAAGGGGCAATAAAGTAAGGTGAGGAATTTGTGAATGAAAAACAATTGGTGGAAAGAGTCCGTAGTGTATCAGATTTATCCGCAAAGTTTTATGGATAGCAACGGAGATGGAATCGGAGATTTTAACGGAATTATCCAGAAGCTTGATTATCTCCAAAATCTAGGCGTAGATGTATTATGGATATGCCCGATGTACGCTTCTCCACTTGTGGATAATGGATATGATATATCGGATTATTACAAGGTAAATCCAATCTTTGGAACAAACGAGGATATGGAGCATTTAATAGAGGAGGCTCAAAAAAGAAAGATTAAAATCATATTGGATCTGGTGGTCAATCATTGCTCGGATCAGCATGAATGGTTCCAGAAGGCAATGAAGGATCCTAATTGTGAGGAAGCGTCTTATTTTTACTTCCGACAACGGAGAATGATAAAGAACCGAATAACTGGCGATCCAATTTTGGCGGATCCGTATGGTCGAGATTACCAGATGGCAGATGGTATTATCATACGTTTGCGAAGGAACAGCCGGATCTGAACTGGGAATGCAAAGAGCTGCGTCAAAAAATTTATGAGATGATAAACTGGTGGTTGGAAAAAGGAATCGCCGGTTTTCGTATCGATGCAATTACCTTTATCAAAAAAGACTTAAGTTTTGCCAGTCGTCCTACGAATGATGGGGAACGATATCCGGTTGAAAATCTTACGGATTATAAGGGAATCGGAACATTCCTTGATGAGATGAAAGAACAGTGCTTTGATAAATATAACTGTATGACAGTTGCCGAAGCACCGGGGGTTGACGATGCTGCTTTTGAACGGTATGCCGGAAAGAATGGTTACTTTTCCATGATTTTCGATTTTGGATGGGAAAATATGGAAGGGGAAAATGATAAATCAAGCATTCATGCGGTAGAACGGTGGAAGAAAAAAATGTTTACACATGTAGCGCATAATAGCGGAATCGGTTGGAGTGCTATCTTTTTAGAAAATCATGATCAGTCCAGATGCCTGAACAAATTTCTGGAAAGAGAAAATATTAGTTTCTATAGTGCATCGGCACTGGCGAGTATCTATTTCTTTTTATATGGAACGCCTTTTATATATCAGGGACAGGAAATTGGTATGACCAATGTTAAGTGGAAGAATATTAATGATATGGATGATATAAGGGCGAAAAGAACCTATGAGGAAGCGGTCGGACAGGGCAAGGATCCGGATGAAGTACTTGCATACTTTTCAGAGTTAGGAAGAGATAATGCAAGAACGCCGATGCAGTGGGATGACTCGGAAAATGGAGGATTTACGTGTGGAAAGCCATGGATTAAATGCAATGATAATTATAGAACAATCAATGCACAGAGTGAGGTGAATGATCCGGATTCATTGTACAATTATTATAAGCGTTTGATTCAGTGTTACCATGACCATGCAGATATTGTGAGACAGGCGGAGTTTCGCCCGATGTACGAAGAATATCCGGGATTATTTGCATATGAAAGAGAAGTAAACGGCAAAGGTTTATTGGTAATCGTGAATTTTACAAATGAAAAGCTGATGTTTCAAAAAATTGATCAAAAATGTGAATTGTGCAATTATCATGAAACGGAGTCCGAATGGTTGCAACCATATGAGGCGAGAATATACAGCAAATAAAAAAATTCTATGTGTAAAAGAAAACATTTTGGCGTTAAATGAAATTGGACTGTCAGTCGATTAAACTTTTTATAAATACAGACCTCTCAGATACTGAAAAGTGTAATGGGAGGTCTTGTTTTTATTGTTTAAAATTCATTTTATGTAGCCATACAGCAACGAAATTGTCTGTTGCATTACATGAATGCTTGTGCTACAACACAGCTACGTAAGAAAAGTGAATAGAAATCTTCAGGGCAGGGTCAGATTCCCTACTGGTGGTATAGCCACGAGCCGTTAGGCATGATTCGGTGAGATTCCGATAAGGAGAACCTCTTCGCAGAGATTCTCCTTGATTTTAAATGGTAGGTTTTGTAGGTCTTACTGTAAGCTGTAAACCGAGATGCTGAAAAATATTAAGCAGTGTTCCGAGATTCGGGGTTGTTTTGCAGGATTCGATCCGTGCTACGGATGATTGTGGAATACCACACATAGCAGCAAGCTCTCTCTGGCTAAGTCCAAGAGAAGTACGCTGTTCCACCATGGCACTTACGATGGAGGAAATATTTTCAACTTCATCGATGTCTTTTCCAATTTCTGGATCAACGGTTCTTACATGTTCCTTATAGTCATTCCAGGTTTTCATAATCATTCAGCCTCCTTTCGGGCAAGGTAATCATCACGTTCAGCCTTTGCCCGTTCAATTTCGCGCTTGGGAGTTTTTTGAGTTTTCTTGCGGAATTGATGCAAAAGCACAAAGGTATCATTTTGGAAATAAAAATATAAAACACGGTTATTGCCTGGGCGAAGCTCCCAGATATCATCATCAAGGTGTTTTGTGATATTTTCATTAAGCCGTGTACCATTATCTTCGAGGAGCTGGATGTACAAACTTATCTGCTTGTATTGAATACGGGCATCTTTGTTTGTAGCTGCTTTGACTCGAAGAGATTCAAGAAATTCCCAAAGCTCTGATCTGCCATTGGAATCTTCGTAAAATTCAATGTTGTACATTAGTATATGTTCTCCAAGTGGAAATATTTATTCTATATACATGATAGCATTTATGCTATCAAAAAGCAAATAAAAAATGAAAGAAGGAAACAAAATTTGAGTGAAAAAAATATAAAATTAGTAATTGCCGAGAAACCTTCGGTGGCGCAGTCCATCGCAAAGGTAATCGGTGCAGATAAGAGAGAGGACGGATACCTGGAGGGCAACCAGGTTATTTTCTACCCTGTATGGACAGACACTGAATGTAGGAAGAGTTATGACACCGACTCTTGCGTGTTATATTGTGAGCGGAAGGAGGCATGCGGATGGATGCTATGAATGATATACAGAAAATCAGGACGCAGATTGAACAGCATCAGGCTGAGCAGGAACATGTCCTTCGTCGCACCATGTCAGTGCCGGAAAAAGAACTAAGGGAAAAATCTTATTCATTTAAGGAAGCTGCAAATATTCTGGGAATAGTAAAGTAATAATATCAACATGACGATATAGAAAATGCAGGGAAGCATTGTATTTCAAAGAGTTTGAGATACAATGCTTCTGCGTTTCTATAGGAGATAGTCGTTCTATGCGGAAAATAGTCATTTGATGCGGAGAATGATCGAGCGGAAGATTTGTTTGATATAATAAAGAGTGCTAGGTGAGACTTGTATGGTTTACAGGTATGAGAGAAATCAAAGACAGGAATGAAAAATATGAACATTATTATTTGTGATGACAGGATAGATGACAGAAAAAATCTATCAGATTTGCTGTCAGACTATGGTGAAAAAAAGAATTATGAGTTTGCTATTACAGAATATGATTCTGGAGAACAGTTATGCGAAGAACAATCAGCTTTGGAAGCGTGTCAGATATTATTTCTGGACATCAATATGCAGGGGATGGATGGGCTGAAAACAGCTATGAGGATTAAAGAAAAATATCCAAAACTTCCGGTTGTGCTGGTGACGGCATACATGAATTACGCACTGGATGGATATAAGGTGAAAGCAAGCCGTTTTCTGCTGAAAGATAACCTTGCAGATACTATAGAAGAATGTATGGATGATTTGATAGCAGAAATTAATAAAAACCGTAGGATTCTCGAATTTCGTTTTGTGGAGGGAACGATAAAACTCTATGCAGATGACATCATTTATATAGAAACAGAACTTCACAAAAATGTATTTTATACTGAAAAAGGTACGTTTCAGATTTATAAAAAACTGGATGAACTGGAAAATGAATTCAAGGATATGGGATTCGTGCGGGCACATCTAAGTTTTCTTGTAAATATGAGGTACATCACAAAAATCAGCGGTTATGTGATGACACTTACCACGGGAAAAAAGATTCCAGTTCCCAAGGCACGATATGCACAGGTAAAGAGGGAATATATGCTGTATAAAGGAGAAGAGAGAATAAAAATTGCGGTACTTACGGAACAAAATCAGAAAAATCGTATTGCAGATTATCAGGACCGGGAAGAAATCTATGAGCGTCAGCGAAGAAAAATGCACGATTATAAAAATCAGCTTTCCACGATCCAGACATTGATAAAGAATGGACACACAGATGAGGCACTTTCCTTTACGCAGAAGCTGACAGAGAGCATAGCTGTCGAGATGTCGGCAATCAACACGAACCATCCGGTGGTCAATGCTGTTTTAAACCAGAAGTACCGCAGCATGCAGGAGAAACACATAGCGGTTATCCTGAAAGTAGGGGATTTGTCTGGAAGAGGAAGAGATTGTGATTCTGCTTTCCAATTTACTGGATAATGCAATCCGGGAGAGTGAAAAGGTACTGAAAAATACCGGAAAAGCGGTCATTCATCTGAAATTAGAGTGCGAAGATCATAAACTGATATTTGCGATAAGAAATCCGGTGACAGAAAAGGTGGAAATTGAAAATGATACGATAAAGAGCAAAAGAGGGAATCATCACGGTATTGGATTGTTAAATGTAAAAGCAGTTGTGGATAAATATGGCGGTGATATGGTGCTTTCCTGCGATGAAAATGAATTTAAGGCAGTGGTCATCTTGTAAAGAGATGGTCTTTGTGTGCGTAATATGGTCGTTTGATGATATGGGACTAGGAGAACAGGTTATTTTATCCGATAAAAAAATAGAGGAAATAAGTATGTTATGAGAATTTTAAAGAATGAATATGATAAATGGATAAGTATATATAGAGGTTAAAATATATGCAGAGAAGGTAGAAAATATGAGGTGAATTCATGGGAATATCGATTTCAAATGCAACGAGTTCTGCCATTACAAAATATAGTGAATCGCTGAGAAGTGGAGAACCTGATTGGTCTATGATTCCAAGTGCAGGGAAAAGCAGTAAGTCACAGGCAGAGTTTGTCTCTGAGATTAAGGAACTGGCTCAGAGAGCTGCCAACACTACGAGTAAAACGGAATTAGAATCTATTCACAGGCAGAGAACAAGGTTATGTGCAGAATACATATCCGATGTATCCCCTGACAGAAAGGCATTATATCAGCAGGCTAAAAATGCGGTAAAAAGTCAAATGGTAATCCGAAATGCAAAGGAATCGGAGAATTATCATTGCTCGATTTTCTGGAGAGGGCAGGGGGGAAAAATAACAACCTTGCGCAAAAGAAGTTTGCTCTGGCGGGAGGAGGCACACTGGAATGTCCGATTCTGACAGGCGAAGGATATGGTGCCGACATTTCTTATCAAGGAACAAAAGTGCTGACCTATCTAGGAGATGGTTACGGATGGGGATGTGAAAGAACTCCGGCTGAGCGGGAAAAGGAAAGAGAATTTTACGGAATTTACTTCAATGAATACCATACGCAAAAGAATGCCCAAAGCTCAGAATTGAAAGAACTGCCGAACTATTTGGAAGAGAAAACGTCTTTTGATAGGAAAGCGTAAGGATATAGGTAAGATAACAGGTTTAATATGGGAGGTGACTTTAATGAAAGATTTTTCATGGAAAATTTTTGCTATAAAAACAATAATTTTTAGTATATGGGGTTTAAGTACACTTCCGTTCCTTTCAATTATTGTTCAATATATTGACTCAATAACCGGATTTAGTTCTGGAAACGGATATCATACCAATCACATGGATTATATTTTTGAAAGTCCTCTTGTTTATATGGGAGTTGTTTTTTGTATCAATATCATCCTAGCAATCGCTTACTTGATATATTGTTTTCTTAAAGCAAAACGGGAATGACTTTTAAATAAAAATTAAAATAAAGTAAGGAAAGTTTATATTATAGACAAGTGTTTCGGGACAGAAACTGCGGGATAGCATTATATACAGACACAGAAAAGACATCATCAGACAGACATTCAACATTCATAGGATAGAAAATTTCTTGAAAAATGAAAAGATTGTGTTATAATATATTTAACAATTAAGTTAAATGTTAAATGAAGGAGGGAATGGACTTGGGAATGCAAGACACGCTTCGTGCGCTTGCCGATCCTACAAGGCGCGAAATACTTAATCTGCTCAAACATTCAAGGTTGTCGGCTGGCGAGATTTGCAATCATTTTTCGATTTCAGATGCAGCAGTTTCCCGACACCTGTCCGTTTTAAAGGATGCTGATCTGATTCGTGATGAACGTGAGGGAAAATTTATCTATTATGAGCTCAATGCATCTGTGCTTGAGGAGATTATTTTATGGATTAGTGAATTAAAAGGAGAAGATGACTATGATCAGACAACATAAAAAAATGATTTTACTCACATCAATTATAACGCTGTTTCCGATTTTTATCGGCTTGCTATTGTGGAATCAATTACCGGATTCGCTAGCAACACATTGGGGAATAAATAATGAACCAAATGGGTATGCATCCAAAACATTCGCTGTGTTTGGACTTCCGCTCATTATGTTATTGGGACATGCAGTGAGTGTGATTGCAATGAATATTGATCCTAAAGTAAAAAATATCAGTGAAAAAGTATACTTTGTTATCTTATGGATTATTCCATTGTTATCGCTTTTCATTTGTAATGTACTCTATGGATATAATTTAGGATTTCAGTTGGATATGGGATTCCTGTGTGGTCTGATGATCGGAGTTTTTTATCTGATTTTGGGAAATTTTATACCGAAAGTAAAGCCAAACTATACGATTGGATTTCGGATTTCGTGGGCATTATGCGATCCGGAAAACTGGTATCGCACGCATCGGTTTGGAGGAAAATGCATGGTGATCGGTGGGATTATCATGATTGTTACAGCACCATTCCAAAATATGTGGATACTTATTGCACTTATTCTCGTCCCTTGCATTTTACCGGTAATCTATTCTTATCTGTATTACCGCAAGATAATTTCATAATTATGTTATTCCATTTTACATTCAATCAGCGGGTAATATGCCCGCTGATTTTTTCGTCATTCATCCAGAGAAACTACCGATGGCAGGTGGTATATATTTTATTTATGCAATGTATGGTCTTTGTGTGCGTAATATGGTCGTTTGATGAGATGGGGCTAAGAGAACAGGTTATTTTATCCGATAAAGGAAATAGAGAAACTGAGCAGATTATTAACATTGGAAAAGTTATAATTTTTTGGAATAGAGATGGGAGGATGTTTTATGTCAAAGATTACAGATTATGCTTTTTTATTTCAAAAAACATTCGGGACATCAGGAGAAAACGTAATAGGCAGTTTTCAGTTGTCTCAGTTGAACAGCAGTTCTGTTCAGTCCCAGTTAAAAGCTGCCGGGTACACCCTTGAAAAATATGAGAGAATTTACAGACAGGCATTTTATGATGCCGCAAAAAAGGCTGATCCTAACTGGGAAATTGGTAAGCCAATTAAAGATGGTGCATTAGATAGTGTTACAAGAGAATTGGCAGAGTCGGGGAAATCTCCTGCATCTGGGGAAAAGACATTTTATACGGCAGAAACACCGAAGGTATATCAGATATTTACAACAGATAATATGTTGTGGACAGGAGGTAATGGTACAGGTCTTTCTTATTGTCTTAAATATGCGGATGATTCGACGGATGAAAATCCTGTGGTGTTAGCGAAAGGTGTGGATGAAAACGGGAAAGAGTTTGAGCAAAGAATTTATATCAATGATGTTAATCCATCAAATGCTACAGTAGTCGAAATGCGTGCATTGGAGGCACATTACAAAGTGGAAAAGCAGGGAGGTTTCACGTCTCTGCCACTTGAAGCTGGTAATATGGGACTTAACGACAGAAGAGATTTTATCTCAATGTTCAAAAAAGCATAGAAGATTTAAACAAATTGGGAAGGTTTGACTTATCGTTGCTTTGGACGAAAAGTATGGATGCTTATCTTGATTTGCCAAATACAAATAGTAAGTATAAATAAGGCTTAGTTATTTGGACATAGAAGGAAAAGAGAATTTAGAATAAACGAAGGAGATTGAGACAATGCAGTCAATATCAAGTTATATTAATCCTAATACAAGAGGACTTACATCTAATTACAAAAATACAGCTATTAAAGATAAGGAAACCTATAATGAGGCGATGTCGCAGCACTTACTAAATCCGGTAGAAGATTTGGTTCAAGTGTTAAAAACACCTATAAAATTGGCGAAGAGTTCGTCACTTAGCAGACAGAATAATTCTGTTAATATTGCGGAAGGGCAAAGAATCCGTGTTAATGGAGGTCATGTGATTACGGCTACGGCGCATGGAGTAGAGGTTTCTGGTGGAGATAATCCGTATGATACACAATCATATGTAAAAGCACAGAGAATGGCAGATGCATTGGCATCCATGCTGCGAAATGCAGGTGGGACAATGACTACTGTAGCACATTCAAAGGAGGAATATGCCCGGTATACAGAAGGAATTACGGATGTTATGTCTTATCTGGGTATAGACACTTCCAAAGATTTTACGGTCAATGGTATGAAATATAGCAAAAATAAAGATGGCTGGTATGAGTCAGAAGCGAATAGTGAGGCGCAGGCGGCATATGAACAGTTAAAAGCGAATAACAGAACCTATCAGTTTGCAGATGAAAAGACCAAAAAGCAGATTGCATATATTAGTGATTATTACCTTCAGACAGTGCCGGAGAGTGTAAAGGCGGCGTGGCAGGAAACATTGGAAGAAACTGGTTTTAATCCATTTCAGACGGATGTAACCAGTACATTAACGCAGTTATCTGTAGAGCAGGATTTTCTGACAGGTGGTGATGACAATATTTTTGGTGAAACGAAAGAAAGTTGTTTAGCAGCTATCGACAAAGTATTGGAGAGAATAGAAAATCCGTTGGCAGCAGTTACAGAGGAAAGGGCAGCATATCTGCAGCAGGAAAAAGAATTTTATACCGTACTGGCATCTAAAATAAGAGAATAAAATGCCGGGAGGAATTTAAAGATACAGATTATAAGACTTATATAAGGCAGGGGGATAATATGGTTACTGTAAATAATTCTGACTATTATAATAACATTCCAGCGGGCAGGGATTTAAACAACCTGCCCAATACTTCCAGCGCTGATACAACTGTAGGATATCAATATGATGGACTTACAGAGGAGGATCGTTTCGTACAAAAAGTTTTGCAGGAGCATTATGATAAAGTGTACAAAGAAAATTTGTCTCATTCTGATCCAATGGCATATATCGAATCAAAATATTGTGATGTGACCTCACCTAATTTTTGCTCATATATGACAGAAGATCAGCGTTCCATAGCTTACCGCAATGAGAAAAGAATGTTACAAACAGGAGGAAAATATTCGGCTGGATTTGCCCGGTATGATTATGCATTAAGAAATTACAAGGATGTATATACAGGAGGTTCAAGAAGTGTTGGTTATGTACGCAATACTGACAGGGAAAAACAGTATGCCAGAAGTGTTGTAAATCAGCAAATTTCAAATCTACTTTCAAAGAATGGGATATCAATATCAAAACAGGCAGATCTGGTATTTTCTATTGACCCATATACATATCAGCTAACGGTGTCGGGAAATGCAGATAGAGATACATTATCGCAGATAGAAACATTACTGAATGAAGGGGATAATGCGAAAAATATATGGACACATGCGTGGATTTGTATGCATGATGCAGACAATGAAATTGTTAATTCGCAAGCAAATATGACAAAGACAAACCAATATTCTTTATGGCATGAAGTGTATGAGACAACTGGATATGATGCACGCAATGCGACATATAAAAATGGTACTTTTATTGCAGAGGATGGTACAGATTTACTGGCATTGTTTAAGGAAAAATCTAAAAATGGTGCAGGGTATGAACTTTATTCTAATAGATGGTTGGAATATGCTAAGAATGGATGGAAAAAAGAAAATGATTTAGTATTGAAAATAGGCTTTGACAGCAGTGGGTTGTATGATATAGGGCAGGAAAGAGGGTATGGAGCAACGCAGAATATGTGGATAAAAGGTATTAGTCAAAGTATATTTGAAGCTAGCGTGTAATCAATATTATATTGATTCTGAGAGAAATCCAACAGGTGGCATAGTTGGAAGGACTCCGAATAATGAAAGGAGATATGTTAATATGGCAGTTACAGGAATAGGAACATATGCGTCATATACGAATAGTTATGGCAATACACAAAATGCTGGAAACAAAACGGGCAGGACATATAAGAATGCTCATGAATATAAGAACTATTTAACACAAAAATACGAATGTTTACGAAGCAGGGATTATTCCGTAAATATAAACAGTTCTCTTTTGTCAAAGGCTATGGGAGATGAAAAGACAAAACAATGGTTGGAGTACAATTTATCGCTAATACCAAAAACAATAGAACAGTCAAGAGCTTATGTGGCAGCAAGAGGAGCAAAGATACTGAGTTATAGTATTACTATAAATGGATATGATAGCATGAGTTCTGTAATGTGTACTCAAGATGAAGTTGATCCGAGAACAGAAAAAGCAAGGAAAGAACTTGAAGAAAGACTCGAGAAAAGGAAAGCAGAAAAGAAAGAGACAGAGGAAAGACTGGAAAAACAGCGTGCCGAAAAACAGGAGCAGGAAGAACGGCAATATAATCTGAAAATTGATGGAAAAGATGTAGATGACCTGACAGGAAAAATGGTGGAATTGCTAGGTACTTCAACTTCTATAGGAGTGACAGAAAATGGAGTTTCGGCATTTGATGCTTTGGCATAGGAACTTTGATATGAAACCGTAAGGTGTGCAATTAAAATAATGACTTATGCTAGAACATAAAATAGACAAAAATAAATTTGTTGATTTTTGCAATGGAGATGTAAAGGGAGAAGATACAGAGACACTGAATCATTTTGATGAACATACAAGATATCAGTTTACAAGAATGCTGTATGCATATGGAACCGGGATGACCGGACAGAATCCTTTTGCCAATGATGAGGAAGTCGAGATTACAGCGGATATAGACAGTGCAACCCATACTTCCTTTTATGTGAATGGGCAGAAAGCGTTTACAGCCATTACGGGTATGTCATATCTCCCATCCGAGATTCAAACCTTTGGAACCATACAGCAGCCATTTAAAACCAGAGGGTACAAACCATATGATCCCGGTACAAACAGTATCACGATTGGGGTTGGAAGCAGATTTAATCTTGGAAATGGATACAGCATGACGGTACAGGAAGATTTTGTCTGGGGCGAGGGCTATGGAAACGGAAGCAAAGCAGATGATGAAAGATGTAATATGATAATCGGGGGATTAAATACCCTGATACATTTTGCGGACCAGCAGTATTTTTCCAGTATGACAGATCCATACACTGATTATATTTTAGACTTCTTGCGTCCCAGGGAGTGGATACCAGCAGAGAATTTGTGATAAACGGGACACATTGCGAACTGGTAAATGGGAAAATAAGTGAAGTTGGTAACGATTATGTGGTGCCTAGTTCCATTCAGCAGAAAGCAGTGAAAAGATACAAAGAAAGTATGTCACAGCTTTTGAATGGCGGAACTTGGTATAGATGGTCATAAAAGTAATAGATCACTTGGACCGTTATGGAGAGTGAATAGGCGATGGTGAAATGTGAAAGGAACTGATATGAAAATATTTCAAACACCTTCTTACGATAGGTTTTGTTTATTCGAAATGGAAAGAAAGAGTAAAGATTTCAGAGGTATGGATGACAATGTTGCTTATAAAAATAAGCAGATAGACAATGTAGAAATATCGAATGAAGGAAGGCGGGCATTGCGGGAAAAATTAAGAGAAGTAAAGCCAAAAGTTGAGGAACCGATAGGATATGAATTAACAATACAAGATACAAATGAGGTTGAATGGGAACATTATACTTCAATGAGAGAATATAGTGGACTGACGTTAAAAGACGGAAAATACAATCTAGAAGATGTGATGAAGTCTATGATGGATGCTTATGAAACACGTTACAATTATATTGTGAAAGAACATGAGAATGGAGAACGTCAGGTTTCTTATGACCTCACAGGAGAAAATTCATTAACACTTGATGAAGATTTGGCAGGTTTAGACAGGGCATATAATAAGCGATTAGCAAATCTGGCGGGATATATTGTATGTCAGCAGACAAATGACGGTTCTAAATTCTTTCAAACAACTAATGTGAAGAAGAATACAGCAGAACAAAAAGAATATATAGATACTGCGGTATCCATGATGGAGAAAGCACAAAAAAGATTTTTAGAAATGCGTGAAGAACCGAAATACACAGCAGGAATTGCAAAGAGTGTAATTTGGGATATTATGAGTAGCGATAAGAACTTTATGGAAACGACTCAGAGGTTATTTGCTAAAACAATATATCACAATACTTAAAAAAATATTTTCTAGAGACATGAAAGGCTGTTTAATGTTATAAGAGAATGTTGGCAGTTGTTATGAGACTTATATAAGGTAGGAGATAATATGGTTACTTATATATTTATAAATCACTTGGACCATATAAGGAAAGTGATTGCAAATTCCGAATGACAGAGGAATATCAACGAAAAAATGCAATGGAGGAAATGCAATGGGTATAACAGGCGTAGGAAGTTCTTATAATTTTGTTTATAACACAAAAACAGGTAAGCTATCTACAAAGGATGGCAGTAAAAATGAATTTGTTGATTTTTGCAATGGAGATGTAAAGGGAGAAGATACAGAGACACTGAATCATTTTGATGAGCATACAAGATATCAGTTTACAAGAATGCTGTTTGCATATGGAACCGGAATGACCGGACAGAATCCTTTTGCCAATGATGAGAAAGTCGAGATTACAGCGGATATAGACAGTGCAACCCATACTTCCTTTTATGTGAATGGGCAGAAAGCGTTTACGGCAATTACGGGTATGTCATATCTCCCATCCGAGATTCAAACCTTTGGAACCGTACAGCAGCCATTTAAAACCAGAGGGTACAAACCATATGATCCCAGTACAAACAGTATCACGATTGGGGTTGGAAGCAGATTTAATCTTGGAAATGGATACAGCATGACGGTACAGGAAGATTTTGTCTGGGGCGAGGGCTATGGAAACGGAAGCAAGGCAGATGATGAAAGATGCAATATGATGATAGGTGGTCTGAACTCCCTGATACATTTTGCGGATCAGCAGTATTTTTCAAGTATGACAGATACATACACCGATTATATTTTAGATTTTCTTGCGTCACAGGGAGTGGATACAAGCAGAGAATTTGTGATAAACGGGACACATTGCGAACTGGTAAATGGGAAAATAAGTGAAGTTGGTAACGATTATGTGGTGCCTAGTTCCATTCAGCAGAAAGCAGTGAAAAGATATGAAGAAAGTATGTCACAGCTTTTGAATAGCGGAACTTGGTATAGATGGTCATAAAAGTAATAGATCACTTGGACCGTTATGGAGAGTGAATAGATTCCGAATGACAGAGGAATGAAAATAATTGGAGGTTGAGATGATGCAATCAATATCAAGTTATATTAATCCCAATACAAGAGCACTTACATCTAATTATAAAAATACAGTTATTAAAGATAAGGAAGCATATAATGGGGCGATGTTGCAGCACTTACTAAATCCGGTAGAGGATCTGGCACAAGCGTTAAAAACACCAATAAAATTGGCGAAGGGTGCTTCAATTAGCAGACAGAATAATTCTGTTAATATTGCAGAAGGACAAAGTATTCGTGTTAATGGAGGTCATGTGCTTACGGTTACGGCGCATAGCAAAAATGGCTGGTGTTGAGGAAAATGATATTGACAGGCTTTTAGCCAATCCACCAGAAAAGATTGAAATCGAAGTAAAGTATAAAATTGCTGTGACGGTTATGGAACTGCGATTTTGGCTAAAAGATTGTGAATCACCGATATAATCGGGATTTGTGAGTAGAGGGCACTTATGAAAAATAAAAGTATCAATCAAGTTTCCATAATAAATGGTGAAGATGGTCCCACAAGTGTTTTTATATTTGGAGAAGCTCAAAAGCAATCTCTAAAGATTAGAATTCGAAATGCTATCTATCAATCCAGACGAAAAAGGATAGAAAAGAGAATAGCGGCCAACCCGCATACCCTTGCGGAAGTGGTGCAATACGCAAAGGATCATTATGATTTAGTGGAAATCAATCCTGCCGCAACAAATTGGATAGAACGACAGAAAAATCTAAAAGCTAGTTTGATTATGCAGCATAAACCAGAACTTTTGGGCCAAAGGAAGGATATTCCAAAACCAGATTTTCATAATGAAGAATCTGTTAAAAATTTTTTGAATGAAATGGAAATTAGAAATAAATTGATTGACCAAATGCCTGATAATGTAATTCCCATGGATTTTCATTTATATGAAATAAAAATTGGTGAGGATTTAATGGAAATAGAGGTAGATTATACCTGGAATATATTTGGAATATCTTACTCTGGAAATAAGTCGGTCATAAAAAGGTTTAAGAAAATAGCCAGAGATTTATATTGTTATTATGGTGTCAGTGAGGAGGATATAAAGAACCGGACAAAAAGATATTCTTCACTGGTAACGGAATTGAGTTCATAAATAAGCAGTTAATTTAGCAACAACTTGTTGCAGATTCTAAAGTTATCTTGCATAATTAAAATATAAAAGATGTATATAAGGTCGGAACAGAGACCTTAAACCTGTTCCAGTGGTCGGGATGGAGACCGAAAACCCATTCCCATTGCGGAATAAACTGCAAATACAGTGATCGCGTTGCAGAAACCTGTGAGGCCTGCGACCGGGGGAGAACCTGCGGGGACTCCTCTTTTCTATATTATGGAGATGGTGTATATGCAGAAGATGCTTGATTTTATAACATAGAAGAGAGTACGTGTAATGCGGAGTAAATAATGGTCAAAAAACAATCGACATCCGACCTCACACACGTTATAATATAGATAATCTAATAAGAAAACAGTGTTATCATTACCGCATATTCAGTGAGAATGGTAGCCATAAATATGAATTCGCAGGAACGGAATGGTTGAACCCTCAGGGTGACAGTGTCACTCATTTGTCAGCGAGAGGTGCTTAACTCGGATGATTTTCAGTTTTCTTATTTTGACATGGATTTACAGGAAAGGTAGAAAAATCAATGTTTTACTTGACTTGTATTAACTTAAAATAATATAGGTTTCCAGTATGGACTTGAACTCCTAAGCGCTAGTTGGGGGTTCGATTCCCCCTGAGAACAGTTGTTTGAAGCAGTAATGATTAAGAAAATTCATTACTGCTTTTTTCATTTTTGGGTGGAAAAATCCACCGAAAATCATTAAAAAAATGATTATTTCATCCACCCAAAATTAAAAATTTCCACCCAAATGAGAGGTAATGATAAAAAAGTTGTGGAGATAGAAATTGAGAGACTTCACGATTTTAAAAATCATCCATTTAAAGTTCAGGCTGACAGTCAGATACATGCTGGATGAGGAAGCAATAAATGTTATCGCATAGGCATATTTACTATGATATAATGTGGCTATGTGAGAAAAATTATTATTTAGAACTTATTTGCTTATATGATAAGCAGAATGGAGGCTTTGCGAGATGAAAGTAATCATTATAAATGGAAGTGCAAGAAAAGGAAACACTCTTACAGCGATTGAGGCTTTTGTAAAAGGAGCATCTGAAAAAAATGAAATTGAAATCATTGAACCTGACAAACTTAACATCGCACCATGCAAGGGATGTGGTGTCTGTCAATGCTCTAAGGGATGCGTTGATAAGGATGATACGAACCCTACAATTGATAAAATTGCTGCTGCAGATATGATTCTTTTTGCTACACCAGTTTATTGGTGGGGAATGTCAGCACAATTGAAACTTATCATTGATAAGTGCTATTGTCGTGGATTGCAGTTGAAAAATAAAAAGGTTGGCACGATTGTTGTAGGTGGTTCTCCTGTAGACAGTATCCAGTATGAGCTGATTGATAAGCAGTTTGATTGTATGGCTAAATATCTTTCATGGAATTTGCTTTTCCAGAAATCATATTATGCTACAGCAAAGGATGAGCTTTCTAAAAATCAGGATGCTATGAAAGAGCTTGAGGATATTGGAAAAGAACTATAAAGCTTGCACTGAAAATCAAGGTTGAAGAAATGGAAAATTGAAATTTGTGAGGGATAAAAATGCTATTATTGACACTTAATATGAATATGTTCAATTTTGTTATTGATGATAGTTTTAATGATTATTTTGACTCTATTTCCACTGATATAGCATTTATTCAAGAGTGTAGATATAATAGGATTAATGAACAATATTATGCAAAATGGGCGGGAAATTATGAAGAACCTATTGATAGACGATTTCATTTATCAGTAGCAATTAGTAAAGATGAGAATATTTCAAAGTCTAATAATGATTTGAAAGCTGATTACACGTGTATATTCGTAAAATATGCACTAAAAAGGAACCTGCATAAAAACAGATTCCTTAAATGAGGGAAAATCCCTGTCGAAGAATGGCAGTCCAGTTACTTTTCTGATAGAGAAATCTGACTATGATTACAGTCTGCTTTTCTTCATCAATCGTATAAAAGGCAAGGTAATTATTGATTATTACAAAACGAATGCCCCAGCTTGCCAGTACCGGATCATCTACCAGATGAAACTTCTGTGGCAGGTCGGCTAGTGAGCCTATCTGCTCAGTCGCAGCATCTAACAGATTATCTGCGGCATTCGGATTTTTGAGGGTAAATTCGAAGTAATCCGCAGCACGCATAATATCGTGTTCTGCGGTGGAAGTGATATGGACCTGATAGCTCATCGACTGCGGCGGCTCCTGATATCAGCCATAGCTTCGGAAAATGGTCTGGTGTTACCTGTGGCAATATCGTCCATTCCTTCCTTGATCTGGCTGTAAAGTTCAAAGCGGCTGGTCAGTCCTTCGTAGGCTTCAATGCTCATAACGGCAAGGTCGCCTTTTCCATTCTTCGTGATGAAAACTGGTTCAGGATAATTATGACAAAATGTAGAAATTTCATTGTAATTATTCCTTAAATCAGCACTTGATTTGATTGCTGGCATAAAAACACCTCCCTATTTGATAACAAAATTATACACAAATTTTGTTATGGAGTCAATGGATATACTATTAGTGTTAGCAGGATAAACACAACTATTGGAAATGCTGTGGCAGGTCTGATATGTTGTATAACAATTACCGGAATTCCTTTTGGAAAGCAGTTTTTCAAAATCGCAAAATTGTCTCTGATGCCATTTGGGGCGGAGGTGGCGTGGATGGTGCGATTCACAGAGCAGCGGGACCGGAACTTCTGACAGAGTGCAGGACACTTCACGGATGTGAGACTGGAGGAGCAAAGATAACAAAAGCTATAATCTGCCATGTGATTATGTGATACATACTGTGGGACCGATATGGAATGGTGGAAGGAATAGAGAAGAGGAGCTTCTTGCTAACTGCTATTTTAATTCTATGAAGCTGGCTAGGGATAATGGAATCAGGTCTATTGCATTTCCTTCCATATCAACGGGAGCATATAGTTTTCCGGTGGTGCTTGCGGCAAAGATTGCGGTACGTACAGTTGCCAGATTCTGCATGAGAATCCGGACAGCTTCGATTTGGTGGAATGGGTGCTGTTTGATACTCAGACTGAATCGGTGTACGAAGCAGAAGTTACGCTCTATTATAATATACGAATTTAGTTTATTTGAATCAAAGCAAAAAGCTCAAAAAGGAGAGATTATTCATGGTTTTATTGGTTGTAGATGCACAGAATGGTATCGTGGATGAACGCTTATATGAGTTCAGAAAGTTTGTTGGTAATATCAAAAAGCTGATTGGAGCAGCTCGAGAACAAGGTATAGAAGTTATTTATGTACAGCATGATGATGGACCTGGTACCGGATTCTCTATCGGGGATGATGAGTTTGAGGTCTATTCCGAGTTTAAACCGATGCCTGATGAAAAACGATTTATTAAGTCTGTATGCAGTTCGTTCAAAAAAGAGAGTGGTCTGCTTGAGTATCTGACTGCAAAGGAAGAAAAAGACGTGATGATTTGTGGCATTATGACTGATTTCTGTATCAATGCACGGTAGAGGCTGGTTTTGAGCATGGCTTACACATGATTGTTCCTGCTTATGCAAATTCTACGCAGGACAATGAGTACATGACTAGGGAACAGGCTTACCATTACTATAATGAATTTCTCTGGCCTGAACGTTATGCAGACTGCGTACCAATGGACAGGGCATTGGAATTACTCAAAAAATGATATAGCGTAAACGGTCTTTGCTGAATACCTTTGTTACCGAAATACATTACATAAACTTCAAGATTATGTTGCAGTAAATTCAATAAATCAGTATCATATATTTATACATACAAACAGTGTAGAAGTTTTAAAATATGAATGCGGAATAAAACAGAGGATAAAAGGATATGAAGAACGATGAACCGGAGATAAAACCGGCAAACAAAAATCCTTTAATGGAGCATTACAGATGAAGACAGCAATAGTATATGCATCAGTGCATCACGGAAACACAAAAAAGATAATTGACGAGATAGCAAAGACAAACGATGTCGAGCTGATAGATGCGACACAGACTGTAGAGAAAGACTTGTTGGAAGGTTTTCATGCAAGGGATTTGATACGTTCGGTCCGTTCAAGCTGATTGGCGGGGTATCAAAGGGGCATCCGGATGAGAAGGATATTGCGGCGGCTATAGAGTTTTACAACAGAATAAAATGGCAGCATGATTGCCATTGATACCATCGCCGTTGAGAATGAGGTTGCCGACAATATGTATCAGCGATCAGAGCTTGATTATCTGATTTACAATGACCCGGTAGCATACGCTGAGCTGATACTGAACGGCAATCCCGAAGCATATCTGAAAACTGTAACTGAATATAAATCTTTATACTAATATTGCAAGAGCCGCAGTCATGTGATTGGACTGCGGCTCTAATCTTTTATTCATATAGTCCGTTGTAACAAGGCAAGGGGTAATCAGTCTCAAAATCTCTGCACAAAGTAATAAATCGCTTGGCAGAAGTTGTTAAAAACTTATCTTTATGATGAATTATATGGAAATTTCGGCTGAAACTCAACCCCTCTACTTTGACAGTACAAATCAAGCCTTGTCGCAGAGCCGGAAGAATCATTCGATGCGGTAATACAGCAATTCCTAATCCATTGATTGCAGCATTGACCAGTGCTGTTGTGCTCGTTGCTTCCCATACTGGTGTAATGTGGATGCCAGCCTGTTCAACTACACGGTTAAACACCTCTCGTGTGCCACTGCCTTTTTCTCGCAAGAGAAATCGCTGTCTTTGAAAATCTTCTATGGATATAACTTGCCCCTGTGTCCAGCCTTTATCCGTACCGCATATAACACTCAAATGATCTTCCATGTAGGCTTCCGAAACGATATTTGGATCATGTGCAATACCTTCGATCAACGCACAATCCAATTCATTTGCCAAAATTTTTTGTTCCAGATGTTCTGATTGCTCAACGATAACTCTGACATCAAGCTCTGGGCAGAGTTCAGAGAATGCCTTTACATAGTTCGGTAAAAACTGCGAGCCGATGGTGATGCTTGCACCAATACGGAGAACTCCTTTAGAATCCCAATCACGCAACCCTGTTTCCATATCTGAAAACAAGTCGGATATATGTATCGCATATTGAAGAAAATGCTGACCTGCATCGGTGATTTGCAATCGTCTGCCGATTCTGTCAAACAGGTGTACTCCGTAATATTGCTCCAGTTCCTTAATGGCAAGGCTGACTGCTGGCTGTGTCATGTGTAAAACTTCCGCTGCTTTGGTGGAATTATATCCATTTTCGCATACGGTACGAAATATTATCATGTGTCGTATCGTCATAACAATCCCCTTATATAAAAATACTTATCATTTCTGTAAAATTATATTATTTCCCTTATCAGAAATCAAGCGGTATAATGTTAATAAACATAGAAAGGACGGCATTTTAGAAGTGAATAGCTTGACAAAATAATCAAAAAATTGTTTTTCTCCACTTTTAAACTGTGTGCTAGCACTTTTGGCGGTGGATTTGTAATCATTCCGTTGATGCGAAAGAAATTCGTGGAGAAACTTGGTTGGATTGAAGAAGATGAGATGATGGATCTGACCGCAATCGCACAGTCTTCTCCGGGCGCAATAGCAGTTAATGTTTCCATTTTGGTAGGTTATCATGTGGCGGGTTTCCTCGGCGCAATGCTCACGGTGCTGTCATCGCAACGGTTGGCTGTGTGTTTCCATCCTGTGTTATCGTAATGACCCTTGCCTATATCTATTATCGGTTCCGTGGATTGAATATGGCGCAGGGCATTCTTGCCGGACTTCGCCCTGCGGTCATTGCAATGATTGCATCAGCGGGTATCTCACTGTTGATTATGGCACTCTACGGACAGAGAACGCTTCCGAATGATTTGGCATCTTTGGACTTGATTGCTGCGATTATTTTTGTTATTGGCATTATTGTTTTAAGAAAGTGGAAACCGAATCCGCTTTGGTTATGGCAGGTTCGGGATTTGCAGGAATCATCATGTATTCACTTGTATAAGAGAGGAGGCGCAGTTATGAAATATACGATAAAGGCAGGAGTCCTTTATAAAAATGAATCTCAGCTTGCCTTGGTAAGAATAAAAAGTGCGTTGCTCGGTCCGCAAAGAAAGATTCTCAGCATCGCAGGTGAGCTGCTTTTGACGGCGGACGCCCGTTATCTCGATGAATCAAAAGCAAGTTCCGGTGATGTAAGAAATCGGGAATATTTACTGACCGACAACGAAAATCAGTTAGTCGGTTCTGCTCGCCCCGGATATGTAGATGGTGATGATCCCAATGTGGTGGGTTGGCCAATTTGCAGAATGCCAAGAGTTGACCATGCCAATATTGTTGTGAACGGCGAAGAATATCTTTTGACAATGCACAATAGCCAGAATTATTCTTTGATAAACGCCCACAATTCGGAGGTTCTTCGTATTATGCACAAGGGTATTGCAGGAGGATGGGCTGTGGAAGATATTTGCGGTTTTGTCCCGGAAATTATTTGCGGTATATTTATCTTTTGCAGATATATAGAACAAGAAAATGAATTTCTGATTGTGTAGAAAAGGTGTTGATATGAGTAAGTATTTGATTGAAAATTTATTTGGCATAGAGGGATGGAGCATTGCCTGGTATGGTGTAATTATTGCCGTCGGTATGGTTTTAGGTGTAATACTTGCAATTTACCGAGCCAGAAAACAAGGTCTCAAGGACGATCTGATATTTGACTTTATTCTTCTTGCATTACCTATTGCAATTGTCTGCGCCAGAGGATATTATGTCGTATTTGAGTGGAACAGTTATTCCGGCGATATTCTTACCATCTTCAAAATATGGAAAGGCGGGCTTGCCATTTATGGTGGAGTGATTGGCGGTCTGGTTACGGCAATTTTATTTTGCCGCCATCACAAATTTCCTTTGTTCCGTTTTCTGGATTTAGTCGTTCCAAGTCTTGTGCTTGGACAAGCAATCGGACGTTGGGGTAATTTTGTAAATCAAGAAGCGTTCGGCAATTTGGTTACAGATTCATCGTTGCAGTTTTTTCCTTATGCCGTATATATTGACGTACTTGGAGAATGGCATCAAGCAACATTCTTCTATGAAAGTATGTGGAATTTGTGTCTGTTGACTACCATGCTAATTGTCAGTAGAAAAAATCCAAAGGCAGGAACCCTGACCTGTATGTATTTTGTGATTTACGGTCTTGGAAGATTTTTGATTGAAGGACTGCGTACTGACAGTCTCTATCTGATGCCAGGTGTCCGCGTGTCGCAGGTGTTGTCTGGCTGCCTGATTCTATTGGGTGTTTTACTTGTAGGTATTATTCGCAGAAGGAAGGATATACAGGCATGAAACTAATTTGCTCTTTATTTATCACATTCTTAAAAATCGGTGCGTTCACCTTTGGCGGCGGATACGCTATGATTGCGCTGCTTGAAAATGAGTTCGTTGAAAAGAAAAAATGGCTTGAAAAAAGCGAGTTTCTGGACATGGTTGCGGTAGCCGAATCCACGCCGGGACCAGTCGCCGTCAACAGTGCGACTTACATTGGTTACAAAATTGCAGGATTTGCGGGTGCAACCATGTCCACACTTGCTGTCTGCATTCCATCTTTCTTTGTAATTTATGTTATCTCGCTGTTCTTTGATCAGTTTCTCAGTTTGCGCTGGGTTTCCTGCGCATTCCGCGGGATTCAGGTATGTGTGATCTATCTGATCCTTACCGCAGGGCTGAAAATGCTTAAAAGTATTGACAAAAATACACTAAACTTGACGCTTCTCACGTTGGTCATGGCTTCCATGCTCTGCTGCTCGATCACAGCAGTTTCGTTTTCCTCTGTGTTTTACATCCTGATCTGCGGCGCGGTCGGGCTTGTTGTTTTCTTTCTGCGAAAAATCCGGAAAGGAGATGGGAAAACGTCATGATATATCTGCGTCTCTTTCTGAACTTTTTGATGATCGGTGCCTTGTCTTTCGGCGGCGGCTATGGAATGGTTTCGCTGGTACGCGAAAGGGTGCTTTCCAACGGCTGGCTGACAGAGAACGAGTTTCTGAATTTTATTGCCGTATCTGAATCCACACCGGGACCCCTTGCCGTGAATATGGCAACCTTTATCGGCTCAACACAGGCGGAATCCTCGGTTCATTTGTTGCAACGCTGGGCGTGGTGTTGCCGTCATTTTTGATTATTCTCTTAATTGCATCCGCACTAAAGAATCTGATGAAATATGCACCCGTCAACGCCTTTTTATCGGGAGTTCGTCCGTGCGTTGTAGCGATGATCCTTGCGACCGCGCTCAGCATGGCGCTGTCTACGCTGTTTGGCCTCACAGATTTACAGGCCGGATTTGCGCCCGATTTGCGCTCTATCGCAGTATTTGCCATGCTCGGAGCAACACATCTGATTTGTAAAATAATCAGAAAAACAGCTCCATCGCCAATTCGGATGATCCTGTTTTCAGCAGGCCTCGGAATCTTGTTTTGGTGAATATTCTAGCATGGCGATTGATTTTATTTCAAACTTCAATAGCAATTCCTGCTGAACCGCGCTTATTTCATTGCATATAATTTCGAGCGACATCACCCTTCATTCATGATGCCGCTCCGCGCTTCGACCATACCATTCTGCCACAAATGAGCTGACCATCCCCTTATTTAATACTATAGTTTACGTCTCCGATATATCGGTACAGTTGTAGTTATTTGTTTTTTCAAAAAACAGTTCGTAAAATTATACTTTTACGAACTGTTTGTATTTTTGGTCAGTTTTGCAAACTGATATTTATTTTTTCCTTGTGGTTATACGAAGTAACAAGCATCCTATCAAAAATCCAACAAGAGTCCCACAAGTATTCATAATCACATCATCTAACTGTGCAAACCTTCCAATAAATGTTTGCAAAAATTCTATACCAATCGAAAATACTGCTCCAAGTATAACGCCATTCCACCAATGCTTGTGGATATTCTTAAAAATAAATACTGGCAAAAATCCATATGGAACGAATAGACATATATTCAAAATAATTGCCGCATTAAATCCATCCTCAAATAATTTAAAACTAATATAACTATCAAGTGGTGAGGATATTCCAAAACTACCACCAATAATTCCTGTAATTTTTAATATTGATACAACTATTAGAATCCATAAGAATTGACATAACCAATTTAAAATCTTAACTTCAATTTTCTTCTTCTGGATAAATTCAATACCCACTTCGATAATCATAACACCTGAAAAAATAATAAGTGCCATTGGAAGTAATCTCACTAATATCCATATTCCAGTCCATATTTCCATTGTAATATAACTCACTATCATTCCTCCATAAATTCTGATTGCTACTTTACCGCACATGAGCATTTGCACTGGGAATGTCTTACACAGATATTTTCTATACAAATAATTTGACTGTTTTCTTCACGTTTCAACCTTTATCACTTCCAGCTCTTCAAAGCAACTATTTATTCTGTGCATCCAAATACCTGTGCCGGTATTTTAGCCCTGCATACTCCGTGATCCGTTTCATGTAAATCGCATCATATGCCCCGCCGACTGCTCCGACCACAGGAATTCCCTGTAAGAACTTCATATAAAGCAGCTCTTTTGACAAAGCTCCTGCTGTTTCCTCGATCTGCTTCTTTTCCTGATACTCTTCCGGCAGCGTTCCACAACTGATAAATTCATTCAGTTTGCCATCAATCTCACAAAGCGTTTCCCCATAGGATATCGCTCCCTGTATCAATAGCAGAATAAAATACTTTTCTTCCCTGCTTTCGTAGCTATATCCATAATGCAGGGCAGTCTCGTAGATATTCTTCAGTATCATCCCTGTAAATACCGGAATATCCGGCAGACCAATTCCCAGTACTCCCATCCCAATCCCGGATGCGCCGGATAGCAGTAAATTCTTTGTTCCTGTATCTCTCGCTTTTTTAGAAAAGGCTCGCAGGGATTTGGAATCCTGCTTTACATCCGCCGTATACTGTCGTACCTGATAGTCCTGCTCCAACTTCTCCCGTTGATACGTCTTTTCAATAACTCCGGTTCCTTTCTCAAAAATCAGAGCAAACGCTTTGGCAAAAGCGGCATCAAGTGTTCCCTGAAGTTTAGGCGGTATCTTCTCCTCCAGCTTTTGATTCAAGATACTTTCCTTTTTTTCCAACCGTTTCTGAAGGAATTTCTGCTCCTGTACTTCCAGCTTTTCCCACTCCTTCTGAAGCGGCGTCCTTTTATCAAATAGTCGCATTTTAATACACCTCCCCGTTCATCTGACGTTTTACATGATCCAGCAAACATTGGTCCCTGACACCATTAAATTTTTATAACTAATAACCATAGCTAATGCACTTCCAAAAGTTATTCCTGATTTTACCATTTTCTTGACAGTCGTTGATTTATTATCTTCCATTTTTGTTTTCTCCGTATATTCCTATTTTCTTAATTCTGCAAGCTGGAATTTTCGCATTATTTCTGTTGTGTCTTAACAAAAATGCTTTCTGTTACAAGGGCTATCGTTATAAGGGCTCCTACAAGGGGGTAATTGTTTAATCCATACATCAACGGCATAAGAGAAATAATTGCTGTAATAATCGAAAGAACAAACAAGGCGTTAAAAACGCTATCCTTCTTCAAAGAAATCAACGAAAGCAACAAGATAACAACAGTAAGTATGGCTGTAATAAGTGGAGTAAAATTTGCATATCCAAACGGTATAAGGCTAAAGTATGAAAATGTTTCTCTTACTCTTTCTGTTGGAGATGGAGCAAAAGTACAAACTGCTCCCAGTGGTAATGCTTCTAACACTATTGTTAAAGCCGGAAAACCCACTAAGCTGATTTTTTTCATGTTGTGTACCTCCGTCTACAAATCAGAATTTTCCGAAACTTACTTTATGCTGTTAAATACTATAAATTCATCCCACAATTCATCATAATTATCAAATTCATAATATGTGTCCTCAACTTCAAAATATTTTCCTGGACTAATTGTCAGCGTTTCATCTGTTGCAAAATAGATTGTGTAATAAGAAACAGCTCCACTTGATAATGCTTTGTTTTCATCTACTATGTCACCAAGTTTCACTTGATTCAATAAATCTATAAACTCAACAACTTCTTTATCTGAAAAAAAATACGAATAATTACCGTCTTTCCCACCTGTAGTTCCTGTAAGTTCGATTTGTTTGATTTCCGACGCATCAATGCTCTCCAAGTCCTTATTCACATCTTGTTTTCCACATCCTAACAATGTACCTATAAGTGAAATAAGTATGAGTAAAACTATTCCAATTTTTTTCATTTACATAACCCTCCATTTACATTTCAGTTTGACAACTTCTAGCTCGACAAGCTGGAAGTTATCGCTTGTGCGCCTAGCGGCGCACGTTTCTAACGGGTTAAAGTCCCGAATCCGCCGGTAGTGGGAAGGATATAGCCGAAAGCAAGGGTGTCCATCGTGAGATGGAATCTGAAGGAAGCTGGATGTGAGG
>ENA-OQIR01000020-OQIR01000020.1-human-gut-metagenome-genome-assembly--contig:-NODE-20-length-63739-cov-6.128498_pt1 | contig 63739 bp, 65 predicted proteins | sample MGYA00242580_ERZ504745 | MGnify/ENA primary metagenome ERZ504745 (study PRJEB26092, sample SAMD00036214) | human gut metagenome | host: Homo sapiens | study: EMG produced TPA metagenomics assembly of...
TACCTTAGAAAAATCAATCTTTTCAGACTCAGTTTTTACATTTTTTTCAGGTGCTTCAGAAGCTGTATTATTTACATCATTTTTCTTATTTACACCATCTAAGGACTTCATTGTCGGGAATTTTTTTAGCATTTCTTCGTTATTCTTCATAACGCTTCGCTGGACTGTTTCTATTAAATTGTCTTCTCTTCATCATTATTCATGATGAACCATTGTCAAATTATATTTGTTGTCAATTTGATGTCATTTGGTTATTTCTGTTGTCAGATGAAAGGGTTCATAAGCCCTTCTTAAAATACATCCATTGTTGCAGCCAAATGTTCAAATGTTTCCTGTTTTTTCTCCTCTGTCGCCTCTGCATAGATATCCATAGTGGTCTGGATATCCTTATGCCCCATGATCGACTGGATAACCTTCAGGTTGGTTTCTCTTTCACAAAGCCTTGTACAGAATGTGTGTCTCAAACTGTGCGCTGAAAAGTTCGGCAACAGCACCGGCTCCCGATGCTCTTTCTTTGCTTCTACTTCTTCCGTCGCATTATAGGCAGAAGATATTCTCTTGATTGCCCGATTGACTGACTGAGCATTCATTACATTTCCATAACGGTTACAGAAAACAAAGCCTGTCATCCCATCAATCTCTGCATCTGTCCAGCCATTTTCTTTCTGCTCTTCCCAGATCATTTCAAAAGCATCTTTCACTGTATCCAACATAGGAATCGTACGCATTCCGGCTTCTGTTTTCGGCGTTGAAATATGATTTTCCGATGCCCGGTCTTCTCCTACCGGATAATACATTAGATTATGATTGATGCTGATAATCCGCTTCTCATAATCGATATCTTCCCATCGAAGCCCTAAAACTTCGCCGATTCGGCACCCGGTTCCAAGAAAAATCGTAAAAATCGGCCACCAGTGAAAATAAACCGGATGCGTAGCAATATATTCCATAAATGCTCTCTGCTGCGGAATTGTCAGTGCATGTCTCACACCGGTTTTCATGCCTAAGTTTTTCTTTAATTCTGCCATGACTCCATCCGTAGGATTTTTCTGATAATGTCATCCCTTACAGCCAGTTGAAAAGTCGGATGCAATAACGTATGAATGGTTTCCAACGTGTTGATTTTCAGTTCCTGCTTCTCAATCAGGTGATTATAGAACTGCACCACATCAGAATACTTGATCTCTGCTATATTCCGCTTTCCAAATGTCTCCCGGATAAATCGGTCATACATATAAAGATAATTGCTCTTGGTCGTTGGTTTCAGATTGTTTTTGAGACTCATGTAACGGTCAAATACAAAATTTATTGTAGCCTTTCCGGCAACATAAATATCCAGACCGTCCATCTGATCTTTCATGAGCTGTGCTTCTTTTTCCCGAAGCGTTACAAGGTCTTGTGCATAAACATATTTACGTCTTCCGAGAGGATCCGTATAAGTATATACATATCTCCCGTCTGAACGTCTCTGTGATTCACCTTTCCGCAGGACTCTGCCCCGCAGATCTTTTCTTGTCTGTGCCATATAAAATCCTCCTTCAAATAAAGGAAGGACTTCATGTTATTCAGGTCTGTTCAATATTTTTTCCAGTCCCTGCAGGACAACTTCTGTCACAGTCATTTTGTGTTTTCCGGCATAATCACAAATACGCTTATACATAGAATCTTCCACTCGGATACTCAATACTTTCTTTTTTACATTATCCGACTTTGGTCTTCCTGTCTTCGCCATATCTGTTCTTATTCCTCCACATCTTCATTATAGTTTTCGTATGACAAAAAGTCAATCCCTGTTTTTCGTCCTTCCACAGTTTTCTTCTCTCCACTACGCAATCCGGAATGTCTCCAGATACTTTTCAAATATCTCACAGTTTACAAGAGCAACTTTGTCAATCTTATACACTGCTTTGGCTTCTTTCGCCAGCTCTTGGAATTTCGTCAGCCCAATGCTGTAAAGCTCTGCCCCTTCCTGATAACGGACAAATTTCTTCGCTATTTTCTTTGTTTTCTCTACATCTCTACGTGCATATCCCATACACGGCACCTCCTTTTTTGCATGAAAAAAGCAGCTAACCTATTTTTCATAGACTAACTGCTCGTGTTTTAGTTCCATATTCTGTTTTAATTTACTGAAACGTCTTCTGTTTGACTTAACTGTTTATGAACATCACGTCCACCATACATAATTCGCACTACATATACTATTTCAGTTTCATCATCTGTTTTGTAAAATACCAGATAATTACCCACCGGAAAGAATCGAAGTCCTCTGCTGTGCCACGGTTCTTCCTCATAAAGCCGGTTTCTGTTCGGCATAGTATCCAGCTTCCGAATTGCGGTCATAATCCGCTCTGTCTGTCCTGCAGCATTCTCTGGAGCTAACAGTTCCTCTGAAATATATCTGAAAATATTTCTCAGATCTTTCTTTGCTCCTGCTGTATACATCACTTTATATTTCATATACCAAATTCCCGTTTCATTTCTGCTTCAACTTCATCTGCTGAATACACTCTGCCAGCCTTAATATCTTCCATACCTTTCTCTATTTCTGCATTGAACTGTTCCTTTGTCAGAGAGCCATATGCAACAGGCTCCTCATAAGCTGGAAGTTTCATCTCAAAAGGAATTCCTCTCTGGAGTACAATCTGTCTCAGAAACATTCCTACTGCATTGGACATTGGAATACCAAGTCGATCAAGCACCTGTTCTGCCTGTTCTTTCACTTCAGGCTCAACACGTGCAAATACATTTGCTGTTCTTGCCATAGATATCGCCTCCTCTTTTTTCTTCATTATATTTTGTTTGATTGCAAATTGCAAGCAGTTCGCAATCTTTTTTGTAATTTCATACACTGGCAGACGGCAGGTGGCAGATAAGGTATCTATAAAAATCTATATTTACTCCAGTGGCTCTGCCACCCATCATTCTTTTAGCCGAATACTGTTTTCCTGCTTTTCATTTACCTTATATTCCAACTCATTCTTCATCCTGCTTCTCACATCACGCATTGTTCGCCCGGAAATTCCCTGTTCCTTTGCTTTTTCATCTAATTCCCTGATTGAAATTTCTTTTTTATCAGCAAGCAGTTCCCTGATTAACTTTGCCCCTCTCTCCAGCTTTGTTTCTGTTGCTTTTCCTTCTTTTCCATCTAACAATTCATCTGCGGAAATCTCATAGGCTCCCACCCATCGGAAACCTTCTTCGTCTCCCAGTTTAAATGCCATTGTCTCCCCTGGTGGCGCAAGAGAACTTTTTTCATGAATCAATACCCTTGTGGTTGGATCTTTTCTTACTTTCCCGATGAAAATCAAGCTTCGTACTGCTGCCATAATATCAATAGAACCAAGTCCTCGATACGTGCTCTGCGTCCCGGAAGATTTATTCAGATGTCCGATCAGCACAATGGCACAACCGGTCTTCTCTGCAATCATTCCCAGTTTTCGAAACACCGGACGCACTTCATTTGCACGGTTCATATCCACATCTGCTCCAATAAACGCCTGTACCGGATCAATGATTACAAGCCTCACATGATTCTGCCTGACTGCCTTTTCAATTCGATCATCGGATAAAGTCAATGCTTCTTCCGTATCATCAATCACCATAACCCTGCTTAGATCAGCACCTGCTTCCACCAATCTTGGCTTGATCGTATCACCCATGCCATCCTCCGCAGTCTGATAGATTACATTGAATGGTTCGATATCTTCCATATTCGGAAACAATTTTCTGTTGGTACAGGCTGCTGTCAGCATCATTGCAAAATAAGTTTTTCCCTCTCCCGGATTGCCCTGAATGATTGTCAGTTTTCCAAATGGAATATAGGGGAACCACAGCCATTCCACACTGGTCTGCTCAATGTCTTCATAACACAACATCGGCACCATCTCTTCTGATTCTGGTACTTTGATTGTGATTGTTTCTGCAATTGCTTTCTTTCTGTCAGCGTTTTTATCACAGAGAATTTCATTCCAATCTTTTTTAGATGGTTTCAGGCGAATTACACTGTATCCTTCTGAAATTTCTCCTGCCAGTTTCTCACAAGCCTCATTCCCTGCCTGGTCATTATCCAGGCACAGGAAAACAGAAGTAATCTGAGGGCGTTCAGAAAGAAAAGTCATCAGTGCCACACTGGAGACTCCACCCAGACTCAGATAGCTGCGTTTTTTCCAATCTTTTGGAAATAACTGAATAAACGAAAGCAGATCAATGGCTGCTTCAAATACAAACAACTGATTATCCGTTCCTCTGTAACTGAATCCATAAGATTTATCAGAACCTGTTACATCTCCTCGATATTTTATTTCACCAGTTCCCCTGCAGTGTGCATATCTCGGAATACCATCTGCATCTCTGCCGACAAATATAACATTATGATGCTTCTTTTCTTCGTAAATATCACCTCTGTCAATCCAATCTTCCACCAGTGTTTTCTCAATCTCTCTTTTTTCTGTCAGATACTTCATGATTTTTTCATTATCCTCATTTTTCTCCGGTAATCGGAAGTCTTTAGACGGGGCGGGGCAGGACTTCTGCCTGCCTTCGCCTTCTTCCCCAATCAGAATTTTCACTGCTTCCGGGAATGTTGCATAATAAAATTCCATCACAAAGTCTACCGGATAACCACCCTTACTCTGACTATGCCGATACCATCGGTTTCCGGATATCGTTACACTGTCATGCTTTTTCCAACGATATTCTCTGCCACTTTTCACCAACTGTTCCCCTTGTGCGTTCAGAAAAGACACAAGGTCGGTCTGGTTTGCTCTAGCAATCTGCTCTTCTGTATACTGCATTTTCATCATCCTTTCCTGTCTGTCCTGCTGACAGACTTCTATAAACTCATATCATAGTTCCGTTTTTTCCTCACTGTCTGTTGCTTTGCATCACGTTCTTCACACTCTTTCTTCTTTTCAGCCAGTTGTTTCCGAATAGAATTCTTCTTTTCCGGTTTCTGCTCTGTCTGGTTCACCGTCTGTTGCTCTACTTTACTTTTTTCTTCAAGATTAACTTCTGTCTGGGCTGCGTGAAATGCCGGGAACTTCACCTGCTTCTCCCTTTTTTCTTCTGAACGCCCGGAGGTATCTGTTTCTGCCATTTCCCGGTCACATCTGGCAATGTCTGCACAACTCTGTACCTTTTTTACAAATGCAAGTTCGTCCTGATAAGGCTGATTATCTGCTTTCAACTCTTCGATCGTTGTCCGGAGTTCTTCTTTTTCCCGTTTCCATCTGGCAGTTGGCACTTTCCCATTTTTGTCCAGATGTTGTTTTAATTCCCGTTCACATTTACGGTAATAATTGATTTCTTTTTTGTGCTGCTGATAATATTTATCCCGTTTTTTCTGAAAGAAGAAATGATTGTACTCATCAATCAATGGTTGGTTTGTCTTTATTACCTCTACCATCTTTTCCAGATTTTCCAATTTCTTTAACTGCTCTCGCTTTTCGGAAATTTCTTTTTTGCTGACTGATACAACACCATTCAGTTCATCAATCCTTTCCTGCAGATCCTCCATTGTCTCTATCTTATGAGTCTGGAGGTAATTGATGGATTTTGCAAACTCCTGTAAGTTGGAGAGATTCTTCCCTCTCCGTTTCATCTCCACATAGAAATTTGGGAGCGGTGGTCTGCCCTGCGTTTTCTTATCATAATAATCTTGCAAGCTTTCCAGAAGTGTCGGATTCTGCCTGCGATCCAGTTCGGCTTTCATTTCCTCATACGCTGTCTTCATCCACTGATAGATTCTTTCAGAGAAATAAACATCTGGTTGAACTGCCGGATAGCTCGGTTCAGTTCCCCAATCACTGTTTTAATTCCCTTTTTCTCCATTGCTCGGACTTCATATCCTTCATGGATCGTCGGAATCAAATCAATTCCCTGCTCTTTGTAAGAGCGATGATCAATTCTTGTTGCCATGTGACATTCCCGGAATTTTTCGTTCACCTTCTCTGTCCACGCTCTTCTCCATTCCTTTAAAAGCTCCGGATCATTCCATCCGGTAGTAGAAACAGCATTGAATATATCCTTCCCTTTAGCATCTTTTATCCGGTTTCCGTCTTCATCCAAAACATATTCCCGTTTCTGCTTGTTCCCCCAGCTCCCATCTTCTGCAATAGGACGGATTGGAGCAAGTACATGAAAATGCGGATTATCTGGTTCATCCTCATTCTTAGATTTTCCCTCATGAACTGCCAGATCTACAATCATGCCACGTGCTACGAACTGCTCCCGACAAAACTCTCTCGCCAGTTCTATATTTTCATCCAGTGTCAGTTCATTTTGTAAGGCGATATCAAAAGAATAAGCTAACTGTGCCCGTTTACTTTTCTCTGTCTGCTCTACTTCATTCCAGAGCGTTTCCCGGTCAGACAGACGTTCCGGCACATATTCCGGCGTCAGAATTTCTGTGAAAACTACTCCAGACTTTTTTGTATAGTCATGTGTCTGTCCATAATAATCGTTATAAAGCTTCTGCCCCGAAATATAAGCTGCGGAATTAACCACTGTCTGACCTTTTCCTCTGGAAACTTGCTTTACTGAAAAATGATACAGTGCCATTAGCTGTCATCTCCTCTTTCTGTTTTTTCAACTGCTTCTGCAATCTGCTGTTGTTCTTTATGTAAGGCTACTATGTGAACCTGCCGCACAATACTCTTGTTGTAACTACTGTTCTGCAACTGATCCATAACCTCCTGAACTTCTTCCTGTTCCAAATCTCTGGATAATGGAAATGCTTGTTCAAACTCTGCTCCTTTAACAATCAATCTATGAGAACGTTCCTTTCGCTCCACCAACTTCTTTCTCTGCTCCAGAATATTTTTATTGTGGATTGCATGTTCCAGTTCCTTTTTACTTTTTCCATTGTTGGCTTTCAGTTCTTCCAGTGACATGGATTCATATTTGGGATTTTTCGCTCTGCTCATTTCTCATCCTCCTACTTTTTCTGTAAATAAAAAGAACCGGTCTTCTCACAAATACCGATTCCCGAATATAAAAAACTGAGATCATCGTTCCACAATAAGGAAATACTGACCTCTGTAATCTTAAAAATCTTTAATTGTTACAATGAGATAGGCCTTGTGCCGCAAGGGGAAATTATCCCCTTGTCCGAAATCTATGATTTCGCTATATTCTCAAATTGAAATCCTTCACAATCGGGAATGGCACCGCAGGTCGCACGATACAGGCAGATGTAATTGCCTGTATAGAAGTGCGCTCTTAGCTTTGCTAAGAGAATTATGCCGTATCCGGCTTGCTATCTTTAATCTGTAAATTCCATCATCTCGTCAATAGTACAATTCATTTTCTTACAAATTTTCTCGATTGTTTCCATTGATACATATTGATTTTTTCCCATCCGGGCAAGAATATTTCCGCTAATCCCGGTGAGGTGTTGCATTTCTATCCGCTTCATATTTTTATCAATGAGCTGTTTCCATAATCTGTTATAACTTACACTCATAAATAACCTCCACATTTTTATTAGACAGATTTCTGCTTTTATTAGTCAAACGGAATTTCTCCGTCCTTCGCTTCCATAAAACCGTCTTTATCTGTTTTCGGGGTTTCTGATGAATCTGCTCCAGCACCGCTGTCCTTATTCTGAGCAAATTCATGTTCTTCCACAATCACATCTGTGGTATAAATCGTCTTTCCATCCTTATCCTTATAACTGCCAGTGCTGATGCGTCCACCGATCACAATCCGCATTCCCTTGTAAAGATATTTCTGTGCAAACTCTGCACTCTTGCCAAATGTTACGCAGGAAATAAAATCTGCTTCCTGTTCTCCGTCACGTTTATATCTTCTGTTCACTGCCAGAGTATATCTGGCTACTGCCATATCATTATCTTTCCCGGCATACTTGATCTCCGGATTCTTTGTCAGTCTTCCCATTAAAATCACTTTATTCATAGTCGTTACATCCTTTCCGGGCATTTTGCCCTGTAAACATTTTTCAGTTACTTTTTTGCAGTGGTCTGTCGTGCTTTTCCCTGTCACCTGCAGTCGTCTCAGACTGCCTCTGCCTGTATAAACAGGTCACTGACCATAAGGCTCTGGTCAGCCGCCCATCATCGGGAGTGTCATTATGATTCCGCTCGCTTCCAAAAAAGAAAGGTCATGGCAGAACTCCTGGTAGGCTTTCAGGGTGCACTTATCGGTTGTCAAGGTTCAACGAAGGAACATTCCAAAACGTCCTCTAATTACTAAAGTCAAATGACTTGGCAAGATGCAAAAGATTCGTGATATTTTTTTGCATTTTTATCATTTTTTCTTTTACTTTTGTTAGTCCCTTCACATACTCTGTACTGGGACAAGCAAAAGCGGACATGATTTGAGGAATTTTTGAAAAATAATTATTCCTCTACCTATAAAGCGTTGGAAATGGTATTTACCAACCCTTTTTGCAAGTTTTTTATGCGTAAACGAAATATTTCTTCACTAATTGCAAGTTTCAGAGGGCATTTGGACGGTGCTTTTCTAAGAAAATTTATTTTTCCACTAATCACATGTGGCAGAGTGTACAATGTCAGATGCTTTTGAAAAAAGGCAAAAAAGAAGCACTAACCGTTATAGTCAGTGCTTGTCGTTCAATTATATTAATTCAAAACTTTCTATGGACGCCCTGTTTCATCAAGAAATTTTTATTCAGTAATTAGTCGTTATTTTCTCGACCGCATCATGCAATCTATTTTTTATACGCAAAAAAGGCACTAACTTCTTACAGTTAATGCCTTTGGGGTTAATTATTATTCATTATCTGTTTTTATCAGATTGTGAAAGAACACTGGCAGCTAAACTCTTTGTTGTTCCGGAATACTTATTACTATTCATTACCATAGATGCTTTTGCCTCCATAGCTTTACCGGTAATCTTTCCTGTGTTTCTTTGTGATAACACACTGGCAGCTAATGACTTCTGAATTTGAGAACTGTTATTTGATCTCATAATTTTTGAAGCTTGTGTTGATAATTTTTGTCCACTTGATTTTTTATTCATTTTTTTCTCTCTTTCTTTTAGAGAGAATGTGACCATCAAACATTCTCTGACACCTTGTTACTTATAAATTATTTACTTGTTTTTTCCTTGGTTTCTTTACGTGGAAAGCAAAATGCTTTTTTCCCAACCTGCTTAGCATACAAACGATTTCCATTTTTCAGAGTAATGTATGCTGTAAAAACCATTTCAGCCTGGTCACATTTTTCCATGCAATCTGCCTCCTTTCCAAAAGATTTTTCTCAGACGAATCCGAGAAAGTATGGAAATCGGCAGAAACAAATACTAAAATACATTTGAAAGATATGGTTTTAGTAGATGATCTTTTGTCTCTGCTATTTCCGATAGAGTTCGTTTGAGGCCCTAATCTCAAATGAACTCTTTTTTTGGAATCAGAAAAGTTGCAAGCCTTATACCATAGTGACTGCTTCATTCAAATCAAACAACATCAAGTTCATTTCTGGTACTAACACACCATTTACCCGATATGACAATTGACTCAAATCCCAATCGCATATTCTTGCAATCGTATTAATCAAATCTTTTGCGTTCCATCGAACAGACAAAACACCATTTGACTTTTCTTTGTAAAATTGCACTGATTTATCATCATGTTCTCCACATGCCTGAACAGCAATTTGCTTTTCAGTCTCATTAATTAACAATTTTACATATGCCGGATATTTCATCTTCATAATTACTGATTTGTTAAATGTAATACCATTGCTTGTAATTGAAATGTATGGTACACCTTCGCTGAAATCAAACGTCTTAAAATTCGATAAATCAATCACTTTGCTCGCCTCCTTTCTGTTTTCTATGTGATTATATCATATTTATTTGTTTTGTTCAATTATATTTGTTTCTATGTTTTCTTTTCGTCTTTCATTCGTCTTCTGTTCATCCTATATCCTATTATATTTTTTGTTATTTATTTGCTAAGCATTTTATCAATTTGCATTACAGCTTATACAAATATTTCCATTTAAGAAAATTTGATTGAAAACAATTACAATTTTTGTATTAGTCAAAACAAAAGGCACTAACCTTTTTAAGTTAATGCCCCGCAATTAAAATATTTTACTCTATATGCAAATTTCCCAATTCATCTCGAGTATTTTCTTTTATCTCTTCACGTTCCGTTTTATTAATGGCATCTTTAAGATCTTTGTACATACTACTAGACGGATATGCATTTATTACATCCGATTTCAAGAAAAATCTTCCTTCAAAATAATTTGCCATCCGATTACTTGAGCAAGAAATTTCATTAAGTTTTCTTGATATATCTTCCAATTCACATTTCATAAATACATTTTCATCATTAGTACCAGTATAACATATGCACCGAAAGAACTGAATTTTTTCTTTTGTATTTCCTTTTATGTAAGAAACTTCAATTTTTATTACTGGTGCTATAGAAGTTACTATATTTCTACCAGAACGACAAATTCCACCTGTAACTGTTTCATTAGGATATAATGTTAATTCGCTTTTTAGGATTTCATCCAATTCAAATTTATTCTGCTCACCATTATTACTTAATTCCTTAAATGTTAAAGATATTTCGGTTGCCTCAGACTGTCCTGTATTTTCAATCCTCAAAAATAAATATCCGGATTTTTCATATAATCTGAATGATAACAATGGGCTTAAACTATCTATATACTGCTTTCTCGTTTGAACACTAAAATATGTACTGCTCAATACAGCTATACCTGAAATGATAACCGATACCAACGCAATTATATTAGCTGTTGAATTATCTGATATCGAATGAAGTAACTCAATTATTTCATTGAACTGTATAATATTCATATTGTCCTCCAATATTAAATACCATTATAATTTTCATATCTCCAACGAAGAAAATCCTTATTTGTAAAATCTGGCACAACAATCCTTGGCGGTATAGAAGCTCCATAATCCATTCTTGCTCTTGATGATAATTCTATAACTCCTTCAGGTGAAATTCGTAAATGTCCTGTATCGAACAGTGTATGAATATCTGTTCTCATTGCAAATCCATTTGCAACAGTATCCTCACCTTTGTATTTAAAAGGCTTAATATGTGCAGCTTCCAAAACCTCTGGCATAGTTACATTAGTAATAATACATCTTTCGCACGCCCGTAATACAGATTTTCTAAATGCTGCTTGATTTGGTCGATATACTCGACTAGATTGCACTCGTTTGCGTTCCACTTCATCTGTATATTTTTCTAATCTCATACGACTCAAAATATCCAGAATAGAATCTTGCTTTACCTGTTCATTTAAAATCTGTGTTATTTCATCTGTCAGATAATCACATACAAAATATTGTTCACTCATGCGATCATGTTTTGATTTCATTTCCATATATCCATAATTAGATAAAAACAGAAAATACTCTCTTGCAATCCTCACATCGTTAGCCCCTGGTGTACAATTTGGCCATTGGGAAATATCAATACTTCCTTCTCTGTACCATCGTATAAAATTAACATAATCTTGTAATTCTGCATGGCACCCAGACAACGGTATCACAATCTTGACTAGTTCTTCTGTTGTCAAATACCCCTCTCCATGTTTTAATAACTCACATACAATTTCCAATATAAGTTTTAATGGATAAATAATCAAACCATGTTTCAACCATAATTCGCATTCTTCTGACGACTGAACTTGCGGATTTGGCAACCGAAATGTCTGAACTGTTATTGCTGCAAATTCCGTTTGTGAAATGTCTCTATCTGCAACTCTTCGTCCAAAATCTGTTAATTCAATTTTTCCTGAACGACCTCCCGGTACAATAAGGTTCAATGCACGCCAATACTGTCCTGAGTTTCGTATCAGATTACGTTCACCTGTTCTTCTTGCCAAATCTACTCCTACCGATTCTTCTGTATCTTTAGAAAGTTCTATTAATTCTCTTGCAAATTCATCAGAACTGTATTTTATACCTTTATTCAATAGTTCCAATTTTCTCATTCTAAATAACACACCCAGCAAAATAACAGGATCGTTTAATCCTTCTGTACATTGCAGACATGCCCATTTCCATTTAAAATCCGAAAATGGTTTTTCTGGAACAAATTTTTTATCAAACATTTTTCTTTTCTCCTTCGTACTGATTAAACACATCTGCAACAGCTCGTCCTAATAACGGCGGAACAGCATTTCCTATCTGGCGATACACAGATGAATTATTTCCACAAAATTCATAGTTCAATGGAAAACTTTGAACTGTTGCCAGTTCTCTACATGACATTCTTCTTTTTCCATTTGGATGAGGTAATATCACTACTCCACCTTTATTATCCCCACGTGCTGTAACTGTTGGTGCAGGCTTATCTGGGTCTAATGGTCTATGTCCCAAATACCCATTAAAATTTAATTTATATTTTGAATACACATGATTAGGCAAATCATTTGGCAAATCTGGATCTGGAATATGTGCCATAGCTTCACTTACACTAATCCACTCCGGAAGACCATCCTTACCATTTTTACTGTTTGTTGGTAACGGATATATATATTCAAAATTTATATCATTACGCACACCAATAATGATAACTCTTTGTCTCGTCTGTGGCACTCCATAGTCTGCTGCATTTAGAATCTTATGCTTAACTTTATATCCCAATTCTGTAAAGTCTTTTAAAATCATTTGAAAAACTTTGCCTTTTGCTAAATTTGTTATTCCCTTTACATTTTCTGCAAGAAAAAATTTAGGTCTTTTTGCATCAATCATACGAATCAACTGTTTATACAATACATTTCTTTCATCATCTTCATGTCTTTTAGTATTTGCTACCGAAAAACCCTGACATGGAAATCCTCCAATAATTATATCGCAGTCCGGAATATCTTCAGCTTTAATTTTTGAAATATCTTCGCATATAATATGATCGCCTATATTTTTTTATATGTTTCTACAGCATCCGCATACATATCATTCGCCCAAATAATATCATGCCCTGCCATTTTGAATCCTAAATCAAGTCCACCTGCTCCGCTAAAAAGTGATACAACTTTCATACTCCATTATGCTCCAGTCTAATCAATTCTTCTCCCAATAATTTTGCAAATTTCACAGGAACTGCATTTCCAATTTGTCTATAACAAGAATTCATAGATCCAATAAAATGAAATTTTTCTGGAAACGTCTGCACACTTGCACTTTCTCTAATACTAAGTCTACGTTTACCATTATAATGTGGTATTGCACATACTCCTCCTTTACCATTTCCTCTGGCTAAAATCGTTGGCGATGGCTTATTCGGATCAGTTTTTCTATGTCCTGTATAATTTCTATATTCCACTTTATACGCCGAATAAATATGATTAATCACATTATTTTCAGTATCCGGATCTGGAAAATGGTCAATTGCATCCTTTATTGAAATCCAGCGTGGTAAATCTTTACCATCTTTAGAAAAAGTAGGTTGTGGAAATTGAAATAACATTTCTTCCCCATAATCTTTTCTTTGACCAATAATAAGTACCTTTGTCTTGTCTGTGGAACACCATAATTTGCCATATTTACCAAGTTTACTGTTGTTATATATCCCGCCTCTTCAAAATCAGAAACTATTTGCTTTATCACTTCTCCTTTTCCGAGACTAAGTATTCCTCTAACATTTTCAGCAATAAAGAATTTAGGTTGTTTTATCTTTATTGTACTATAAAAAAACTTGTATAACTGATTACGTTCATCTTCCAAAGTTCTCTTTCTATTTGCAAGAGAAAATCCTTGACAAGGGAATCCACCTACCACAACATCCGCCTCTGGCAAATCATATATATTAATATTTTTTATATCATCACAAACAATATGGTCACCTATATTCTCCCTATACGTTGCAACAGCATCTTTATCTATATCATTTGCCCAAATGACTTCGTTGCCTGCTTGTATAAGTCCTAAATCAAGTCCGCCTGCTCCGCTAAACAACGAAATAATCTTCATACACTATACCTCTGTTTCTTATTTTACTTTACTATTCACGCATACTTCAAACAATTCCCCAGCACTACATTCAAATAGCCGGCAAAGCTTTTCCAACGTGTCAAAATCTATGCGAGTAGCTTTATCATTATACAGGCTTGATACTGTACTTCTCGAAAGCCCTGTAAGTATATGCACATCTTGAATCGAATATCTTTTTCGTCCCATTAAAGTGGACAAATTGCAGTGAACTGCCATATGTTTACCTCCTATCCCGCATTTTATTTATTATAGCTTAAAAGTCATTCAATGTAAATGACTAGTCAGTTATTTTAACTACTTATCACTTCATTTTTTATGATAAAAGGAAAAGAAGCATCAACCACTATTGCAGCCAATGCTTCTTCAATTTACTTTCTTACTTACGAAAGAGATTTCAATATACTTTTTATTACTTTCTTTAATTTCAATCCATCTTTCAGCCCCAGACGATAAAAAAATTCTTCTGTATCTGCTCCACTACTGAATATGGCATCACAGTATTTTGTAATTGCCTCTTCCTGTTCTGGTGATAATGAAGCAATTACCTTTTCATATTCTTCTTCAACTTTATCTGGCTCTGTCACAGATTGCTGTTTCATTTTCCAGTCTGCATACTCTTTCCCCATGTGCTCTGTTATTGTTAGACTGATAAATTCTTCAATCTCCTTTGTCAATTTCATAGATTTATACCTGCCCTTTCCATGTTATCTCACTGTTTCAGATAAATCCGGTAACTATCCAGAACTGAATCGGTAACACCACTTTTATATATTTTACGAATATCAACAATTTGTTCATCTTTCAACAGTTTCAACCAATCCAGTAAATCTTTTCTGCTGTTTGCAAAATTGCAGCATCTTCCATCTGCATATTCAATTCTGTATCTCATACGCTCCTCCTATACATATACCAATTCACTCAATACAATTTCCTGCACACGATTCCTGATGTTGTTACACTGTCGCACCCATTCCATAGGATTCTGACTCTTCAGTTTCTCGGTAACTCCATCCGCAATTCTCATTTGTGCTTCAATCAGCTCATACCGTTCCTGTGTCTGTTCGTTAAGATCTGCCAGATAGCGATCCAGTTTTCCGGTCAACAAAAGATAAGAATACATCCCTGATTTATGTTTTTTCAGATATTGTTTCCGAAGTATTCCCCAGTAACCAATCGGTCGGTTTTCCTCCGGCAAGGCTAACATCGGCATGTAATAATCTCCCACCAGCACATAATCCAATCCATTGTTATCATCATGTATTATTTTTCTCTGTTCACTCATGTTCTTCTCCTCTATCAAATCTTCCTCTGCTCTCGCAGATACGCTTCAAATATACTTCTACGAATCAGTACTTTCTTCCCAATCTTATATACTGCTCCGGCTTCATGTGCCATACGAACTACGGGCTTGATTCCCAGTCTGTAATATTCACATGCCATATTGTAGGTCACGTAGTCATGGCTCATAAATTCCAGATCTTCATCGTCAATCTCATCTGAAAACATCCATACATTACCGCTCATCCATCATTTCCTCCCTGCCTTTTCCTGTCGCCGGTTCATGGAATCGTTCCAGATAAGTATCAAAAATATCCCGGTTGATCAATACGGTTCCATCTATTCTGTAAATCGCACCTGCATCACTGGCAAGTTCAAAAAGTTTCTTATGAGAAATACTATAAATAATCTCTGCCTGTTGATAACGCAGATACTGTCGGCGCAATTTTCTAAGCTGCTCCGGTACTTCCTTCATACTTGTGATTGGTTTATAATTTTTATCCATGATGCTTTCCTCCAATATTTGATTCACTGTTTTACAGAAGTTGACTGCCGAGATATATTTTTTAGTACGAAAAAAGCACCTCTCAGATTACTCTAAGAAGTGCTCTTGTTGTCATGCATATCCATCATTGATCCAGTGAATCAATTTTGATTTCATTCTCAAACCTGTGCCCTTTCACCTGAAATTCGTCATGCTTCATAACGATTCATCATTCTCCCAAATTTTGTTGTCAAATTGTTGTCAAATGCGGTCTGACATCATGGTTTTAGACATTTTATATTTAATTTTAGTACAGCTTTGCACCTGCCGGAATATGGTCATCTACCATAAGGAGATGAAGTTTTTCTTCGCCCTCTTCCTCATGGATTGCACTGAGAAGCATTCCACAGGATTCAATTCCCATCATGGCTCTCGGCGGCAGGTTTGTGATAGCGATCAACGTCTTTCCAACCAGTTCTTCTGGCTCGTAATAAGCGTGAATACCGCTTAAAATCGTACGATCTGTGCCTGTTCCATCATCCAGAGTGAACTGCAGAAGCTTCTTGGATTTCTTAACAGCTTCACACGCTTTAACCTTTACAGCTCTGAAATCTGACTTGCTGAAAGTATCGAAATCAACAAATTCCTCAAATAAAGGCTCTACCTTTACCTTGGAGAAGTCGATAACTTCTTCCTTCTCAGGTGCTGCTGTGGAAGTGCTGTTTTCTGACTTCGCAGACTTCTTGTCAGCGTCCAGTGACTTCATTGTCGGGAAGAGCAGCACGTCTCTGATTGCCTCCGCGCCTGTCAGAAGCATACACATACGGTCAATGCCGAATCCAATACCACCGGTCGGCGGCATACCGATCTCCAATGCGTTCATAAAGTCTTCATCTGTTGTATTGGCTTCATCATCGCCCTGTGCAAGCAGTTCTTCCTGGGCTTTAAAACGTTCTCTCTGGTCGATCGGATCGTTCAGCTCAGAATAAGCATTTGCCATCTCCCAACCATTCATGAAGAACTCGAAACGCTCTACATATTCCGGATTTTCTGGCTTTTTCTTCGTCAGCGGCGAGATCTCAACCGGGTGGTCCATAACGAACGTCGGCTGAAGCAGATGCTCCTCTACAAACTCCTCAAAGAAGAGATTCAGGATATCACCTTTTTTATGTCTCTCTTCAAACTCAATATGATGTTCTTTTGCAAGTTCTCTTGCCTGCTCCAGAGTCTCAACTTCATTCCAGTCAACGCCTGCGTACTTCTTCACTGCGTCAACCATTGTGATACGCTCGAACGGCTTACCGAGATCCATCGGGATTCCTTTGTATACGATCTGTGTCGTTCCGAGCACTTCCTGCGCAACAAAACGATACAGGTTCTCTGTCAGATCCATCATGCCGTGGTAATCTGTAAATGCCTGGTAAAGCTCCATCAGAGTGAACTCCGGGTTATGTCTTGTATCAAGACCCTCATTACGGAATACACGTCCGATCTCATATACCTTCTCGAGTCCTCCGACGATCAGTCTCTTCAGGTACAGCTCCAGGGAAATACGAAGCTTCAGATCTTCGTTCAGGGCATTGAAATGTGTCTCGAACGGTCTTGCTGCTGCTCCACCTGCGTTCTGTACAAGCATTGGAGTCTCAACTTCCATGAATCCTTCTCCGCTTAAGTACTTGCGGATCGCACTGAGAATCTTGGAACGCTTGATAAAGGTATCTTTAGACTCTGTGTTCATGATCAGGTCTACATATCTCTGACGGTAACGGGTATCTACATCTGTCAGACCGTGGAACTTCTCCGGGAGGATCTGTAAGCTCTTGGAGAGGAGTGTCACCTTCTCTGCATGGATAGAAATCTCACCTGTTCTTGTTCTGAAAGCAAATCCTTCCACTCCGAAGATATCACCGATATCAGATTTTTTAAAATCAGCGTAAGACTCTGTTCCGATCGCATCTCTTGCAACGTATACCTGGATGTTTCCCTGTAAATCCTGGATATTGCAGAAAGATGCCTTGCCCATGACTCTCTTAAACATCATACGTCCTGCAATTGCCACATGGATCGGGCTTGCGTCCATGATATTTCTTCTCTCTTCGTAATCCTTTTTAAGAGCTTCTTTCGCCTGCTCCTCATCCATTCCCTCTACGTTCGGCTCCTGGCGGTCTTTTAACAGCTCAGTCTCATGTGCCTCGTAAAGACCTTTCACCTCAAGCGAATGATGTGTCTGATCGAACTTTGTAATCTGGAACGGGTCTCTTCCGTTCTGCTGCAGCTCTGCAAGTTTCTCGCGGCGAACCTTCAGTAAGTGGTTAATATCCTGTTCCTGTGTCTGCTGTGCCAATCTCTTCACTCCCTTTTCTTTGTATTTTTTAGATATTTCTCTGGATAGAAAGTACTTTGTACTGCATAATTCCGGCCGGTGTTTCTACATCGACAATATCATCCTTGTGCGCGCCGATCAGAGCTTTTCCTACCGGAGACTCGTTGGAAATTTTTCCTTCCAGGCTGTTTGCCTCGGTGGAACCAACGATCTGGAACTCAATTTCTTCGTCATACTCCAGATCCAGTACGTCTACTTTACATCCAATATTGATCTTATCGGAATCTACTTCGTCCTCAACAACAACCTCTGCGTTTTTCAGGATTTTTTCGATCTCTTCAATTCTTGCCTCGATGTCACGCTGCTCATCTTTTGCTGCATCGTACTCGGCGTTCTCGGAAAGGTCTCCCTGCTCTCTTGCTTCTTTGATTTTACCGGCAATTTCTCTACGTTTGTTTACTTTGAGATCGTGAAGCTCGTCCTCCAGTTTTTTCAGGCCGGCATAGGTAAGAATCGTTTTTTTCTGTTCCATTTTATACACCCTTTCTATCGTTTCTGTATCCAGTCATATCTGATTTTATTCTGTAAACTCTCCGGAAATGCGCTGTATTTTCAGTATTCCCGGTTGAAATAAGGATAGACTCCGCCTATCCTAACAATTAAAGTAGTATAAAGGATTGCCCACGGAATGTCAAGAAAAAAAGAAACGCAGGAAAGATTTTCTTTTTCACAAATCCTTCCTGCATCTTTCTCTTATTTTTCCTTTATTTTTCGGATGAGCTTCCTGTCAGTGCTTTCTTTTTCCAATTTCCTTTTTTATAGAAAATCAGCGTCAGAAGCGCACCCATGCACCAGCTTACCAGCATGGAAATCCAGAGTACCTGATATCGTCCGTTTGGCAGCTCCGGCGTTCTGGTCAGAAAGGCCAGACCGTATGCCAGCGGCACACGGATTACAACAGTAACAACCATCGAAATCCACATCGGGGTCATCGTATCGCCTGCTCCACGCATGACGCCGGAAAGCGACTGTGTTATTGCCATGGCAATATAGCCGACCGCAAGGATCTTCATCATATTGGCACTTAATGTTACGAGCTCTGTGGTATTCGTAAAGATTCCCATCAGATGATGGCCGAAAATAACAATTAAAAGGGTAATGGTCGTTGAGGTTCCGACTGCAATCAGTGTTCCCTGTTTTGCGCCCTGCTCTACGCGGTCCATACGGCGTGCACCGACATTCTGACCGGCATACGTTGTCATCGCGGTACCAAACGAAAAGTTCGGCATCATTGCAAAGCCATCGACACGCATGATGATAACATTCGCAGCGATAACCATTTCACCGAAGCTGTTGGTCAGCGACTGTACGATAACCATCGCCATGGAGAAGATCGCCTGGGTAATACCGGACGGCAGGCCAAGGCGGATAATTTCCATCGAATACTGTTTTTTCATTTTCAGGTATTTGGGTCTGAAATCAAAAATGTCGGTCATACGCATCAGACGCCACATGCAGAGTACTGCAGAAATTGCCTGCGCAATCACGGTCGCGTATGCAACTCCGGCAACGCCCATGTGGAACTGGGAAACGAATACAATATCCAATACAATATTGATGACCGTTGCCACCAGCAGATAAATCAGCGCCGAAATCGAATCGCCGAGTCCGCGAAGGATACCACATAGAATGTTATAGTACGCACTGCCGGCACAGCCCACCATCAGGATCACCAGATACGAGGTACACCAGTCGATGATAGAATCCGGTGTTTTCAGCATTTCCAGCAGCGGCCTTGAGAGGACGGCTCCCAGAATCATAATAATGATGGAGGAAATTGCTGTCAGCGTGACGCAGTTTCCGATCGTCATCGAAAGCTCTTTTCTTTGTTTTGCTCCAAAATACTGCGACACCATGACGCCGGCGCCGACGGAAATTCCGACGAACAGAACCAGAAGCAGGTTTAAGATCGGGCTGGCGCTTCCAACTGCCGCAAGCGCGTTGTCCCCGACATATTTTCCGATTACAATACTGTCAACCGTGTTGTAGAGCTGCTGGGCAATGTTGCCGATCAGCATAGGGATTGTAAAAGCTACAATCTTTTCCCACGGCTTTCCCACCGTCATGTCGGACGGTGCGAAAAGTTCCTTCATAGTCATACACTACACTCCCTCTTTAGTGTTTTTTGTCCCAATACCTCTGTTTATCAGTATAGCACAGAAAAAGCACCCATGATATATCAATATTGGCATATCATAGGTACTTTTTTGACTTATTTTTTATCCTCGTTCCCACTCATTCAGCATCTGTTCCAGCGCCTGCAGGCTCTCCACCTGATTGATCGCCGCGCGCAGCTTTGCCGAGTGCGGAAAGCCTGCCGTATACCATGCAACATGCTTGCGCATCTCGCGGATGCCGATCGCGCCGCCCTTATATTCCACCTGCATCCGTGCATGGCGGAGCATCATTTCTTTTACCTCATGCTGGGTCGGCCTTGCAAGCGTTTCGCCTGTTTCCATATAATGAAGAATCTGTTTAAAAATCCACGGATTTCCTTCCGCGCCGCGTCCGATCATGATTCCATCACAGCCGGTCTGCTCCACCAGTGCCTCGGCACTCGCCGCATCTGTCACATCGCCGTTTCCGATAACCGGAATCGAGACTGCCTCTTTTACCCGGCGGATGATATCCCAGTCTGCTTTTCCGGAATAAAACTGCGCTCTCGTTCTTCCATGAACCGCAATTGCGGCCACTCCGCAGTCCTCAAGGATCTTCGCAATTTCCACAGCATTCGCCGATTCTTCGTTAAAGCCCTTTCGGATCTTTACGGTTACAGGCTTTTTCACTGCCTTTACCATGCTTGTCACGATTTCCCTCACCAGATGCGGATCCTTCATAAGGGCCGAGCCTTCGCCGTTATTGACAACCTTTGGCACCGGGCAGCCCATGTTAAAATCCAGAATATCAAACGGCCTTTCTTCGATCTGCGCGGCAATCTGCCCCAAAATCTCCGGATCACTGCCGAAAAGCTGCAGGGACACCGGATGCTCAACCGGATCGATCGTCATCAGATCCTCGGTATTTTTATTTTTATATAAAATTGCCTTCGCACTCACCATTTCCATACAGATCAGGCCCGCGCCCTGCTCCTTGCACAGAACACGAAACGGCAGATCCGTCACCCCCGCCATCGGTGCAAGCACGAGTGGGTTCGGCATCTCCACGTTTCCGATTCTCAGTGGCGGCATCTTTTGCAGTGTACGTTTCTTATTTTCCATTCTGCTTCTCTCCGTCCTCTTCCATCAGCGCCTCCTCCGGCACCTCCTCACCGAGGAAGAAGACACGGTAATACAGCTCCAGGGATTCCAGCAGCTCCTTTTTTTCTTCCTGATACTGCTTAATCCGAAGCGCGCCGCCGATCTCGTCGTACATCGCATCTGCGTCTACGGCCTCCGTCTCAAACTGCAGACTTCCGTCGCTGTCAAACCACATGGTAAAAATAACCGCCGATTTCCACCGTAAACATAACACACATAACATGAAGCTCATCCTGCACAGACTGTGGCAGGGATGCAAAATCCTGGTTAAAATAATATTTCTGTTCGTATGCACTTGCTCCGCAGAGCACTACTTTTTCATTATCTGAATACATGATTTTTCCTTTCTCTTCCTTTTTCCGGTCTCTCTATACGTAGCTGTATAAGCCTCGCACCGAAACCTCGCCGGAATGCACCTCAGCGATCGTTCCGTCCTCTTTTTGCACGCGCAGCTCACCGGTCGGCGTGATGCCAAGTGCAACGCCCTCGAACGGTTCCTTCGGATCGAGTACACGCACCGGCTGATCTTTGTTTGCAAGCACAGCCTCATATGCTTCCTTCAGCTCAGAGAGATCCCCTGCTTCCAGGAATTTTTCATAATCCTCCTCAAATGCCTCCAGCACTGCTGCGACCACTTTCGCCCGGTTGACGGGATGACCCATTTCTATCGCCAGTGAGGTCGCAATCTCCGCGATTTCTTCCGGGAATTCCATCTGATTGACATTGATTCCTGTTCCGATGACAACATAATTGATATAATCAATCTGTGCGCTCATCTCTGTCAGGATCCCACAGAGCTTTTTCCTATTCAGCACCGCGTCGTTCGGCCATTTGATTTTCGTATCGACACCGAGCGCTCTTTGCACACCCTGCACTACGGCAAGTCCCATTACAATCGTCAGCATCGGTGCTTTGGCCGGCTCAAGATCCGGATACAGCAGAATCGACATCGAAACGGAAGTTCCCTCCGGCGATTTCCAGACTCTGCCGCGGCGGCCTTTTCCGGCGGTCTGCGTCTCGGCCGTTGTCAGAGTGCCGTTCGGCGCACCTTCTTCCGCCAGCCGCTTCGCCCACGTGTTTGTCGAATCCACCTCGCGGCTGTAATAAACCGTCTGTCCGACATATTTCGTATGCGTGCGGCTTTCCAGCTCATCCTTCGTTACGAGATCCGGCTCATTTAACAGACGGTATCCCTTATTCTGAACAGCCTCAATTTCGTATCCTTCTTCCTTCAACTGATTCATCATCTTCCATACTGCGGTGCGGGAAATCCCAAAATGTTCACACAGCTCCTGTCCGGAAACATTTTTCCCGGATTCCCGCAGAAGGCGCAGCGTCTCAGCTCTCTTATTTTCCAGCATATCGTATTATCACACTCCCCGTGTCGCTTTCTCACATAAGAAGCACGCTTTCTTCGTTTCGTAAAATCAACAGCAGCGCTGCGGAAGAGTTTTCCGCAGCGCTGCTGTGCGTGTTTCTTCGTTATTCTATTATACACAGTCTATTCCGGTTTTTCCACCCAAAACTTTATGCTCCGAGGGTCGCTGCCATAACTGCTTTGATCGTATGCATACGGTTCTCTGCTTCTTCGAATACTCTCGACTGCGCAGATTCAAATACTTCATCGGTTACTTCCATCTCATTCAGGCCGTAGCGGTCGTGGATCTCTTTTCCGATCTTTGTTTTCAGATCGTGGAAGGACGGCAGGCAGTGCAGGAATACGGCGGTATCTTTTGCATTTGCCATTGCTTCTTTTGTGACACGGTACGGAGTCAGATCGTGGATTCTCTCCTCCCATACGCTGTCCGGCTCACCCATAGATACCCAGACATCGGTATAGATAACATCGGCATCTTTTGTTCCTTCTTTTACGTCCTCGGTGAGGGTGATGGTTGCACCGCTCTCCTTTGCATACTCCTCACACTGAGCCACAAGCTCTGCGTCCGGGAAGTATTTCTTCGGTGCACAGGCCACAAAATCCATTCCCATCTTGGCAGATGCAATCATCAGGGAATTTCCCATATTGTAGCGGGCGTCGCCCATGTAAACGAGTTTGATGCCTTTTAAGTGGCCGAACTCTTCCTGGATTGTCAGCATATCGGCGAGCATCTGGGTCGGGTGGTACTCGTTCGTCAGTCCGTTCCATACCGGGACTTTGGAATATTTTGCCAGCTCTTCTACGATCTCCTGGCCGAATCCACGGTACTCGATTCCCTCATACATACCGGCAAGAACGCGGGCTGTATCTTTAATGCTCTCTTTTTTGCCGATCTGGGAACCGGTCGGATCCAGATACGTTGTTCCCATACCGAGATCGTGTGCAGCTACCTCGAAGGAACAGCGGGTTCTGGTGCTGGTTTTCTCAAAAATCAACGCAACGTTTTTACCACGCAGGGTATCCACCGGAATGCCTTTCTTTTTCTTCTCCTTCAGCTCTGCGGACAGATCCAGCAGATAGGCAATCTCTTCCGGTGTAAAATCTTTCAATGTCAGAAAATCGCGTCCTTTTAAATCCATGGCTTGTTCCTCCTTATATCTGCATATGGTGTATTTTATTATTTCCTATACTGTGATGTTGGGTCAAAAGGTTTTTTGCCCCTTGGTTTCCTTGAATAGTCTCTATTATGAAACAGACCTGTTCGTCTGTCAAGAGGAGAATGTATATTTTTACGTATTTTCTTTATATTATTCATATAATATGCATTTTTATGCACTTTAAAAACACTCTCTTTCCATTTTTCCCGTTATCACGGCTGTCACCGGGGGCTCTTGTAACTGCGGACTTTTGTTCGCTGTCCATGAAAAATCTCCCACATCCGGCATCACGCTTTCTGTGGGAGAATTCTCTTTTCTTATCGATTTATCTCTATTTTACTTCTGCACTTCTTTTCCTGCCGGCACTTTCTGTTCCTCCACAATACCTTTAAATGTGGTGGCCAGACTTGCCAGTCCCTGCAGATCGGACGGAACAACAATCTTTGTTGCCTTTCCATTTGCCAGAACACCGAGTGCCTCGAGGCTCTTTAAGGTAAGAACGGCATCGTCCGCACCGGCTTCTTTGATCGCACGGATACCATCGGCATTTGCCTGCTGTACTTTGAGGATTGCCTCTGCCTGGCCTTCTGCCTCACGGATTCGTTTCTCTTTTTCTGCCTCTGCACGAAGAATCGCCGCCTGTTTTTCAGCCTCTGCATCGAGGATGGCCGACTGTTTTTTACCTTCGGCAACAAGGATGGTCGATTTTTTCTCCCCTTCTGCAATCAGGATTGCTTCACGGCGTTCACGCTCTGCCTTCATCTGTTTCTCCATCGCTTCCTGGATGGCTGCCGGAGGCATAATGTTTTTCAGCTCGACACGGTTTACTTTAATTCCCCACGGATCGGTCGCGATATCAAGCGCAGCCTGCATCTTCGTGTTGATGATCTCACGGGATGTCAGCGTTTCATCGAGCTCCAGATCTCCAATGATATTTCGAAGCGTTGTTGCCGTCAGGTTTTCAATTGCCATCAGCGGATTGACAACACCGTATGCAAACAGCTTCGGATCGGTAATCTGGAAGAATACAACGGTATCAATCTGCATCGTAACATTATCTTTTGTGATAACCGGCTGCGGCGGGAAATCCACCACCTGCTCTTTCAGGTTTACGCGAATCGCTACACGCTCGATAAACGGAACCTTAAAATGAAGACCGGTTGCCCAGGTGTCCTTGTATTTTCCAAGGCTCTCTACCACGTAAGCACTAGCCTGCGGTACAATTTTCACACACGATGCTGCGATAAACAATGCAACCACAAGAAGCAAAATCAATAAAATTCCTGCAACTCCTCCACCACTCATGTTTCATTTCCTCCTTCTTTTTCTTTGACCTTTACAATCAGCTTGACGCCTTCCACACGGAGCACCGTAACAACTGCATCCACGGGAATCGTACCTCCTTCGTTCTCTGTACGCGCAGTCCACATGTTTCCTTCAAGCGAAACCATTCCGGTTCCCGCAAGATTGGAGATTTCCTCCGTCACAACTCCTTCCATGCCAACCACACGGTCCACGTTCGTCTTCAGTGTATCCTTATTCAGAAAGCGAACGGCGAGCGGACGTGTAAAAAACAGAAGTACCAGCGATACAACAAGAAACAGTACAATCTGAATTACAATCCCGGCTCCGCACATGGCGGCGATCAAAGCAACAAGCGCCCCACCTGCAAACCAGATCGTCGCAAGGCCAAGTGTTGCTGCCTCAATCACTAAAAAAACGACGAGTGCGATCAGCCAGTAAACCGGCAGGTAAGCTGTAATACCCATGCGTTTTTCCCCCTTTCTGAAAAAATTGGCTGTTGTATTCATCATACTATAATGATGAAAAAATAACAAGCAAAGTTAAAAACATTCAGAAAAAAGAAAGATTTGTCAGGAATCGTCTACAGACTGTCAATTTCAAGCCGGGACATGAAAACGAGGATAGCTGACAAAAAACCATATGCGTGAATACGTAAAAATAATACGAGGGTGAAGCTCAATAGTTTCCAGAATACCGATTTGATTTGAACTGCGTAATGCAGGCAATTCCGTATCGTCAGGGTTTTTCGAACAAACGGATCTGACCCATACTGTTTCAGCAGCTTTCTGACCACAGAAACATTTTTTTCCTTCATATGTCATCTCTTCCTTCGCCAGATACATTGCACCAATCACCAGGTGAAACAGCATCAGGTCGCCATAATATACAGAACGTCAACCTTCTTTCACCACTCTTTCATTGTACGCCAGTACATGTTGTGATAAAATTATACAAATATCAGTTTTTGTAATTTTTTTAATATAATACAAACAAGCCACACATAACACTGTACGAAAGGATCACAGCAAATGAAAACTCCTAAAATTGATTTTGTGATTACATGGGTAGACGGGTCAGATCCTGTCTGGGACATGCAGCGGCAGGAAACCTTAAGAAAGCAGGGAATCTTTGTGGATGAATCTCTGGATAACAGTACCGCAAGATATCGCGACTGGGATATTTTGAAATACTGGTTCCGTGGTGTTGAAACATTTGCACCATGGGTCAACCAAATTCATTTTATAACCTATGGGCATCTGCCGAAATGGTTAAAGGAAGAGCATCCCAAACTGCATATTGTGCGGCACGAGGATTTTATTCCTGCGGAATTTCTTCCTACCTTTAGTTCCCATCCGATTGAGTGGAATTTTCATCGCATTGAATGGCTGACAGAAAATTTTGTTTATTTCAATGATGATATGTTTCTCATAAAAAAAGTTTCTCCGGAAGATTTTTTTAGAGACGAAAGACCTGTTGACATGCTTGCGCTTCAGCCAGATGTTGCAAATGCAGATGACCAGATTATGCCGTATGTCTATCTGAACAATGCGATGGTTCTCGCCAAATATTTCGATAAACGGGAAAATATGAAGAAACAGCCGGGCGCATATTTTCATCCCGGCTATCCGTTGATGTATTTCGGATATAATCTTCTGGAAATGGCATTTCCGCGGTTTACCGGATTTTATACCGTACACGGACCATCCCCGCTAAAAAAAGAGTCCTACCGTTTCTTCTGGAAAAACGAAGAAGAGCTTTTGCATCATGTCTGTTGCCATCCTTTCCGTCATAAAGAAGATATCAGCCAGTATGTTCTGCGGGAATATCAGAAGCTGAGCGGAAATTTTGTTCCGAAGAATATTCATAAATTCTGCCGATACTTTAATCTGCAGCCGGAAAACCCGGAGCTGGTAAAGACGATTACGAAGCAGAAGTCAAAATGTATTTGTATCAACGACAACAACTTTGAAGTCCCATATGAAAAAGTAAAACAGGAATTAAACCATGCATTTTCTATCCTGTTTCCGGAAAAATCACAGTTTGAGAAATAAAAAACTGTTTTTCTGTTCGTTCACGTGACAGATTATAAAGCAACATGTATTTTAATTAAAATTGTAATTTTTTACCTCAGATCTATTGACATGTGTGTGATTTTATTTCTATAATAATTTTGTAATAAAAAGAATTTTCACAAGAAAGGAAATTACTGACCTATGACTAAAACTTATAAAAAACCTGTTGTCTCTATCGACACCGGAATGGCAGAAGGCGTTTATGCGGCAAGCGGCCAAGGAACTCTGAATGTTACTTACCACGGCGTGTGGGATCGCTGGGGCACAAATGGCGGTAAAGGTCTTGCAATGGCAGACTGGTCAGGTATTAACGGAACGATCACATTGAACATTACGTTCAACGACACGGTTGATCAGGCGGAAACGGATGATGCATCTGTACAGGCATCCTGCTCCGGAAAGACTGCTACGTTTACCTTTGCCAGCACAGCATCAAATCCGCTGACGATTGGTATCCATTTAAATCACGGAACCAGCATCGACGATCTGAAGATGACCGGCTTCACCTACTCGGTAAGCTAAAAAGCAAACCTGCTCTAAAAACTTTGATAACTGTTCAGAGCCAGGTCTTGCGGTTGTTAGTGCTAAAATTACCGATTCATCTTCAGCAAGTTATCAAAAGAAAAAGCAATGAGGTGCGTCCCCATTGCTTTTTCTTTTTTATCTTTAAAAATCCTTCTCCATCTCCGCGATCTCCGTTTCACCCACCACTTCGCACTTCTTATCCCGAATCGCATACACTCTCGTACAGATCCCGAGTACCGTAGGCCGATGTGTCGTTACAATGCAGGTTCGCGGATACGTATCCGTCATAATATTGTTCAGCACCTTCCGCTCTGTCGCCACATCAAGTGCTGAGGTTGCTTCATCCAGCAGCAAAATCGGTGATTTCCGAAGCAGTGCGCGCGCAATCGAAAGCCGCTGTGCCTGCCCTTCTGAAAATCCGCCGCCGCGTTCTTTCACCATACTCTCAATACCGTCTGGCAGTTTTTCCACAAAATCCCAGGCACATGCCAGCTTTAATGCCTCCATAATCTCTTCCTCCGTTGCTTCCGGCTTCACATTCCGCATATTTTCCGCTATTGTTCCCGAAAACATCGTGTTTCCCTGCGGCACGTAGGAAAACAGCTTTCGCGTAGACGGCGACAGGGCAAGCCTCTGCGATGGTTCCTCTCCTGCACCGATCCAGGCTTCCCCCTCCTGCGCACGCAGCAGGGACAAAATCAGGCGGAGCATGGTTGTTTTCCCCCCTCCCGACGGGCCAACCAGTGCAATAATCTCATGCGGCCACGCTTCCATCGAAGCATTCGAAAACACTTCCGTCCCTGTGTGATACGTATAGCAAAGATCCTGCATCTTAAGTCCGATACCTCCCGACTGATATTTCTCCGCAAACCGTTCTACTTCGCCATCTGCACTGTAATCCTCCTGCGGCATCTCTACGATATCCATCAGACGGCCGGCTGAAATGCCGAGCGATATCGCCGACGGCACAAGGCTTACCAAAGAGTTGACCGCACCGGTCAGCGTACCGGAAAGGGACAGAAACATGGTCATCGTTCCATAGGAAATTGCTCCGCTCCAGACACGGTAAATTCCCCAGCCATAGCAGCTGTAGGAAACAACGTAGCTGATCAGCGTCATCAGAAGTGATGTTGCAATGGACATTTTCTGGAAATCGAGCCGCATTTTGATGTAGTCCTGCTGCAAATTTTTCAGACGATTTACATAAAATCGAATCATATCGAATGCCTTAATCGTCTGAATATTGGAAAATGCCTCCTGGTTGAAGCCGTACAGCTTCGCGCTCATCTGTGCGCTCCGCTGATTATTGTTTGTCATCCGCCGCAGCAGCGGGCGCGACAGCAGGGCACTGAACGGGATTCCGAGCAGTGCAAAGACTGCAAATGTCGGATCGTAATGAACAACAACTGCCAGTGCACTGATAAATTTTACCGTGTAAATCACAAGATTCGGCAGCCAGTTCAGAATACCTCCGGAAATGTTCGATGCGTCCGAGCTCCAGCGTGTAACCAGATCGCCCGTGTGATAAGTGGTTAAGGATTCCCAGTCCGTCACCAGAATTTTTTCAAAAATGTCATTCTGGATTTCCCGGTCTACTTTCAGGTTAATCATCGTCGAGGCATAACTGGTCGCCTGGGAAATCAGGGTATTTCCAAAGGAAAATCCTATCATCAGCGCAAAGGTCTGAATCAGCTTTCCTGTCTGGTGGCCTGTAATGATATCGACAAGATCCTTTGAGATCACACTCGATGCCAGTGAAACACCGGTTCCGAAAATGCCAAGCGCCGTATAAAAAAGCATGGCTTTCCAGTACCTTCTGGCGTACTGAAAAATCCAGCGAAATTCCTTCCACATCTTCTGCAGCATTTCTGCCTGAAGGTATTTCCCTATCTTCTGCCGAAGCTCCTTCATGATTCATCCTCCTCGATCTGCCGCCGTATCGTTTCCGCCGCTGTGTCATTCTTTGTGCATCGCAGGAAGTAAACCGGCTTTTCCTTTGCAACCGCTTCTGCGAATTTTAAATTTTTTACCATCAGCTCTGCGGTCCAGGGTGGGGAAATCATGCGCTGCATCACGCGGAGCGTTTTCTGTTCTTCTGTCAGAGAAACCAGTTCTTCCGACGGCGCCTTTTCCAACAGTACAATTCCACCCAGCTCTTTTTTCTCCGTCGTAAAGATTTTTGATGTTCCGCACCACGGGATGCCATAGACAACGAATTTCTCTCCCTCTTTTCCGATCAGGTTCAGATCCCCGTTCAGAAACGGTGTCGCAAACAATTTTTTCCAGAGTGCCGTGTGGGTTGATTTTCCCATCCCCGACGGACCGGAAAACAGCCAGGCTTTTTCAAGATACAAAAGGGATGCCGAATGCAGTGCAAACATTCCCCTTCGCTGCGCCAGAAACAGAAATACCGGGCGGATTGCAAGGAAAAGGGAATCCTGCTCTTCCTCGTTGATAGGGCAGCGATAATAAATCCGCGCATAACTGCCGTCTTCTTTCATCCAGATTTCGTAAATATTCTTCAGTGTATCGAACCGGAAAACATAGCCCTCCTCCCAGATGGCAACCGTCAGATCCCTGTTGCGGATCAGAATGGTTCCGTTCTGACGGCTCCCTGGCAGACGTTCTGCCAGTTCTAGGATAAGATCCGGGATTGCTTTCTCCGGATTTCCACCATCTGTCATGCGAAATGCATCAAACTGCTTCGGAATGCATCCTTTTTCTCCATAGACTTCGATTTTTATTCCCGCAATATGCAGCCGCCCCTCACAGCTTCCCTTCGGACAGCCCAGTTCCCGGCGCACAGCGCCAAATACAAGCAGTTCCTGTACAAATGCCTCTATATCCTTCGCCAGTTCTCCCTGCTCCTCTTTTGGGATCTCATAATATGCGGCCATCTTGTCTGTCAGTGCTTCCACCGTCTGCGGCTGTTCCAGCATCTCCCATAACCTCAGAGCCGTTTCATTCAGTTCCATTCCACGCTTCTGGTCTGCAATTTTCTGTCCATAGGGCAAAAGATAAACGGTTTTTCCGATTTTCTGCAGCAGATATCCTTCCTGTCTTCTGATTCTCATTTTTTGTTCCTTTCTGTCTTTTCGCTCCGGAAAAGAGATGCTATAATAAATCTATCTTTTTTTCAGAACGGAGTTTCCATATGTATACCTACGACATTGAACAGCTCTTAAAAGACGGCTCCGCGATCCGGCTGAAGCCGCAGGGCTACAGCATGTATCCGCTTTTTCATCCCGGACGGGATGAGGCCGTCATTGAGGCGTATCCGATTCATCTTCTCCGCCGCGGCGATGTCATTCTTTACCGCCGTGAACAGAGCATTCTTGTGCTTCACCGGATCTGCCGCATTACTTCGGATGGCTTTTATCTGGTCGGGGACAATCAGACCGAAATCGAAGGGCCGCTCCGCCCGGATCAGATCCGTGGGAAGCTGACAGGTGTTGTGCGCAACGGAAAATCGTTTTCTGTCTCTCATCCGGTCTACCGCATGCTTTCCTCTCTCTGGCTGTTCCTGCGCCCCATCCGCCCGTTTTTCTGGCGTATCATGGCACTTTTTCGCAAAATTTCTTCCGGGCGGTAAGCCTGCAAATGACAGGCTGCCGCAAAAAATCATCTGCATCCGCTTCTTTTCATTCCCCGCACCATTTTCACAATACTCTGGAGTCTCCAGCCTCTTCCAAAGAACACACCATTTAGTGCCAGCGGCACCAGAATACAGAGGACAAAACAGAAGATAAATGGCGTCATTCCACCGTTTCCATAGATCAGCGGTATGATCCTTCGCGTCACTGCGACTTCCAGGATCATCACCGCAGTGTATTCGCCCAGATCCCTCGCATAGCGTATCGCTTCCTCTTTCATTCCCAGAAAATCCCGGAAAAAGATAACGTAGCGATAGGAGATCTGCAGCAAATAGGAAAGTAAGGTTCCAAGAAGGACTCCTGTCATGCCATATGGTCTTACAAGTGCAAGCGATACGACCAGATTCAGAACCGCACTTGATGCGCCTGCATTTTTTTCTTTTTCAAACAGTCCTGTTACCCCCATCATAAGACTGAGCGGCAGTCCCATGATTTTGATCAGCAGCACCACAATACAAAGCACTGCTGTTCCCCATCCAAGCTCATACGCGGGACTCAGCCAGATATCGCAGATAAACGGAGTAATCAGTGAAAAAAGTCCCACTGCCACGACGGAAGAAATGCAGAAGAACACAAAGGTCAGCTGCCGCAGAATTTCATAATTCCGCCGATAATTCTTTTCGGTAAAATAATCCCCGATGGTCGGCTGAATCGTGTTGGCAAGAATCGTAAGAATATTGATAATTGCCTGCGTAATCATGCTGTAGTTCGCATACCGTCCTACTGTACCGACGCCGATGAACCCGGAGATAATCAGGTTATCGGTACAGTTCAGCATTTTGTCCGAAACCCTGGAGATAAACACGTTTTTCAGATCCTTTAAGATCAGCTCCTTAAAGAAAGAGGAACCTTTTTCTTTCCGCAGCTGATGAAGGAACGGATATTTCCGTTCCACATACCAGTTAATCCAGATGTTCAGCATCACCTCTGTCACAATCCCAATACCAAGTGCCAGAAGATAATTCTGCTGATATGTCACAAGAAGAATAATCGCCAGATAGCTTACAACATTTAAAATCAGGCCGGCGATACTCGCAATGTATTCCTTCTGGTCTGCAATTAAAAGCGATTTTCGATCGGTGAGCAGATAGGAAAGCACCGTGCGAATCAGCCACATAGCGTACAAGATCCGAATATACGTCAGGGAGTAGCTGTTGTTTTTCATAAACAGATGAATCAGCGGAAGCAGCAGCATTCCCGCCGTGAATACAATCACCGCAAAAATACGGTACGCCTTCCGGTACAGGTTCATCAGCGATGCAATCTCATGCTCATCCTTCCTTGCAAGTGCTCCGTACAGATGATAAACAATGGCTGTCGAAATGCCGAGTTCTGTCACGGACAGGATGTTGATAACATTGGAAATGACTCCGTTCATGCCGACAAGTTCCGCACCCATATACAGATTCATCGCCCGCTGGCTGAAAAATCCAAGAATCAGGAGTGCAAACTGCGAAAACATACTGAAAAAGCTGTTTCGAAATAGATTTTTAATCCGCATGATGTCCTCCTTTTCTTTGTTATGTACTCTCATTACTTTTTTCTGGTTTTTACTGTTTCGAAATGGTATGATGGAATGATACGGCACCGTTTTTACAGAAAACCAGCGATCGCAAATGCTTTTGTCACTGGACTTATATCTGCCTGACCAGAAAGGATTTTTATGAAAAAAAGAGCTTTTTCCCGTATTTTATTCTCGCTTCTGCTCCTGTTGTTTCTCATCCTGTTTGCTTTTCTTTGCATCTGCGCTTTTTATCATGTCAGTTATACACCGGAAGCGTGTACGGAATCCGCAGATGAATTGTCCAATCCGTATATCGGATTTTATTCGATGTACGGCTACGTTCTCGGAAACGATACACTCTCCAATCTTCCCGACCCGGATTCCAATCCCGAAGAGACACCCGGACTTGTGATGCTGGAGCTGAATCTGCGCCGGTTTGCCGATCAGGATCTTTCCGATCCGGCACTTGCACAGCTTGACACGATTTTGTCCTCCTGGCAGAAACACGGAAATTCGATGATTCTGCGCTTTCTGTACGACTGGGACGGCAAAGCGAAAGAATCGGAACCGCAAAGCCTCGACCAGATTCTGCGCCACATGGATCAGACCGCCGCGATTGTGAACCGTTACACGGACAGTGTTTTTCTGATCCAGGGTATTTTTGTCGGCAACTGCGGAGAGATGAATGGCTCCGACCATCTGTCCGATGAAGACTGCTCCATTCTGATGCAGCATCTGGCAGACGTGATCGATCCTTCGATTTTTCTGTCCGTCCGCACACCGGTACAGCGACGGAAGATTCTGAATTCGGCAGAGCTGCTTCCGCAGAAACTGCTTTTGATGGCTCACTTTCCTCCCGCCTCGGGCTTTTCAATGACGGAATGCTCGGAACAGCAAATGATACCGGCACATACGGAGATACGCCTGCCTCTGCGGATGCTTATCGCTCTGCCTGGGTGCGTGAGGATGAGCTTGACTTTCAGGACAGGCTCTGCAATTTTGTTCCAAACGGCGGCGAGGTGATTCTCGACAATCCCTTCAATGACCTTGACCATGCCCTTTCGGATCTCTCCCGGATGCATGTTTCTTATTTGAATTCAGAGCATGATCCGGCGGTTCTGGATAAGTGGAAAAATTCGGTTTACCACGATGAAGCTTCGGTTTTTGACGGTATATCCGGCTACGACTATATCGCCCGCCATATGGGTTACCGCTATGTGGTTCGCAACACCACCCTGCATCAGTCCCGGCTGAACATAGAACTTGAAAATGTCGGCTTTTCCGTCGGCTACCGCAGACTTGACGTAAAAATCACCCTGGTTTCCGGTGACGGCAGGATTTTCTCCTTCCCACTTTCCGGGGATTCCAGATTCTGGCTCCCCAAAAATACCTCAGAGCTTTCGGTTTCACTTCCGTTCCGTGAACTGGAAAAGGGAACCTATACGGTATATTTTCGGATGACCGATCCGTCACTTTGGCGGGAAATCCAGCCTGCCAACACGTTTTCCCATGATTCTTACGGATTCCGGCTCGGAACACTGACGCTGGAAAAGCTGCTCTGATACGTGCCCAGAAACACACGCCCGCTTTCCGCATTCTGATTGGCAAACAGGAGCGGACGCCCATCCCGCCTGCGGTATAATGCCAGAAACATTTTTTTTGGTTCTGCCACCGCAGGCAGTTTGATTTGTTGGCAAAGCACGGTGGTTTCTCCACTGTTCCAGGTTCTGGCATCGGTATGGATCCGATATGTTTCCTTCTTTTTGTTCTCCTCTTCTATCTCCAGGAAGCAGTCGGCTTCTTCCGTCAGCCCGGCAAATCCGTGGTTTTCCAGGGTAATCCGCATCAAGCTCATCTGACCGGAAGAATCTTCCCCCGTTTTCCACATCCGGTTCTCATTTTCCGAAAGCATTTCCACATCTTCCACTACAAACCGGTAACCAAGACGTTTTCCGACGGTTTCGAAGCCGGATACACCGTTTGCGGTTTCTTTTTTCCATTGTTCCAGCAGCTGCGGGTCATACGTACTGTTCAGATAAGAAATGTGCATCTTTTCCAGATCCCTGATTGCTTCCTCTGCCGAAACATTCTCTTCTCCGGCTGCACGCTGTACTGCCTCGCCGCCGCAAAAACGGCCGCGCATTGCCGTTCTCTGCCAGTCAAGTTCCGCCCCACGGCTCTGCGGCTCCTGCTCCGGTGTTTCCATCGCCAGAGTACCGTATGTACCAAGATCGGTTTCCGATCCGAACATCCCATCGTTATACAGAGTCAGATATTTTTTCTCTTCTTCTGTAAAGTTTCTTGCCAGCTCCCGCCACTGGGAGGGTCTGCGCACCGCAAGCGGACAGGCGCCTTCCAGCGCATCTTGCATAGTCCGAACCAGCGTCCGGAACCCGTCCGGTGTCAGATACCGGGATCCATGCATTTCTCCCCAGTTTCCGATCAGGATTCCCTGCACAACATAGATATCTTCCGAAAATTCCCGGATTGCCGCGCCAAGCTGCCGCATATGTTCCTGTACGGTTTTGATGCTGCCCGGCTCGCGTTCCAATCCTTTTCCTTCCAGATCATAGGCAAACCGAAGGATCATTCCCTTCTTTTGGTCCCGGAAAAATGCGAGAATTTTCCGCACCCACGCCATCGACTCCTGTGGGATCCTGCCGGTTCGAAATGCTCCGATCCCAATCCGCAGAAGTACAAGCTCTTCTTCCTTACAGGCAAGATACAGGGGTTCGTCTGTTTTTGCCGCATCAAACGTATACAAATGGTACCAGCCGCAGCCCGGATTCTGTACCGCACCTTTACACTCTGCAAAATCTGCCCGAGAGAACGCGGGATCACTCGCCGGTTCGCTCTGTGCTGTTTTCTGCTTTTTCAGAAAACGGTTCCATTTTTCTTTCCACATCTTTTCGCCCTGCTCCCGCATCCATCTTTAAAACCTTACACCGGAAAATCACGGCCAGTACGCTGTAGAACATCCGCGTCATATACCAGATGGGTTTCAGCCCGGAATGCATGCTTGTTCCCGAGGTCCGGATATGCATGACTGCCGGAATTTCAACCACTTTAAAATCAAGCAGCATCATCTGTGTGATCATATTGGTATCCGGATATTTGTCATCAAAATGATTGTATTTTGAATAATAAAGCACTGCCTTGCGGCTGAGCCCCTGCAGTCCTGTCGTCGGATCTGCAATCCATCTTCCCGTCGCGATGTACAGCATACGCCGGAATAGGCGGAATGCCAGCTTTTTTGCAAAGCCTACCGAAAACTCTGCGCTTCCATCCATAAAACGGGATCCCAGCACAATATCCGGTGTTCTTCCGTCTGTATCTTTTTCTTTCAGTTTTTCATAAATTTTTCGAATGTTGCATACATCATGCTGACCGTCCGCATCCATCTGGATCACGTACCGGTAGCCCCTGCGGATCGCATATTTATAGCCAAGCTGCAGACCGCTTCCGTAACCGAGATTGAAAACATGCGTTACTACCGCATAGCCGCGCTGTTTTACCATCCAGATTGTGTTATCGGAGGACGCATCGTTCATAACCAGTACATCTACCAGCTCCGCGATCTCCGGCTGTGCCAGCTGATCCATCACTTTTCCTATGTTTTTTTCTTCGTTGTATGCCGGAATAATCAGTAATACTTCTTTCTGCTCCATAGTTCCCGCCTCATTTCATCAGATCCAGCAGCCGCCAAATTTCCTCTGTCTGTCCGTTCCCTTTCTGTTTTGCTGCCGCCACAATCCGCTCTTTTTTTCGGTATCATCGATCAGTTCTTCTATTTTCCGGGCAATGCCTCCGGGGTCAGCAAGCAGAGCAGACCATCGACTCCATCCTCTATCTGCTCACGGTTTCCTGCACAGTCTGACGCAATCACGGCACAGCCAAGCGCCTGGGCCTCCTGAATGGCAATGCTTTTCCCCTCAAACCGTGTCGCATGTACATAGAGATCACACTGTGCATAGTAGGGAAACGGATTTTCCTTTATGCCAAGCAGAATAAAGTCCTTCTGCAGTCTGAGCTCTGCAATCTGTTTTTCAAGAGCCTTCCGTTCTGGACCTTCGCCCACAACATACCACCGCGCCTTGTATCCGGCATCTCTGATCTGTTTCATTGCCAGAATGGCGATATCATATGCTTTCTGGTGTGCCAGCCTTCCAACCGTTAAAATACGGACACCGTCATAAGAATCCGAAAAGCCACCCGGCTTTTTAGCCTCTCTCCCGATCCGCTCTCTGTCTATGATATTGTGAAAAACCTGCACTTTTTCTTCATACTCCGGGTAAAACTCCAGGAAATGGCGGCGTGTCTCCCCGGAAACCGTATAGATAACATCCATTTTCTCGTAGCAGTCGCGGTCCATTTCCCGTGTATGTCCGGAATCGCCGTAAGCAATATGGACAAATGCAGCTTTTTTCTTTGCATTCACGTGATCCGCAACGTAATAAGCAGAGCCGCCTTCCAGATAAGCAACCGCAAGATCAAAGGTTTCATCCAACCGGTCTGCCCCGTCCGAAAGGACTCTCCAGAGCAGTTTATCCGGCTGAATTTTCCCCGCCTTCTTCATCACGCGCAGATTCTTCATCAGATACCTGATTTTTTCCATGGTGTGTCCGTGCCGGAACAATGCCATCACCGATGTCTGCAGCAGTTTTCGCCTTCCTGCACCGGAGAGTACGGAATCCTCACAGATCCTTTTATTTTTTATATGGACTCCCGGCGGCACCCTTGAAATCATTTCCCCCTGTCCCAGCAATACATACAGCGAAATTTCATATTTCTCTGTATCCAGATGGTTCAGAAGCTCCAGCAAAGCCGTTTCTGCTCCTGCACGGCCAAGCGTATTGATTACAAACAGTATTTTTTTCATAAGTCTCTTGCCTGCTTTCCTGTCAGACGTTCCAGCTCTTTTATGATTCTCTCATTCTCCTGGTTCAGCAGAGAAACCTGCATTGCCAGTTCCTGATTTTTCATCAGCAGAGAAGAAATCTGTATTGTCATCTGATACATGCCCCACACGACAAGGAACCCGGTAAGCAGCAGCACCGCCAGACTTCCCAGACTTAAGCGGCTGCTCCAGCCGGAGAACTTCGGAACCGCACCGCTTAAGATTGCCGCAAGGCCGAGCAGCTCCCAGGTAACCGCCAGATTTATCGTCAGTTTCTTTTTCGCATGCAGCACAAACGTCACTGCCATAATCCCAAGCCCTGCCAGGATCACACAAACCTTTATAATTGTCGCTGTACTCATCGTTTCATCTCATCCTTCTGTTTCTGCTCTTCTGCCCTCTGAAATACCAGACCGGATGGGCGCTTTCCTTTCCCGTGCCTGATCAGATTTCCGCGGCAGAAAACGTGCGCATCCATATTTTTTTCCACCCATCGCAGTCTCGCAAACGCCACGCTCCATCCTGCAAACGATCCTGCTATGACCCCAGCCCCATACCAGACGGCCGGCAGATGGGTAGCAATCAGGCTGCCGATCCAGGTAACAAGACAGAACACAATCGCCGTCAGGATTGCGCCGGTCAGGTCATCGAAATAATACAGAAAAATGATTTCCGCATACATAAGGAACAGAATAAAATATCCAACTGCAAGGGACGGATAAATTTTCATGGTCATGCCGGAAAAGCCTTCTTGCGGCAGGAAAATCACGCAAATCAGATATATCACAACGGAAATCATAAACTGAAGGCGTGCAAGCGTCATCAACTCACTGGAAAGCTGGCGGAACATCCGCTTTTTTGCATTTTCAATATCGGCTCCCTTTCCGCCAATCACCGCCTCGGAATACAGCTTGTATTTCTCATGGAAACGCATTTCGACGCGTGCAATGAAAATAATCGATGCCGAGAGATTGGTAAACATGGCAAGGCAGGAAGCCATGTCATATGGCTGATTGCAGACAAAGCTCTTTACCAGCTCCATCCGCATATCGGTTGTCCAGAACACAAAGTTATGGATATACAGCCCCAGAATATACAGAAAATTCGAAAAAATCAGTTTCCAGTATTTTCTGAAATACTGCAGCACCGGCCGGTAGCGGTTACTGTTTTTGACAAAATACCGCCGGATCAGGGCGTTTTCCAGTGTTGCCGTCACAAAAAATCCAACCGTCAGGGAAAATAGCATGCTGCGCGTCGTCTCCCATTTCATGAGGAAATGCAGAATCAGTGCCAGGACAAATGCAACCAGCATTCCAAAGAAGAAATACTGTGAAATCCTCTGATAATCCTTACAGATGGAAAGATAAATCATGGAATAGAAAACCAGCACCAGGCTGATATAGCCACAGAAACTGCAAAATACATACGCCGTTGACACCTTCCCGACAAAATGCTCCCACAGACAGAACGGAATGCCGACCAGACAGCTCAATCCGATATTCAGAAGCATTCCGATCTGATAGCACGGCAGGATGTCCTGATACCGTTCCTCGTAGATCACGTCGGACATATAACGGGACAGCACCGCATTAAACGGTGATGCCGTCAGTAACGCAAAAATAAAGATATAGAGAATCGTACAGGAAAACAGCTCACGCGTAGCATATCCGACACTGGAAAATTCGAGCAGCTCCTCCATTAAGATCAGATTGAAAATGACGACCATCATCGGCGCAATCGTTACAACGGTACTGTAGGAGAATCCAATCAAATTTGTCGTAATGGTATTTTTTTCAAAAATCCGATTCAGGCGAACGCCGATTCCTGCCATGCCATCTATCCCCTTTCCACCTTGCGGTGTTTATTTTATTTCTGTTTTTCTGGCAGCTTTACCGGTTCCTCCTGCCATTTCTGGCCCATCTGCTCAGCAAAATCGCGGTAAATCTCCCAGTACGTTTTCTGCATATATTCCACACGGTATTTCTGCATAACACGGCGGTATCCGGTTTCTCCCATTTCGAGGCGTTTTTTCTCACCGGCCGCCATATCCAGCATTGCCTGTGCGATTTCTTCTATATTCATGATATGCGTAACTATTCCGGCTGCGCCGAAATCATCGCTCTCACCGTAGATCAGACCATAGCAATTTCCGACATCTGTCGCAATAACCGGCTTGTGTGCCGCATAGCTCTCCAGAATCGTCAGCGGCTGGCCTTCGCTGATGCTGGTCAAAATTGTCACATCCATTCTTCCCAGATAATCCCGGATATTGATTCTTCCGGTAAATACCACATCCGGAACTTCCAGATCCGATACGAGCTGGAAGCATTCCTCGGCATACTCCCGGTCCTCCTCCCATGGTCCCATGATCCAGAGCTTCAGTCTTCTGTCGCGCTCTTTTGCAAAGGCAAATGCCTGGATCATCGTTTTCACATCCTTGATGGGTGTGACACGAAGAACTGCACCGATGTTCACCATTCCCGCATCCTCTTCGGTCTTTCCCGGGATATTCTGAAGATTTTCCACACGGATTCCATTCGGTGTAACCATCGTCTTTTCCACCGGACAGCCAAGCTCAACCTGCAGCTCCCGCGCGTGCTCAAACAGGGAGGTAATCAGAGTTCCCTCGTTGTACGCCAGCTTTGACATTTTCCGGAACTGGTCAATCCAGATATTTTTGTAGATTCCTGCAACCCACTTCGCTTTAATCAGCTCCTCCTCGCGTTCCCGGGTGTAAATACCGTGTTCCGAAATCAGGAGACGGCTTCCATAGAAATGCTTTGCCATAGCGCCAAGCACGCCGGCATAGCCGGTTGCAACGCAGTGATAAAGATCCGCCTTCGGGAGCTCGGTCTGCATTGTGAGAAACAGCGGCAGATAGATGGAGCGCATAGTCCATAAAAAGTCAGAGAAAACGATCTGGCTGTATTTCAGGTTGTAGCACTCTTTCACGGCATTCAGAAAATCCTCTCCCATCAGGAGCGCATTCAGGGAAACATCTTCTTTCCGGAACAGATCAAACAGGACATTCCACTCGATATCCTGATCAAGAAGCAGACTTCGAAGTGCCTGATACTGCTCTTTCCTCAGCCGATGTTTATGTCGTTTTTTACTTCCGCCCCAGTCCACATCGTCCAGATAGAGTTCATAGACGGCGGAGACATTTTGGGGCAGCTCATACGCATACTTTCCGCGCTGGGAACGGTTTGCCGCAATGGCGAGGATGATAAATTCTGTTTTTGGGAAAAGCTGGATCAGACTGTGTACCCAGCTGGAAACACCGCCTACCACAAAGGGATAGCAGCCCTCCGCTACCATACAGACTTTCATTCGTTTTTCACCCCCTCTTCATAGTAATACCGCCGGTCGGATGCACGAAGTGTAATCGTTACTTCACTCTTTTCCGCGCGGATCAGCCATGCAGAATCCTCCAGCTTTTCTGCCGTTCCGCCCGTGACCTTTTCAACGCTTTCATTGTGTGTCCGAATCACATAGTACGCAGTTTTCTCTGTTCCCGTGGTCTTTAAGGTGATGGTGTCGCCCTCTCTTTCGTCCTCGCAGCGTAAGTTCAGGAAGGTGCGGATTCTGGAATCGCAGGTGGAAACCGTGGTACCGTCAAATCCGGAAAATGGCTGCCAGTAGGTTCCGAGGTTGGAGGCAAATTCTTTGACGATTTTTTCCCAGCGGTCCTCCTCTGTTTTCGGATAAATCACTCTGCTTAAATCCAGCTCTACACTGGCATAGCCGAGCGCACTTTCAATACTCTTCATTTTCATCCAGGAACGATAGGTAAAACGTCCGGTATCTTCCGTGACAATTTTCTGCTGTGTCGTCTGTGCATCCAGGTAGCTGACCAGATCGCCAGCCGTATCTTTGCTCTTAACTACGGTGCGGACACTCCCAAGAGCAGACTGCTGTAAAGCTGTTTCCATCTCCTGTTCACTCAGGTTTCCACTGAAAAAGGAGGAAAAGTAAAAATCCGAAAGATTTTTCTGCATGAAGCTCTGATCTTCGTCTAATTTTTCCTTTACGGATGTTTCGGATTCTGTAAAACCGGAAAGTCCCATCTCGCCTTTTTCTTCGTTGAGCAGCTTCGCATAATAATGCAGCAGCTCGCCATCTGCTTCTGCCGGAGCATCATAATCCAGTTTTGGTGCCACCATACAGGTAAGACCAAAATGATTTTTTCTGTAGATTGCTGCAATCGACGGCCAGACAATATCGCGGTTAACACCTTTTGTTCCGTTTCCGTAAATCTCCTGCATTTTGTCCGTATTTTCCTCTGCAAGTGACGGAAAGTTCTGCACAACAAGATTCTGCGCATTTACAACCGGATAAATCAGATAATTTCTGGTTTCATACACCATTCCCGTCAGCAGTCCCAGCCCGGTTTCATCCCCCATATAATCTCCATTTACGGCAAATACACTGGCTGTCCCGAAATTTTTCCGCCAGATCACAACCGGATAATCCTGGGTTTTCAGCGTCTGATCCTCCGGAAAGCCTTTCATATAAGTTTTGGTTCCATCTCCAAGCTTAAACCATGGAAACGTAAGCTTAAGATCCTGCCTGTTTTCTTCTTCCTTATTTTCGGTCCGGTAAATATTTTCTCCGCCGAGCATCAGATTGTCATACAGATCCAGCCCCGTTACGGTTGTAGAATCCTCTTTTACTTCTGCAATTCCAACCAGCTCCCGCAGCTTCTGATTTTTCCGGATCACAGACACCTCCGGGAGATTTGCAAACACAACATGGATCCCCTCATTCACACTGTTCTGCAGATCTACGACATCCTTTAAGGCGGTCCAGTCGATGCTTTCTGAATTCACTACAATCATCTCCGGCTGCTTTGCACCTTTCTTCTCCATTGCCTGCTCATATTTGCGCATGGATGGATAAACTGCAGCTTCGTACTTCATATACCGGCACCATTCACAGACAACCGCCCCCACAGAATGCTCCTCGCTTCTCCGATATAGACGATCGTTCCCCGGCTTCCTGTTATGTTTTTCTCGCCGGATGCGTCTTCTGTTCCAAATGCGCCGCTGCCATCTTCCAGATCTTCTTTCTCTGCCGCATACGCATTTTTTCATAGTGGTTCAGTTTTTCCTTTGCCAGATTCAGACCCTGAAACAAAAAGAGGATGATTGCCATAAGCATTGTGATCGCTGCAAAATTTCTGCGGGAAACCATTTTTTCTTCCTCCTTCTGTCATCAAGTCTTTTTTGTTGAAATTTCAGTTTTTTCAGCCCTGTCTGTCTCTTTGTTTTTCCCGTCTTCTCTACTTTGGCATTGGATTGTTGTAGCCATAATCAATCGCAAGGTTGTATGGACTGTTAACGTTCTGCTGAAGGCAATAGCAGATAAAGCTGTCGGATTCATAGTAAACTTCCATTTCATTCGGGTAAAGCTCTTGGAACCTCTGTGCCCACTCATACATATGGCTCATCGTGATCCAGCGATTCTCTCCTGTGTAGGGATGAAGTCCACCGGTAAACGGAAGTGGCGTTTCCGCTCCCTTGGCTGTGACTTCTTCGTGTTTCGTACTTTCCCCATAATCAACTGGTATCTTTTCAATAAAAAAATACACGTATTTCGTTGGTATTATAATCTCCGGATTCTGCCCCAGATCTTTCAATTGATTTAATAAGGTAATGGTCTCATAGTGATATCCATAAAATTCTGTCATGCGAAGCTCATCATTCGCTGAACAGATTGTCCATGTAAAATCTTTATTTTCCCGCAAGATATTGGTAACGCATACCATGGCTCCGTTATCTTCCAGTGCTCCGACCTTTACCGGCTCTCTTATAAGACCCTGCGATAAAACGGCTGTTACAGCCGTCACAAGTGTCAGGAGGGAAGCAATCCCGCCAAGCCATCTTCGCTTCCACCGGCGTATCGCCAGATACACCACTGCATCTACGCCAAGCGCCCAGGCAAAGCAGATGGCATAGCACAGGAAAATGCCGCAGCGATTGGCATCCATCAGCGCCGGAAGATGCAGCAGCGATGCACACTGCAAAGAACACATGCATAGCAGATAAACAGCCGCAGACAAAACAGCTCCCGCAAAATCGTTTTCACGCAGCACTGCCAGGAGGATGCCAAGAAGCAGCAAAATTGCAATACTTCCCAGCGTAATTTCTGCGATATATGGTTTTACATTCATGACATTAACGCGGATGCTTTCCCGCACTGCCGATCCTTTTTCTTTGAGCCTCTCCGACAGCGGTTTCTGCTGCTTTTGTATTCTTTCTTCTGCCGCTTTTCGCAGCTCTTCTATCCGGGACTGGCTGAGCACAGAACCGGTTTCACCGTTCTTGGTTGTGTTGCCGCTGCTTTCTGCTTCGCCGGCCGTCAGACTGTCGGATACACCGTCCTGTGATAAAGTACCTGCTGTATCCGCATCCTCCTGCTTTTTATCACCGGTAATGACGTTCATTCCCCAGTACAGCGATCCCTGCAGCCCCTTTCCCATCGCAACGCCCGCCGCCATCGGCAGGACTGAGAGAAGGACGCTTAATATTCCCGTAATCAGGATTCTTCTGAAATAGTTCCACCGGAAAAAACGAAAGCAGAAGCCAACAGCAACGCCAATACAAAACAGGCCTGCAGCCATCGTACCGTAAAAATGAACGGTCAGCGTCAGCGAAAATCCAATCGCAAACTGTACCAGATACCAGCGGCAGTTTCCGTTCCGTTCTTTTGCAAATTCCTGAAAAAAACGGATCGCCATACAGACAGAGGTCAGGACAAAAATCATACTGAACTCCTGCGGCAGTGCACTTTCAAAACGGGCGTACGTACTCCGGTTGAAGATATCCATCACATAAAACAGTATCCCAAAATACGGCGTAAACCTTCCCCTGCACACCATTTTCAGCGCCGCGACCAGTGCCAGATACACAAAATACGTCTGCACTACGCCGAAAATCCGAAGCAGCACATAGGTAGGAATTCCAAATACCATATGAAGATAATAAATCACAATATGGAATCCATACGGATACACGCCCGCAACCCAGATATTATTCCGCTCAAGCTCATTGATCCAGTAATTGTGCACCGGAATATCACTTGCTTTGTAGCCGAACGTTTCCACCATATTCGGTCCATACACATACGTGATCGCTGCAATTGCCGCCAGCAGCACTGCTATTTCCGGCAGCGCATGCAGCCATTGCTTTCGTTTTCCCCGAAAACACCGCTCGTAAACGGTTCTCCGAAGCTGCGCCAGAGATGTCTTTTTGCCCCGCTCTCCATCAAGCAATCGTTCGATCCGCACCAGCAGGCTCTCCATTGCTCCCGGGATCTGTTTTTTTCTTTTCCAGATCCAGATAAAAAGGAATGGCCCTGCAGTTCCGAGGAGCAGCGTCACACGGCTGCTGATCCGAAGAAACTGCAGCAGATAAACGAGATAAATGATATAAAAATTCCCTGCGAAGAAATAAGCGATCAGTTGTTCTGCAACGGAAAACCGATGAAACCTCTTCCCAAGGATCCGCCATGGAAGAAACAGGGTTACGATGCCATAGGCAGCAAAAATTTCCAGAAATTGTAAAATTGTCAGCCATCTCATGGACATCTCTTCGTCCCTCCTTTCGCGGAAATGATTTTTCAAACACGCTCTAACTGAAAATGCGGATCAGCTCCAGCGTTTCATTATCGATAATAACGTCCGATTGTTTCAGTTCCTGCATCACCTGAAAAAACTTTTCTCTTTCACCCATGGTAAAATACAGCTTTAACTGACACGTATACGCCTCCAGTGTATTTCCATGCTGCTGTACCAGACGCCGGCACCATTTTTCAGTTTCCGGAAATTTTTTCAGTTCCAGAAGTCTGAGGCAGAGCCCCTCATACTGTTTTACGAAGATCCGCTCTCTGTTTTTCCGATACAGCGATTCTGTGGCCTCCTCCAGCATCTTGACGTACTTCGTCTGCTCCAGAGTTGTAAAGACTTTCTGGCTTAAAACTCTGTTCATATAGTCGAGCATCATCTTCTCGTAATCCGTCTCTTCTTCGCCTTCCTGCTGCATCCCGGTATACATTTTCTGTACCTGTGAGCGGAACTTGTTCAGTTCATCGCAGAGCACCGATGCGGCGTAATGCGATGTCTCGGAATCCCCGCTGTTCAGTGCCATAGTAATCGATTCCAGCGATTTTTGCAGATCGCCGCGGATCACATTCAGCATCAGCATACGCAGATTCTGTTTATCGCTGACGGCAAGTGCTTCCTCGAGCGGTGCTATGTTGCGCTCCCGCTCCTCATCCGCCTTCAGATGTGTCCGCACACGTTCCTTACCAAACACAACATCCTCCAGATCGACTGCCTGACGGAATACGGTTTTGAAAAGAAGATAACTGCACAGAAAAAACGCCGGACCGACGACCGGGCAGAGCACCATGACGATAAAACGGATCAAAAAGGCTCTCCGGTTATCGTATTGCACCTCTTCTCCCTGCTCTTGTTTCAAATCACACGCCGGAACATAAACCAGAGCTCCGATCAGCAGATAGATCAGGGCGATCAGGGCATTGACAATCCACAGAACCACAAAAGTCAGGGTTTCATGGCTCATCACGCTGCCACCTCCCTGTTCACAAGGATACTTTTCAGACCCTCTTCCCCGAAGCGCAAGATCACACCTTTCGCATTTTCTTCATCGGTATTGGAAAGCAATACATGCAGCCCGCCATCCAGGATCCCGATATAATCCGTCTGACGCAGCTTCTGTTCCAGAATCTCACCTGCTTTTTATAATCTTCGCTGCTGCACACAATCCGAACCAGTGAGCATTCTGTCAGACCGTTTCGCTTCGCCTCGAAAAATGCCGCTACCAGCTGCGTAAAGGCATCTTTTTCGAGAATTTTGCTGTTTTCCAGATACCTGTGTTCGTGCAGCGCTTCCAGATAGCGGTTTGCCCGCACCACTGCATTCTGGATCAGATAGCTGATGACCGTCAGACGGTTGGATTCCGCAAGATTCATGCGGTCCCACGGAAGTCCCCACAGCATCAGGATGATCTGCATCTCATCTTCTGCATAAATAGCCTGCGCCATCAGCGGATAGCGCTCATCCATCGTTTTGTTGATGTAAACGCGATGCTCTTTGAGGTCTTCATACATTTCCTCCATCTCAGGATAGCGGATGGAATTTCCCATTTTTCGCGCTGTCGGTGATGTGAACGAAAAGAGACGCGCATAGACGCGGTTGGCGACGGTATAAATTGCCACATCCTCTGTATTCATCAGCTTCGAAATCGTCTGCGCCGCATAGAAAAGCACCTCATAGGCGCCGTAGCGTTCCAGCGACGATGTGATTTCATAGATTTTTCCAAGACTGTCCTTCTGGTTGACAAGCTGCAGCTCAAAAAGCTGTTTCATGCGCACGTTGCTGTCATTGATCTCCGTCATATCGCCAAGCTGTCCGCGCAGATACCCGATCTCCTCTTCATCATCCTTTTTAATCTGGAGAATCTGATCCCGCATATAACCGACAACCATTCCCAGGATAAAAAGCTGTGCCATCCAGATGTAGGTACTGTAGTCCATCAGCACCTCCAGTCCGCTCTGATGGTACATCTGGCGGAAACAGTAGCCCACAGTCGCCAGCAGGGCCGAGAAAATCGCCTGCTGCTGACCATATACGATGGCAAACAGCAACACATAGAGAAGGTACGCATCCAGCTTTGAAAAATACTGGCTGCCGACTACACGGTTGTTGATCATAAAAAATGGGATAAAACAAATCAGATTTTCGATGTACGGAACCAGCATACGGAAAATCCGGCATAACAGACTCCATACCCGGTTTCCCCAACCCGCCATCATCACGCTGCAGAAATGAGCTGCTGTGTTTTGCATATATGTGACAACGGCTTTCACGCCCTTCTCATATGGGACAAAAATCCTTCCGTCAAACTCTTCCTGATACCGGCTGCCATCCAGCACAAGACGGAAACCTTCACCGACTGTATCGTCACGGATCTCCACGCCGTCTGCGTTCTGCCGGATCAGCTCCGCCAGATCCATCTGTGTGATCGCTTCACCGGATGTGATATGGTACAGTGGATATTTGGGACTCTCCTCCATCATTGCGCGATAGGCAAACGCAACGGCATCATCCTGGTAAATCATGGAAAAAGCAGTTCTGCTGTTGGCTGCGATCTGATTCGTCTTCAGCATTTCCAGTGTCATCCAAAAACACGGATTTCTGTCTGTTTTTCCTTTTCGCGGAATGCCGTACATATGGTCAAAACGAAGAATCCGCGTGTCCATCCCTCTGGTATCACGGTAGCTTCTGCAGATGTTTTCTCCCTGCAGAAGCGCCATTGCCTGAAAGCTTTTCGCGGATGCCGGTTCCGTTTCGTGGATATCACTGCTGTAGGAACGGCCATAAACTGCTTCGGACGACAAATAAATAAACCGGCCATCCTGCTTAAATGCATACGCCGACAGAATATTGGTCAGATCCGCCGTATAGCGGACAGACTCTTTTCTCGCATCACTCCAGTCATAATTTGTATCATAGGCGCCGAGAAAAAGCACGAGATCCGGATTGACATTCGAGAATATTTCCTGCACACTCTCACTTTCATAAGGAAAATCGTAGCGTTCAAAGACACGACGGTATTTTCCTCTTCTGTCCCGTTTTCCCGTTAACAGATACGTCTTATGTCCTTCTTTTTCCATCTTGGTAATCAGATCATCCATCAGTCTGCTCTCGCCACCGACCAAAAATACTATCATATACTATCCTCTTCGTTTTTGCAGATTACGAAAATGATTTTTCGTTTTTCAGGCACACTCCAGAACCCCACAATTTTGCAATGTCTGCAGCACGGCGTTTACATCCTCCTGCACGTCCTCCGCCGGCACATCATAAGCTTCTCCAAGCCGTCTGGCAATCTCCTCCTCAGACGCGGCATCACCTGTCTGTTCATAAATAAAAGCCGCAGTTTCACTTAGGGTAAGTACCCGATTCATTTTTTCTGTCGTTGTCCCATAAGGAATCAGAATATATTCATCTGCGAGTTGTCTGAGTACAAACTCACCTTTTCTGGTCATCTTTCTCTCCATTCACTTACGTTTTTCTTCCCGATGGTGGGAAAGGCCATCATTCCAGAACATTTCAAAATGACTATACCCTACACTTGTCTGAGTGTTTGATACAGCTGTTTATGAAATGCTGTACTGACAGATTTATTATAGCCCCAACTTATTTCATTGTTAAACTTTATTTTCATTTTTTATCGTTATCTGTAATATTTTTTATTTTATCGCTCAAATTTCGGCATTTTTGTGGTATACTGAACCATATCTCTCTTTTCACAAAAAATCTTCAAAGGAGTCTCTCATGCAGCCGCTTGATACCGTTTATCTACAGATTCTGAAAAATTTATGCACCGATTCGTCTGAACCGATCCCACTCGATGGGGTGGATACCGCTGCTTTGTACCGTCTGGCAGAAAAACATTGTTCACTTCCTTTTCTTCTGCCTTATTTTGAACAGCAGCCATCGTTTTCCGGGATAAAACAGCAGACAAAACAGATGCTGCTCTCCTATTATCAGCTGGAACATTTCACACGCCTTACTTTTTCGCTCCTCCTTGCAGAGAAGATTCCCTGTTTTCTCTTAAAGGGTATGAGCCTCGCCGCCAATTATCCTGTTCCCGAATACCGAAAATTGGGAGATCTGGACCTTTATATTCCCGAAAAAGAGGCTTTTTCCCGTGCCTGTCGTATTCTCGAGACGAATGGATACACAGAGGAGCCGGAAGACAGTGATCATCATGTTACCTACCGCTTTACCTTTCCGGAAACCGGCCGTTCCTTTACCCTGGAACTCCATTACCGTATCGTTGGCATCTATCAGTTTGCCCGTGCCAACGAGCTGATAGATGAGATCTTCTCCCCGGATCATCTGAAGCCGTCTTTCGTGGAACTTTACGGTCAGACCTATCCTGTTCTTCCGCCCACGGAAAATGTATTTTATATGCTGCACCATATGCTCAAACACTATCTCTACAGTGGTTTCGGCAGCCGTCTGCTCTGCGATTTTACCTTGTATCTGAAGCAGTATGCATCTGAGATTGATTTTGAGAAAATCCACTCCTGGTGCCGGGAATCAAAAATTTTTCATCTTTATGAGCTGATTCTCGGATCCTGCCATCTTTATTTCGGTCTTTCCGCTTCGATTGACCCGCAGATTCGTTCTTCTGCCGCTGACTGTGCTGCCTTTCTGGAACAAATTCTCGCAGACGGCGACTTTGGCAGTGACACGGAGCGGAAAATCGTAAGCCGCGGCTCTTACCGGCACGCCGGTGTCCGTGCCTGGTTCCACGAAGGGCATGTTCAGATGAAGCTTCGATTTTCCAAGCTTCATAAATGTGTGTTGCTCTGGCCGGTATTTTGGGGAATCACTTTTTTCTGTTTTCTCTCCAATACCTACCGCGTCCGCCATACAACACTGCGTCAGACATTAGCAGACTTCCGCGCCGATAACCAGAAAACCAAGCTGTTGAAAATTTTTGAAAATAACGATGTCCCGTAACTGGAAATCCAACAACATTTCCTGTAAAACTCCATAAGGATGGTCTGCACTTTTTGACTATCCGGTAGTATTTGTTTCAGAGTAAAAAAAGAGTAAGTGAACGTCTCCCCTTGTTCACTTACTCTTTTTTCTATACCGTCGATTCCATCTCATTTTTCATGACTTTGAACCGATCACAATCTATGGAAATGCATGCTCCCTCCGCCTATCCCCTTGCAAAGGTTCCACGCCTGTTTTTAATAAAAATGCTGATATCCGATCTGAATTCCGCTGCCGTAGCCGCTGTTGAAATACAGGCATCCGCCAACCGGGCTCTCACCTGCAAGTGCAGCCTGTGCAGCTGCGTAACAGTCACTTCTCGCTCCGCGTGCGAGCACACTCTGGAAAGTTCCGGTCGCAACCGGTGTAAACTGTCCACCCTGATAAATAACGCCGGAAATGCTGTTCGGGAAGGAACCGCTGTTGACACGGTTTACTACAACCGCTCCGACTGCCACCATTCCTGTGTAGCTCTCGCCGCCTGCCTCGCACTCGATCAGTGCTGCAAGCATTGCCACATCATTGCTGTCTGCGGAAATTACCGATGCACTGCCTGCTGTGGAGGCTGCTGCTGCGCTGCTTGCCGCACAGGCCTGTGATGCCTGGTATTCCTCCATGGAAACAGCACCTTTTAACTCCTCTGAAAGTGTCACATAGTCTCCATGAACGTATGCGCTGCTTCCGCTGTACTGGATCTGATACCAGTCAGCCTCTTCGCCGAATATGCTGACTTCACCATTCTGTGTCAGTGTTCCAACCTGCGCGGAATCTGTGGATGCTGCCTCACGGACACGAAGGCTGTCCGCCTGAACAACTCCGGTGATACCGCACATATTGCGGTAATGTGCTTTTGCCTCTTCCCCAAATACCAGATATTCATTCTTTATGTAGCCTTCTACACCATTGGAAGAGATCTTGCTCCACTCGTCTCCTTTTTCTGTTACAGTAACCGCATAGCCCGGCATCAGAACTCCGACGATCTCGGAATCTGCGTTTGCCTCGCTGCGGATGTTGACATATCCTTCTACGTTTGCTGCAGCCATTGTGCTCCAGTCTGTTTTATTTAAAATGGTTTCTTCCTTTGTCTCTGCTTTTACGGGTGCAGCCATGATGACAGTCAGTGTGAGCACGCTCCCCAGGATGCCCGGCACATAACTTTTTTTGAATGTCATACTTACCTCCTGAACAATTATTACGTTTTTGTTACATCTTGTTACAAACCGATTCTACCAGTGTTACATCTTTTTGTCAACTAGAATATTTCGACAACATTCCTGCCTTTTCCCATCGTTTTTTTCATAGGACCCACAATTTTTCACCACTTTTCCGCTTTTTTGACGAATTGGATCGGTTTTTATTCCCACTTTTTCTTCTGCATGCGGCCTGCCTGGAATACTTTTCCGTGTCTTGTTTCCTTCTTTTTATTTTGCTTTTGTTTCACATTCTGCCCTTTCTGCCATCTTTTTCCGCAAATATTTTTTAAGAAATTATGACAGTTCTTTTTCTATTTTTCGACATGCATTACAAACCTTTTCCACTTTTGACGCATTTTCAAATTTTCTTTTAACTTTTTATTTTTACATGATATTTCTTTCTACATATGGTATAATCTTTAAAAAGAAAGAAAATTTATATTTTATCAATTATTTTTCTTTCAATTTATACTTGAAACTTACCGCAGGAAAATAAAACAGACCGACATTAGAAACCGATCAGGTGAAAGGAGGATGTCATATGTTACACAGCACACAGACAACGAAAAAACACACAGGAAATTTGATTCTGAGATTCGGAATGGCAGGCCTCCTGGCGGCCGGATTATTTTTTCCGCTCCGTATTCGGCAGCAGCCGAGACAGTTCCAAGTGCAGAAAATACAGACGCCGGTGAAATTACCATTCACTTCACCCATTACGATGCACAGAACCTGGAATTCTATCTGAACACCGATCAGGCGGCTCTTGCTTTTACCGATGCTGCCCTGACATTTCAGGATTCCACAATGGATGCGCCGGTCACCATGTCATATCTTTCCGATGATGGTTCCTATGTCCTGTATCAGAACAGCGAACCGGTCGAGGAAGTAAACGGAACGTTCTCCGTATCGATGGTTACGGAACCTGGCTACACACTGGATATGGATCAGATTTCCTTCTATGTTAATGGACAGGCCGTTTCCAATGGTGGTTCCGTTGTGATTACGGATTCTTCGGCGGCGATGACTTCTCTTGTTTACTGTACCGCAATCCCGGAAACACCGGCAACTGACCCGGAGCCATCTCTTCCAGAAGAGCCATCTGCACCGGAAGTTCCGGAAGAACCGGCCGCTCCAGAACCATCCGTTCCGGAACAGCCATCCGCACCGGCAGAAACCCCGACCGTGGTACAGCCATCTGCTTCGGAACAGCCGGCACAGGAAAATATTCTTCCGGAAACCGCAGCTCCTGCATCCAAAACCGCACCGGAACAGGTTCCTGCATCCGAACCGATCGCAGCAGAACCGATTGCCAGCGCAGTTGTTACAGAAGACGAAGAAGTTGATCTTTCCACCATCCACCCGGAAGTTACCGCATCCGCTGTTACTTCTTCCAGCCAGCTTCCAGCCGCAACGCAGATTGTACCATCTGCCAGAACAACAGACCCGGATGCACAGATTATTACTTCGGAAACTGCAGCTCTTGAAAATGCCGCACAGGCCGAGAATACACAGACTGCACACACAGGAATCGGCTCCTGGTTCCATCAGCGAACAAATCAGATCCTCGCAGTCATGATCGCTGTGATCCTGCTTCTGATCCTGATCGAATCACTTCTGGCACTAAAGGATTCCATGAATCAGAAAAGATCGCATCGCTTCTATTAAAAATAAGGTCCATAATAAAAAATAAGCATACAAAAAGAAGGAACGTATCTCATGAAACATGGGATACGTTCCTTCTCTTATATTATTTTTTATCCTCTTTTTTTCGCAGCCGCTTTCTGAATCTCACAGAAATCGTGCAGCGCCTGACGGCCGATTTTTACGATTTTACGGATGTTGATGGAATTTGTTCCGCCCTGACGCGGCTTGAAGCTGATCGGGATGAAACGGATTTTCCGGTGAAAATACGCTCCGAAGGCAGTCATCAGTGCGTTCGGCAGATTGTAGTTTTCCGGCATCAGCGGCAGATACTCGGCCACGTAGTCTGCTTTCATCAGACGGAACGGGGCATTTGCATCCGGCACGGATACGTGGAAATAGGTCCAGAGCACCGCGCACAGCACTTTTTCCACGACAGCGCGGGAAAAGCCGTCGCCGCGGCTTGTGCGGTTTCCGAAAATGGCGTCGTAGCCCTCGCGGATCTGCCAGAACTTTTCGAACTCCGCCGGATCGGTCTGACCGTCGGAATCGGTCTGGAAGATATAGTCCGCACCGTTTTCAAGTGCATAGCGGTAACCGTACAGAACGGTGGAACCGTGGCCGCCGTTTGGCTTCGTCAGCACGGTGAGCAACGGGTGGGTTTCGCACTCTGCTGAAGCAATTTCATACGTATCGTCGCGGCTTCCATCGTTGATGATCACAAGACGGGACGCACCGCCGCCGTTATGCTTCTCCACGACGGGACACCATTCCTCGATCGTTCTTTTGATATTTTCCGACTCATTATAGGCTGGTATTACAATATATAAGGTATCCATTGGTATTCTCCTTGCATTTCCTTCCATCCATTATACAGGATTTCTTTTCATTGCGAAAGATGCGCTCATGGAGAAAATTTCCCAGTACCGTTCGTTTGTTATTCTTCCCACAGTTTCTGCGGATAACGGCCCTCGTCTTTTAATTTCTGCAGTGCTGCCATGACATTTTCTTTGTCTTCTTTGTACGTTACGCCGTACCAGTTATCATAGGAGCGGAGTACGGTGACTTCCGCTTTTTTCTCCTGCAGCAGTTCATCGACAACGAACGGCAGGAAGTATTCGCCTTTTAACGGGTTGGTTTTGTATACATTCTCGAGGAACGGCAGGAAGCGGCGTTTCAGCTCGATCAGAATGCTCGGTGTGAAGCCCCAGAGGTTCATGGAAACGATGGTTCCCTGCGGCAGTCCGGTCCAGGTTGCGCCGTCATCCTCGGTGTATTCGGCCTGTCCGCCGTGGTTTTCGATTCTTGTGCGCTCATGAATGCCGACAAGGTGGTTCTGGTCGTCTGCGGTGCAGATGCCGCGGGCTACGTGGCCATTGTCGGTCAGGGTTTTGTACAGGTCGTAGGCAACCATCGCGTACTGATAGGTCGCGCCGTCCTGCTCGGTTGTCAGCTGGCGGTAGATCTCCTCGAATGCCGTTCTTCCATAATAATCATCGGAATTGATGACGGCGAACGGTGCGCCGTCGATGGCTTCTGCCGCACAGAGAATCGCATGACCGGTTCCCCACGGTTTGACGCGGCCTTCCGGCACTTCGTAGCCTTTCGGGAGAACGTCGAGTTCCTGGTAAACATACTCTACATCCATGTATTTCTCAATTCGCTTGCCGATGCCCTCGCGGAATGCCTCGTCGATGGCTTTTTTGATGATAAAGATGACTTTCTCAAAGCCTGCCTGTTTTGCATCATAAATGGAAAAGTCGATAATCATATTTCCGTACGGGTCAACCGGATCAATCTGTTTTAATCCGCCGTAACGGCTTCCCATTCCTGCTGCCATGATGACTAATACTGGTTTTTTGCTCATGATGTTCTCTCCTTTTTATTCTCCAAAATAAGCTTTTAATCTCTCCGCAAAGTCTGCCGGGATTTCTCTTTCAAATGGAAATGGTTCTGCATCCGCCAGATACTCGGCAATTTCGCCCAGGACACCGGCGCTCCGGTTCAGTGACCAGGCGGAGATCCAGTCGATCGTATCGTGGCAGGTGTGCATGCCGAAACCATCGCGGTTCAGCGTCATCGCCGGGATGCCCTTCCATGCGAAGGTGTTGGAATCGCTGCTCCAGATGTTGTTGATGAGCGATACGCCTTTGTCCGCCTGTTTTAAGTGCTCCATGATCGCGTCGCATGCCTCTTTCGTTGCTGCCACGCCAAGCACGGTTCCGCCGATGGCCTGTCCGGCGAGGTCGACGTTCATGTTGAAGCGGTGCTGCGTCAGCTCGGCTTCATGCGCTTTCACATACGCCCGGCTTCCGCAGAGACCCAGCTCCTCCGCGCCGAACCAGATGCATTCCAGTGTCCGTTTCGGGCGGTTTTCGGCGAAGTAGTGTGCCAGCTCCATGATGATCGCTGCGCCCGCCATGTTGTCGTATGCACCAGGTCCCTGCGGAACGGAATCGTAATGAGCCGTCAGCGTCAGGATTTCCTCTGGCTGCTCGGTTCCCGGGATGCGCAGGATGATATTTTTCGACGTTCTCCTGATTTTTTTCTGCTGTAAAACGAGGCGTGCACGGCTCGCTCCCCGTTCTACCAGTTCCATCGCATCAAGATAATGAATGACGGCGCACGGCAGTTTCGGATTTTTACGCCGCGCAGGGTGCGGTAGTCCGGCAGGCGGTCCTCGTCTTTGTCCAGCGGCGTTCCGGTCAGGATCAGAAATCCGACGGCTCCTGCTTTTTCCAGTTTTTCATAGTTTTCTGCATTGGCACCGCCGTTGATCAGGACGATTTTCCCTTCTGCATGGGAAAGGCTGACCGGGTCGCCGTTTTCTACGTAGAGGAATGGCGCCTCCACGCCTTCCGGAGCGGTATTGGCTGCCGCGAAGCAGCCGCGGACGGTGTATGTTTTCTCATATGGCTCTGTGACCGTAAAGACAGCTTCGTCAACCTGCCATGTCTCAATCTCGAACGGCTCGCGGCGGATCTGCAATTCGCCCTGCCCCCATTTTTCTGCGATTTCAGAAAGTTCTTTTTCGATCCGGCAGGCTGCTTTTTCTTCGCCTTCCGTTCCGGCTTCGCGGATGTAGTTAAACTGGCTGACGAACGCATACTGCCGCTGGCCGCTGATGGTATTTGCTTTCATAATAATGTTATGTCCTTTTCTTTTTTATTTTCTTAAAGTTCTTCCAGTACCGCTCTCGCGCTGCGCACGGCTTTGACGTCCGTGCGGTAGAGGGTGTATTCGCTTAAGGATGGAAGTCCCATGTTCACATTTTCTTTCCGATACTGCATCGGCTCGCCAGTTCGATTTTTCCGGACATGTGGTAGGCGGTCACGCCGGTTTTCGGATACAGCTCGCGGATCGCATCCGCGCAGATACCGCCGCCCGCCTGAATACGGATGCGTCCCGCCGCCTGGCGCTGCAGTTCGGCGAGAAGCTCTGCTCCTTTTACCGCACTGTTCTGCTGACCGGAGGAAGAATGGTGTTCATACCGAGCGATACCGCCTGCTCAAGCGCTTCTTTGGGATCGCGGCAGACATCAAACGCGCGGTGCAGCGTCACGGACATGCCGTCGGCTGCCTCCATCAGCTGTTCCATCGCTGTCATATTCATTGTTCCATCCTCTTTCAGCACGCCGATCACAACGCCCTCTGCACCGAGTTCGCGATACATCGCAACTTCCTCGCGAATTTCTTCTAATTCATATGGGGTGTAGCAGAAATCCCCGAACCGCGGGCGGATCAATGCATGAATCGGAATGGTTGTCTGTCTGCGGATCACCTCAAACAGCTTCGAACCCGGCGTTGTTCCGCCGATCACCAGATTCTGACACAGCTCCAGCCGGCTTGCCCCGCCTTTTGCCGCCGCAAGCGCCGACTCCGCCGAGTCCACACAGACTTCCAGGATATAATCGTTCATAAAATTCCCTCTGTTTTCGTAATTTTCTTTCTCTATCATACCCTATTTGAGGCAATTAGGAAAGAGCTTCTTTGGTTCACTTTCGTTCACTTCTGCTTCTGATGCAGATATTTTTCTCTCGTTGCCATGCCGCCGCGAATGTGGCGTTCAGACTTGTTCACATCCAGAATTTTCCTTGCCTCTGCCGCCAGACCCGGATTCACTTGTACCAGACGTGATGTCAGATCCTTATGCACGGTACTTTTGCTCACTCCGAATTTTTTCGCCGTCTGCCGTACGGTCGCTTTCGTCTCAATCATGTAAATTGCTGTCTCCACAGCACGCTCTTCGATATAGTCCCTCACAAAAAGCCTCCGAAGACGCTGTTTTTACAGTGTATTCGGAGGCTTTGATGGGTATGTCTTCTATTTTATTATTTGTAATATACCCATACCGCTTTTGTCTGTTCCAGCACCTGATCGATATCCCAGGTTTTTTCGGAATTTTTTCTGCTGTTTGGGTCGTTGATTTTCAGTCTGCCATTCTGCAATCCGGTAAGAACGATAAAATGACCGTTGCTGGTAAACTCCCCGGGTCCCATCAGGGCAATGATGGGGTTTCCGGCCTGCAGGTTGTTTTCCACCCGTTCCCGTTCCACAGGGATTTCTTTGCTGGAAAGGCCGATCTGCCGGGCTCCTTCCAGCATCAGAGACCAGGCGGTTCCGCTGCCGTCTACGGCATAGCCGTTCTGTGAGGCAAAATCGGCGACCCAGCGCGGATTTTTTGTGATATCGCCAGTCATGAAAATGGCAACCATGGAAAGTGCTGTCGGTCCGCAGCCGCTTAATCCCATCACTTCACCGGCATATCGGTGATAGCCCCATCTCTGATCCCACTGCAAGAGAAGCGGAACCTCCGATGCGGATGACAGGTCGCTCAGGTCAATCTCCGGCTCCTCCTCTTTTTTCAACGGATATTCTTCGACGAACGTCTCCGTCTCATTGTTTCTCTCGTAAAGCGACAACAGCTCCTCCGGGTACCGATCCATTGAAATGCCGTTTGCTTTCGCATACCGTTGGATCGGATTCTGCCGGAAGCGCCGCACACCGCCCAAAAACAGAAGACAGCCGAACAGCAATAGCAGCCCGCGGATCCGCCATACCTTTCTTTTTCGTCTCCGTGCTCTTTCTCTTCTTTGTATTATCCTTCTTTGTGTCATTCTTTTTTGTTCTGCTATCTCTTGCCATTCCAGTGTATTGTTTTCACGGATCATGAAAATCCCCCTCCCGATCTTATGGTGTACTCCCAAAATCTTTCTGTGCCTGATTTTGTGAGATGATTGAGAGTACATTCTTCCTTTTCATCATAACAAATTTCCGATTTTTCTTTTTGTATATTTTCCGAAGAAAAACTGCTTTTTTTCCGTCTGCTTTCTTAAGATTTTTTGTATCTGTGCAAAGCCATGCGAAACGGAAGCAAAACCGCAAGCAGGAAAAAGATGGCAAATTCCGGAAATATCATTGAGAAAAAAGTTCAAAAATGGTAAAATAGGAAAAACAACATCTTTAAGCGGAGGATAAAACAAAATGAAAAAACTGAAAGTAAAAAAAGGCAGCACCTGTATGGCTTGTCTTGCCTGTGTGGGAGCATGTTCTGAGGCATTTTATAAGGTATTTGATCCGGACAAGGCATGTCTGCAGATCGTAGAGAAAAAGGCTGTCCGCCCGATCGCCTGTCCGCAGTGCGGTAAATGTGCCGAGGCCTGTCCGGAAGGCGCCATTACCCAGAACCCGAAGCGTTTACATGATCAACAAGAAAAAATGTACGGGATGCGGAGCCTGTGCGAAGGCCTGTCCATTTGGCCTGATCGTAAAAACCGAGGGAAATCCGGCTTCCAAATGTATCGCCTGCGGTATCTGCGCGAAAGCCTGCCCGATGGATGTACTGGAAGTTGTGGACGAATAATGATCCGAACTCTTAGATATCGCCAGGATCTCGTGTAAGCACAGATCCTGACTCATTGCTCACATAAACATAAAAATGCACTGTGGAACGTCGTCGGACAATTTCACAGTGCATTTTTATCTTAAACGAAAAACAATTGATTCCCGCTCGCTGCCTGGCAGAATGATCGATGCCCGTTTCCACAGACGGCATTCCGACAAAAAGGGACAAAATTTACAATTTTACTCCCACGCCAGCAGAACCATCGATTTTGCCGGAAGCATCATGCTTTCTTTCATCTCTGCTCCATCCTCTGCACAGCGTTTTCCATCGCAGAGCAGTTTCCAGTTTCCTTCCGGGAGTTTCTGAAAAGCTTCTTTTTCCCATGGATTGTAGAAGACGCAGACTGCGCGGCCATCCGGGTATTCCAGTTCGTAACCTGCGATCTGGTTTTCACGGAAAAATGTCTTTTTACAGTCCGGCTCGCACGTTCCGTATGCCTGAAATTTTCGGCGCAGAGCGAGAAGACCACGGTAATAGTCCACCAGCTCTTCCTGCTCTAAGGCGCGTGTCCAGTCAATTTTGTTGAGCTGCCACGACGATTTGAAGCTGTTTCCTTCGCCATGCTTCGTGCGCGCAAATTCCTCACCCGCCTGGAAAAACGGCATTCCCTTGCAGGTCATCACAATGCCCGCCGCCAGACGGTTCATCGAAAGCGTCCGCTCATCCATCTTGTCAAAATCCGGCTCCGCATCCTCCTTCCGCTTCGGATCGGACAGTTTTAATTTATCCCACAGTGTATAATTATCATGTGCCGACACATACGGAATCAGCTGGCTCGCATTGCGCGGCTCATAGGCTCCTTTTCCGTCCAGCCAGCCGTCTGTCGCGGAAAGTATTCCTGCTGAAAGACGCTCTTTTCCATTGACATAGCCTCCCTCTGCGGCAATGAAAACACTTCCCTTGATGGAATCTCTCGTATCGTCACAGAACATGGAAATGCCATCCATCAGCTTTCCGATATTCTGTTTATCCGAAGGGAAATATCCCTCCTGCATTGCGCTTGCCGCTGCTTTCCACGGTTCACCGTAAACCAGAATCTCCTCGCCGCGCGGCATCCGGTTCAGAGCTGTGCGGATCGCATTCATGGTCTCCGTGTCATGCAGTGCCATCAGATCGAAGCGGAAACCGTCGATATGATATTCCTTCGCCCAGTAACAAACCGAGTGAACCATAAAGCGGCGGAACATCTCCCGCTCACTTGCCGTCTCGTTTCCACAGTCGGAGCCATTGGAAATCGTGCCGTCCTCCCATTCACGGTAATAATAATAAGGAACTGTTTTCTGAAGCGGCGAATCGAGATTATACGTATGATTGTATACCACATCCATAATCACGCCGATGCCGGCTTTATGCAGTGCCTGAACCATTTCCTTCATTTCCCGGATACGTACCTCTCCGTGGAAAGGATCGGTTGCATAGGATCCCTCCGGCACATTGTACTGCACCGGGTCGTAGCCCCAGTTGAACGCTTCCGCATCGTCTTCCGGCACACTTCCGAAATCGAAAACAGGAAGCAGATGCACATGAGAAATGCCAAGCGACTTCAGATAATCGAGCCCTGTCGCATGAATTCCGTCTCCATTCAGTGTTGTGCCTTCTTCCGTAAATGCCAGAAACTTTCCACGGTGCTTATCCGAAACACCGGAATTCGGATCGCTTGAAAAATCCTTCACATGAAGCTCATACACACAGCGGTCCTCCGGCCGGATTTCCGGTCTTTTATCCTGCTCCCAGCCCACCGGTCCGTCTCTGCAAGATTTACTACCATACTCCGCTCCGAATCAACACCGGAAGCCACGCCGTACGGATCGACCGTATCAAAAACGCCAATCTGAGTGCAGAATGTGATACGTATAATACGTTCCATACCGCGCTCCCTGCAATGCACAACTCCAGACACCCTTTTCGCCGCGCGTCATCGCAATCGAGGCTATTTTTCGGTCCCCGTACTCCCGGCTGCTGCCACGTGAAAACAGCTCCAGCGAAACCTCCATTGCTGTCGGCGCCCAGAGCTTCCACTCTGTCACAAACTGCTCATCCTTTTTCGGCATCTGCCAGTTTCCATCACATTCCCTGCTCTTCTTCACCGAGACACCGAGGTCATCCCCTTCATACGTAAAGTTTTCCACAAATTCTTCCGATTCAAAAAAGCTTTTCCACTCCGCCGGCGTTCTTTTCACCACCGCATTCATCTTCTTTCCCTCCATTTCTTTGTAAACCCGCAGAATCTCTCCGACACTCCACGCCTGCGCATAGCAGCCCTTCGACATCACCGGCGCCGCACCATCATAAATCTCCGCCAGATGAAACAGGCATCCTTCCTGCATCCAGCTCGCAAGACGGTCCAGTCCGCGGCGCACTTCCTGTTTTCCCTCCTTCGGGAAATAGTTCAGCACCGCACGGAAATACGCCCCAAGCGGAAATCCCCAGACTGTCCCCTGATGATATGCCCTGTCACGCTCCGGCTGGCTTCCGCCGATCCATGGATGAAATGCCGGATCCTCCATCTCCAATGACCGCAGTCCTGCTGTCGTATACAGCTTTTCTTTAACCGCCTGTAAGATCCGCTGCCCCTGCTTCTGACTCATCATCTGAAACGGAAGCGCCAGCACAAAGACCTGATTGCATCGAAACTGCTTCTCTTCATACGTGCCGTTCAGCACATCCTTCAGATATCCTTCCTCTTCCATCCAGAACTTTTCGAGGAAACTCTTCTTCACCTGCTCCGCAAGCTTCCCATACGCCGATCCATCCTTTCCGACAAACGGCGCCAGCTCTTCCAGAATCCTCAGACCATTATACCAGTACGCATTAATCTCCACCGGCTTCCCGTGACGCGGTGTCGGCAGCTCCTTGTCAATCCGCACATCCATCCACGTCACCTGTTCCAGACCGCCCCCGGCCATAATCAGCCCGTCACTGTCCATTTTAATATGGAAATCCGTTCCCTTCTGATACCAGAACACAATATCCTCCATCACCGGAAACGCCTCGCACACAAACTCCAGATCTCCTGTTTCAAGGTAATACTCATACACCACATCCAAAAACAAAAGGGCCGCATCCACCGTATTATACATCGGAAGCGCATCCCCCTCCGGAAACAGGTTCGGCATCAGTCCTTCTTTTGTATATGCCATAAAGGTTCGAAGAATGCTCTTGCACTCTTCATATTCCCCAATTGCCAGCGTGCACCCCGGCAGCGAAATCATCGTATCCCGCCCCCAGTCCGCAAAATAAGGAAAACCAGCCATAATACTCTTCCCACCTGTCGATGCACGTTCCGTAATATACTGACTCGCACTCACCGCCAGCCGCTTTCCCACCGGATCAGAAATCCCGGACTTTTCCGCAATCGCCTCCTGCCGCTTCTCTTCCTCTTCTATCCACAGCGCAATCCTTTCCTCATCCCACTTATCCACATCATCCGCGAGACTATACACAACAAAAAAGACCTGCTCCCTGCCGTCTCCCGTCATCTCAAACCGAATCCGATGATTCACGACAGCACTTCCGATGCCATCTCTTCCATCCCGCGCATCCTGCTCAAAAACAAATCCCTCCAGATCCTCTCCTTCTCCATCTGAAGCTCCCCATTCGTTCCATAAGAAAGAATCACACCATTACTCGCAATGCACTTCCGGTCCACCGCAAAATTCTGCCCCTCCTGCAGCTGCTCTCCCTTCGCCGCAAACCGCATCACCGGCCGAACCGAAAAACTCCCCTTCTTCCCACTTCTCACCCGATACCGGACAAGAACCGTATTCTCCCCCTGAACCATCCCAATCGTCTTCTCAATCTCAACCCCCTTCACCCGGTAAAACCATACCGGCAGACTCCCCATCTCAAATCCTTCCAGAAACCGAAACCCCTCCACATTCTGCGTCCGATTCACAAACTCCTGTGAAAACAGCTCCGTCTCCTCACCATCCACCTCCAACGTCTCCCAGACATTCGAAATCAGATGCTCCCGCACCGTAGGCGCCTTCAATGCTCCCATTAACAGCGCCTGATCATTCCTCGCCGCATTCCCCATCACCGTCAGCGAACAATAACCTCCCAGTCCGTTTGTCAGCAAAAAACACTTCTTTTCTCCACTCCGGAAATCCATCCACTCCGAAGCATTCAGTCGAATCCTATCCATACCCAAAAACCTCCAAATTTCACACAATATCTTCCCGAAACTTTTCTGTTCTCATAAAATCAAGCACAAAAAACTCCGAAAATATTTTTTTCATTCTATCTCCAAACTTTGCACCAGTCAACAAACTCACGCCGATTCGCCCTCCAGGCGAATCCAGCCCCCTCTCCCCGTCCTCCAACACACTCTCCCCTTCCACATACAACAATCTCACGCCGATCTGCCTCCGGCAGATCCAGACCACTCCTCCCGTCCTCCAACCCCAGGATCTGCTCCGGCGTCGTGGCACCTGCCGCGCAGACAGGCGCATTGGCATCGGCGGCATGCGGGATGGATGCACACGTGGGAGGCGGTGGATTGAGGATGGACGGACGGGCCATCCAGGCCGGAAG
>ENA-OQIR01000021-OQIR01000021.1-human-gut-metagenome-genome-assembly--contig:-NODE-21-length-62790-cov-4.739336_pt1 | contig 62790 bp, 71 predicted proteins | sample MGYA00242580_ERZ504745 | MGnify/ENA primary metagenome ERZ504745 (study PRJEB26092, sample SAMD00036214) | human gut metagenome | host: Homo sapiens | study: EMG produced TPA metagenomics assembly of...
ATGGAGAACGGCAGTACCCTTTGGCCAGCCGGTGCTCTGGAGAAGAGTGCCATTGCGGCATAGAACGAGACGTTGGCGATCGTGGAGTCGCTCTGAGCGGACGCGGCCGAGTTCTGGCTCTGATCGCCTTCAGCCATTGCGACTGCCGGAGCAAGGCAGCCAGAGTCGCTACAGCTGCAACGCCCGCAATAATCTTTTTGCTAAAAGACATTTGGGGAAACCCTTTCTTAGTTACGTAACTAGTTGCCCCAAAGCGATGCCTTCGAAATACCGCCCTGAATGCGTGGAGTTCCCCCTCATAAGAATTCCAGAACGCTATGATAGTTGCCCCCTAGCGACTTTTTTAAGAGCCTAGGGCGTGTTCGTTGGAATTGCAATCTTTTCTCGATTCCCCACTTTCCGATTGTGGCTGGTCGAAGGGATTCCTTTCGGAATTGGCAGGGGCCATATCCGGGATGTCATGTCTGTGATGAGGCGTTGCCCGGTGTTCGGGAAGCGACAGGCTATGTATGGTTCGGGAACGGCAGGTCGCGTAGTGCTCGGAGACAAATGCGCCACACCATACAGCGTGGCAAGCGTCCCGTTTCCTCCACTCGCTGGATTTTTTTGCCCGCTAAAAGGTCCGTCACCGGGATGATTCCTCCACTCACTGGAGTTTTTCGGACGCTGAGAGGTCGATTTGCGTCCCGTTTCCTCCATGACTGGGAGTTTTATCCCGCTGGAAGACTGGTTTACGGGAAGATTGTTCCACTGACTGGGGGTTTTGGACGTTGGGGCGTCTGCCAGTGGGAGGATTCTTCCAGTGGGTGGAGGTTTTGTCTCGCTGGAAGGCGCGTTCGCCGATAGTATGGCAGGGTGTTTACCGGCGCGGATGATGATGTGACGATCCGTGTTTGGGGTGCGAACAATGTGAGTGCGTCTAATTGCGTTTGGATCCAAAACCGCGGGAATTGAAAAACCCTTGGAAGCTAATGTTTCCAAGGGTTTCGATGTGCCCCCCGTGGGATTCGAACCCACAACCCACGACTTAAAAGGACGCTGCTCTAACCGTTGAGCTAGAGGGGCAACAGTGAGACAGTATACAGCATATTTACGCAAAACGCCACACGAATCAGCTGTAAGTAACAAAAAACGTGGATTATCACCAAGTCATCGCCGAATCATCATCGAATTTCCGCGAATCACAATACCATTTCTGCATATCTGCTCGTACAGTGGAACGCATGTCATGTACCACGATTCTTGTAGGAAAGAAAGCCAGCTACGACGGCTCCACCATCATCGCACGCGACGATGATTCCGGTTCCGGCCGTTACGACCCCAAGAAATTCATTGCGGTAGCACCGCAAGACCAACCGCGGCATTACCGCAGTGTGCTCAGTCATGTCGAAATCGACCTTCCCGACAATCCATGCCGATACAGCATTGTGCCGAACGTGCTGCCGAACCGCGGAATTCTCGCGGAAGCGGGCGTCAGCGAGCACAATGTGGCGATGAGCGCCACCGAAACCATCGCAGTCAACGAGCGTGTGCTAGCCGCTGATCCGCTCGTTGAACTGCACCCGGCGAACGAAGCCGCTAATACCCCCGAAGTCCCGGCGGAATCGGAGAAGAAGACATCATCACCCTCGTGCTGCCTTACGTCACCACGGCACGCGAAGGCGTCGCACGTCTCGCCGAACTGCTTGAAACATACGGCACCTACGAATCGAACGGCATCATCATTTCCGACGTAAACGAAATCTGGTATGTCGAAACGATCGGCGGGCACCATTGGATCGCCCGCCGCGTGCCGGACGACTGCTATGCGACCATCCCCAACCAGCTCGGCATTGACGATTTCGACTTCGACGACGCTTCAACGTCCAACGCGAATTCATGTGCAGTGCCGATCTGCGCGAATTCATGGACGCGCACCACCTTGACCGCACTATGAGCGCGGCTGCGAGTAGCGGCTTCGGATTCCAGCCGACTAGCGCTTTCGGAGACGCCAGTATGAACGACGGCGGCAATAGCAGTAGCGGCGCGGCGCTGGGCCACAGCCATTTCAATCCGCGCACGGCTTTCGGTACCGCCACCACCAAAGACCATATCTACAACACGCCGCGTGCCTGGTACATGCAGCGCTACCTCAATCCAAGCGAGGATTGGGATTCGCCGGCCGCCCGCTACACGCCCGCGTCCGACGATATTCCGTGGTGTCGCGTGCCTGAGAGCGCTGTGACGCTCGAAGACGTCGATTTCCTGATGAGCGCACACTTCGAGGGAACCCCTTACGATCCGTACGGCACGCTCGGAACGTCGGAAAGCCGCCATCGTTACCGTCCGATTGGCATCAACCGCACCGGGCACATGGTGGCCATGCAGATCCGCCCGTACGCGCCGGAGACAAGCCGTTCGATCATGTGGATTTCGTACGGTTCCGGCCCCTTCACCGCGGCCACGCCGTTCTATGCGAACGTCAACGATACGCCCGCCTACCTGCGCGACACCACGCCGGAAGTCTCGACCGACAATCTGTACTGGGCGAACCGTTTGATCGCCGCGCTCGCTGACGCGCATTTCTACGAAACCAGCAATGCGATCGAAGAATTTGCGGAATCGGCCCGCGCTTACGGCCATCGTCTGGTGGAACGTACTGATGCCGAATTGCGTGAGATGTCCGCGCAAACGAGCGTGTCCGAATCGCAAGAGAGTGCAGAGGCCGCGGAGATTACGGAAAATACAAGTATTGCAACCATCGCCAGACTGCAGCGGTCCAACGAAGAAATGGCGGAATATTTGCGCATTCACGTCACGAAACTGCTCAACGACGTGCTCTACACGTCCAGCAATCTCATGCACAACAGTTTCGCCATGTCCGACCGCTGGAACTGAGCGTAAAGCCCCGAAATCCGGCAAACCTCGTCCCAATGGGCCAGGTTTCCGCGCTCGGGGAGGTTCCGCATGAACGTAGGCTGTTGGAAGCGTCGGTGTTGCTTCCAACAGCCTCACGACTGCATCCGCATCCTCGTACGTCAGTTTTTGCCCATATCTTGCTTATATATGGCAGATTTGAAGAGTTGACATGAGGCATTTCGCTTATATATGGCACTCGTGCTTGTAGGCAAGGCGACTTCGGGGGTAAAAATATACCCTCTAAGTCACCTTGTTACCAAGGATATCTGCCATATATAAGCGAGATATCATCCGACGGACCCGCGAATCTGCCATATATAAGGCAGATGGCGCCGATCAGTTGAACCCGACGACGTGTTCCGCCACGAAATATCCCTTGCGAATCACGAAACGACCGATCGACCCGCGCAAATTCAACGCACGAGACATGGCCTTCTTGCGCACATCCTTGTAAATAGTGGGGGAGTACGCCTTAATGTCGTCCCACATATCCTTTTTCTTCTCATAATTTTCCGGATCGCGAGACAAAATCATGAACACACTTGCCACGGAACTTTCAATCGCCAGAAAGTGGATCATATAACGGTATAGGCCGTCTGGCACCGTGTTGTGTTCCGGAGTTGCACGCACCATGCACTGGTTGACGAGGCGCAGCTGGTCGACGCGGCGGATCATCACGTCGGTCTGCACGCTTTGCCCGTCGCGCCCGATGAAATAGTGGTAGAACGGCGTATCCAAATACTTCATGGTCTTCACCCAAGGGAATGGCTGGTACGCGTAAATGAAGTCCACGTAGAACGTGTGTTCCGGCAGTTGCATGCCGGACTCTCGCACCACGGCGGTGCGGTACGTCAGCGCGTGCATGAGAATGTATTCAGCCAAGCCGAAATGCCCAAGATCGTTCCAGGTCAGGCGCTTGCCGGCCTTCATGGCATGGCGGAAGTTCACCACATGCTTGTTGCGTTTGCCAACCTTGTCATACACATAATTGGTGACGAGCATGTCGATCGGCTCGGCGGCGTCGGCTTCCTCGCGCAGCACGGCCATGACCTGTTCGAGCGATTCGGGGCCAACCCAATCGTCGGCGTCCACAACTTTCACATACATGCCGCTTGCCGCCGCGATGCCGGTATTGACGGCCCCGCCGTGCCCCTTGTTTTCTTGATGAATCGCGCGCACGATGCCCGGATAGCGGGCCTCGAATTTCTGCGCCATTTCCAGCGTGCCGTCGGACGAGCCGTCATCCACGATCAGCACTTCGATGTCGTCGTTGCGCTTCGCTGCGATTAACGACATGACGCATCGTTCCAAATATTCGGTCATGTTGTACGCGGGCACCACGAAGGTGAGCGTCTTCTTCTCCTGCATAGTCTTCCTTGGTCGGCCGAGGTGACCTTCCGCGCGCGGCGCGTGGTCACTGCGTAACGAAACTAACGTAGCACCTTGTTCGCTTCAGGGGAACGGTTTGTACGCAATCGGCACCCTGAATAGCGCAATCTGCACCTGAAATTTCCCTTAAGGGTACCGTTGTTGACGATTCGTCAGTTTTCGTCGATGCTTGTTGGCTTGTGCGATGCTTGCGATTCCCCTGTTGCTGGTACTGTTCGATTCCTGCGTCTGGCGCCTGTTGGCGTGGGCTGCGATGCTTACGATGACTGGGTGCGGCTGGGTTTTACGACTGCTGTTCGGCTTGCGTGCCTTGGCTTCCGGCTGCGCCTTGTTCGGTATTCTGTTCAGCGTTCTGCTTGGCTGGGCTTTCCGTATTGTTTTGTGATTGTGCCTCTTTTGCGGCCTTGCGCTCGCGTTTCGCGATTTCCTTGATTTCGCGCCTTTCCTGCTTTTCCGCCTCTTTTGTGGCTTTGTCGCTTTCGAAGCGCAGTTCCGGCTTGGCTTCCATGCGGCTCAAGCCATGCCAGGCCAGATTCACGATGTGCGCGGCAAGCTGTTCTTTGCTGAGTCTGCGCTGGTCCGCCCAATACTGGCAGGTGTATACGGTCATGCCGATGAGCATCTGCGCGTAGTATGGCACGCCCTTGGCCGGCAGATGCTGGCGTTTGAACGCTTCGGCGAGAATGTCTTCCACGCGCAGGGCGATGTCTCCCAAAAGCGAATTGAACGAGCTGGCCGGATCGGTTTTCGGCGAATCGCGGGTGAGCACGCGGAAACCTTCGGCATTCTCCTCCACGTAGGTGAGCAGCGCCAGCGCCGTACGTTCCACAATTTGACGGGGGTGCGCTTGCGGGTCGGAGAGCGCGTTGACGAGCGTGTCGGTAAGCGCGCGCATCTCACGGTCCACCACCACGGCATACAGGCCCTCTTTGCCTCCGAAATGCTCGTACACAATGGGTTTCGACACTTTCGCGGTGGCGGCGATCTCTTCCACGCTCACTGCTTCGAAGCCCTTCGACGCGAACAGCGAACGACCGATTTCGATGAGCTGCTCGCGCCGCTGATACGACGTCATTCTGGATGTATTGGCCATGCCGTCCAGTTTTTCATGCCCCGTGGATAGCTCCTTGGCCGTCCGACCCCCACGTATCGTCCGATTCTGCGGAATCGGACAACTGTGGTGCGTTTGACGATGCTTACTTGTCCGTTTCTCCCGAATCGGACAAGTAACGCATACTTTTCGACGTCTGCTTGTCCGTTTCTGCAGAATCGGACATTCCGGATAATGCGTAGAGAGTGTCCGTTGCGCTTTTTAGGCTGGAGCCATGGATACGAATGTGATTATTGCGATTGTCGCCGTTGTCGTTATTGCGGCAATTCTGGTGATTGGCGGTTGGTGGCTCGGTAAGACCCGCAAGAACGCCGTCAACAAGTCCACTGAGGATGCGAAAGCGGCTGCTGATGCCCGTCTTGCTGCGGAAGCAAAGTCGGCTGCGGCTGATTCTTCCACGGTGAAGCCGTCCGTTGATTCCAATGTTGATGCAGCTGAAAAAGCTCCGGCTGAAAGTCAGCAGAAGTCCTCAGCTCAAGCTTCCTCTTCCGAAACGGCGGCTCCTGCACCAGCCACCGAAGCCAGGCCCGAACCGGCTCATGAAACCCCCGAATCCGCCGGCACGCGCATGCAGCGTCTCAAGGCGCGCCTGTCGAAATCCGGCAATCCGTTCGGCAAGGCTCTGTTCAACATTCTTGCGAAGGATCAGCTTTCCGAAGCCGACTGGGAAGACGTCGAAGACACCCTCCTGCTTGCCGACGTGGGCGCGGAAGCCAGTGAACAGCTAGTTGAAGAACTGCGTAATGATGCCCGAATCGCAGGCCAGTCCGATCCGGCCGAAGTGCGTGCCGCGCTGAAGGACAAGCTGTTGAAGCTCGTAGCACTGACACGGATCGCCGCCTCAATGCCAATAAGGAGGGCGCCAACAAGCCAAGCGTCATCATCATGGTCGGCGTGAACGGCACGGGCAAAACCACCACTGCAGGCAAGCTTCCCGCCTGCTTGTTTCCGAAGGCAAGCAGGTCATGTTGGGAGCTGCCGATACCTTCCGCGCGGCGGCCGCCGACCAGTTGGAAACTTGGGGTGCCAAGGTCGGCGTTCCGGTCGTGCGTTCCGACAAGGACGGTGCCGATCCGGCGTCCGTCGCATTCGAGGCCAGTGCCAAGGCCAAGGAAGAGAACGCCGACGTGCTCATCATCGACACTGCGGGCCGCCTGCAGAACAAGGCGAACCTCATGGACGAGCTCGGCAAGATCCGCCGCGTTACCGAAAAGAACCTTCCGGTCGACGAGGTGTTGCTCGTGCTCGACGCCACCACCGGCCAGAATGGCATGACCCAGGCCAAGGTGTTCGCCGAAGCCATCGGCATTACCGGTGTGGTGCTCTCCAAGCTTGACGGTTCCGCAAAAGGCGGCATCGTGATTTCCGTGCAGAAAGAGCTTGGCGTGCCCGTCAAGCTCGTCGGCCTCGGCGAAGGCCCGGACGATCTCGCCCCGTTCGATCCGGAAGGCTTCGTCGACGGCATCCTCGCCTGAGATGATTGCGCTCTCGAGAAAGCCTCCCCGCGTGGGAGGCTTTCTTTTTACCTCCGACCAGTCCTATCTCGCCTATATATGGCAGATACGCTGAAAAATGGGCTGATATTGGTTTGACCTGGGAGTGGTGCGCAATCTGAAACAAAACGTGCCAGCCGCATTATTCCGCCGTTTTCGGTTGACGTAATGGCGAGATGGCGTTACCTTGCTGTAACACGTCGTAACGTTTTCAAAACGCGGGCGGCGTTCCATACCGTTTTGTCAGCCCCACACGATGGGGCCGGAAATGTGAACTCAAAGAGAAAGAAAGAGGAGGGTGACATGGGTCAGCTTGATTCTGGAAATGCCGCGTGGATTTTGACTTCCGCGTCCCTTGTGTTCCTCATGACGCCGGGTGTGGCGTTCTTCTATGGTGGCATGGTCCGCGCAAAGGCCGTGCTGAACATGATGATCATGGAGGCGGCCGCTCTGTCCGTCACAATGGTGATCTGGGTGCTGTGGGGCTGGTCCATCGCCTACGCAGGCACTTCGGTAGGCGGTGTCTTCGGTGATCCGGCCACGGGCTTCCTGCTGAAGGATTCCATGGTTTCCGACGGCGGTGTCTTCACGTCGGCTTCGCTGAACTCCAACAACTACCCGGTCAGCGTCGATGTGGCGTTCCAGTCCGCATTCGCCATGATTACCGTCGCTCTGATCTGCGGCGCTATCGCTGAACGTGTCAAGTACTCCACTTGGATGATTTTCGTTGCGTTGTGGATTACCTTCGATTACGCTCCGCTCGCCCACATGGTGTGGAATGGCGGTCTGCTGAGCGCTGACGGTGCGATCTCCCAGCCATCGGCGCTGCCGCCCACGATTTCGCAGGTGGTACGGTCGTGCACATCAACGCTGCAGTCGCCGCTCTGGTGATCGTGTTGATCATCGGCAAGCGCAAGGGCTTCGGCACCCAGCCGTTCCGTCCGCACAATGTTCCGTTCGTGATGCTTGGCGCTTTCCTGCTGTGGTTCGGATGGTTTGGCTTCAACGCTGGTTCTGCGTTCGCCGCTAACGGCACCGCAGGCTACGCTTGGGTTTCCACTTCCGCCGCAACCGCCGCCGCAATGCTCTCTTGGGCTTCACCGAGAAGATCCGCACCGGCCACTACACCGCCATGGGTGCCGCTTCCGGCATCGTCGCAGGTCTGGTCGCCATCACTCCGGCCGCCGATGTGGTTTCCCCGCTGTGGGCCATCGTGCTCGGCGCCATTGCCGGCGTGCTTACCTGCCTCGCTTGCGGCCTGAAGTTCAAGCTCGGCTACGATGATTCTCTCGATGTTGTCGGCGTCCACGGCGTCGGCGGCTTCACCGGCACTGTGCTTATCGGCTTCTTCGGCGAAGGTACCGGCCTGTTCGCGGGCGGCGACTGGAAGCAGCTGGTTGTGCAGCTCATCGTTGCCCTCGTTGCCATCATCTGGTCCGCTGTTGTCACCGGCATCATCGCCTTCGCTCTGGAGAAGACGATTGGCTGGCGTGTCACCGAAGCCAGGAAGTCGGCGGCATCGATCTTGCCGATCAGGGCGAACGTGCTTACGATTTTGCTGGTACCGCCAGCTCTGTTCTCAAGGAGGTGAAGTGAGATGAAGCTCATTACCGCTATCATTCAGCCGCATAAGCTCGACGATGTCAAGGAAGCCCTCGCTGCCGCAGGTGTTCACGGTCTGACCGTGTCTGAGGCTAACGGTTACGGCCGCCAGCGTGGCCACACCGAGGTTTACCGTGGCGCCGAATACACCGTGGATCTCATTCCGAAGATTCGCATCGAGGTGCTGTCCGACGACGCCGACGCCGAGACTCTGGTCGGTGTGATCGTCAAGTCCGCCGGCTCCGGCACCATCGGCGACGGCAAGGTCTGGGTTGCCCCGCTTGATTCGGTGACCCGCGTGCGCACCGGCGAGACCGGCTCTGCCGCTATCTGATAATTCATTCGGATAGATATTAAGGGCCCCGGGCTTGGGTTCGGGCTATCAATAGACAGATCCCCGTACGTGCTTCGCGCCGTGCGGGGATTTTCATACGATTTTCGCGTCAGATTTTCTGCCTCGGATTTCCCACTTTCGCTTTTTACCTGCTCAGATTAGCTTGCTTTTGCGAAGATTCATAAGGATTTGCTATGACTTCAGCGGTTGATGGTCTTAAACAACGTTTCATGGATATGAGTCAGCCGGATGACGACGGCGTGTACCGCAATGGTGCGGCGAAGCGAAAGGCCCGTACGGATTTGGCCATGGATTGCCTGACGAAGTTGTGGCAGGAGGCCTGCCGGACGGTTTCTTTTGACGTTCCGCAAGTTGGTATTGGTCTTGGTGCGGTGGGCTCGTTGGCTCGCGGCCAGGTGGGCCCGAGTTCCGATCTTGATTTGGTGGTCATTTATGAGCCTCACGCGCTCACTGACCAGCAGCTCAATGAGCTTGCCAACAAATTGTGGTATCCGATTTGGGATTCTGGTCTTGATCTTGACCAGTCGGTGCGTACCCGCGCGCAGTGCGAGGCTGTCACCGACCATGATCTGCCCGCCGCGATGGGTTGGCTGGATGTGGTGCCGATCGCGGGCGATACGCAGCTGATCGAATCCACGGCTGTCTCCATTTTGGAACGTTGGCGTAGGGCCGCCCGCAAGCGCTTGCCCGAATTGTTGAGTTCCGCCAAGTCTCGTTTGGACGAGTTCGGACGTATGGCGTACGGCAATCAGCCTGATATTAAGGAGTCTCGCGGTGGTTTGCGAGATTCCGTGCTGGTCTCCGCGCTTGCCGCTTCTTGGCTTGCCGACCGCCCGCACGGCCAGTATGACGATGCTGTCGAACGGTTGCTGGATGTGCGTGACTGCATTCATTTGGTTGCCAATAAAGACACGAATATGTTGCTCGCTCCCTATCAGGCGAGGGTTTCGGCGATGTTGGGTTTGGCTGATCCGACGTTGCCGAGCGGCGAGCGTGAGGTGAAGTCGATTGATGATTTGCAGACGTTGCTTGCGCGTGTTGGCCGTCAGATCGCGTTTTCGCTTGATTCCACGGCTTCCCGTGCCGAGCATTCGTTGACTCATGAGAAGCCTCGTTTTGCGTTTTTTCAGGTGTTCCAGCCTCGTGGCGGCGGTAAGCGTCAGGCGCCTACGTTTGATGTGGTCGCGCCCGGTATTGCCAAGCATGAGGAGGAGATCGTACTTGCGCCGGGTGCCGATCCGAAGTCTGATCCGTGCCTTGCGTTGCGTGCGGCTGTTGCTGCGGCTGAGTTTGGTCTGCCGATTGCGCCCGGCACGTTGCAGAATCTGAAGTCATGTCCGATTGATGATCGCACGTGGAATGATGAGTCGCGTAGTCTGTTCTTGCGTTTGCTTGCGAGCGGTCCCGCATTGTTGCAGGTGTGGGAGGAGATTGATTTTGTTGATATTCCGGGTCGTTTGATTCCGGAATGGTTGGCGATTCGTAATCGTCCGAGCGCTTCGGCCGTGCATCGTTACACGATTGACCGTCATTCGGTTGAGGTGGTCACGCGGCTTGGCCGTGAAACACCTCGTGGAAACCGTTATGATGATCGGCATTATCAGGCGTTGCTGTTGGCTGGTTTTTTGCATGATGTCGGCAAGCGTCCGGGGGTTGCCGATCATGCTGCGGAGGGTGCCCGCCATGCGTCTACGGTGTTGAAACGTATGGGTTTTGACCGTGACATTATTTGGTGGGTCACGTTGCTGGTGCGCGAGCATCTTACGTTGTCGGAGTTTGCGACTGGTCAGAATCCTAATGATCCGAATGTCGGCGACGAGTTGGCGTCCCGTCTTGACCATGATCCGCTACTGCTTGACATGCTCTTTGACCTGACTCGTGCTGACGGTTCGTCGTTGGGTGCCACGTCCGGCGAGACTATTTCCAAACAGTACGGATGGAGCAAATGGCGCGAAACCCTTGTCCGAACCATGTACAACGCCACCCGCTACCACATGTGAGGCCGCGTAGGCTGTGAGCGAATGCCCGACAAAGCGACATGATTGCCGATGCGGTACCCGCCGCGTCGTCGGAAACCCATCGTTTAAGAAAAAGTGGGGAACATATCACCTTCAGTTCACTTAAGCAAGTCAAAACCAGGGGAATGGGCACCCGTACGAAAGATGTCCCCAAGTTGTCCACTTGGTTATCCCCATTTGGTGGATAACTCGATATGTTTTCCACATAGTTATCCCCAGTATGTGGATAACTCGGGTTTTTCGGCTTTCTTATCCACAGCGAACCGATTCGCGCGTGTCGGGTGATTTCGATCCTGCCAATGCGGAGATTCCTCCAGAATCTCATCGCAACATCATTCGTGAAGCGGCACAGGTATTATGGTTTTTCCCGGTACACTACACATCGAAGAGCTGGAGAAGCATGGCGGAGAGCAATTCTTGGAACAACGGCCTGAATCAAGGGCAAAGCCGCGGTTTTTCAGGCAATGGCAGCACTTCCGGAACATCCGGAGCGGCTATTCGCGACGCCATCTTCGACCGTGTGCCGCCACATGACGACGCCGCCGAAATGGCGGTGCTCGGCGGCATGCTCATGAGCAAAGACGCCATCGGCGAAGTCTCGCAGATGATCGACATCACTGACTTCTACCAGCCGCGCAACCAAACCGTGTACGAAGCCATCATCAACCTGTTCTCCGCATCGCAGCCCGTCGACGCGGTGCTGGTGGCCAACCAGCTGCTCAAAGACGGCGACCTCGAAAAAGTGGGGGGATCCGACTATCTGCACAGCCTCGTCGCATCCGTGCCGACCGCAGCCAACGCAACCTTCTATGCCGACATCATCACCAGCGTGCCATCCTGCGCAATGTGATCGCAGCCGGCACCAAAATCGCACAGCTCGGCTACACGGCCGAAGGATCCCAAGCCGAAGACGTCGTCAACCTGGCACAGGCCGAAGTCTACGAAATGTCGACCGGCAAAGTGAGGCAGGATTACGCGCCGATCGGCACCGTCATCACCGACACCCTTGACCAAATCGATCGACTGCAGAACGGCGAAGTCTCCAAGGGCGTACCAACCGGATTCCGCGACATCGACGAAGTGACGCAAGGTCTGCAGCCGGGCCAGATGATCGTTGTGGCAGGACGCCCCGCCATGGGCAAGTCCACGCTCGGCGTCGATTTCGCAAGATCCGCCGCGTTGCACCACAATATGACATCCGTGATCTTCAGCTTGGAAATGAGCAAAAACGAACTTGCGCAACGAATTATCTCCGCGGAAACGAATATTCCGTTGGCAGCCATGCGCCGAGCGGAAGATATTACGCAGGAACGTTGGAATATCCTCAATAATCTGCAAGACAAACTGCAGAACGCACCATTATTCATCGACGATAGTCCGAACATGAGTTTGATGGAGATTCGTGCGAAATGCCGCCGATTGAAGCAGACGAACGATCTGAAATTAGTGGTGATCGACTACTTGCAGCTCATGACTTCCGGCAAGGCCGTGGAAAGCCGCCAGCAGGAAGTGTCTGACTTCTCGCGTGCATTGAAGTTGCTTGCCAAGGAATTGGAAGTGCCGGTTGTTGCGCTGAGCCAGCTGAACCGTGGTCCCGAAATGCGTCAGGACAAGAAGCCGCAGCTTTCCGACCTGCGTGAATCCGGTTCTATCGAACAGGACGCCGACGTGGTGTTCCTCGTGCACAGACCGGACGCCTACGACAAGGAGGACCGCCCGGGCGAGGCCGACATCATCATGGCGAAGCATCGTAACGGTCCGACCGATACCTTCAATCTCGCGTTCCTTGGCGCATACTCCAAGTTCAAAGATATGCCGCAGGACTATCAGAGCCAGCAGGAGGTATAAGCATGACGTGGAACTCATTCGCAACGCCGTTGATTGGCAAAGCCGTGCGTGCGGCCTCACGCCTGGCGCATGGCGGCGGCAGCGCGTTCCCCGGCAAAATCGTGGAACAGATCGACCCGCAATTCCTCGCACGCACGCTACAGCAACTGCCGCTCGGCGTGGTGCTCGTATCCGGAACGAACGGCAAAACCACCACCACTCGTATGGTGGCAAACATGCTGGAATCGTTGGGATTAAAGGTGTTCACCAATCCGACCGGATCGAACTTCACCCGTGGCGTGGTCTCGTCGCTGCTGGCGGAAGTTTCGCTCGGCGGCAAACTGGACGCGACATCGCCGTATTGGAACTCGACGAAGCGTACGCGGTGCATTTCGTCAAACAAGTACAGCCCGACTACTGCCTGCTGCTCAACGTGATGCGCGACCAGCTCGACCGTTTCGGCGAAATCGACAATACCGCGAAACTGTTGAGCAAAGCCGCCGAAGCGACCACCGGAACCGTGGTACTCAATCGTGAGGATCCGCGCATCGCACGACTTGCTGACGTCGCCCATACTGAAGATGGTGTGGAAGTGCGCTATTTCGGTCTTGACGGGTCGTTGCGCAGCTTCTTCCCGTCCGACGATGATATGCGCACGACGGTTGATACGGAATCGGCAACTGATACTGAAGCGTCAGTTGGTATTGACTTGTCCGAATCTGCAGAATCGGACGAGAATACTGCGATTAACGATTCCTCGGCAATTGCGAAAACTGGGGAAAATACAGAAAAATCGGAAAATACAGAATCTGCGGAACAGTTTCCGGCTGACGTGACCCTGCTTGCCGTAGGCGACCATCGTGCTAGCTTCGGCATCGACGGCGAAACGTACGAAACCGGCGTGAAACTGGAAGGTGTGTACAACCTATACAACGCGGCGGCCGCACTGGCCGTCGTGCGAGCGGTCGTAGCCGACGCGCAGGCAATGTTCCTGCCGTTCGAAGAGAACGTAACCGACGAACTATTGCGACAAGTGGGAATCTCACAGCGCATGATCGATTTTGCGCACGCCACCACGCAAGCCATGATCGACGCGGCAGCCGAAGTCACTCCGGCGTTCGGACGCGGCGAAGTCATCGACGTAAACGGTTCGCCGGTAGAACTGCTACTCGTCAAAAATCCCATGGGATTCCGTCTGTCGCTCGCATCCTTCACTCCTGAAGGCTGCGATACCATGATCGCCATCAACGACGAGTACGCCGATGGGCGTGACATGAGCTGGTTGTGGGACGTGGATTTCTCCTCGCTGCGAGGCACCGGTGTAGCCATGGTTTCAGGCGTACGCGCATGGGATATGGCGTTGCGCCTCGAATACGACCAAGTGCCGGTGAACAGCGTCAACACGGAACTTGAAGAGGCCGTCTCAACGTTCGTGAACGCAAATCCGGGTACCCCTAAGCACATTTACTGCACGTACACGGCGATGCTTAAAACGCGAGCGGCGCTCGGCAAAATCGCCGAAGTCGCCGACGCTGGCGTGGGCAAGTGACGGCGCGCATCCGCACAATCCGGCAAGACGTGCGAAAAACGCATGAAAATCGGTGCAACGCATGAAAACGCAAGAACGTATGAAGAACGTATGAAACGCATGAGGGAGACGATATGAGCCAGGCAATCGACATCGTGTCGCTATATCCGAAAGACATGAACATCTATGGCGACTCCGGCAACGTACTCACCATCCAGCGCCGACTCGCGCTGTACGGCTACGAACCGCACGTGCACGCCTACAATCAGGGCGACGCGTGGCCCGAACACGTCGATATGATTCTGGGCGGCGGCGGGCAAGACACCGGCCAGAAGAAAATCGTCGACGACTTCTTCAAACGCGCCGACCTGCTGCGCTCGCTGGCCGCAGACGGCACCCCCATGCTCATGATCTGCGGCCTGTATCAGCTGTTCGGCGAATATTTCGAAACGGTGGATGGTTCCCGACTTGACGGCATCGGCGTGATCGGCGCGTACACGGTCGGCCAGGAAGTGCGCATGATCGGCAATCTGACCGAGCATTCCGCCGATTTTGGCGATATCATCGGCTACGAAAACCATTCCGGTCAGACCTTCCTGCGCGAAGGCGTGCAGCCGCTCGGTACTGTCGACGCGGACGGCATCGGCAACAATGGTGAGGATCATACGGAAGGCGCGCGCGTCAACAATGTGATTGGCACATACATGCACGGTTCGCTGCTGCCGAAGAATCCTGCGCTCGCCGATTTTCTGATCCGCACCGCCGTGGAACGTCGATACGGTTCGTTCGATCCGGTTGCTGCAGGGCAAACGCAAGCGCAGCGTGCGGAACTTGACAGCATCAATACGATTGCAGCAACGCGCGTCGCGTGGCCATGTCACGCCCGCGCTGATCGGCCGTTCATTTTTTTGCGCGAGTTTCGCACGATCACGCTGTCCTGTGTTTTTGCGGCTTCGTTTTCGTTTTCCGTACGCTGTGAGCATACGGCAGCGAGCCTTCCGCAGAATTGCGACAATTGACCAGTTTCGTTGACTTTATTTGTGAAGATAATGCGATAGAGTGGGTACTACCATCACCTAAGGAGGTAATCATGGCTGATTTTGATTTTGGTGACGGCCTACGTAAGGTCTTCCTCGCCGGCGTTGGCGCTTTGGCGACCACGGTTGAGAAGAGTCAGGAAATCGTCGACGATCTCGTCAAGAAAGGCGAGCTGACCGTCGAACAGGGCAAGGCCCTCAACGCCGAACTCAAGCACAAGGTCGCGGAGGTCAAGGAAGCCTCCGACGCCAAGGCTGCAGAGGAAGTCAAGGAAGCGAAGCCTGAAGCCAAAGCCGAGTAACGTTCAATCGTTCACATCGCCGTCTGCTCGTCGCATCACGTTCAGACGGCGATTTGTTATGCGCGCCATACGAAACTTGCACGGCATGCGAAACGTTCGAAAATCGCGTGCGAATCGATAAGAAACGTGCGAATCGCATGAAATACGTGGGACGCAAGCCCCCATGAATCCCACTCATCGTAATCCGACCAACGTTTGCGAGCAGCGATATGTCTTTGAATTCCCCAATCGAGCCGGACGCGGTCCGCCCCGAAAGCGTAGAACCGGTCACACTTTCTGACCGAGTCAACGCGGTCATCAATCCCGCGGCAGACCCCTCGCCCGACGCGGCAGCGGCAACGGCAGCCAAATCCGCGGAAAAAACGGGAATCCCGCAATCGCGCAAACAGAACAGCGCAACCTTTACGCAACCCGAAACCATCGGACTGTTCGGCCCTCGCAAAGACTCATTCTCGCAACGCTACCACCTGACCCGACGCGGCAAACTGAAACGACTCGCGCAAATCGCACAAATCGTCAACCAGTTCGACATTGTGCACGGACTGACGCCCATCAAAATGCGTCTCATGCTCGAAGCGCTCGGTCCGACCTTCGTGAAAGTCGGACAGATCCTATCCATGCGATCCGAAATCCTGCCCCAATCGTTCTGCGATGAGCTCGCCAAACTACGCGCCGATGCCGATCCTATGCCGTACGGTACGGTACTGCAGGTGCTTGAGGACGAATATGGTCGTCCTGTTGGCGAGATCTTCGAACATATCGACGCCACGCCGCTTGGCTCAGCGAGTCTTGCACAGGTGCATCGCGCGAAACTTTCCACCGGCGAGGACGTGGCTGTAAAAGTACAGCGGCCGGGAGTACGCGAAACCATGGCACAGGATGTGTCCATCATGCGCACCATCGCACGAATAGCCGCCAAAACCATGCACAGCGCGCAAGTGGTCGATCTCTCCGGCGTGGTCGAGGAATTGTGGGACACCTTCGAATCGGAAACCGACTTTTTAATCGAAACCCGCAATTTGGCGGAATTCAAACGATTCTGCGAGCACTACGAATACATGGACTGCCCGAAGCCCTACCCGGAACTGTGCACCGAACACGTGGTGGTCATGGATTACGTCGAGGGCATTTCCGTCTCGCATCCCAACGAACTTATCGAAGCGGGCTACGATCTGAAGGAAATCGGCACCAAACTTGTGGACAACTACGCCACGCAAGTGCTTGACGAAGGCTTCTTCCACGCGGATCCGCACCCGGGCAACATCATGGTGCGCGGCGGGCAGATCGTGCTGCTCGACCTTGGTATGACGGGTCGGCTTAATGCCAAAACCCGTTCCGTCTTGAAAGACATGATTTTCGCGGTCGCCAAACAGGATTCGCCCGCGCTTGCCGACGGTCTGCTGCGTTTCGCCGGTGTCGAGGCCGATCCGGAGGATTATCCGGCGTTATTGGCCGACTTGGACGTGATCGTCAAGGAATTCGGCACAGTGGATTTGGCCGAGCTGGATATCGCCGCCATGCTCACCGCGTTGACGCAAATGGCGCAACGACACGGCATTGAAGTGCCGAGCACCGTCACCACCGTCGGGCGTGCGCTGGTCACTTTGGAAGGCCTGCTCGACGAGTTCATTCCAGACGTGAATATGATTCAGATCATCTCCGACCATATCGCCGCAAGCACGTCGAAGAAGGATTTCGCCAAAGATGAGGCGAAATCGCTGGTTATCGAAGGTCATCAGGCGCTGCACAGTCTGCTCGCTGCTGCCAATGAGCTGAAAGTGGCCTCCCGTATGCTTACGCGCGGCCAGTTGCGCGTGAATATGGAGATGGTCGGCTCGCAGGAACCGATCCATCTGCTTGCCAACATGGTGAACAGGCTTACGATGGCGCTGATCGTCGTCGGATTGTTCATCGGCTCGTCGATTGTGTACTATGCGGGCATCAAACCGGTGATTTTCGGCATTCCGATCGTTGGTTTCATGGGATATGTGATCGCGTTCATTTTGTCCGTCTGGATCGTGTTTGACATTTACTTCAAGGGACGTTCCAACAAAAAACGGTAGTTTTTGTGGTTTTTAGCCCCAGTCTCTGGGCTGAATGTGTGTGCTTGATGCACTCAAGCACGCTACGCGGTCTTCGCGGCAAGCCGCTCACTTCGCCTGAGGGAAACCCACTGGGCTTTCCTCTTCACGGCTCAGTGGCCAAGCCTACGGATCCAGCATGCATGTTCGATTCACCGTCCTTTGGGAGTCCGAACCCCACGGACTGGTGACTGGGACGTCATCAGCTCCAATCTGCCCATAACTCGCCTATGCATGGCAGATTTGCGGGCCTGTCAGGAAGCATCTCGCTATATATGGTAGAAGACTTCGCTAAAAAGCCATATAGGGGGTATGAAAACGCATGTTTTCTGACTCCAGTCTGCCATATATAAGCGAGATGCTTCCTGACACAACTCGAAATCTGCCATATATAGTCGAGATATGGCTCGGCTGTTGGTGGTTGAGACGGCGACATACGATCGCGGATTGCTAGGTGGTCGCCGTTTTTGTGATTTATGGGCTAATCTCAGAAGAGACAGATTCGATGGCCGCGAACGGTGCGAACCAATGCGAGAGAATGCGCGAACGGCCATGTAAGGGAGGAAAGCCCATGTCCAAATCATTCGTCAATAAAGTGTTGGCGGGCGGTGCGCTCGCCGCAGGTGCCGCAGTATGGGCGATTGCCCCGCGTACCTTCTCCGACAAGCGCCGTAATTACGTGCCGTCCATTCCCGACGTGTGGTACGCGCACCGCGGCCTGCACGACGCAGGTTCCGGCCTGACTGCGCAGTATGCCAATGAAAGCGGCGAATACGTGGCGCTCGCCCGACGTATGGCCATGAAGGCGGGCTATGGCAGTCCCAGCGTGACTGGTGCGATCGCTCCGGAGAACTCGCTTGCGGCGTTTGCCGCGGCCTGCGAGGCGGGTTACGGCATCGAACTTGACCTGCAGATGACCGCCGACGGCGAAATCGTGGTGGTGCATGACGGCGATCTGATGCGCGTCGCCGGAGATCCGCGACGCATCGCCGATCTCACATACGATGAGCTGACCCGTATTCCGCTGTTCCCAACCGACGCCCCCGGTGCCGCCGTCGCCGCGCCGCTGCCGGGCTCGCTTGAGAATCCGCCGCTGGTCACCACACCTGACAGCGCTCCGGAAGGGTATTTCCAGCATGTGCACTGTTCGCCGACGTGCTCAAGGTAGTGGCGGGCCGTGTGCCGCTGATCGTCGAATACAAGTTCGACGACAATTCCAAGTGGAATCCGCGCGATGTCGAGCTCATGGAAAAGGGCGACGCACTGCTGCAGGCCTATTCCGGCGCGTACGTGATCGAATCGTTCAATCCGGCCGCCGTCAACTGGTACAAGGAGAACCGTCCGGAAGTATGCCGTGGTCAGCTTTCCTGGTGGCCGCAGGGGGAAGAGAAGCCGTCTGATCCTGCTGCGCTCGCCAAGGAATATGCGGCCGGTGCGTTGATTTTCGACTGGATTTCCCGCCCTGATTTCATCGCCTATGATTGGCACGGCGGCAACAGCCCGCAGGTGCGTCTGGCTCGTTTCATGGGTGCCGTTCCCGTGTCGTGGACGGTGCGTAGCCGCGACGAGCTTGCGCAGTGCGACGACTGGTTCGATTACCATATTTTCGAGGCGTTCGTACCGGACGAGCAGTAGAGGTTTTTACATATGATTTCGGCCTGCCGCCGCATGATTTGCGTTGTGGCAGGCCGTTTTTTATTCGATTTACTCGATTGACTGATTGGACCGATTCGGTTGAGCTCTGATTCGGTCAGTCGATCACGCCATACAGACGGTCGCCGGCGTCGCCCAAGCCCGGCACGATGTAGCACTTGTCGTTGAGCTTCTCGTCGACGGCACACAGCACCAGCTTGAACTTGATGGACGGATCGAGGTTCTCCTCAACGAACTTCAGGCCTTCCGGAGCGCCCAGAATGCACACGGCGGTAACATCCTTCGCGCCACGCTCGGCCAGATAATGCGTTGCTGCGACCAGCGTGCCGCCGGTGGCGAGCATCGGGTCGATCAGGAAGCATTGACGGCGCTCAGATCGTCGGGCAAGCGGTTCGCGTATGTGATCTGCTGGGTCGGGTTCTCCTCGTCGCGCTTCATGCCGAGGAATCCGACTTCGGCGGACGGAATCATCTTGGTCATGCCGTCAAGCATGCCCAGGCCCGCGCGCAGCACAGGCACAATGATCGGTGCCGGGGAAGCGATGTGCTTGCCTACCATAGGAGCGACGGGGGTTTCGATCGGCTTGTCCACGACTTCGATGTCGCGGGTGGCTTCGTAAGCCTCAAGCATCACGAGTTCGGAAATGAGCTCGCGGAACGTGGAGGACGGGGTGTTCTTGTCGCGAAGAACGGTTAATTTGTGGTCCACCAGCGGGTGGTTCAAAACATGAATATCCATGTTTTCTAAGCGTAGTCCATAATTGCGAAGAAAAATGCAGGAACTGAGAAAGGCGCCAAGAAAGACGCTGAAGAATCTTATGAAAAAGCAGTGAAATTTAAAAAGAGGGAAAGCGCCGAACCACGAAAGCGCCTGTCGGCGCAAAGGCCGCTCGCAGCGGCAAAAAATGGAGCCCGGGGCTATGCATGGCCCGGCGCGAATTCCTATTCTACAGATGCTGCAGACCGCACGGTACGCCGTGTCGCGAATTGATATTGCGATTGCTGTGCGGCACATTTAGTAGGGGGTGAAAGAAGCGGATTGCGCTACTCCAGATTGCGCTACTCCAGTTTTCCTCGCCTCCACAGATTCGCCCCATGGCGAAAATCCTTGGCCGTAACAAACAGATTGCCGGCCGTATGCATCAAGCGGGCCGCTTTCGTGCGCACCTGCTTTTTCGCGGCATCCGAGCTTTCCGCTTGTACGGCCTCTAAAGTCACCGCCTCCAAGCGTGAGGCCATATTTCGTGCCTCGATGCGCAATCCCAACGCAACCACGTCGGTGAACGCTGCCGCACGTTCCAGCGCAACCGCAAAATCGCCGGTAAACGCGCCCGCCAGAATCGAATCGGCGGTGTGCGCAATGTCATCTTCCGTGGGTGCCTGGTCGACTCCGGCAATTGCCGAAGCGGTAGTTGCGACCGGTTCTCCGACGCGCCACAATCGTGCGATCGACTCACGATTCTTCCGCATCCACGTGCGCAGCACATACAGTCGCCATAGAATGCCCGGCAGCGAATCCGGCTCGGATCTGCTCCATAATTCGGCGATCACGTCAACGCCTTCGCGGTCCACCAGCGTGAGCACGCGTTCCACAAGTTCGGCGTCCTGCGTGTGATGCACGCGATCCAGCAGCGCGGCCGCCGAGGCGTGGCTCATCTCGTTGATTTGCGCCGGATCGGCACCTCCCGCAATATTGTCGGCCATCATCTGGTCGAGCTGCCCCGGGCGGGCCGGGCGCGGCGATCCAGTGTTGGTGAAACCGGCGGAACGGCTTGGAATAACCGAGCCGGAACCGTAATGCATGTTAGTAGACAATGGGTGAAACCTTTTGAATATCGATAATGCTGGGACCTTGCGGCGTATCGATTATAAACAGCGCTACGGCGGTGCCGGTAGGCATGAACGGCGTTTTGGCGATGAGCTGCTTTGAGAGCGCTTTGCGAGCGCACAGTCCGCGCAGATGGTCAAACATACCCCCGATTACCGGTCGGTGCATGCAGATTGCCGTGGTTTCGCGGGTTTCGAGCGTGAGCTGGATCTGCTTGAGGAACGCCAGCCATGCGATGGTCGGGTGTTCGGCGAAGGCGTCTTCCGTGAGCGCGTCGATGTGTTCCATCGGGCGTTCGGTCTGCCAGCTAAGCACCTGCAGTGTTTCCTGACAGCGTAGCCATGGTGAGGTTGCGAGGCGGGTTGGGTTGTAGCAGGCAAGTTCGCGGTTGAGTGCGAATGCCGCGGCCGCGCCTTTCGGAGTGATCGGCCGGTTCGCGTCGGTGCCTTTCCATGATTTGCGCGATTCAGCTTGGCATGGCGCACGATCAGCAGATTCTGCGCGGTCGCGGCACCCTCCTGTACGCGGTCCACGAAGATGGCGAGGGTGTCTTTATCGGTGGAATGTGTGAGGATTTTACGTGCTTCACGCACGGAAACCCACACGATATCGTTGATTTCGCCTACATCTGCGCGATGCACAGGGCCGAATGCGTCAAGCAGATGTTCCGCATCATCTCCGGAAATCGGTTGCGCCATCCAATACAACGTGTGCTTGGTGTCGACGGTGCGATCGTGCGAATGCCGGGTTTTCTTGCCTTCTTCGGATAACGGATACTCGACTTCGCACAGATAAGGGCCGAGTGCAATGGAAACGCCTGTCTCCTCGCCGATTTCTCGTACTGCGGCATGACGATGCGATTCGCCTTGCTCGAGTTTGCCTTTCGGCCAGCTCCAGTCATCGTACTTTGGTCGATGCACGATGCACACTTCAATGTTGTTGAGTTGTTCTTTTGGAGATTTCTGTGCTGCGATTGCCGGATTTTCAGCGATTTCGCTGCCGGCTTTCCACCGCCATACAATACCCCCGGCGGCTTCTACGACGCGTCTCATGTTCTCGCTCATATCTTTCATTGTAAGTGGTAGGCGCGGTTATTGTTCATGATCGAGCAATGAAAATGGCCGATCCTGCAATTGCAAAATCGGCCATTTCGCGGAACTTAGTGCCTTGCCGGTCGGCGCGTATGCTTCTTGATGAGATATTCCTGGGAATCGACCAGCGGGCGACCCTCCTCATCCTTCGCATGACGCACGTAGGTGCCGTCGGCTGCCATGTGCCACGAGGTGGTGGAATCGGCCATCTGCAGATCCACGTACTTGATCAGTTCATCGACCTGCTCCGGAGCGGTGATGCGCACCAGCGCTTCGACTCGACGGTCGAGATTGCGGTGCATCAGATCGGCGGAACCGATCCACACTTCCGGACCTGCGGCCGGGCCTTCACCGATCTGTGGACCATCGGAGTTCGCGAATGCGTAGATACGGCTGTGTTCGAGGAAACGGCCCAGAATGGAACGCACGCGAATGTTCTCGGAAGTCCCGGAACACCCGGCTTGAGCGCGCAGATGCCGCGTTCCACGATGTCGATCTTCACGCCGGCTTGGCTTGCACGGTACAGTGCGTCGATGGTCTTCTCGTCAACGATGGAGTTGACCTTGATCTTGATCCATGCTTCCTTGCCTGCGCGTGCGGCATCCTCTTCGCGGCGGATGCGCTGAATCAGGCCGGAACGTACGGTACGCGGCGCCACCAGCAGACGGTGGAAGCTCGACTTCGGAGCATAGCCGGACAGCTGGTTGAACAGGCGGGTCATATCCTGACCGACCACCGGGTCGCACGTCAGCAAGCGAGATCGGTGTAAATACGGGCGGTCTTCGGGTTGTAGTTACCGGTGCCCACATGGCAGTAGCGGCGCAGGCCGTCGGCTTCCTGACGCACCACAAGGCTCAGCTTGCAGTGGGTCTTCAGTCCCACGATCCGTACACCACGTGCACGCCTGCGCGTTCCAGCTTGCGTGCCATGCGATGTTGGCGTCTTCGTCGAAGCGTGCCTTGATTTCGACCAGTGCCAGCACCTGCTTGCCCGCATGTGCCGCGTCGATGAGCGCGTCGATGATCGGGGAGTTGCTGGACGTACGGTACAACGTTTGCTTGATGGCGAGCACCTTCGGATCCGCCGCAGCCTGCGCTAGGAACGCCTGAACGGAGGTAGAGAACGAATCGTATGGGTGATGCAGGAGGATATCGCGTTCGCGAATCGCTGCAAAAATGTCTTGCGCGCGGGACGACTCCACCTCGGCAATCTGACGATTGGTGGTCGGCACGAACGAACGGTACTTCAAGTCCGGACGGTCGATGCCGCCAAGTTCGAAGAGCACGGTCGCATCGAGCGGTGCCGGCAGACGGTACACCTCATCGGCGCTGACGCGCAGCTGGTCGGCGAGCAGCTGGGAAAGGAACGGGCTGGTCTCGTCGGAAATCTCAAGACGGATCGGCGGTCCGAAACGACGGCGCAGCAGCTCCTTCTCCATGGCGTTGAGCAGGTTTTCTGCATCATCCTCTTCCACGTCGATATCTTCGTTACGGGTGACGCGGAAGGAACGTGCTTCCTTGATGATCATGCCCGGGAACAGGGATTCCAGGTGCGCGATGATCAGGTTCTCCATGGTGATGAAGCCGTAGCGCACGTTGGTGGCATCGTCGTCGGTCATGTCGTCGACGGGCACGAGACGGTTCAGGTTTCCAGGAATCTTCACTCGTGCGAAGTGGGACTTGCCGGAAGCTGGATTCTCCACCAGCACGGCGAGGTTGATGGAACCGCCGGAAATGTACGGGAACGGATGGGCCGGGTCCACGGCGAGCGGCGTCAGAACAGGGAATACCTGCTGACGGTAGTAGCGAGACAGGCGCTCCTGCTCGGCTGCGGTGAGCTTGTCCCAGCTCAGAAGCACGATCTGTTCCTTCGCCAGGTCGGGAAGAATGTGATCGATCATGTAGTGCGCGTGCTCGTCCTGCAGGCGGTGCGCCTGCTCGCTGATGGCGCGCAGCTGCTGCCTTGGGCTCAATCCGGAGGCTGCCGTCACGGCGATGCCGGTGTCGATGCGACGCTTCAGGCCTGCGACGCGAACCATGAAGAACTCGTCGAGGTTGTTCGCGAAGATCGCGGCGAAGCTTGCGCGTTCAATGATCGGCAGGTCCTCGTCCTGAGCGAGTTCGAGGACGCGCTTGTTGAACTTCAGCCAGCTCAACTCGCGGTCGAAGAAGCGGTCGTTCGGCAACGGCTCTTCGCCGACCTGAAGCTCACGCTTATCGTTTTTATCGGTCTCGGCGATATGCTCAGCTATTTGGCTGCGCAAGATCGCCTTTGAGGGTGCGTCAAAAATCTGTGCCATACTTTCCTACTTTATCCTTAAGTAGCGGGACATGCCGTCAAAAGCGTCAAAATTTAGCAGGAGTTAACATTCGTTCGTTCGTATGCAAAATAAAGCGTCGACACGCCGTCTTTTTGCAGCAAACGCACGCAATCAAACAAACACGCCGCGCGTTTCGCACATGATGAAACATTTTCGTGATTCTTGCGATCGCAAAGCAACAGTTGCGATAAATAGGGAACATCAGCCGATTTCGGTTTGCGATTGCCGGATTGCTGAGCATAATTACAAAGTACAAGAACAACTTAAGAGCAGAGCCCACAAAGAGTGTATGGCCAAGATAGGTCGTTACGTTGGACGGGCATTGGATAGACTTACCGTTACGACGATGTTGTTGTGCAGAGATTCTGCTTTTAAAGTTTCTTGCAAGGAAGGCCCGCTTCGGCGGGTCTTCCTTTTTGTTTTTAAGCGTGCTGGCATGTGTCCGTCCCGTTTTCCGAAGGGAATCGACAGACGTGGATATTTGATGCTTTGTGGATAGTTGTGGATGACACGCCGTGGCTGTGGATAACTAGCGTCCTCCGACCACAGGGTCGGTTCGGCTTGCGATGGTATGCATCGGGACTTTTCAATCGACGGTATGAGTAGTGCAACGTCTTTTTCTAGTATGCCTCCGGTACCGCTGCCGTCGGGCGGACTGATGCCGGTCGCGAGCTCGGCCACATCGCGATCGGCGCCTCCGACGCAGCGTAGAACCATCTCTCCGCAACGGTTTTACACGCCACCTGGATTAGTCCAAGGCGGAGCGACACCGGTCGACGCAATGCCTGGAACGTACGGCATGGTTGCCGAGCGTGGCCGTACGGTGCGAGAACAACGCTGCGATGTGAGCAATGTGGTAATCGTTGACTCCGTAGTGGCGGGAGTGGGAGCGAGCACCCTGGCGGCCATCTTGGCTCGTGAGCTGAACGAGCGTGGACTCAAATGCGTGCTTGTCGATGCCGATCTGCAAGGCGGAGGCCTTGATGTGCTTCTCGGCGTGGAAAACGAGGACGGCTCGCGACTTGGGGAAATCAGTGCACCGCTTGGCACCATCGACGGCAAGGCGTTGCTGCGGGAGTTGCCGGTCTGGGATGGCGTACCACTGCTGTCCTGCGATCCCTGGAAAACCGAAAATCCGCAATCCTGGGAAGTGCAGGCGTGCATTCGTGCGCTATCGCAGGTACGAAGCGCGGTCATCGTCGACGTGGGGCAATGGAATGGACTGCAAGATCTGACAGAACTACGACAGGCCATCCGCATCACCGTGGTCGAAATGACGGTACTTGGCCTTGCCCGTGCCAAAGCGAACATGCAGTCGCAACGTAATCTAAGCGATTCAATCGGAGAACACGATGCCGTAACGCAGGAACGGGAGTTTCTTGTAGGCATGCAACCGCGCGGAACCATACGCGACCATGGTGTGACGGCGATCGAGGAAGCGGCGGAATATCTCGACTGCGATATCACCGCGTTCATCACAACGGACGCCAAACTTTGTAGCGAACTGTTGGAAGGGCTCGGACTTCGCAAACCCAATCGTGCGAATGCAAAAGCCATCGCAACGCTGGCTGATCTCATTCAGGAGGCATTGGGAGAAAAGAGCGTCAACCATGGAACTCGGCCCGCTTAGCGACATCGCATCCGAACTGGGCGTCACCGACATTGCGGTGACCTGCGACGGCACCGTGTGGTGGATCGCGGCCAAGGAATGCGGCCGTACACGTTGCGTGTGCCTTTCGCCAACTCGCAAGCCATACGCGATTTCGCCGTACGATTGTGCTCGCAGCTCGGCAGAAGGCTCGACGACGCATGCCCGATAGCCGACGCCTCCACCGTGGAAGGCGTGCGCGTGCACGCGGTTATCGCACCGCTCGTTCCACAAGGTGCGGCCATCAGCATACGATTGCCGGACGCGGTTGCGCCCAGTCTGGAATCCTTGGCGAAAACGGCATGTTTCCAAGCAAATGGATGCCTTTGCTGGAAGGATTCGTGGAACGCAAGGCTAGCGTGCTTGTGACCGGTGGCACCGGAGCTGGCAAAACCACGCTGCTCAAGGCAATGCTTATGCGGTGCGCGCCGGGGGAGCGCATCATCACTGTGGAAGAGGTGCGCGAACTTGGCATGCTCGACCACGACAATCGCGTGTCGCTGGTGACGCGAGACGCCAACATGGAGGGCAAAGGTGCCATAGGACTGTCGCAATTGATATGCGCGACATTGCGAATGCGACCTGATCGCATTGTGGTGGCGAATGCCGAGGCGGAGAAATCGTGGACCTGTTGCGCGCGCTGAATTCCGGGCATCGCGGAGGTATGACCACCTTGCATGCCAACCAAGTAGCAGCGGTCCCTTCGCGACTGGTGGCATTGGGACTGCTTGCCGGGTTGAATCCGCAGGCTACTTCGGCGCTTGCTCAAGACGCATTTGACGTGGTGCTGCATGTGGGTCGGGTGGGAGGCGTCGGCGTATCACGCAAATCGGGCGGCTCGAATTTGCGGAAGGCAAACTGCGTGGAAACCTGCTGTCCGGATGGAACGGCAGCCAAATGCGGGCCTCTCAGCAGTGGCCCGATTTCGTACGTGCATGGAGTCGTTGAATCGAGGTGGATGGATGGGAAGTCTTGGCGTTATCGCCGCGATATTGTTCGGACTGGCCGTATGGCTGTGGCCACGCCGAAACACATACGATGTAGGTGAACGAACGGGAGATGGTCCGGGGTGCGCAGTCGGTCGATGGAGTAAGGAACATGGCGGGAAGCAGGGATTGAACCCCGAAGGAATCGACGACTTGAATGCGTCGGCGAGCGCATTGCCCGCCATCGGATGTATGGCATGTGTGGCGTCTCTGCGAGCCTCCGTGCGTAGCGGAGCCACATTGGTGCAGGCGTTCGAAGAACTTGGAGGAACGCCGTTCGCCACGGCTGAACTCACCAGACTGCGCATAACCATGGTGATCCGCAGTCGATGCCCGCCCAACGAGCAATCCGGGAGATTCGGGCAATCCGGCCAAGTCGAACGGCTGAGCGGCGAGTTGTATGCGGCCTGCCAGCTGAGCCTGACGCTCGGATGCGAAACTGGCCGTTGCCTGCAGGCGGTGGCTGAATCATTGAAACGGCAACGATTATTGGATGATTTGCGTTCCAACGCGTTCGCCATGCCCAAGGCGACGGTGAAACTCCTGATGGCGTTGCCGCTGCTCACTGTGCTCTTGGGAGAAGGTATGGGCGCGCATTCATTGGCTTTCCTTGTTTCAGGTGTCAAAGGCTTGGCATGTCTCGGATTTGCTCTCTGTTGCTACACATTCGGACTTATCTGGATACGTGCGTTGATGCGGCAGGATGATATGAAAGGAGCCATGTGATGACTGGCTTATGGATGCTGACGGCGGTGGTGTGCGCGGCTGAGGCGATATGCTGAAGCAGTGGAGGCCGGTTCGCGCGCCTTCTGACCTTGCGCTCGCCGAGCGAATGCGGGAACTTCCTCTGCCGTTGATATTAGAGATGCTCAGCGTCGCCATACGGCAGGGATCTTCCATTCCACGTGCGCTGATTGCTGTGGGAGATATTGCGGCAGGAGAATTCGGCGCGGGACTACGATCGGCCGGAGAACAGTTGAACAAAGGTGTTTCCTGGATGATGCGTGGCCGGATCATGGCGATCTTGCGGTAGTACGCGATGCGTTCGCCTCCTCATGGCACAGTGGCGCCTCTCCAGTGGAACGTTTGGAAACAGCGTCGAACAATTGGATTGGGATGAGCGCGCGCAGATCGAACAGACTGCGGCGAAATTGTCGGTTCGTCTGTTGTTGCCGACCGGATTGTGTTTTCTTCCCGCATTTGTTGCGGTTGGAATCATTCCGTCCGTCATGTCGTTTGTGCAATGACGATGTGCGCGTAACGATAGCGGAAAAGCGGGGAATGTCGAGATCCGATAATTCACGAAGTTTTGTGGATAACTGTGGATGACACGCCGAGGGTGTGGATAACTTACGTCCTCCGACCACAACCCCGGAAAAACGCTCCTGCGAGCGTGATGATGCGCAACACTGGGTGCACTCGGCCGTCCGGCCGGGGTTGTTCGAACGAAAGGAACGCCATGAACAACGTAACGCCAATCAAAGTCGATGGCTTGCCAGGCTGATGGGCAGGGCAGGGCAACGGCTGCATGCCATGCGGGAACGGGCCGACAAGGCGATATGCCTGTTGGATGCGCGTATGCGCACGCTGACCGCCGAACCGGAAGAAGGCGCCGCCACCGCCGAATATGCGGTGGTGCTGGTTGCCGCCACCGGATTCGCAGCCGTTTTGGTGGGCATTATGAAATCCGATGCCATCAAAACGCTGCTGACCAACATCATCAAGAAAGCGCTGAGCGTCGGGTGATTCATGCTGAGGCAATGGTGGAAACGCCATACCGATGATGCCGATGAGGGAGCGGCCACCGCGGAATTCGCGGTGGTGCTCCCCTGCGTGGCGGCGGTGGCGATTTTGGTGTTGTGCTTGGGGCGTGCGTCCGTGGTGTCTATGAATTGCCAGGATGCGGCCGCGGCCGGTGCGCGGGCCTTCGCGGTTGATGATGCCGGCGGCGAATCGAAAGCAAGGGCTGCCGCTGTGGCTGCGGCCGGCGATTCGGCGACAGTACGGTTTGACCGTGGTGCGGATTTCGTCACCGTTACGGTGCAATGCTCTGTAATACCTGACCCAACCGGTGTGCTTCCCGCACGAGTCACAGGCAAAGCGACCCGCTACTTCTAGCGCCTCGCCTTGTGTCTGCGTGATGCGGGGCTGCTGGGGTGTGGGCTATACGTGGGTCTTCGGTGTCGAAAACTCGCAAGCGCGACATGCGAAACATGCCGTGAAACACTGCCGGAGAGCGTCCGATGGATGCGAATCAGAAAGGAATGTATGATGTGAAACGCTTTGTGAAACATTGGTTTGCTTGGATTCGCGGATCCGATGAAGGTTCGGGAACCATATCCGGTGTGGCGCTGATCGCGGTGGCGGCCATAATGCTGAGTGCGGTCGCGTCGGCAGGCAATCTGTTGCTTTGCCTGCATCACGCGCAGAATGCGGCCGACCTAGCGTCGGTGGCGGCGGCCAACGCGCTATATGGAGGCTCTGCCGACCCCTGTTACGTGGCGGAACGTACCATTTCCGGTAATAATGCGACGATCGGATCCTGCACGATAGAAGGTGAGGATGTGTTGATCGAAGCGCAGATCGGTACGCAAGTGCCATTCGTATCCCACGTCAGCAAGCGGTCGAGAGCGGGACCGATCGTCTGCGAATAAGTATCGCCTGGAAAAGCGTCTCATGGCGGAAAATCGTCACGCAAAACGTGGTCATCTGTCTGGAAAGCCGTTCATATGTGGCGTGTGACGCGAATTGCGATTATCGTACTGAAGTATGAGCGAAACGTCCTGTGTGAATGCGACCGTTGCCGTTGTCGGCAATCCGACGTCGAACAAAGGCAAGGGCGCTGAAGTCGGCAATCAGGTGATCGGTCTGCTGCGGGAAGCCGGGCGCAAGCATGGCTTCAACGTTATCGATGCAACCGGTGAGAGTTTTGAAGGCTCTTTGCTGAACGCCAGAAACCGTAGAGACGAATATGACTACTTGGTGGTGGTCGGCGGTGACGGCATGATTGCGCTCGGCGCCAATGCCGTGGGCTGCTCCGGCAAGCCGCTTGGCATAGTGGCGACGGGTTCTGGCAACGATTTCGCGCGTGGACTTGAACTGCCGGTCAATCGTGTGGAAACCGCTGTCGATGGCATTGTCGGCGCGATTGTTCGCGGCACGCATATTGACGTCGATATGGGCTTGGCCACGTCGTTGCAGGTGGATATGCCGTCGATTCCAGCACCGGTGATGAGTTGGTCGGAGATTCGGATGTGCCATTGCATCCGGCGGTCAATCGCTTCTATGCGGGCATGCTCTCGTGCGGTTTGGATGCGAGCATCAACGACCGTGCGAACCACTCGCGTTTGCCGAACGGTTCGTTGCGTTATTTCGCGGCCGTGCTTGTGGAATTGACTCATATGAAGCAGTACGGGTACCACGTCAAAGCCACGTTGGCCGATGGCACGGTGGAAGAGAAAGACATTATCTCGCCGCTGCTCACGGTGGCAAATTCGCGGCATATCGGTGGTGGCATTGAGGTCTCGCCGTATTCGCGGTTCTCTGATGGCTTGCTTGATTTGGTGTGGCTCGACCATGTGCCCAATGTCGCCGAATGCGCGGATGCGGTGGCGCGCGCCTACAGCGGCAAGATCCTCGGATGCAAAGTGTTTGGCTGGAAGCGTGTGCGCGATATCGAAATCACCCGCGCGCAAGAGGGTGACGAGCCGCCGGCCTTGATGCGGACGGCGAATATGTTGGTCGCCTGCCTGTCAAGGTTGTGGCCCAGGGGCGTGCGTTGCGTGTGCTCGTGCCGCCGGCCGTGGTGGAAAGCCAAGCTTCCAATACCGAGGAAAAAGTGCTGGAAATCATTAAACGAGACCATCGCGACCCGATTACCGGCGAATTTCTTCAGTGATCTTCAGCGACGTGCGGTGATCTGCAGTGTGACAGCAGCCAGCGTGTGCTGTTGCGTGACATCAAATATGTCGTAAGTAATTTCTTGTCGATAATAGAAATCCGATATTCGTGAGAATTGCATCTTACGAATACCGGATTTTCTGTAATTAGCGAATGGCGTAATTAGCGAATGCTGTAACTAGCGAACGCGGATTGGGATTAGGCGGCGACTTTTTGGCGGGCGATGGCCTGCTCGTAGTCGCGGGTGCCCTTGAAGACTTCCTGCAGCCACGGGTTGACGTGCTGCTTCTTCGCACGGTACAGGATGTAGCCGAGTGCGAGCACGTTGGCCACGAGTGCGATGATCGACACGGTCAGATTCACGTTCGGATTGTTCACCGACTGCACGGCGAACTTGGACTCATCCTGGAACATGGGGAACACTTGCGCGAACATGCACCAGATGGCGAGCGTGTTGGCGCGGTTCTGAATCCAGCCGCCCTTGTTCCAGAAGAAGTTTGCCACGGTCGGGGCGAGCAGCAGCGCGAGGCCGCAGTACCAGGAGTGGGTTGGCAGGCAGTTGTAGGTGTAGCAGAAGTTCCAAATATCGTATGCGACGATGAACACCCAGGTCATGTCGGGCCAAAGCATGTCCTGCTTCTTCTTCGACACGTAAATGCCGAACCAGCCGGTCATGCAGGCGATGTTGATCAGGCCGGCAACGCCGTTGAACACGTTGTGCCAGCCGCCATACAGCGTCACGCCTTCGGTGGAAACCCACGTGGTACCCCAGGCGCGAATGGCGGATTCGAAGTCGGAGACCACGGCGATGAGAATGTTGATGGCCACGATCACGAACGGGAAGCATTTGAACCACTCGGACTTGCCGATCTTGCCCCACTTGTATTTGAGCGCCATGAAGCCGATGCAGCCCGCGGTGGCAGCATACAGTTTGGCATAGTGGAACCAGCTGGTCATATGAACGTAGGTCGGGTTGTTGAGCGCCCACTCGGCGCCCATAGCGGCGGCCGCGTAAATGGTGATGAAGTAGATGGTCAGAATGGCCGGCACGATCAGGAACGCGACCACGCCACCGGTTTTGGTGCGGCGGGCCAGCTCATTGGCACCGATGAGGCAGCAGAATACGAGGATCCAGCCGATCCACTGGTATACGGCGGTGTCGCCATAGACTTGGAACAACATCGCTTTTCCTTTCTCTCGACACGCATGTGCGCGCGGGTTGATTCCGCGTTTACATGTATTCGTTCAGGTGCAGCGTCTGCGCTGCGACCTGTCTGATGACGGTGTCTTCAATGTCTGGGTGCAGTCTGATCAGCGAAATCAGTCCAACGATGAGCGTGTAGAACGTCTCATGTTCGTTGGAGATGGGCATGCCATGCAGTTTTTCGAAATCACGTACGGTTGAACTGCAGATGTATTCCGCAATGCGATCGGCCACGAGGTCGATGAATTTGATGTACAGTCCCGCGTTGCCGTCTTCGATCATGCGCTGGCTGAACGGTCCCTCATCGGCGATGAGGGACCGGGTCAGTCGCACCACGTCGTCGAGCGCTTTCGAAATATTGCCGACTTCGCGATTCGCGTTCCACTCTTCCAAGTGTGTGATGACTTCGTCGATAACGTCGTCGAGTACGGCGTCCGCGACTTGGTCCTTGTCTTGGAAATAGTGATAGAAGAGAGATCTGGTCATGCCGACGCGACTTGCGATATCGCTGATAGTGACTTTAGAAAAGCCCTTTTCCAGGCAAAGTTCGCGGGCTGCGTGCACGATTTGCGCACGGCGTGCGTCTCCGACTGTCATCGCGGAAGCGTTGTGCTGTCCGTCCATGGCTCTCTCCTTCGCTTGAGTGGCGTCTCTCACCTACGCGACACGTTGACACTCTGTCAATTTCTTGACTGTCCCCAGTCTAAACCTGAAATTGACACTCTGTCAATTTTGGAATGTCGGTGTTGCTGTATCCAGCTTAAACTCCATCGTGAGCCTTTTCTTTCGGGACACGCGCCCACACCTGCGCGAGTATGCGGTTCGACGGTTTTCGGCGCCCGCACGTGTCGTAATTAATCGGTAGCCTAGTGGCACTACTGCGGAAGGAATTGCGATGGCACTGGCACTCTATAGAAGGTATCGTCCCGACACGTTCGACGGCGTGATCGGTCAGGACCAGGTCACGGTTCCGTTGATGCGCGCGCTCGACGAGAACAAGCTCACGCACGCCTACCTGTTCTCCGGTCCGCGCGGTTGCGGCAAAACCAGTTCCGCCCGCATTCTTGCGCGGTGCGTCAACTGTGCGAAAGGTCCGACCTCGCATCCGTGCGGCGAATGTGAAAGCTGTAAGGATCTCGCTACGGGCGGTCCCGGTTCCATCGATGTGGTGGAAATCGACGCGGCCTCGCATAACGGCGTGGACGATGCCCGCGAACTGCGTGAGCGCGCTGGTTTCGCTCCGGCCCGCGACCGCTACAAGATCTTCATTCTCGACGAGGCCACATGGTCACGCCGCAAGGTTTCAACGCGCTGCTGAAAATCGTGGAGGAGCCGCCGGAGCATGTGATGTTCATCTTCGCCACCACCGAACCAGACAAGGTGATCGGCACCATCCGCTCTCGCACCCACCATTACCCGTTCCGCCTGGTGCCGCAGGAGGTTATGGGCCGTACCTCGAGCAGATCTGCGAAGACGAGCATATCGAGGCCGAGCCGGGTGTGCTGCGCCTTGCCATGCGTGCCGGAGGCGGTTCCGTGCGAGACACCCTTTCCGTGCTTGACCAGCTCATGGTTGGTGCGGTTGACGGCAGCATCGCATACGATTCCGCGGTTGCGTTGCTCGGTTTCACGCCTGACGCTCTGATTGGCGAGGCCGTCGACGCCGTTGCCGACAAAAACGGCGAAGCACTGTATGGCGTGATCCAGAAGGTTGTGGTCGGCGGTTTCGATCCCCGTCGATTCGTTGAGGATTTGCTTGCCCGGGTGCGCGATTTGCTGGTGCTCACGTTGGGTGGAGCGCGCGCGGAAAGCGTGCTTTCCGACGATGCGGCCGCCGAGAACGTGGATGATTTGCGTCGTCAGGCTTCCGCTTTGGGATTATCCGCGTTGACGCAGATGGCTGACACGATCAATGCGACGCTTGCCAATATGACCGGTGCGATTTCGCCGCGCATGCGACTGGAATTGCTTGCCGCGCGCTTGCTGGCCGGGCGTGAGGAAGGGGTGGCTGCAGTTGCGTCATCTTCCGGTATGCCTGATTTTGCTGGCGATTCCGAGGAGGCCGCCGCTGCAGAATCGCTGCGTGGATCCATGACCGGCTCGCGTCGCCGTGCGGCGAGACGTACCGCCGGCGTTCAGCCACAGGATTCCGCATCGGCAATTGATGCTCCTTCCGCGCCTGTGAAACCGGCTGTGCAGCCGTCTGCGGCGCCGATGAATCCCGCTGACGCCGTCGCTTCCGGAGTGGCTTCCATGCTTGCGGATGTTCAGCAGGCGATGAATGCGACGTCTTCCGTCGCGGCCGCTGCGCCTGCCGCAACTCCGGCGCCTGCGGCAACTTCCATACCTGCTCCAGTACATGACGACCGTACCCCCGACCAGAAGTGGGATGCTTTGGTGGCCGCACTTCCTGAGGATGTGCGCGGTTATGTGAACCGAGAAAAAGTGCCTCGTGTGCTGTTGCGTGGTGACAGCTTGTGGATCAAATTCGACAAGGCGCTCAGCAAATACGCGTTCGCCAAGGGCGTGGCGAAGGAGTCGGTGGATGGAACCACCGAAGTGGTGAAAATCGTCCGCGCCGAAGTGCATAAGGTGTTCGGCCCGAATGTCACGCTTGCCCCCGCCAAAAAGCTGGCGGACGGTTCCGAATCGGTGCCGTGGAGCAAGCTTAGTCCGGAAGAGCAAAGCAAGATCAACGTGCAGCTGGCGCAGGAGCGACTCAAATCCGCAACACTGCTGACGGCGAATCTTGGCACCGCCGCAAGTCTTGAATCCTCCGGCAAAGAACCGGCAGACGAGGGCGCGCAGAAAACCGAGAATGGCGGTAATGCAGAGGATTCTAACGATGAGGAGGGTCACCGAGCCGTTGCGGACGCAACCGCCGAAAACGATCCATGGGCGGTCTCACAGCAGACCGCAGTAGTCCCATCGCAACTGGATGACGATCCGTGGGCCGTGCCAGCGCAACAGGTGCAACCGCAATCGGTGATCGCAAGCGGCGTCAACGACGTGAAAGCGCCGGAGCAACACGTGAAACATGTGGCCGTTCCCGATACCAGTGATAACGTCGATCCGTGGGCCGTGCCAGCGCCGGTACCGCAGCAGCCGCCGGTGGACGACGATCCTTGGGGTGCCCCCATGCCAGTTCAGGCAGGGCCGGCGGACGCTATGCCCGTGTCAACGGAATCTGAAACGGCCTCCAAGCATGCCAATCATCAGCATCGCGCACCTCGGCAGGAAGCGGCGTCTCAGCAAAACCAGCCGAACGCCGACCATGGAGCCAACAGTTCTCCACGCCTGCGCAGCCAACACCGCAGGTCGCCGCGGAAGATGACGAATATTCCATGAGCGACGAATCGATCGGAGCGTCCAACGCGTTAAGCGTTGACGATTTGACACGACTATTCGAAGTGAAAAAAGTCGAGGATTTCGGCCCCGACGACGCCAAAAACCCGCGCAACATGCAGCAGAAGAAGAATCTCGACGATTAGCGGCACAATCGCGAATCCTACGGGAATGACCGCGAATCTTACGGCAACCAAGGAAAGGTGAACCATGCACTGGCCTATGACGCGCCATCCAACGACTGATCGACGCATTCGCGCACCTGCCCGGCATCGGGCCGAAAGGCGCGCAACGCATCGCCTTCTACCTGCTCAACGCATCCGACGAGGAATCGCAGACCCTGATCGACGCCATCACCGAAGTCAAGGAAAAAATACGATTCTGCGATGTTTGCGGCAACGTGTGCGAAACCAGTCCATGCCCGATCTGCGTCGATCCGCGCCGCGACCATAGCGTGATTTGCGTGGTCGAAGAACCGAAAGACGTGATGAGCATCGAACGCACACGCGAATATCGCGGCCTATACCACGTGCTCGGCGGCGTCATCAATCCGATGGCCAACGTGCAGCCGAGCGACCTCAACATCGCCAAACTCATCGAACGGCTCAAAGACAGCGAAGTCACCGAAGTGATTCTCGCGCTCAATCCGAACGTGGAAGGCGAGGCGACCACCAGTTTCCTTTCGCAGCTGCTGTCGCAAACCGACATCAAGGTCACGCGCTTGGCGAGCGGTCTGCCGGTCGGCGGCGACCTCGAATATGCCGACGAAATCACGCTCGGACGTGCGTTGGCCGGGCGTCGTGCGGTCTGACATCACATTCGCCACATGCGTTACATATGCCGGCATATGCTGGCGGCTATTGGCGATTGCTGGCGATTGCGTAGGCGTTGCGCAGGCGATTCGCCAAAGATTTCGTGCGAAACTCACGCTGAAGAATCGTACGAAACTCACGCCGGAATATTGCGTGGATTTCATGTATTGTTCCGCATGTTGAGCATGTATTGTTTCGCATGTTGGGCGTGCAGGGGCTTGACAAATCGGATTTTTCCTATAATCGACCAGCCTGCCTAGAATGGTTGGCAGACAACACATTGAAGAAGATTGGATAAGTTGTGGCTCTCATCGTGCAGAAATTTGGCGGCTCTTCCGTAGCCGACCCAGAGTCGATCAAGCGCGTGGCCCGACGCATCATCGAAACGAAGAACGCCGGCAATGACGTGGCCGTGGTGGTCTCCGCAATGGGAGACACCACCGACGACCTGATCGATCAGGCGCTCAGTATCGACTCCAACCCGCCGGCACGCGAGATGGACATGCTGATGACCGCAGGCGAGCGTATTTCGATGAGTTTGCTCGCAATGGCAATTCATGCGGCCGGCTCTCACGCCTACTCCTTCACCGGTTCCCAGGCTGGTTTCATGACCGACGCCCAGTTCGGTACCGCACATATCAAGGCCGTGAAGCCTGACCGCGTGCGTCGTGCTCTCAACAAGGGCTCCGTGGCCATTGTGGCCGGCTTCCAAGGCGTGAACGAGGGCGGCGACGCCACCACGCTCGGCCGAGGTGGGTCCGATACCTCCGCAGTGGCTTTGGCTGTGGCGCTGGACGCGACGTATGCGAGATCTACACCGACGTCGATGGCGTGTTCACCGCCGATCCGCGCATTGTACCGACCGCACGCCGTATTCCCGTCATCGACTATGAGTCGATGCTGGAAATGTCGTCCTGCGGTTCCAAGGTGCTTGCCCTGCGTTGCGTGGAATACGCGCAGCGATTCAACATGCCGTTGCATGTGCGCAGCTCCTTCTCCCACCGTAGCGGCACGCTGATCGTGCCGGAAGGTGTCGATCCGCGCACATTGCCGAACATCTGAGATATCTGAGATTCGCATTCGGCAATCGCGAGACATCGCAGGCAATCGCAAGAAAATCAAGACTTTACAAACAAAGGTAAGAACATGAGCGAAAACAACAGCCAGTCCTTGGGTGACCTGTTCCCCGATCTTGGACCGGAAGTCCCGATCATTTCCGGCGTTGCGCACGACAACACCGAATCGCTGGCCACCGTGCGCCGTGTGCCGAACGAGCCGGGCATGGCCGCCAAGGTGTTCACGATGCTGCTGAGCCGGCGTGAACGTCGACATGATCGTGCAGGCCTCCGCTTCCACCGGCACCGCCGACATTTCCTTCACTGTGCCCGGTTCCGCCGCGGCCAAGGTGCAGGAAGTGTTGCAGGAGAAGCAGGACGAACTGGCTACCAGTCCTTCGACATTGACGCCAACGTGGGCAAGGTGGCCGTGGTGGGCGTGGGTATGAAGACCCACTCCGGCTTGGCTGCCAAGTTCTTCAATGCGCTGAGCGACAAGGGTGTGAATGTGCTGATGATCTCCACGTCCGAAATCCGCATCGCTGCGCTGGTTCCGCTCGAGCAGTTGCAGGACGCCGTCCGCGCGCTGCACACCGCCTACGGCTTGGACGCCGATCAGGTGGAAGCCGTGGTGTACGGCGGCACCGGTCGCTGACGCAATAGCACGTAATATCAATCGCAAGAAAGACTTGACTGGATTGCCTTAGGCATCTCAGTCAAGTCTTTTTGTATTCCCATATCTGTTTTGCAGATATTTTTTGCAGATAATCTGCAAATAAAAAGCGGAGGATCGCTGAATAATCAACAATCCTCCGCAATATTATGTTCTGCAGAAATCAGATATCACAATGTGCAATCATGCACGATCATGCGTAACTGCAGAACATATGCAGATTGCCATCACTTCTTGGTGATGTAGCCGAGTGCCTTCAGCATTTCGGCGCTTTCCAGCGCACCGCCGGCGGCACCGCGCAGGGTGTTGTGAGCCAAGCCAACGAACTTCCAATCGAAAATGGAATCCTCACGCAGACGGCCGATGGAAACACCCATGCCGCCTTCGTAATCCACGTCCTTCTTGACCTGCGGGCGATCATCGTCGGTCAGGTACTGGATGAACTGCTTTGGTGCATGTGGCAAGCCAAGCTCGGAAGCCTTGCTCGTGTAGTTGACCAGGCGATCGATGAGCTCTTCCTTGGTCGGGTTCTTGCCGAAGTTGATGAACACGGTGGCGGTGTGACCGTTGAGCACAGGCACGCGAATGCACTGCGACGTGATCTTCAACGGACCGTCGAACGGCACGATTTCGCCCTTTTCCTCATCGACGTGACCGAACACCTTCAGCGGTTCCTTCTCGGACTTCTCCTCTTCGCCAGAGATGAACGGAATGATGTTGCCCAGCATTTCAGGCCAGTCGTTGAACGTCTTGCCAGCGCCGGAGATGGCCTGATAGGTGCTCACGATAACCTCGCGCGGCTCGAATTCCTCCAAGCGGCGAGCGCCGGAGTGTAGGCCTGGATGGAGCAGTTTGGCTTGACGGCGATGAAGCCGTGCGTGGTGCCGAGACGCTTGCGCTGGTGCTCGATCACCTCATAATGCTCCGGGTTGATTTCTGGCACGACCATCGGCACGTCCGGAGTCCAGCGGTGGGCGCTGTTGTTCGATACGACCGGCGTTTCGGTTTTCGCGTATTCCTCTTCGATGGCGCGGATCTCGGCCTTCGGCATGTTCACTGCGGAGAACACGAAATCGACGTTCTTGACCACGTCTTCCACGTCAGCCACGTTCTTGACGACCATGTTCTTCACGAATTCCGGCATCGGCGTTTCCATCTTCCAGCGACCGCCGATGGCCTCTTCGTAGGTCTTGCCGGCGCTGTGCGCGGACGCGGCAAGGGTGACCAGTTCGAACCACGGATGGTTTTCGAGCAGCGTGACGAAGCGCTGTCCGACCATGCCCGTAGCTCCGAGAATGCCAACCTTAATCTTTTCGGACATAACAACCTCTCGCTTATGCTGGAACGGTTTCGTATGATTTCACGCTTGAGGTCGACCAGCCGGCCCAAACGACTCCGTGGGCGGCCACACGCGTTGTTTAATCTTACGAAATCCGCGGAACAAGCAGGTTCTCCTATCCGTATGCTGGTCTGTTTCGCGTTCTATACGTTCTTGTGCTCAGCTCGCGGAACATAGGGGCGAGCCAGGATGCCGTGAAGAGCTCTCTTGCAGTGATTCAGCATTTTTGCTTCCGTGACGTTCCCGGTTCGGGCAGTATGTTTGTCAGATTGGTGTGATGCGGTTGACTGATTGTCCGTGCTGATGCGTCTGTCTGCACAAATTTCGGTGCGCGGTCTGCGAGGCTTTTCGTGCTTTGGACGTATCGCTCGCGTACACTGGAAGCCATGTCGAAGGCATCAGAAGAAGCGCAAAAGCAGTTGGATCGTATCGTGGCGTTGGGCTATCCGGATGTGGCCGATATGTCGGCCGCCGCGTTCCGCGCTTTGGCGCGCCCGCTCATCCGTGCGTTGGAGGATTCCGATTTGGGCACGCAGATTCTGTTGGTGCCTACGCGCGAGTTGGTTTCCCCGGAATCGTTGATCGCGCGTACGTCGATCAATCGCATGGCTGGTTTCACCACGATGCCTCCGCGCGATATTGCCAGTTTTCTTCCGCAGGATGGTTTCGAGCCGCCGGAAGGCCCGTTTTACTTGGTGATCGAGCCGCATACGGGAACTTGCTACATCAATCGCGAGCCCGATGTTGCGCGCAAGCTGATCGATTCCGACGAGCGTTTGCCTCTCACGTTGGAAGAGGGGCTTGCGATTGCCACGCAGCATCCGGAATGGTTGTTGGAGGAGAACGGGTTTAATTTGTTGGGATCGCGTTCCGCGGATGGTCGTGTGCCGAGTATTTGGATGAGTCAGAATGCGCCTCGATTGGGTGCGGTATGGCCGAATTCCCGTCATACTTGGCTTGGCAACGCGTTTTGTGCGTCTCGTCGCGGCGTCAGTCTGTTCCATTGATGTTCCGCTGATATTTCGCAGATTTTCCACAGATTTTCTGCATTCCACAGATTGTCGATTGTCCGACTGTTGCGACGGCCATGCCTTGCGGCGGTCGCGCCTAGCGCTTGAACAGTTTGGCGATGGCGTGGCCGGCTGCGGCGCACATCACCGATCCGACGCCCAGCAGTGTGGCCGTGACCTGTGGACGGCGCAGTTCGTTGCGGATGCCGACCAGATCGGTCACGCAATGGTCTTCGAAGAACACGCGCAGTTCGTTGCTGGAATAACGTCCGACCAAATCGCCCCACGTGAGCATGCACGTCACGTAGCTGACCGGATTGTTTTCGCGGAATTCGAACAGACGAATGCCGCGCAGTCGCGATTTCGGCCCATAGCATTCGAAGCCGCAGGTCGGCGCGTACCCAAGATCGATGTCGTGCACGTGTCCGACGAACGCGTTCTTATGGTCATGCCCGCAGAACAGCGCGAAATAGCCGCCCGCATCGCGCAATGCCTGCACTTCGCCAACGTTCTCATCCGCACAGCCGATCGCCTCGCCAAGCCTCGAGCCAGGTCTGCACACGTCACGATCCAACACATAGCAATGCCCTGCGAACGTTCGCGCACCCTCCACCGCATTCGGCGTGTATGCGGGCACTTCGCGCAGGCAGTCGTAGAATTCCTGCGGCGGAATATGCTGGAATGCGATAGCCGGAACCGCGCGACCATCGCCGTTGCGCCGTCCCAGCTCGCGTTGCACTTGCTTCAGCCATTCGATCGCTTCCGGCGAAGGTGTGCCGTAGCCGTCGGAATCGGCCAAATCCCAGCCGCGTGAATTCGACGCATATTTTGCGTAGGATGTCAGCGATTCTCGTCCGCCGGCAGTATTGCCAACAGTATTGCCGGATTTATCAGTATCTCCAACACGCTCGCAACCGTCAGAAATGCTGCAATCGCCGTCAAACGCATTATCCGCATAATCGCCGGAATTCACCATCATCACGCTCATCGCAATGCGCTTTGAACCATCGGAAGCTTCGATCGGAATCGCAAACGTGCCTGGTTCGAGCGCCAAAGGAGACGACCCGGCAACGGGATTCATGCAACCGGAAAACTCTCGGTAGATGTCATCCTGTTCGTCGGCGAGAATGCCGCACTGGAAATCGTGGTTGCCGTAGGTTGCGGCAAAGGGGATTCGCGCTTCCAATGCAGGTCCAAGGAATGCTGCGAACGTGTCTCGTACTTTCTGCCGTGTGTCATCGAGTATGGTCGCGGCGGTCGCGCGATTGATGGATTGTGCCCATGATTCAAGCTTGTTGGCGGATCCGTTGAGACCGTCGCGCTTGTTGCGTTTCACGAGTTTCGGCGAGTCGGTGCCGATGCCGTCAATCATCCAACTGTCGTCGGTAGGGGGATATTCGCGCAATGCTTTGGCGAGAGGGTGTCGTTTGATGCCGCGCAGTTTCGCTTCGATTTTAGTGACGATGCGCACGCGCGTGCCCGGCCGTTCGCCGCGTCTGCGCAGAAATGTGTCGATGTACGCGGGGTCGTATCCGCGAATCTGATCGCCGGTGAAGACGATTAGATCGGGATGCGTTTTTTTGATGGCGGCTTCGATGAGACGGATTGTGTCTTCGCGCACGTTCGGTCCGTCCTGAATATCGGCCATCTGCAGCACGCGGAAGGTGCCGTCGCTGTTGAATCGCAAGGTCATGATGCTCACTGTAATGCGGCAAATCTGGATATGGGGTGAAAAGTGTCGGAAGCGCTCTAAAATGGCAGCCGCATCGCGGAATGTCAGCAAAATATGGAGCTAGCTGACGCTAGGATGGACGGCGGTACATGAAAAGTAACATGCATGTAATAAATGGGTCGGCAGATCGTCGACAACTTCACAGATAAGGAGGAGTGATGGGTCAGGATCAATCTTCAGTGTTTGATCTCGCGGCAGTCGCCGCGGCGTCCAACGGAGGGAACAACGACCCGCTGCTGCCTCCGGCGCGTTATATTGGAGCTCCGCAAAAGCCCAGCAAGATGCCGTACAACAAGTACGTCGCATACGATAAGCAGGTGCCATTTGATTACCCGGAGCGTACGTGGCCGGGTAAGCGACTGCAGCGTGCACCGCGTTGGTGTTCCGTCGATCTTCGTGACGGCAATCAGGCCCTCGTCAACCCGATGGATTCCGAGCGCAAGTTGCGTTTCTGGAATCTGCTGGTGTCGTTGGGCTTCAAGGAGATCGAGGTCGGCTTCCCGTCGGCTTCCGAAACCGATTACGATTTCATCCGTATGCTGATCGAGCGTGAGCTCATTCCTGATGACGTTACGATCGTGGTGCTGACGCAGGCTCGCGAGCACCTGATTCGCAAGACTTACGAGTGCCTGAAGGGTGCCAAGCGTGCCGTCGTGCACTTCTATAACTCCGTGTCCGTGCTACAGCGCGAGGTCGTGTTCCGTAAGGATAAGGCCGGCATCAAGAAGCTTGCCACCGACGCGGCCACCCTGTGCAAGGAGCTTGAGGGCGAGGCCGAGGGCATCGACCTGTATTACGAGTATTCTCCGGAATCCTTCACCGGCACCGAACCGGAGTACGCCGTCGAGGTGTGCAATGCGGTGATCGACGTGATCAAGCCGACTCCTGAGCATCCGATGATCATCAATCTGCCGGCAACGGTGGAAATGACAACGCCGAACGTGTTTGCCGACCAAGTGGAATACATGTCGAACAATCTGGTGCCGCGCGACGCCGTGGTGCTGTCGCTGCACCCGCACAACGATGAAGGCATGGGCGTGGCCGCCACCGCGCTGGCCGTGCCTGCCGGCGCCGACCGCGTTGAGGGTTGCCTGCTGGGCAACGGCGAGCGTACCGGCAACGTCGATTTGGTTACGCTTGGTTTGAACTTCCTCACGCAGGGCATCGATCCGCAGATCGATTATTCCAACGTTCCTGAGATTCGCAAGACTGTTGAGTACTGCAACCAGCTGAAGATTTCCGAGCGTCACCCGTATGCCGGCAATTTCGTGTTCACCGCCTTCTCCGGCTCTCATCAGGATGCCATCAAGAAGGGTCTTGAGGCTCGTCAGGTGGCCGCCGATCGTGCCGGTGCCGATTTGGACAGCTTCGTGTGGCTGGTGCCGTACCTGCCGATCGATCCGAAGGATATCGGCCGCACGTACGAGGCCATCATCCGCGTGAATTCCCAGTCCGGCAAGGGCGGCATGGCCTACCTGCTGAAGACCAACCACAATCTTGATCTGCCGAAGCGTCTGCAGGTCGAGTTCGACAAGGTTGTGCAGGCGTACGCCGATGAGACCAAGAAGGAAGTCAAGGACGAGGATATTTGGCGTCTGTTCAAGGACGAGTATCTGCCGGTCGAAGAGTCCGGCGCTACTGCGGCTGGTGCCGTGGTCGGCGACAGCAAGGACGACTCCCTCGAGCAGTGGGGCCGTCTGAAGCTGCTGAAGGTGTCGGTGTCTTCCGGTGAAGATGGTTCCGATACCGTGCTGAAGGCCAGGATTCTTGACCGTGGCGTGAACGTCGGCGTTGATGAGCCGGTGGAGCGTGAGGTTTCCGGCATGGGCAACGGCCCGCTTGCCGCTTTCCTGAACGCGCTGAGCAACTTCGGCATCGAGCTTCCGTGATGGATTACGTGGAGCACACCATGTCCGTTGGCACCGACGCCATGGCCGCCTCCTACGTGGAATGCCAGATCGGTGAGGAAGAGGATCCGCGGATCGTGTGGGGCGTCGGCATTGACACGTCCATCGTCACCAGCTCGCTGAAGGCCATTATTTCGGCCATCAACCGTTCCGAGCGCTGATTTCCGCGGGTTTTTCGGTTCTTGTAGCTGAAGGGCTTGTGATGTACTTGCGAGTACGTCACAAGCCCTTTGCTTTTTGATTTCATAGGATTCCCGAGTTTCCGGATTTTCCAGTTTTTCCGGATTATTCGGAAACTCGGAAATTCAGGATTGCGATCCCCAAATGCAGACATTGTTGCCGATTGCGGAGAACGTCATGACCGGCTTGCCGTCGATCTCGCGGGGGAGTGTTGCGAACCGTGCAATGTAGGTCACGTCGTCCAATCGGATTTCCGCGTCGCTTGCGCAACAGTTGAATCCGTTCACGGCGCCGGAAAGCGGTTTCCACGATCCGCAGGTGATCGGCCCGTCCGTCGACCTCGGCAGATTCGCGTCGGGAGTATCGAAGAAACTTACGATTTCACCCCGGGTGACCCGCCCGTCCTCATGGAACGTATATCGTGTCGGACGATTGATGCCAACGTACGTGCCATCATCCTCTTGCTTGCCGTTGAAGAACGTATGCTGATCATGCAGTACAACGTTGTAATCGCCTGTGATATCGGCAATGCCGGTCGGTGCGACGGCAACGGAACCGCGGTATTCGTACGGTGCCGCAACCAGCCAGCCGTCGGAAGTTGGCAGTAATTCGCGTACGTGAGATTCGTAATCTTCATCATCGCCCTCGCTAAAGCGTTCCGCGAAACGGGTGTGGTAGACGAGGAACATGCGACCGTCCTTCGACCGACGAATGGCGGAATTATGCCCCTGCGAGACTTCGACATCGGCAAGTTCTGCCGGACCGCCATCCCACTGTACGGAAGACGTCAATCGAATGCCGGTGCCGCGCTCCTGATTGTCGGGAATCTCACCGTACGAAATCGCGGGATTGCCGTTCTGGTCCACGTACGGGCCAAGCAGCGATTTTGAACGGAACAGACGAATCTGATATCCGCCGGTGCGCCCAAGCCAGCCGTACGACATGAACAGATACCACCATCCGTTTTCACGAATGAAGTACGATCCTTCGCCGGAATTCCAGTAGCCTCCGGCCACTTTCACGCCGTAATAAGGATCGGAGGAATCCTTGACCAGCGGGTATCGCACGGAATAATCGCGCAAGCCGGTTTTCGGATCGAGCTTGAACATCCAGATGCCGCCGAACCATGAACCGAAACTCATCCACATTTCGCCGTGCTCGCACAATGCGGGCGCCGCGTCGATGGCGTTGATGCGCGTGTCTTTGAGCGACAGGTAGCGGGTCAGGTCATAGCCGACGGTGCCATCGGTTTTGGGCTCAAGTTCCAGCACTTTCGGCACGTCGGTGTTCCACAGGTTGCTCTCGTCGAAACCGGAATATACCACCGGCCCCACGTACGTCCAGTCGCCGTCCACATGGTCGGCGGTCAACAGCACGATCACCGAGCGGAACTGGTCGCCGTTCACCGACAGGTACATGCACCACTTGCCCATGGTCTCGTTCCAGATCACGTCGGGCGCCCACGTGTTGCCGAGCAGGTCGGGATTGGAATCCTGTTTCGGCCATGCCTGCCAAATATCGCCGAGCAGCGCGTACGGGTCGCGGCTCAGATGTTATCGAACCGCTCCCAATGCACCATATCCGTGCTGCGCGCGCACCGACGATGCGTGCCGAACAGATAGTAGACACCGTTTTCCTCGACGATTGCGGGATCGTGCACGGCCACCCGCCCGGCATCAAGCGTATGCTCGATGCCGTTGGGTGAGATGGCCTGCGATGCGGGGCCTGCATTGCTTGCGTTGACTGCGCCGGTTGCGTCGGCTGTGGAATGCACGGTTGTTGCGCCGTTTTTGCTCACTTCTGAGACCCCCAAATGCACAGATTGTTCGTGCCCAGGGCGCTGAAGGTCATGACTTCCTTGCGGTCCTTGTCTCGCGGAAGCTTGTCGAACGCGCCGGAGTAGGTGACTTCGCCTTCGTCGCCGGTGAGCTTAAGCGTCATCTGTTGGTGCCTTCCACGGCTCCCAAGTGCCTGTCTGGTCGCCGGTCACGGTGCCGTCTTCCTTCAGGGTGATGTTGATGGGCTTGTTCACACCGCGATAGTCGGTGCTCGTCTTATCGGTGACCTTCTTCGGGCCCTTGAAATAGCTGGACTTGTCGTGCGTCACCATCTCGTAATCGCCGGCGATGTCGGCGGTCTTGTAGCCCTTCTTGTCGGCCTTGGTGCCCGTGTATTCGTACGGTGCGGCCACCAGCATCCGTCGGCGGTCGGCAGCAGCTCGTGCACGCGCACCTCATGCTTTTCGCCGGAACCGGAGAAACGGGTATGGTACACGAGGTAAGCGGTGCCGTCGTCGTCAACGAACGCGGAATTGTGGCCCTGGGAGACCTCGATGTTCGCGTTGTCGTTGCCGCTCCACTGGATCGAGCTCATCAGGCGCTCGCCGATGTCGCTTTGCCAGTTGTTGCCGATGGCCTTGGTGGAAATCGCGGTGTTGCCGGCTTCGTCAACGTACGGGCCGGTGATGTCCTTGGATCGGAACATGCGGATCTGGTAGCCACCGGTCTGTTGCAGCGCGCCGTAGGAGGCGAATAGATACCAGTAGCCGTTGTCGTGCAGCAGGTAGGAGCCTTCGCCGGAGTTGCCGAAGCCGCCGCCGAGCTTCACGCCATAGTAGCGTCGGACTTGTTCGCTTCGGTGGGGTAGGTGGAGTTGTAGTCGCGCAGGCCGGTCGTCGGGTCGAGCTTGAACATCCACATGCCGCCGAACCAGGAGCCGAAGGTCATCCACATGTCGCCGTTATCATCGGTTTTCACGCACGGGTCGATGGCGTTGATGCCGGTGTCGGTCTGCGAGGTGTAACGGGTGATGTCGGCATCCTCGCCAAGCACCTGCGCACGTCGGTCTTCTTCACGTTCACGCGTTCGAAGCCGGAATAGACCACCGGGCAACGTACGTCCAATCGCCTTCGATGTCGTCGGCGGTGAGCAGCACGATTACGGAGCGGTAATTATCGCCGTTGATGGACATGTACATGCACCACTTGCCCATCGTTTCGTTCCAGACCACGTCGGGGGCCCACATATTGCCTTTGACGTCCGGATTCGTGGACTGCTTCGCCCAGCCTTCCCAAATGTCTTTGAAGACCTTCTCGTAGTCGGTGCTCAGATTGTTGGTGAAGGTGCTCCAGTTGATCAGATCGTCGCTTTTGAGCCAGGCGCGGTGCGAGCCGAAAATATAGTATTTGCCGTTGGCCTTGACGATGGAGGGGTCGTGGGATTCGCCGCGCTTGATGCTGGCGGTGCTGGTTTCGCTGGTTTCGGACTTTGATGACGCCGATGATTGGTCGGATGATGTGCTGGAGCAGCCTGCTAGCGTTCCGACGAGCACGGCTGCTGCGATCAGCCTGCTGCGACCTGTTTCACAGTTGTACGGAGTTTCATTTTTCCCCTTCCTTGCGGATGATGCGATTTGTACAACGATGTAATTTCTTGTATAGTGTACAACGTTGTAAAGAAAAGTCGAATCATAAGGGGTTTCTCGATGTCGAGTTCCTACGAATTGCTGTGCTACGCGCGCGAAGCCACCGGCCGCGAAGAGGCGAATAACGAGGATATCGCCTACAGCATGCACCTTGCGTTGCGTGCCGACGGGGCCACCGAGTGGGAGCCGCTCAACGAGAATTACGGCGTTTTCTTCGCCGCCGGTGTGCCTATCCAGGCCGCATCCGCCGAATCTCGCCGCGCCTGCGTCGCCGCGGCGCATTTCGTCGCCGATCCGTTCGACGAGGCCCGTCCGGCCACCGATGCCGTCGCGTACGGCGCTGTGATGCCGGGAATCGACATCACGCTCAAATCCTTGAAGGATCCGTATCTGTTCCGCCTCGCGGACGGACGATTCGCTCTCGCGGCCACCCGTACCGCGCGTGGGGGAGCGCCGGACGGGTCCGAGCGGTCGGCGTTTCTGTTGGCGCTCAGCGACGATCTGACGGCTTTCGCGCAGCTTGGATTGGTGATGCTGCGTACCGGCGGCGGCGTCAATCGTCCGTCTGTCGCATTCGACGCGGATGCCTCCCGTTATGTGATTTCCTGGATTTCGGATGATGGCGATGCGCGTTCCGCAAGCGTTGTCGATATTGTCGCCGCGGCCGAGTCCGGCGAGCCGATCGATGTTGTGGAAGCTGCGGTATCGGCGAAATCCTGCCATTCTGGCAACCTTTCCTGCGATTGCAATATTCCCAATGCCGTTCCTGGCAACGTGATTGCCGTCACTGAAGAAGAAGCGTCGAAACTGATCGAACGATTCGGTCGTATTTACAACGTTGAAACATCGGTGGCGACGCAGCATATCGACATGGCGGCAAGCAGGGAAGCGGCCCGTGAAGCCGTGCAGGCACTCGCCAAGGTCCGCGCCGATCTCGTCTACAGCGACGGTTCCGGCGCCACCCGTGTCGTGGATTGGAACAAAGACGAACTTGAGGCGATTGCGCAGGACGCCGCCGAAGGCAAGCTCCAGCCGGGCGACACGCGCACGGTGAGCGGCCGCATCCGCCAAACCGTATACCCGGTGCCATTTGCCGTGGAGCGTGCGGACCCGTCGGTGTTCGCTTGGAATTTCAACGGCAAGCCGATGTTCATGTTCATCGCCACCGACGATACCGACGGCAACTGCGTCGATCCGAACGATGGCGCCACGCATATGCCGTTGCGCATCGCCGACTCCATCGAAGCGCTTTCCGACGCGGCGGGCGGCCGTGCCAAGGAAATCGATCTGCTCAAATGCGGTGATTACAACGCTGAAGGACGCGCCATGACCGGCTGCTTCTGGGCGCCGGAACTGCATGTCATCGATGGAAAACTGTCGGTGCTCTTCATGCCATGCTTCGATGGGCCGGCCACCAATCCAGACGGCACGCCCAACGATCGCGCGGGCAAGCCAGACATGTGGACGGGCAGCTGCCATATCATGCAGCTCAAGCAGCATTCCGACGGCACGGATTTCGATCCGCGCGAACCCGAAAACTGGACGGTGCCGAAGCCGATTCTCACACCGACCGGCGGCGTGCTCAATCCCATCCAACGTATCTCGCTCGACATGACCGTCATCAGCGATTCCGGCCGCTGGTATTACGCTTGGCAGCAGGTCGGCAGCATTTGGATCGCCAGCTTCGATCCGGCCCGTCCGGAACGGCTTACCTGCGAGCCGAAGCAGGTCGTTGTGCCGGAATTCGCGTGGGACAATATGATCGCCGAAGGTCCGAACGCCATCGTGCATGATGGCACGATCTACCTGATTTATTCCGGCTCGCTGGTCGGTATTGACTACACCACCGGTCTGGTCACCGCTCCGGCCGGGCAGGACGCCGATCTGACCGATCCGAACGTGTGGACGAAGCTCGACTATCCGCTGCAGAAATCCGGAGTATACAACGGGCAATGGCAGCTCGGCACCGGCCATGGCATGTGGTCCAACGACGAGGACGGCAATCTCATCTATGTATTTCACAATGCGGAATACGAGAATGGACGGTATGGCGGCCGCGACGCCCAGGTGCGCCGCGTGCACTGGTCCAAGGAGGGTATGCCGATACTGGACATGCAGGCGGCGGAAGAGCTCAATCCGGACTATGCTGATATAACGATGAAAATCGTGGTTTCCGGCAATAAAGGCTGACTTCGTTGGCTTCAGCGCCGCAAGGGTGAAAGCCGGTGTTGGGGCCGAATGTATGAGACGTTTTTGGTGAAAAGGGGTTGACATGCCGAAGCAGAATGGCGCCAACGGCGAGCACGTGGTGACCATGCGCGAGGTCGCGAAGGCGGCCGGCGTATCGATCAAAACGGTGTCCAATGTGGTCAACGACTACGAGTTCGTGTCGCAGGCCACGCGAGACAAGGTCAACAAGGCCATCGACGAGCTTGGCTACACGTTGAACGTGTCCGCGCGCAATCTGCGCAGGGGGCAGACTGGCATCATCGGCCTCGCTATTCCCGATCTGCAGATGCCATATTTCGCACAGCTTTCGTCGCTGGTCATCGAAGAGGCCAAGAAGCTGGGCATGCGTGTGATCGTGGAGCCGACGCAATACTCGCGCGAAGGTGAGATCGAGGCGCTGCACGGCTCCCAGCAGACGATGATCGACGGACTGATCTACAGCCCGCTGGAGCTTGACCAGGACGACGTCGACCAGCTGGACGTGGACTACCCGCTGGTGCTTGTGGGCGAACGCATCTTCACCGACAAGGTGGACCATATTGCCACGGAAAACGTGGAGGGCGCCAAGCGTGCCACGTCGTATCTGCTGCAGACCGGCTGCAAGCGCGTGGCCGTGGTCGGCGTGCATCCGGGCGAGAAGGTCGGTTCCGCCGCGCTGCGTTATCAGGGTTATCTTGAGGCGTTGGAAGAGGCCGGCGTCGAGTTCGACGAGCGTCTGGTGGTCGAATCGGGCATGTGGCATCGTAGCGATGGTGTGCGCGTGATGAACGCGCTGCTCGATTCCGGCGTGGTTCCCGACGGCGTCGTCGCGCTGAACGACATGCTCGCCTCCGGTGTGATGCATGCGATCCAGATGCACAATCTGCGCATTCCCGAAGATATTTCGGTGATCGGTTTCGATAATTCCGACGATTCGCAGTATTTGTCTCCTGCGTTGACGTCGATTGCTCCGGTCTTGAGGCGGTGGCGCGTCTGTCGGTGAAATTGCTGAAGGATCGTATCGACGGGGTTTCGCCGTCGAAGGATCTCAAGCCGGAGCAGAAGGTGTTCCGCAAGGTTTCGTCGTCGTTGGTGGTGCGTCAGTCCACCAAGCTGCCTACGAATTCCTTGGTGGTGTGATTTTTCTTCCTTCTTTTTCTTCTTCTTTTGGAAGGAAGGAAGTGATTGGTGCCTCGGCGCTTGCGTCCAGTTTTTTACGGATTGCCGGTGCCGAGGTTTTTGTTTTCCCTTTCTGACGATTGCCTGTTGCCGGGTACTGCGATTCGATTCTTCCGAGGAGTCGGATGCGAGAAACACGCGGTGCGTTCCTCCGATTTGTTACAACGTTGTAATAGTGATATATTCAACGTTGTAAATTACTGGAACAACGGATTGAAAAGGACTAGACATGGCTGTTTACAACAATCCGATCGTGCTTCAGCGCGCAGATCCTTGGGTCCTCAAAGTTGACGGCGAGTACTACTTCACTGGCTCCGACCCGGAATACAACTGCATCGCCATTCGTCACGCATCGAATATCAACGACCTGCAGAAGGCCCCTGAAACGGTGGTGTGGCGCAAGCATGAATCCGGCCCTGCGAGCATCTACATCTGGCTCCGGAACTGCACCGCATCAACGGCGCTTGGTACATCTACTTCGCAGGCGCCGCAACGGATTTCGAGGCTTCCGGACTGCCGACGCATCGTATGTTTGTGCTGGAGAACACCGATGACGACCCCACCACCGACAACTGGGTGGAGAAGGGCCAGATCGTCACTCCGATCGACTCCTTCGCGCTCGACGCCACCACCGAGGTGATCGACGGCGTGCAGTACCTGGTGTGGGCTCAGAAAGATCCCGCGATCGAAGGCAATTCCAACCTGTACATCGCCAAGATGGCAAACCCGTGGACGCTGGAAAGCGAGCCGGTCATGCTCACCAAGCCGGAATATGACTGGGAATGCATCGACTTCCTCGTCAACGAAGGTCCGGCCTTCCTGTTCCACGAGAACAAGATCTACATCACGTATTCCGCCTCCGGAACCGGTGTGCCGTATGCCGTTGGCCTGCTCACCGCCGAGCGCGGCAGCGACCTGCTGAACAAGGATTCCTGGACCAAGAGCCCGGTGCCGGTGTTCAAGACCTGCGCCGAAAACGGCCAGTACGGCCCCGGCCACAACTCGTTCACCAAGTCCGAGGACGATTCCGAAGACCTGATGATCTACCATTGCCGCAACTACACGGAAATCAAGGGCGATCCGCTGTTTGACCCGAATCGTCATGCCCGTGTCGGCGTGGTCAAGTGGACGGAGAACGGCCCCGACTTCGGCGTGCCGGAACCCGACAATCTGTGGACTCCGGACACGACGGATGTGTTGCCGGCCGACGGCGGCGCTCTTGCGGGAACGCCGGTAGCGAACTGACTTACGTAATCGTAAGAAACGTTGCGATTCCAACAAAAATGAATAATTGAAGATTATAAAGAAACAGCTTTTCCATCGGCGTGTTTCCCGATTTGTATAACGATAGAAAAAGCTGTATAATCAAAATTACAACGTTGCAAACGGCAGTGCAGCTGACGAAGCGTGAACGACATCGCAAACAAGGTTGTTGATGAATGTCACTGCAACGGTTGGAGGAAATGTCTTGGGAGACCAAGAGGAAAAGGAGAAATCCATGAGGATCAAGAAGAGCACCAAGGCTCTCGCGGCTGCGGCGTCCTTGGCTATGATGGCCACCGTCGGCCTGTCCGCCTGCGGCGGCAGCAGCAACGACGCCGAGACGACCGCTGACGGCAAGGTCAAGATCACGATGTGGCACGGCTTCTCTGAGGCTGATGGCAAGACCCTCGAGTCCATCGTCAAAGACTTCAACAAGTCCCAAGATAAGTATGAGATCGATGCTCAGCTGCAGCCGTGGAGCACCATCGGCGAGACCATGGTGACCAAGGTCACCTCCGGCGACGGCCCGGACTTCGTGACCACCGGCGCCGACAACGGCCAAGGCTGGTCCATCGACGGCACCTTCCAGTGCGTCACCGATTTCTACGACGACAAGGACAGCGGCACCGATGAGTACATCGAGAACGTCGTTGACCAGATCACCTTCAATATCGACGGTTCCGAAGAGAAGTGCGGCGTCCCGATGGGTTACGCACCGACGCTGTGTGGTATAACACCGACATGTGGAAGGCTGCCGGCCTGACCGACGCCGACTACCCGCAGACTTGGGATGAGCTGCTCGAAGTTGCCAAGAAGCTCACCAAGTCCGATGGCTCCCAGTATGGCATCGCTCTGCCGGATCTCGGCTGGGCTCCGTTCCTGAAGGGCAATGGCACCGGCATCTACACCACCGATGGCAAGGTCTCCATCAACACCAAGGAGAACAAGGCCTTCCTCGAGAAGATGCGTGACTTCTACAAGGGCGGCTACTCCGTGTCCGGCATGGATGAGACCGCTGCTCGTGAATCCTTCGAATCCGGCCAGTCCGCAATGGTGATCGTCGGACCGTGGGAGGATCAGGCCTCCACCGACAAGGGCATCAACCACGACCTGTTCCCGGTTCCGAACGGCGACGGCACCTATGTGTACCCGGACGGCACCAAGGCTCCAACACCGGCTCCACCGGTCTGTACTGGTGGGTCACCTCCCAGGTTGGCGACTCCGCTAAGAAGCAGGCATCTACGACTTCTTCAAGTTCTACAACAACCACGACAACCAGGTGACCTGGTCCCTCGGCTCCGCTTACCCGCCGAACAACACCACCGTCACCGCCGATGAGCTCTCTGAGCGTCCGCTGATCGCCAAGATCGGTGAGAACACCAGCAAGTCCTTCATCGGTATCGCAGGCCTCAAGGTGGCTTCGGCGACATCGCCGCCTCCGTCGACACCCTGACCTCCAACACCGCCCGCACCGACGACGACATCCAGAGCCTGCTGGACGACGCCGAATCCCAGATCCAGGGCTACCTCGACGAGTACACCGAGTAAGCGAAGCGGGATTCACCTACAATCAACAAGTGAGCGGGGCTAACCCGCTCACCACCCCAGCAAAAGGCCACGGTGCTGGCCCTCACGCCAGCGACGCGGCCTTTGCTGTCTTAAAAAAACACATCCCTGGTGTCATTAAGGAGGAGATAATGGCACAAGCAACTGCCGTCCCAGGATCCGCGCATTCCGCGGTGGCCAAGGAGAACAAGAAGGCGATCCAGGCCCGTAACCTGCGCACCGGCCTGCTGTTCACCGCACCGGCCTCATCGTTCTCGCAATCTTCGTTTTCTATCCGGCGATCAAGACGTTCATCACGTCCCTGACCTCCGACCGCATCAACCGTGCCGGCAAGTTCGTCGGTTTCGACAACTACATCAAGCTGTTCCAGAGCGCCGACTTCTGGACCGACGTCAAGAACACCCTCGTTTACGCAGTGGCCTACGCTCCGATCGTCGTGGTCGTCGCACTCGCGTTCGCACTGCTGCTCAACCGCAAGGACCTCAAGTTCGTCGGATTCTTCCGTACCTGCATGTTCCTGCCGTTCGTCATCTCCCTGACTGTCGCCGCCATCGCATGGCAGTTCATCCTCTCCCCATCGCTGGGCTTGGTTCCGTACTGGATTCAGCAGTTGACCGGCATCGCGCACGTCGATCTGCTCGGTACCCGTGAAACCGCCATGGCTGCCATCGTCTTCATCACCGTGTGGAAGAACTTCGGCTACTTCATGGTCATCTTCCTCGCAGGTTTGCAGGGCATCTCCGCCGAACTGTATGAGGCCGCCTCCCTCGATGGCGCCTCCGCATGGCAGAAGTTCCGCTACATCACTCTTCCGGCACTGCGCCCGACCTTCAATTACGTGGTCATCTTCGGCCTCATCGGTTCCTTCCAGGTTTTCGATCAGGTCTTCATCCTGACCTCCGGCGGCCCGGCACGCGCCACCGAAACCATCGTGTATCGCATCTACACCGAAGCATTCGGCAACGGCAAGCTCGGCTACGCATCCGCACTGTCGTACGTGCTGCTGATCATGACGCTCATCGTGGGCCTCATCCAGCTATATACCAACAACAAGCATGAGAAGGAGGAAATCGCATGAGCACCGCGACTCTTTCCGCACAAGAGCAAGAGAATGCCCGCATCAACGCCGAAAACGAGCGTCTTCGCAAGCAGGCGACCCGCAAGCGCCGCATCGGCCTGGGCTTCAGCTACTTCGCTTTGATCCTCATCACCATCCTGATGATCTTCCCGCTGCTGATTGTCGTGCTGGTGTCGTTCACCCCGAACGCCATCACGCAGACTTGGCCGCCAAAGCTCGTCCCGAACCAGTTCACCCTTGAGAACTACCAGTCGCTGTTCGAACGTCTGCCAATCGGTCGAGAAATGCTCAATACCGTCATCTTCGCCGGTGCCGTGACCATCATCTCCGTGTTCTTCGACTCCCTGGCCGCCTACGGCCTGTCCCGCGTGGACTTCAAGGGCCGTGGCCTGCTGCTCGGCGTGCTGATTGCCACCATGATGATCCCGGGCATGGCCCTGCTCATCCCGGTGTACAAGTTGCTCGCCAACATGGGCCTCATCAACAGCTACTGGGGCATCATCATCCCGCGTATGGCCGACGTCGGCGGCATCTTCCTGCTGCGTCAGTTCTTCATCTCCATTCCGAGGACCTCGACAACGCGGCCCGCATCGACGGCGCAGGCGAATTCCGCATCTTCGCGCAGATCATCCTGCCGAACGCCGTGCCAGCAATCCTCACCGTGGGCATGTTCAACTTCATGGGCAACTGGAACGACCTGCTTTGGCCGTTGATCATGACCTCCAAGCCGGAGACCCGCACCATCACCGCAGGCCTCGCCATGCTGACCGGCCACGGTTCCTCCGTCACCCCGTACGGCGTGGTGATGCAGGTGCGCTGATTTCCGCGCTGCCGCTGCTTATCGTGTTCTTCTTCGTGCAGAAGCGCTTCGTCGAAGGCATCGCCATGACCGGCATGAAGTAAAGCCCAACTTCATCGCCTGATCAAACAATCCATAATTGGAAATCCATAATTGAACCTTGTTTTCCTTCCTTCGATAACCGCACCGTTTGGTGCATAGAACAAGGCCGTCGGCGTGGCTCCTCCCCACGGTGGCGGCCTTGTTCTGTATTCTCGTAAAAACGTTTGTACACGTATTCGATACACGTATGTAGACGACGCAAAGGAGCGCGCATATGATTTCGCATATTCTCGAACGGGTCCCCCTACAGCAGGTGAGGCTACTGCCAGGAGAACATTTTGACGCGCAGCAGGCCGGCGCGCGGTACCTGCTTGATCTCGACGTCGATCGCCTGCTATATCCCTTCCGCAGGGAGGCGGGACTGCCGCAGCCGACCGATGCCGACGGCAATCCGGTAACGTCGTACCCGAATTGGGAGGAAACGGGGCTTGACGGCCATATCGCAGGGCATTATCTGTCGGCTTGCGTCGGATTCGCGCAAGTCGCAGACGATCCGCAACCGTTCATCGACCGCGCCGCCACCGTGGTGCAGTCATGGCATGAATGCCAGCAGTCGTTTGCCGGCGATGCTGTGATGCGCGGGTATGTGGGTGGTGTGCCTGATTCCCGCACCGTGTTCGGGCGCCTTGCCGCAGGCGATGTTGAATCGCAGAATTTCTCGATGAACGACGCATGGGTGCCCATGTACAACGTTCACAAAACGTTCGCCGGTTTGTTGGATACATGGGCCGATTTTGCTTCTATCGATGAACAGACTTCGCAGCTGGCACGTACCGTCGTGCTTGATCTGGCCGATTGGTGGTGCCGTATCGCCGAGCCGCTGGACGACGAGACCTTCGACAGGATTCTGGTGAGCGAATTCGGAGGCATGTGCGAATCGTTCGCCGAACTGTACGCGCGTACCGGCGAGGAGCGCTACCATGTGATGGCCGACCGCTTCAAAGACCACGCCATCTTCGACCGCTGGCGCAAGGCGAGGATGTGCTCACCGGCATGCACGCCAACACGCAGATTCCAAAGTGCTTGGATGGGAACGTTTGGGCGCGATTTGCAACGATGAACAGGCCGACGCCGCCACTAACACCTTCTGGGATTCCGTGGTGCATCACCGTTCCGTAAGCATCGGCGCGCATTCCGTGTCCGAGCATTTCCACCCGACGGACGATTTTTCATCCATGATCGAATCGCGAGAAGGCCCGGAAACCTGCAATTCGTACAACATGTCGAAACTTGCGGAACGACTGTGGCTGCGTTCCGGCAGCGCCGACTATATCAACTTCTACGAGCGGGTGCTGGAAAATCACCTGCTGTCCACCATCAATCCGAAGCAGCCGGGATTCGTGTATTTCACGCCGATGCGATCGCAGCATTATCGTGCCTATTCCACACCTCAGGAATGCTTCTGGTGTTGCGTCGGTTCGGGATTGGAGAATCACGCCCGATATGGACGATTGATTTACGCGCTGCAGCGGCCGGCTGCGCAGGATTCGGCTGATTCGGCTGCTGCTGGTTTTGCCAGTTCTGCCGCCGAGACGGGCAATACCGTTTCAAACAATGCCGAGGCGGAAGCCACGCGCCTGCTGGTCAATCTGTACATCGATTCCACCTTCGACTGCCCGGAGCAGGGTCTGCGCATCACGCAGCGCGCCGCTCGCATTGAGGATGGCGTCGATTACACGGTGACGTTCACGTTGGAATCCACGGCCGAGCATGTTCCCGATACTCCCGGTGGTTTGCGGGAAACCACGCTGTTTCTGCGCCGTCCGTGGTGGGCGGAACATTACGGCGTCATGGAGGCCACATGCGCCGTCTGCACGCTTGATCCGGCACGCACCAACGATATTCCCGAAGGATATCTGCCGTTGCGTCTGCGCTGGAACGGCGTTGCGGAAGTGGTGATGCGGTTGCGGCCGCGGATCACCGTCGAGCGTATGCCGGACGGTTCGCCTTGGGTCAGTTTCATGAAGGGCCGAAGGTGATGGCGCTGGCTTCGGATAGCGACGATATGGACGGCGAATTCGCGGACTCCGGCCGTATGAGTCATATTGCCACCGGTCCGTTGCGTCCGCTCGTATCCATGCCGATCATCAACGGCAATCCGGTCAAGGCGTGCGCGCAGGTTTCCAGACCGTACGTGCATGGCCTCACCGTTGCCGCGACGGACGTTTCCGGCCGTACCATGCTGTTCGACATGCATGCGTTCAGCAGTATGCATGGCTGCCGGTATTCCGTGTATCTGCCGGTTGCCGACGATGGCAACGTGTGTGCGTTGCGCGCGCAACTGGCCGATATCGATGCGCGTCAGGCCGCTAGCGAGCAGACCGTTGTCGACACCATCGCATGCGGTCAGCAGCAATCGGAAGTCGATCATCGGTATTCGGGCGATAACGACATGATGGGCGCGGATGACGCGTTGCATTGGCGTTGTGCGATGGCCGGCGGCGGATTCCAGTACGCCATGCGCGGTCGTGGGCTGGCGCATCGCTTGGAAATCGAGGTTATTGCTGATTCTAGGAAAGGCCATGGTAAAAACAACGGTGAAAATATGGCGTACGAAGTGACGTTCGACGGTCTGCCCTTGCAGCGCAGCGAACGTCATCACATCGACGGCGACCCCACGGCTACTGACGTCTATCTGTTGCCGGATGTCGCGAAGAATGCTGCGAAAAGCGAGGAGAATACCGAGGAAGGTAAGGAAAACAACAATGCTGACGGCACTGTGATCGTACGTATCTCATCTTCGGTAAATGATGGTGCGAAAATCACCACCTTGCAATTGCACAAATAAGGATTGCGCAACTGGTGGTCGTCTGGCCGCGGTTGCCGGTTGCCGCCAACAGCGGCCGAATTTGCTTGCAGACGTCGGTTATTGGGCTCCGCTCTGCTGGCCTCCGCCGGAGGTGCCGTCTCCGTTGCCAGTGGAGCCACCGGCAACGCCGGAATTGTCACTGCCGCCGCTGCCGCTGTTGCCGCCGGTCCCGCCGGTCCCGCCGGTCTCGCTGTTGCCACCGTTGCCACCGTTGCCGGAATTCTCTCCGTCTCCGTTGCCGTTGCCGCTGCTGTCCTGATCGCTGTTCTGCGTCGGATCAGGCGTGGTCTGCTCGGTGTTTTCCTCGACCTTCGGCACTTCCTGACTCTGCCGTGTTTGGGTCTTCTGTGCGCCGGTACCCCACGTGCCGTCCGGGCCGCCGATCTTGCCGTTGTCGGTCGGCTCAGTGAAGGTCAGCACCTCCTGATTCTGCAGGGCGAGCGACATGAACTCCTCAAACAGATGCGACGGATAGCCGGTGGAGGAAACGCCATAGCCTGCGAACGGTGGCACTTCCTGCGCGCTGCCGTCTTCCGCAGGATTCCAAATGGCCCACACATTGAGTAGTTGTGGTGTATAGCCTACGAACGAAGCTGCCTTCTCGTCGTTCGCGGTACCGGACTTGCCGGCCACCTGGCGTCCGAGACGTGCCGAAACGCCTGCAGCGGTGCCGTACGTGGTGGTGCCCTGCATGGCTTTCTGCACCAAGTGGCAATCGTTCGCCTCGAACACCTGCTGGTTCTCCTGCGTCGTCTTGTACAGTTCCTTCGAACCGTCGGACGTGAGCACCTTGTCGACGATGTGCAACGTGTTTTTCACACCATCGTTGGCAATGGTGGAGTGGCCCTGAGCCAGATCCCATACGGTAATGCCGTTGATGCCCAGAATGTTGTAGGTGGTGTCTTCGGCAATGTCTCCCTCAATGCCCGCCTGATGCGCTATTTTGGCGAGATTCGCGGCGCCGAGATGCCTGTTGACATCCATGAACACGGTGTTCACCGAATTCGCGGTCGCCTGATAGAGGTTGATATACCCCCAGTTGGTGTTCAGTGCGTTCGGCACCTGCGCGGTGGTTCCCGGAGTCGTCTCAAACGTCAGGCCGGAATTACCGTTGAACAACGTGTTGAAATTCACACCCTCCTGAGCGGCTCCCAGCAAACCGAACGGCTTCATCGTGGAACCCGGCTCGAATGTGGCCTGTGTGGCGTTGTTGAGCTGCTTGGTGAGGTAATCGTTGCCTGCATACATGGCCTTGACGGAACCGGTTTTCGGATCGACCGCAATGCCGCCCACCTGGATGCTTTCCGGCATGCCTTCCGGCCGGGTGTCGCCGACCTGTTGGATCTCGTCCTGCATGCCCTTGTCAAGCGTGGTGACAATCTTGTAGCCGCCGGTTTCCAAATCATCGGCGGTGAACGCTTTGGAATTGACCAGTTCGTTCTTCACTGTGGTCAGCAGATACCCATTGGCGCCCGCCATCTGGTTGTTCTGCTGGATTTCCGACACGGCGGGGAACTGCGCTTCCGTCTTTTCCTTGGCGGTGATGTAGCATCTTCCTTCATGATGTTGAGCACGCGGTCATATCGTTTTTCAGCCTGCTTAGGGTTGACGGCCGGATCCCATGAGCTCGGCGCGGGAATGATGCCGGCCAGCATGGCTGATTCCGACAAGGTCAGATCGCTGGCGTTCTTGTTGAAATACGCCTTCGCTGCCGCCTGAATGCCATACGCGCCACGACCAAGGTAAATCGTGTTCATGTAATTGCAAAGCACCTGGCTTTTATCTTGCGACTGCGCGATCTTGATGGCCAGGAACGCTTCCCTGAGCTTTCCGGAATACGATGTGGTTTCGCCCAGATAATATCGTTCTGCATACTGCTGGGTGATGGTCGAACCACCTTGCCTGCTGCCGGTGGTCAAGTTCGTATACAGTGCTCGCGCGATGCCATACAGGTCGATGCCCTTGTTGGTGTAGAAGGATCGGTCTTCCGATGCGACGATCGCGTTGCCCACGTAATCAGGCAGTACCGCGCAGTCGATGATTTCGCGGTTTTGCTCCGCGTAGCTGCCGATTTCCGTAGTGCCGTCGGCATAGTAGACGGTTGTTTTTTCGGCGAGGGCAAACTTCTCCGGTTCGGGGATTTCCGTGGTGATATACATGTAGGCGAACAGGCCGATTCCTGCCGCGAGCAGTGCCGCGAAGATGCCGAGTACCCACTTCAGTACGAGATGCTTGCGTTTGTTCTGCTTTTTCTTAGGTCCGTTGGCGCGGTGCGATCCATGGTTCTGCGGCTTGGGCGCGCTATGGAATGCGTTGCTGCGATTGCTGCTGGCGCCGCCGTTGCGGGCGCTTCTTGAGCGTGAGCTTACGCTTCGTGTGTGTGAAACCATAGCTTCCACCGTAGCTGATTGACTTGAGAAATCAGGTGGAAATAGGTGCGTTTGCCTTGGCGGGGGCATTTTTTGCGCAGCTCTTTTACAAATCGACAGTTTGCAGGATGTTGCCTCAATATCGGCTGATTTTCAGGGTTTTGTCAGTTTTTCAGGTGCCTTTTCGCTGTTTCGCAGGTATGCTTGAGATTGGTACCTGTAACGCATACACATATACAGAGGAGTCGTTTACAGATGAGCATTCGTGTGGCTATCGCCGGCGTTGGCAATTGCGCTTCGTCGCTGGTGCAGGGCGTTGAATACTACAAAGACACGAAGGACGAGGATAAGATTCCCGGTCTGATGCACAACAATTTCGGCGGATACCGCGTGCGTGACATTGAATTCGTCACCGCGTTCGACGTGGATGCGCTGAAGGTCGGCAAGGACTTGTCCGAAGCCATCGAGCGTCGCAGAACAACACGATCAAGTTTGCCGACGTGCCGAACCTAGCGTTGAGGTGCTGCGCGGCCCGACCAACGATGGTTTGGGCGAGTACTACCGTCAGATGATCGAAGAGTCTGACGCCGAGCCGGTTGACGTGGCCCAGGTGCTGCGCGACAAGAAGGTAGATGTGCTTGTTTCTTACTTGCCGGTCGGTTCCGAGCGGGCCGACAAGGCGTACGCCCAGGCCGCCATGGATGCCGGATGCGCGTTCGTGAACTGTCTGCCGGTGTTCATCGCCTCCGATCCGGAGTGGGCTCAGAAGTTCCGTGATGCCGGCGTGCCGATCGTCGGTGACGACATCAAGTCCCAGGTCGCGCCACGATCACGCATCGCGTGCTCGCCCGCCTGTTCGAAGATCGTGGCGTGCGCCTGGACCGCACGTACCAGCTTAATGTGGGCGGCAACATGGACTTCATGAACATGCTGCAGCGTTCGCGCCTGGAATCCAAGAAGATTTCCAAGACTCGCGCCGTCACTTCCGTGGTGCCGCACGATATGGACCCGCACAATGTGCATATCGGTCCGTCCGATTACGTGGCATGGCTGGACGACCGCAAGTTCGCGTTCGTGCGTCTTGAGGGTACCACGTTCGGCGATGTGCCTCTGAGCTTGGAATACAAGCTGCAGGTGTGGGATTCCCCGAATTCCGCCGGTATTGTGATCGATGCCGTGCGTGCCGCCAAGATCGCGCTCGACCGTCATCTGGCCGGCCCGATTCTGGCTCCGAGCTCCTATTTCATGAAGTCGCCGGCCGTGCAGCATGAGGATGGCGAGGCCCGCCGCTTGGTGGAGGAGTTCATCAAGGGCGAGGTTGAAGGCAGCGAAGAGCAGCTTGACGCCGATGTCGCCGCCGCCAAGGCAGCTGGTAAGGATGTGTGGCGTGCCTGATTTTTGGTTCGCCTGATATGAGGAATCCCCAATCTACCGTCGGTGGATTGGGGATTTTTAATTACGATTTGGAAACGATGCGTATTGTCACTTCTTGAGAAGGGGTTCGACCTGTTCCTCGTACGCGGTCAACGCGGTGTCGATCACGTTGTGCATGTCGTAGTACTTGTACGTGCCCAAACGGCCGCCGAACACCGTCTTCGGCTCGGCCTTCGCGAGCTCCTCGTACCTCGCGTACAGCGCCTTGTCGGCCTCGGTGTTGATCGGATAGTACGGC